>Ga0302320_10002479_pt1 | contig 43401 bp, 34 predicted proteins | sample Bog_T0_3_FD_202130 | JGI IMG/M metagenome (GOLD analysis project Ga0302320, IMG submission 202130) | Peat permafrost microbial communities from Stordalen Mire near Abisko, Sweden - Bog_T0_3 | ecosystem: Environmental > Terrestrial > Soil > Wetlands > Peat | place: Sweden: Abisko, Stordalen Mire...
CAGTCAGAGGCCGCTGCGGGCATGCTCACAGTCCAAAATCCCGCCAAAAGACCAAAAATCCCAGTTCCGAATCGCTTCATCATTTCTGTCAATGCTCTAGCTTGCTGAACACCATTAACCTCAAGCATCGCCAGCCTCAACTCGCGCGTTTTCAGATGAGAAATGGCACAAGAGCCTTTACCCGCGTCCGATAGGCGGGATATTCGTCGGGGAAATGCCGCAGCATGAGCGATTCCTCCTGCTTCAGCTTAATCAAAAAACCGACACACACAATTAGAAATCCGAGCCACGACTGAAGCCTGCCCGCACCGATGACTGACCCCAAAATCATCAGGAGAATGCCTGTGTAAATGGGATGCCGCACGAAACGATATGGCCCGGCCTGAACCAGTTCGTGTCCCTGCTTGAAGGTGACTGTGGCGCTCCAGTTGCCCGCCAGAGTCCGGCGCGACCATAGCGCCACGGCCAATCCAAGCACACAAACGACGGTTCCGATAGCTGCCGAGAGGTCCGTGTGCGGAGTCAGAGTCAAGCGCAGCAATGGCGACAATTTCGGAGCTACCAGCAGAAAGATGCCCAGCATTATGGGGCTGCGGTGTGCGATGATTGACACCCAAGATTGCCGTTCCGCCACTGGCTTGAGCCTGCGTGCGCTGCCAACCCAATAAACAATGTAAACGAGCCAGCACGCACCGATTATCAGATTTGAGTTCGTCGCCATGATGCATTCGCTTCACAAGCTAAATTTCAAGCGCAGTTCCATCAAAGTTGCCAATAGCTTTTTTTATCAACCCCGGCTGGCATCATGGAAGCGAGTGAGCGCCAAAAAGTGGCCGCATCAATCCAATGTTCAAGCTTTCGGACGCAGCAGTTTCCAGAGCCAGCCGAGCGGGTCATAGAATTCATCCACCACGCGTTCCTTGAGCGGGATGATGGCGTTGTCGGTGATGGCAATATGTTCCGGACAAACTTTGGTGCAACACTTGGTAATGTTGCAAAAACCGATACCCTGCGCCTGCTTCAATTCCGGCAGACGGTCTTCGACATCGAGCGGGTGCATTTCCAGCGCGGCGGTATAAACGAGGAAACGCGGGCCGATGAATTCCTCGTGCTTGTGATGGTCGCGCAACACGTGGCAGACATCCTGACATAGAAAGCATTCAATGCACTTGCGAAATTCCTGCACGCGGTCCACGTCCTCCTGCTGCATGCGCCAACTACCGTCGGCGGCATCGGGCGCGCGCGGCTTGAATTTCTTGATCTTCGTCTTGACGCGAAAATTCCACGACACATCGGTTGCCAAATCGCGGATGCTTGGAAACGCGCGCATCGGCTCGATAGTGATGGGCTTGTCCGCCGGCAGCGTGTCCATGCGCGTCATGCACATGAGCTTGGGAATGCCGTTGACTTCGGCGGAACAAGAGCCACATTTGCCGGCCTTGCAATTCCAGCGGACGGCGAGGTCGTTGGCCTGCTCCTTCTGGATTTTGTGGACGACGTCGAGCACCACGAGGCCTTCGGTGATTTCCGTGGTGTAATCCACAAACTTGCCGCCGCCATTGCCATCGGTGCGCCAGATTCTGAAAGTGACAGTTTTCATCGCACAAACTCCTAATTCTTCATCTCCTCGACGACTTGTTTCAATTCGGCGGGCATGGGCGGTATCGGTTCGCGCCGTAATTTCATCGAGCCGTCAGCCGCCTTGGAAATCACCGAATTGTATTTTTGAGCTTCCGGATCCTTGTCCGGAAAATCCTCGCGGAAATGTCCGCCGCGGCTTTCCTTGCGATCCAGCGAACACATCGTGATGGCCTCGGAAACCGTAAGCAGATGCTTCAAATCAATGGAAGTGTGCCAGCCTGGGTTATATTCGAGATGGCCTTGCACAGCGACTTTCGCGGCACGCGCCTTTAGTTTCTGGATGCCATCAAGTGCGAACTCCATTTCCTTCTGGAGGCGCACGATGCCGACGTTGGCCTGCATCATGTTTTGCAAATCGGATTGCACATGATACGGCCCTTCGCTCGCACCGCCCGCCGGGCGTTCAAACGGCTCGACCGATTCTTTGTAAGCGGCCTCGACCTGCGCATCATTGATGGTGCCGGCTGGATTTTCCTTTGCGTATTTCGCAGCGTATTCACCGGCGCGCTTGCCGAAGACAATCAGGTCGGAAAGGGAATTTCCACCCAGCCGGTTCGCGCCGTGCAGACCGGCGGCGCATTCGCCCGCCGCGAACAGGCCGGGGACGTTCGTCGCCTGCGTGTCGCCGTTCACACGGATGCCGCCCATCGCGTAGTGCGTGGTCGGGCCGATTTCCATCGGCTCCTTTGTGATATCGAGATTCGCCAGCTGCATGAACTGGTGATACATCGAAGGCAGCTTGCGCTTGATGTGCTCCGCCGAGTTCGGAATTTTTTCTTTGATCCACGAGATGTCGAGAAAGACGCCGCCGTGCGGGCTGCCGCGACCGGCCTTCACTTCGCGGTTTATACATCGGGCAACGTGATCGCGCGTCAGCAACTCCGGCGGACGCTTCGCATTCTTGTCGTTCTGCGTGTAGCGCCAGCCTTCCTCGGGATCCATTGAGGTCTGCGACTTGTAATTGTCCGGGATGTCGTCATACATGAAGCGCTTGCCGTCCTTGTTGCGCAACACGCCACCTTCGCCGCGCACGCTTTCGGTCACGAGAATACCCATGACGCTCGGCGGCCAGATCATGCCGGTCGGATGAAATTGAATGAACTCCATGTCGAGGAGTTCCGCGCCCGCGTGATACGCCAGGGAAACGCCGTCGCCCGTGCCTTCCCAAGAATTGCTGGTCACACGATATGCGCGGCCAAGACCACCGGTGCAAACGATCACCGCCTTGGCCTTGAAAATGCGGAAACGCCCGCGCTCGCGATCATAACCGAATGCGCCGACCACGCGGGCGCCGTCCTTCAACAGTGACACGATGGTGTATTCCATGAAAACGGCGATGCCTTGATGGATGCCGTGATCCTGCAACGTGCGGATGAGTTCCAGCCCCGTGCGGTCGCCGACGTGCGCGAGGCGCGGATAGCGGTGGCCACCGAAATTACGCTGCGAAATTTTTCCTTCCTTGGTGCGGTCGAACACCGCGCCCCACGCTTCGAGTTCGTGAACGCGCAACGGCGCTTCCTTGGCATGCAATTCCGCCATGCGCCAGTTGTTGACGTATTGGCCACCGCGCATTGTATCGGCGAAGTGGACTTTCCAGTTGTCGCGGTCATCCACGTTGCCCATCGCCGCCGCCATGCCGCCCTCGGCCATGACGGTGTGCGCCTTGCCTAAAAGTGATTTGCAGATCAGCCCGACCTTCACGCCGGCCGCAGACGCTTCGATCGCCGCACGCAAGCCCGCACCGCCCGCGCCGATGACCAGCACGTCGTATTCGTGAGTTTCGTAATTGGTAGCCACAATAAAAATTCGGTTCGGGGATTAGAGTTTGAACAAAACAAAATCGTGCAGATGACCGGTTGCGCACAGGCGGATATAAACGTCCGTAAAGCCAACCCAGAACAAACTGATCCACGCCCACATCATGTGTCGCGTGTTCAGGCAGCTCACACAGTTGTAGGCTTTCGCACACGCCGGCGCCTTGGATTTTGAATCCAAAAACCCGCCGATCAAATGCCGCAGCGAATGGCAGCCGAAAGTATACATCGCCAAGAAAAATGCGTTCAGCGTCATCACAACCGTTCCGACGCCGACACCGAAATGTTCCGCGCCGGCCAGGTCGGTGAACCACATACCCAGCCAGGCATCATACGAGAGCAGGATGATGAAAAGGAATGCGAGGTAGAAGAAATAGCGATGGACGTTTTGAATGATGAGCGGGAAATAGCGTTCTCCCAGGAAGGATTTGCGCGGTTCGCCGACGGCGCAGTTGACCGGGTCGGCCCAGAACGACTTGTAATAGGCCCCGCGATAGTAATAACACGTAAAACGGAACCCGGCGGGCGCCCACAAAATCAAAAACGCCGGCGAGAACGGCGCCCACGCCGGCCACCAAGATGGAAGTGCGCCGATGGCGTGCGGCGAAGTGCCCCAAAATTCCGGCGAATAAAACGGCGAGAGATAATTGGCGCCGTTATTTTCCCCATGCAAGCCGCCATACCAATAGCTGCAGGCATGGTTGTGCATGTCGCTGACGCCCTGGAACGCGGCCCACGTCGAATAAATGATGAAGGCGGAGAAGCCGAGGAAAACCACCAGCGGCTGCAGCCACCACACATCGGGGCGGGTCGTTTGGCCAAAGCCTTGTTGCTTCGGCAGGGTATCAGCGTAAGCCATAATGCGTTTAACTCTAATTACTATCCCGCCCAGCGTCAACGGGCCGTGAGCCTGCAGGGAAAGGTATAAGCGCTACTTCGACTTAACTTGCCGGAAGCTTATTGCTGGATTTCAGGCGAAATCCACTCATTCAGGCCGCGCTCGCCGCCGTCCACCGGGGACAATCCCAGCCGCTCCAGCGCCTCGCCGACCAGATAGAGCGAACCTGTGATCACGATAAAAGGCTCGTCTTTGCTGGCATTCAAGGCGGCGGCCAGATTTTCAAAGGCCGCGACTTCCGCCGCCGGATTGGCGGCGTGAAATATTTCCGCCAGTGCAGGCGCATCGGCGGTTCGTTCGCTAGCCACCGGCACGGTGAGGATTTTTGGCGCCAACGGGGCCAAAGTCCGGCAGATGTCCGACCAATTTTTGTCTTCCAAAGCGCCAAAAATGAGAACTGGCCGGATATTTGTAAAATGTTTTTCCACTGCCGCCCGGAGAGTTTCCGCGCCGGCGACATTGTGCGCCCCGTCGAGCAGGATTTTCCGGCCGTCAGTTTTTTGGATCAATTGCAGCCGCCCCGGCCAGTTCACCGCCAAGAGACCAGCGAGAGCCTTTTCTTCGGCGACAGGAAATTGCGGCTGTAAAATCTCCACCGTCGCCAGCGCCAACGCGACGTTCATTTTTTGGTGGTCGCCAAGCAGCGCGGTTGAAGGCTGAAGGTTGAAGGTTGAAGGTTTGGCAACGCGCATAAGCGGAGAATTATTATTCCGCGCCACTTGCCCGATCACCGCCAACGCAGCGAGCTGGTTTTCGGCCGTTACGACCGGCACGCCGGGCTTGATGATGCCGGCTTTTTCGGCGGCAATCTGTTCGAGCGTTTCGCCAAGCCACTGCTCGTGGTCAAAAGCGATGTTGGTGATGACGCTAGCCAGCGGCGTGACGATGTTCGTGGCGTCGAGCCGTCCGCCGAGGCCGGTTTCCCAAATCACCAGATCGCATTTTTGTTGCGCGAAGAACTTCAACGCCATCACGGTGGCGAATTCAAACAACGTCGCTTCGTGCTCCCTGTTCACAGCGCGCAATTCCCCGACGAGACGAACAACATCCGCTTCGGGAATCAACTGGCGGTTGACTTGAATCCGTTCGCGAAAAGAAACCAAGTGCGGCGAAGTGAACAGTCCTACACGCAAGCCGGCAGCGCGGTAAATACTTTCGAGAATGGCGCAGGTCGAGCCTTTGCCATTGGTGCCGGCGACGTGGATGAAGCGCAGCCGATTTTGCGGATTACCCGCGAGCGCGGCGAGCTTGAACGTGTTTTCCAGCCCGAATTTTGCGCCGAACAAACGCAGGCCGTAAAGAAATTGAACCGCTTCAGCGTAGGTCATCGGCGGTCAGGCCGCTTACAGCGGTTTCTGGTGGATTTTGGCGTGCGCAGCGGCAATGAAACCCTTGAACAACGGATGAGGCTGATGCGGCTTGCTCTGGAATTCAGGATGAAACTGGCTCGCAATGAAAAACGGATGGCCGGTGATTTCAATTATTTCGACCAGCTTGCCGTCGGGCGAGAGACCGCTGAAAACAAAACCGGCCTTCTCAAATTTATCTCGGTAGCTGTTGTTGAATTCGTAACGGTGGCGGTGGCGCTCGTTTATGACGAACGAGCCGTAAAGTTCAGCCGCCTTGGTGCCGAGCGCAAGCTGGCACGGCTGCGCGCCCAGCCGCATCGTACCGCCTTTCTTGGTGACTTTGCGCTGTTCGTCCAGCATAGCGATGACCGGATTTGGCGTGGCCGGATCAAATTCCGTCGAGTGCGCCTTAGTCAACTTCAGAACATTCCGCGCGAATTCAATCGTGGCTATTTGCATGCCGAGGCACAGGCCGAGATAGGGAATTTGATTTTCGCGCGCGTATTGCGCCGCTAGGATTTTGCCCTCGATGCCACGTTCACCAAATCCGCCCGGCACGAGAATGCCGCCGAGGCCCTTCAACATTTTTTCCGCGCCATATTTTTCAATTTCCTCCGCGTCCACCTGCACGATTTCCACACCACAATCGTTGGCGACGCCACCGTGAATGATCGCCTCGTAGACCGATTTATAGGCATCCTGCAAGCCGATGTATTTGCCAACGACGCCGACGCGCACGCGATGCTGCGGTGCGATGAGCTTGCGGATTATTTCCTGCCAGTGCGTCATGTTCGGCGCGGGCGTGGTTAGATGCAGCAAGCGGCAAACAATATCGTCGGCGCGCTCGCGCTGGAGCATAAGCGGCACTTCGTAAATCGAGTGGTCCACGTCCTTTTCCTCGATTACCGCCTCGACGGGGACATTACAGAACAGGGAAATCTTTTGGCGCAGTTCCTTGTCGAGCGGCTTTTCGCAACGGCAGACGAGCAGGTGCGGGGTGATGCCGATCTCGCGCAGCTTCGCCACCGATTGTTGCGTTGGCTTCGTCTTCAACTCGCCCGCGGCCTTGATGAACGGCACGTAAGTGACGTGCATGAAACACGTGTTGCCCACACCAACCTCGAGCGCAAATTCGCGGATGGCCTCCAAAAACGGCAGCCCCTCGATGTCGCCAGTCGTGCCGCCGATTTCCGTGATTACGACATCCGCCTTGGATTTCTCGGCGAGGAGATGGATGCGGTTTTTGATTTCGTCGGTGACGTGTGGAATCACCTGAACCGTCTTGCCGAGATATTTTCCTTCGCGCTCGTTGTTGAGCACGGTTTGATAAACCTGGCCACTCGTCAGGTTGTTCAGGCGGGTGAGCTTAACATTCGTGAACCGCTCGTAATGGCCGAGATCCAAGTCTGTCTCCGCGCCGTCGTCGAGCACATAAACCTCACCGTGCTGATACGGATTCATCGTACCGGGGTCAACGTTCAAGTAAGGGTCGAACTTTTGCAGCACGACCTTCAGCCCGCGGTTTTCGAGCAACGTGCCGAGCGCGGCGGCCGTCAGGCCCTTGCCCAACGAACTCACCACGCCGCCTGTGACAAAAATAAATTTCATTTCAACGCCTTAAAAATCTTTCCACCCACTCCACATCTTCTGGCGCGTCCACGCCAACACTGTCGTAAGCCACCTGCACGACGGCGATCTGGATGCCATTCTCCAGCGCGCGCAATTGTTCCAGCTTCTCCGCGGCTTCGAGCGGCGACACCGGAAATTTCACCAGTCGCAACAGCGTCTCACGCCTGTAACCGTAAATGCCAAGATGCTTCAAAAAAGCAAACGCCGCCAACTGTTCGCTCGTCGAACCACTGGCGGCCTCGCGCAGATATGGAATCGTGCGCCTCGAAAAATATAACGCGCGGCCGGCGGCGTTGACAACAACTTTCACGACATTCGGATTATCCAGCTCGGCAGGATTCTTAATGCGGGTGGCGGCAGTGGACATTTCGCAATCCGCCACGGCACTGGCAACGGAATCAATCACGGACGGCTCGATCATCGGTTCATCGCCCTGGATGTTCACCACCGCATCGCAGGATATTTTCCCGACGACTTCGGCAATCCGGTCCGAACCACTCGAATGCGCTGGTGAAGTCATTTCGACGCGGCAGAATCTCTGCGCAACATCGGCAATGCGCGAATCATCCGTTGCCACGATGATTTCCGAAAGCGATTTTGCCTTCTGGCACTGCTCGACGACGCGCTGGATGAGCGGCTTACCTGCAACGGGCGCAAGCGGTTTGCCGGGGAACCTGGTTGAGGCGTAGCGCGCGGGAATGATGCCGACAATTTTCACAGGCATCAATTAAGCCACAGAACCAGCGCGGATGAAACATAGATTTTGGAAAATCAGATTTGACATCGCGCCCGAAGTACGCCAATCTGTCCGCGAACTGACTGCGCAAATGCCTTTGCCGTGTTGAGGCACGGACGCCTCGAACGCCGGGTTGAGAAAAATCCATTTTGAACTATTCCGGGCGCCCGCCGTCCAATACTTGAGGCATTTGCGACCGTTGACGCCACGAGGCAACCAAAATCCAAGCCAGTCCACCGAATCAATTTAATCTTTAATTTATGGCAAGAGCCCCAAGAAAAACCAAAGCCAAGGCCGCAGAGGAAGCCGCCATCGAATCGCCCGCTCCAAACGACGGCGCGGTTGCGGAAAACGCCGCTGCCGAGGCCGCCATCGCCGAACCTTCGCCGGAATTACAGCCGCCGTCCACGCCAGTCGAACCGGTCATGGACGACGTGAAATCCGAGGAAAGGCGCGGCTATCAGCGCGACAAAATCGCCACATCGCTGAACATCGCCAAATTGCAGGCAATGAGCATGACCGAACTCAACGGCATGGCCAGGGAACTCGGCGTGGAAAATTTCGGCACGATGCGCAAGCATGAGGTCATTTTCCACATCCTCCAGAAAAACGCCGAACGCGCAGGCGTGCTGTTCTCGGAGGGCGTGCTGGAAATCCTGCCGGAAGGGTTCGGCTTTTTGCGGTCGCAGAGTTTCAATTACCTGCCCTGTCCTGAGGACATTTACATTTCACCGTCACAAATCCGCCGCTTTGATTTGCAAACCGGAAATCTGATCGCCGGCCAGATCCGGCCGCCCAAGGAGAAGGAAAAATTTTTCGCGCTGCTCAAAGTCGAGGCCGTGGACACCGAAGACCCGGACAAGGCGAAGGAAAAAACACATTTCGACAACCTCACACCGCTGTTTCCGAACAAGCGGTTCATCCTCGAGACCGCTGCCGATGAATTGAGCACGCGGGTCCTGGATCTGGTTTGTCCGATTGGCAAAGGCACGCGTGGCCTCATTGTCGCGCCGCCGCGCACGGGCAAAACGGTGTTGATGCAGAAAATCGCGAATGCCATTCTCAAGAACAATCCGGAGACGTATCTGTTCATCCTGCTGATTGACGAGCGACCGGAAGAAGTCACGGACATGGAGCGCTCGTGCAAAGGCGCAGAAGTGATTTCATCCACATTCGACGAACCGCCGGAGCGTCACGTGCAGGTAGCCGAAATGGTCATCGAAAAGGCGCGGCGCATGGTCGAACACAAGCGCGACGTGGTGATCCTGCTCGATTCCATCACGCGCCTCGCCCGCGCCTATAACACCATCCAGCCACATTCGGGCAAGATTCTGTCGGGCGGTGTGGATGCCAATGCACTGCACAAGCCGAAGCGATTTTTTGGCGCGGCGCGCAACATCGAGGAGGGCGGCTCGCTTACCATCATGGCGACGGCGCTCGTGGACACCGGCAGTCGCATGGACGAGGTCATTTTTGAAGAGTTCAAAGGCACCGGCAACATGGAGGTGTCACTAGACCGTGCGCTGGTGGACCGCCGCATTTTCCCTTCGATCAACGTCGAACGTTCCGGCACGCGCAAGGAGGAATTGCTCTATCACCCGGACGAACTCAATCGGATTGTTCTGCTGCGCCGCGCGCTGACAGGCGTTCCGCCGGTCGAGGCGATGGAATTGGTTTTGGGCAAGCTCAAGAAAACAAAGAGCAATATCGAGTTCCTGCTGGGCATGTCGGTCAGTTGAATCGAAACACCGGCTGAAGCGTGATCTTCGCCATTCTCAACCTGAAGATTTAATCGAGTTGAAACGCAGGCTCAATTGCCGGCCGTGTCCGGCCAGCAACCAGCTTGTCAGCAAAATCAGCAGAAAGTTTTCCGCCAGTTTGCGGCAGATGAACTCTTCGCCCGTGCCGCAACCGCAATCAAATTTCACCGCGCAGAACGAAATGGCCAGTGCCGATTGAAGGAGCAGAGCGCGATGAAGAACCAACCCTGTGAACGGCACCAGCAGAAACACCAGCGTCAGGGCGGTTCCGCGCACCGCGATGCCTGCCAGAAACAGCAGCCCACAAAACACTTCAAACCAAGGCAAAGCCGCGGCCATTGAATTCAAGAGCAGGTAGCTTTGTGTAAGGTCATATTGCCTTAGCAATTTCAGAAAATCCACGGGATGGAGCGCTTTGTTCAGACCCATGTAGATAAACACCGCGCCCAACAACCACCTGGTCAACACAGCGGAGGTGTCCAAAGCAATGGGGCCACAGATTATTTGACAAGTTTTCATTGATTCCGTTTGCGCAAGTTCCCGCTGTTGCGCGCGCCGGTTTCCACCGGCAGACCATTGGTCGCCCACTCTGTGATCCCGCCGCTGTAGACAAAGAGTTTCTGATTTGGAATACCCACGTCCCGGAGCAAAACGGCGGCGGACTCGCTGTCATCGCAATCGCCACCGCTGCAATAGACGACAATCTGCTCCGACTTCTGGCAAACCGGCAGAACGGTGTCGAAATATTTCTCCGGACGGTAAGGGTCGAATTCGTAAGCGCCTGGAATGTGACCCTGCTGGTAATGTTCCTCATCGCGGGCGTCAATGAAAACAATTGCGTCCTTTTTGAAGCGCGGATCATGAAAAAGTTGCAGCAACCGGGGGACATCCATTAATTGCAACCCCTTTTCCTTCATCTGCGCCGCGAGAAGTTGCGCGGGGAAAAGCGTTCTGAAATTTGTGCCGGCAACATCCGGCAACTCATCGCTGGCAACCGGCCGGACTGAATGCATCATTCCCGATGGAAAATAATCGCGCGTGAGCGCCAACCCCAGTGGCGAAATCTGGTTGGCGGCGAAAGCGAATGCAGCGCCGACGGCGGCCACGAGCACGGTTTCCAGAAAGATCTTACTAAACGCGTGCAAGCGGTCGGGAACCCCAGACTGTGTTGGATCATCTTTCATATGAATCTGTCAACCAACGTGGACGAGTCGGCCCATTTGAAACAATCACTTTTTCTTCACCCCGAACAACGGCCCGCGGCAGGCGGTCCGATTTTTGAAAATCCGGCCCGATCCGCTATTTAAAGCCCACTCGCCGTCCCAAAATGTAGATTCTACTGGATAGCAATAATGAAACCAAATGATTTTGTTAAGTAAAAACATTCCAGACGTTAATTCAATAATTGCCAAGGATTGGCCAATATATGGTTGGCGGGTTTTCCACACTTCGATGATTGTTTTGCATGAAAGGCGCAATGATGGCGCCAACAACAACAACGAACTACGGAGAAATGACCATGAAAAAAATCATATTGCTCGCAGCGGTGCTCGGTTTTGCCGCGGCGATTTCAGCCTCGGCGGCGGACGCCACGGAAAATTGGAACACCCTATGCGCGAAGTGCCACGGCGCGGACGGCAAAGGCCAGACGAAGATAGGCCAGAAGCTTGGCGTGAAGGATTTCACGGATGCCAAAGTCCAGGCGGACTTGAAGGACGACGCGGCGATGAAGGCGATCAAGGAAGGCGTAAAAGATGCGGATGGCAAAACCTTGATGAAGCCACTCGACACGCTGACCGATGACGAAGTCAAGGCGCTCGTCACCTATGTTCGCGGCTTGAAGGCCTGAACCGGCCGGAAACGGGGGGCTTTAGCCTCCCGGACAGCACGACACCGTAGAAGCCGGCAACCGCCGGAAACGGGTGGATTGTGCATAGGCGCCGCGAGAACGGCAGAATTATTTTGACTGAAAAATGAATACAGGCACCAATTTCACAACGCCACCCGCGCGGCCATCCTTGTTGCGCAACTGGATGAGCCTCATCGGGCTTGTGGTCGCCATCGGCGGGCTGTTCTCGTTCCTGCTACTTTTCACGCTCGACGCGCTGGCGGGCTTCTCGAATCCCTACATCGGCATCCTGACCTATTGTGTCGTGCCGGCGTTTTTGATTTCGGGTATTTTCCTGACGGTGCTCGGCATCTGGCGGGAACGGCGCAAGCGGCAGCGGGAAAATCTTTCAGTCCCCAGAATCCAGATTGACCTGTCGCGACCGCACGACCGGCGCGTTCTGGCGGCATTTGTTGTCGGCAGCCTGTTGTTCATCATGCTGTCTGCGGTGGGCAGCTACAATGCCTTTCAAGTCACCGAATCGGTGCAATTTTGCGGGGAGACCTGCCACACCGTGATGAAGCCGGAGTTGACGACGCACGATCACGGGCCGCACGCGCGCGTCGCTTGCGTGGAATGCCATGTGGGCAAAGGCGCGTCGTGGTTCGTACGCTCGAAAATCTCCGGTTCCTACCAACTTTACGCCGTGGCGTTCAACAAATATCCGCGCCCGATACCAACGCCCATAAAGAACCTGCGCCCTGCGCGCGAAACCTGCGAGCAATGCCACTGGCCGCAGGAATTCAACGGCAACATTGACCGGACGTTCACCTATTTTCAGGACGATGTGTCCAATTCGCCCTATGCCATCCGGCTGCTGATCAAAATCGGCGGCGTTGATCCGACAACCGGCCCACTCGGCGGCATCCACTGGCATATCCTCGCCGGCAACAAGGTGGAATACATCGCAAGCGACGCGGCGCGGCAAAAGATCCCGTGGGTGCGGATGACGGATTCACAGGGCGTGGTCACGGTCTTCAAGACCCGGAATTTCACGAACGACGTATCCAAAATGGAAATCCGCACAATGGATTGCATGGACTGCCACAATCGCCCCTCGCACCGTTATATGTCGCCGGAAGCCGCGGTGAACCAAGCTCTGGCGCAGCGAAAGATTGACCCGATGATGCCCTGGATAAAGACGAACGCGGTTTACGTGCTCACGCGAAAATTCCAGACGAGCGACGAGGCGCGTGACAGTATCGCCACACTGCTGGCGGCGCGTTATCCCGACGATCCGCGCGTTCGCACAGCGATTCCGGTGGTGCAGGAGATTTACAGAAACAACTTCTTTCCAGAAATGAAGGCCGACTGGAGCTCTTATCCCGACAATGTCGGCCACACCATATGGCCGGGCTGCTTCCGCTGCCACGACGGGAACCACAAGACCGAGGACGGCAAGCGGACAATCAAGGCGAACGATTGCAACGCCTGCCACACCATCCTGGCACAGGGAAGTGGCGACGAATTGAAACAATTGACTCCGGGCGGCCAGCAATTCAAACACACAGGCGGAGACTATGACCTTTCGTGCTCCGATTGCCACACCGGCGGCCCATAGAGTGCGGATGGCATCATCGCGGCCGAGTTAAAGTAGGGGAGAGTCTGCCACCCATTGCTTGAACATTTTCAAATTTTGACCAGCCTGCGGATTATGCCCTGTTTGGGGATTTTTACAGCCGTGCTGCGGGAAAACTCGCTCTTCCAAATGGACTTGAATGTTACACTGCCTACACCGGCCTCCGGTTGTTGATTGAAAAACCGCCACACCTGCGGGGCATAGTCGAGGATTTCATCGGCTTATTTTAAATATCAGTATTACTACTAATCTACAAATGAATTCAGATGTTATCAGTTTATACTTAAAACAAGCATGTCGAATAATATTGACTAATACTAACATGCCATACCAATGACAATAAATGTAAAGCGCTCGCCAATGAATGTGCAGCGGCTTTTTCATCGTCTCTGTAGATTTATTTCATGAAGCAAGCATACCGACTCCGAATTGCTCATCACCGGACGGGTAACGCCGGCGATGGCCGGAAATTCGGCATCGTCTGCGTCACCATGGCAAGAATGGCTCGCGGGTATGCGCTCACCGGAGAAAAATTCGCATGAACATTTTTGTCGCAGGTTTGAGCTACAAGACCGCGCCCGTGGAAGTGCGCGAACAACTGGCGGTGCGTCCGTCGCTCCTGACCTGCTATGGCTGCCGGCTCAAGCTCAATGCCGGGCTTGAAGAAGTCGTGCTGCTGTCCACCTGCAATCGCGTCGAGATTTATGGCACAACGGCGTCCTGGGTTCAGGGCAAGGTTCATCGCCTCTTCCGCCAGCTTTGTTCTGCGGACGTTGATTTGACTTCCCATATTTACGTCAAGGAAGGCACCGCAGCGGTGGAGCATTTGTTTTCGGTGACCAGCGGGCTGGACTCGATGGTCATCGGCGAAACAGAAATCACCGGCCAAATAAAGAATGCCTACCAAGCAGCGCAACAGGCCGGGCTGACCGGCCGCGTTTTGAACCGCCTTTTCCAGACCGCACTGCAAATCGGCAAGGAGATTCGCACCCACACCGCCATCGGTCGTGGCGCCACTTCCGTAGGCAGCGTGGCGGTGGAACTGGCGGAGAAGGTTTTTGCAGGTGATTTATCCGACAAGACGGTGATGATTCTGGGCGCGGGCAAGATGGGCGAGGCTTGCGTCCGTCACCTGACCAAGCGCGGCGCCCGCTCGGTGCTGGTGGCCAACCGCTCGTCCGAACGCGCGCAGTTGCTGGCTACGGAATTTGGCGGCCGGGCGCTGCCGTTCGAGGAACGGATGAACGCGCTCGCGGAAGCGGACATCCTGGTGAGTTCCACAGGCTGTCCCACGACGGTTCTGCACAAGGATGAGATTGCCGGAATTTTGCCGGGACGGCGGAACCGGCCCCTGATTTTGATAGACATTGCCGTGCCGCGCGACATCGCGGCGGACGTGGAGCAATTGGACAACGTTTATCTCTACAACATTGACCATTTGCAAACAATTGTCCGCGAAAATTCCCGGATGCGAGAACAGGAACTTTCCAAATGCAACGAAATCATCGCCCGGCGCACGGCGGCGCTGATGGCAAAAATTCAACCGGTTCCAGAAAAGCAACCAGACCAGGAAATTGAACTGTTGCCGGGCTGGTTTCTGGACGGCGCATCCGCCTGCCGGGGTTGAACAGCCATGAAGAATTTGCAGCGAATCCAAAAAATCAACACCAACACCTATGAAAAAACAATGTTCATCCCGACAAATGCTGGCCTGCCTAGTGGCAGCGGCATTGACATTGCTTGGAACTGCGTCCGCGGTCCGGGCAGCGGCACCGGCATTAAGCGGCTCGCTCACTTTGCGGCCATTGACGCCGACGGAAATCGCAACCTACGGCCTCACCGGATCGAACGCCCAGTTCTCTGCCGGCTGCCAGAACGTCGCGCTTGGCGAGCCGGTCTATATTGATGCCATGGTGAACGCAACGATTGCGCCGTCCAACATCGTGGGCGTGACTTGGACGCTGACGAACAAGCCGACCGGTTCACAGGCCGCGTTGTCGCCCTCGCCGCTTAGCAAGAGTGTGCCGCTCTACAACACATCGGACCGGTATACTGGCGAGAGCTCCACCCCGACGTATCAACTGGCAGATCGCGCCTTTTTCCGTCCGGACAACATTGGATCCTACAGCGTGAATGCCACCATCACCACGGCCGGCAGCGGTTCCACCAATCTGACCATCACAATCACGGCGGGCACGTATGTGGGGGTTCAGACGTGCGCCGGTTGCCACAGCGGCGGAGTGGCGTTCAACGGAAAGACGCTGCCCAGTATTTATCCCACCTTCACCAACACGCCGCACGCGTCGTTCTTTGCCCGCGCCATTGACGGCCTAGTGAGCAGCCATTACAGCAAGAGCTGCATTGCCTGCCACACGCTGGGATATGACACCAATTCTTTTGCGGTCAACAACGGCTTTGATGATCTAGCACTGCTCAACAACTGGACGTTTCCGTCGGTGCTGACCAACAATCCAAGCAACTGGGCGAAAATGCAGGCGAATTATCCCTCCGTTGCCGGTCTGGCCAACATCCAGTGCGAAAACTGCCACGGCCCCGGCAACCAGCACATTTATTCGCAGGGCGTGGTGGGGAACACCAACGCCATCTCCATCAACTATGCGGCGGGCGACTGCGCGCAATGCCATGACGACCTGACCGGACATTTCAAAAGCGCCGAGTGGAACAATTCACTCCATGCGGCCGCCTCCCGGACGCCTTCCGGCATCAGCCGCCCGCAGTGCGTCCGTTGCCATATCGCTCCAGGTTTCGTAGGTTGGGCCACGGCAGGCGGCATGGCGCTGCAAAACCAGTATCCGACCAATATCATCTGGGGGGATTACAGCTCCACCAATATCGTGACCTATATCAGCAACACCAATTATCCGACTTACACCGTGGAGGGTAACCCCCCGAACACGACCTATTATCCAATCACCTGCCAAGCTTGCCATGACCCGCACAATTATTCCAATCCACACCAATTGCGTATGAGCTACAACGTCACGCTCTCCGATGGCACCGTGGTCACGAATGCCGGTAGCGGCGGCTTCTGCATGGAATGCCATAACAGCCGTAACGGTTCCGTCACCAACCAGATGGCCAGATATCCTTTAAGCCAGCCGAACTGGGCTGGTGGTTCCGCATTTGGCACGCATGACAGCCCGCAGGGCGACATGCTCGAAGGCGTGAATGCCATCACCTACGGTCAGGTGATTCCCAGCGCTCCGCACGCCAACGTGGTGTCCAACACCTGCGCCGGCTGCCATATGCAGCTGATCGCCAGCACGGATCCAGCCTTCACATTGGCCGGCGGCCACACCTTCAAGATGAGCTACACCAACAGCTTGGGTGTCAAGACGCCGGTAACCTATGTCTGCGTTCAATGTCACGGGGCCGTCACCAACTTTGATATCCCGGCTCCGGATTATGTTGGTTACGGCTATAGCCAGGGTATCCAAACCCAGGTCCAGATTCTGCTCAATCAATTGTCCATGCTCTTTCCGCCATCGGGTTACCAAGCCAATGCCAACAATTATGTGGCGGATGGCAAGGTCAAGACTTCGCTTAGCACCTATACGAACATGCCGGCGAAATTCCTGAATGCCGCCTACAACTTCCAGTTCGTTCAGATGGACGGCAGCATGGGCGTGCATAACGGACCATTCGCCGTCGGTCTGCTCAAGGCTTCAATCGCCAATTTGTCGGGTATTTCCACCACCGGCGGCCTGCCGGATACATGGGAGATCCAATATTTCGGTTCAAATTTTGCCACCAATACTGCGGCCGGCCCCAACGCCGTCAACAATGTGAACGGGCTGCCTAACTGGATGATGTATGCTCTGGGTCTCAACCCGTTCAGCAGTTCCACCGCCGTCAACGGTGTGATCTATTTGAATGGCAAAAACATCGTCAATGGTGCCACCAACACCGTGGCCATCTACACGGCAGCGGAAATCGCATTCAATACACAGGTCGGAACGACCTATACCATCCAGGGCATCACCGCCCTGACCGGCAACTGGTTCAACATCAGCACCAACATCCCAGGCACTGGCGGCAGCATCAGTTATCTAACGCCGGAGCGGAACAACGCACAGATGTTCTTCCGAGTAGTTCACACGCCATAATCACGAACCGAATTCAAGCTGGGTCGTCCAGCAAACCGCAACCCCTTCCCGCCCGAGCGGGAAGGGGTTTTTATTTGCCACTCCTTGGCATTTTCTGCGAATAAAAATATGGAAAAGGGGAACGCCGAATGTCGAATGAAATGCCTGTTGCCATTGCCGGAGAGCCAGCATCTCTTCATTTGCTAATCTGCACAGGACACAAAATCTTTTGAACTTCGCCGTTGGAAGTTGAATGTTCATTGTTCGATTTTTTCCCCGGACTACACCGATTCCCTATCGGTTTGGGTCCGGTGCCGGATTTGATTCGGTGAGCACCGCTTCAAGGCAATGCGCGGAGCAGATGGTTTATTTCGTGGAATTGGCCGCAGCTACCTTCATTTGCTGAAAGGCATCCAGTTGCAGTTGGAGATGGGCGGCGACTTCCTTGAGCTTTTCGGTTTGATCAAACTGCACCTGCAATAGTTTTTTCCGGGCAGCTTCCAGGTCCATTGGCGAACCGCTGTTTTGCGCCTTGACGACCTCCTGCGCAGCGGCGTTTATTTGCGACTCCATTTCGGCTCCGGCCTTTGCGCATTGATTCAGAAAATCCGCGTGAAAAATCCGGTTGGCATCTTCCGGCGAAGCAGCATTGATGTCTGGGATGAGCCGCAAAATCTCATTGGTGAGGGCGGGTGTGAGCGGCGCACTTTTCGCCATAGGGAGGGGCGTCGCTTTTGCAGTCACTTGAAGAATCGCGCGAACCAAGTCATAGGGCAGCGCAGGTTCCCATTCGGGCCGTAGTTGCGCCAAGGATTCCGTTCCTCCACCGCTGACCACAGTGATTCCAAGAAAACAAGCCCCGCCATTTTCCAAATTGAACGGTTGAAGGCCGCTGGCCGCCGCCGCATCGGCGTTGGTTTCCGCAGCCGAGATGTTCCGGATGACACGGATTTCCTCTTCATTTGCGCTTTGAAATGCGGACAGCAGACGATCCACACGCTGTGAAAAATCCTGAACTGACTGCGAGGCGCTTCCCGTCGGCAGCACCGAATAAAACTGGATTTGCACCGGCGAATTCAAATGGCGCAATTGATCGAGGGTGTCGCTGGAAAGCCCGACGACGTTTTGTCCCGACAAACCGATCTTGGCGTATTCAAACCATGCGAAAGTCAGGGCGGCTCCCAGCAGAAAGAAAACCAGCGCGAGAAACGGCGCGCGGCGGCCCGGCGGCCCGACGGTGGGACGTGGAGTGTTGGCAGAGGATGAGTTCATCGGCGGCGTCTTTGTTTGTTATTTCAATCTTTGGACATTATGAAAGCGCCCCCATTCAAGTAAAGTCGGGATATAAGAAAGCTGCGGATAAATGAGTCAAATCTCTCATTCGGACAATTTTTGGCAAGAATACAGCAATAGAAGTTTAGTCTTAAAGTGGTGCCGATTTTATTCTTAACCAATAAAGATGCCGCCTCGAAGCTCAATCTGTGTTTTCTGGTTCCAGCGCTGCAAGAAAACCTTGCGCGGCGCATCGCTGTTGTTCATTTCTGCGTTGGCGATATTTTTTCCCACCACGACCGCCCTGCTCTCCCAGTCCGTCCAGCATTTAAGCACGACCCAACCGGGCGGGATGCCGGGGCTGCCGGTCATGGGCGGGATTGAACAACTGACCAACGGCATGCTCATCAATTGGGACGGCCCATCCGGCTATTACCAGGTCTTTCAGAAAAGCAACAGCCTGACTGCGCCGTGGGTGGCTCTTGGACAAGCCACCAACCTTGTTCGCTACGCCGTCATCACCAAGCTTTACAGCAATGCCTTTTTTCGCGTATCCGGTCCCGCACCGAAATATGCCGGCACGAAGGTTTGCGTCACCTGCCATTCGAGCATTTGCCGATATGAGACGAACACGCCTCACGCGAGCGCCTTCATCAGCCCGGCGTTCAAGGCCGGCGGCGGCCAGACCAACGGCTTGTGCCTGCCCTGCCACACGGTTGGTTACGGTTTGCCAACCGGTTTCAATTTCACCAATTCGGGCGGGATTTATTCCTATTCCGTCAATCTCGCCGGCGTGCAGTGCGAAAATTGCCACGGCCCCGCGGCCAATCACGCCAACGCGACGGATGATCCCACCGCCGTTCCACAGGTTGAAATTGCCGCCACTGTTTGCGGCGGCTGCCATAGTGCAAGCCACACCACATACACCAATGCGCCTACGTTTGAAGAATGGTCGGCCAGCGGCCATGCCACCGTGGTACCGAATGCGCTGCAAGCGATGAGTTCATCCACCAATAACATCAACAATTGCGGAGTCTGCCATTCCGGTTCCGCCCGACTTGCGCTGATCAAGGGCGTGAATCCGGCCACCACGCTGGCTAATGACTTTGACGTCGCCATGACCTGCTCCGTCTGCCATGACCCGCACGCGACGAATTCCAATCCGGTGCAACTGCGCAATCCGGTCGCCTCCACAAATAATTTCCATTTTCTCGACTCGGACGTGACCACCGTGGCTGCGTTCACAAACAAATACAGTGCAAGCAGCGACATCAATCTCTGCGCCCAGTGTCATAATGATCGCGGGGCGGCGTGGACGGACACCTCCCGCGCACCGCATAATTCCCCGCAATATAATTTCCTGCTCGGCTCCGTCGGCGAACTGCAAGGCGGCACGGCCACTTTCAATCCGGGGTCGCACGCGGGTCTGCCGTCTTCAGCAGTTTATTCCATCTCCGGCACTTTTTATCTGACCAATCAATGCGCGGACTGCCACATGCAGCCCGACGACCGCGGTGCACCGAATCACGCCACCCTGATCACAAGCGGCGCAGTTTGCATGAACTGTCACACCATTCCGCCGGCGTTGCTGGAGGAATTTTATCTCACGCCGGTCCTCTCCAACAGTGTGACCACGCTGATAACGGCCCTGAACCGCTGGGCGGCGAATCAGACCAATTCGCTCCTCGTCACCAACGGCGTAGTGGCGTGGGAATATACAAATCCGGGCGGCCTGACATGGCAGACCAATTCAGCGGGCAACGTGACGGGTTGGACACTAAAGAATCCGGTGACGTTCACCGGACCCGGCACCGCCGGCCAAGCACTGATTCCGGACCAGGTCAAGCGAACACGGTTCAATTTGTATCTGGTCTTGAACGACGGCAGTTTTGGCGTTCACAATCCAACACTGGCCATCAACTTGTTGAACGCCGCCCAAATCTGGATGGTGCAGGTGTTGCAATGAGTGAATTTCCATTACTGACAATCGCATGAGAATATTTTCACTCATCAAATCATTCGTGGCGCGCGACCGCCGCGGTAGAAATCTGGCACTTGCTGCCGGCGGGGCGGTCCTGCTGCTGGCAGCCGTTTCCTGCGGCACCCTTGGTCATCAGGCCGTGGTGCTCCCAGAGGTGCCGGGTGCAAAATATGTCGGCTCCGCGGACTGTGAACAATGCCACGACGAAATCTGCCGCAGCTTCAAGACCGCCGACCACGCGCGACTCATCGCTCAAGGCAAGAACGGGCTTGATGCCGGCTGCGAATCCTGCCACGGCCCCTGTAGTTTGCATGAGGATTCAGGCGGCGATGTCAAACCGCCTTATATCTTCAGCGCCGGCCGGCTACAGCCGGAATCATTGAACGGACGTTTCCCGCTCGATCCGGCGCGGGCGGTTGAGAACGCCTGCTACAAATGTCACATGGACGTGCGGGGCCAGTTCAATCTGCCCAACCACCATCCCGTGCCGGAAGGACGGATGAGCTGCATCGATTGCCATCCGCCGCACGGGGGCATCGCCTTTGCCGGTGGGGGCACCCGGCTGCTTTCACAGAACGACAACTGCGTCCAATGCCATCCTTCCCAGCAAGGCCCGTTTGTGTTTGACCATGAGGCTTTGCGCGAAGGCTGCACCACCTGCCATTCCCCGCATGGCGGCGTCAACGCCAAGATGCTCACCGAGCGCAACGCGAACCTGTGTTTGAAATGCCATTTCCAGCAGCAAAGCCAGCCCGGCGTAATTCTAATCGGCGGGGTTGATCACACTTCGCGTTTGAGCCAGGGCGCCTGCTGGAGCGCCGGCTGCCACGAGGCCGTCCACGGCTCGCGTGTCAGTCCATCTTTGAGATTTTAACCGCCGTCCGTTATGAAAAACAAATCTCGCAAGTCCAAAAATTTCCGACCGGCGCGGCGGAAGTCCGGTCTTGGCCGCTGCATTATTGGCGCAGCGTTCATCGTGCTCGGCGCGCGTGTGCGAGCGGGTGACGCACCCACGCCAAACCAGATATTCGAAGGCGGCACCAACACCTACAACAACTGGATCGAGTTTTCCACCGGCGCCATGCTGACCCAGGGTAATGCAAACCAGGCAACCCAGGGAAAACAACTCAACACGGGAATTTTTGGCGGGATCGAGGATTTGCATTACGAAAGCGAGGTGGCCAAGAAAACCACCTTCACGCTCGACGGGCGTTCCATTTTTGACGACCACGATTACAGTGTCGGCCTCGGCCTGGTTCGTGATGACCTTGGTTTTGTCCGCGTCCACTTTGAGGATTTCCGCACCTGGGATTCCGGCGACGGAGGATACATCCCCACCGGGCCGCTTTCCTACGCGCTGCCGGGCGACCCCTTGGCGCTGGATCGCGGCTTGATTTCATTCGAGATGGGACTGAGCAAACCGGATGTCCCGCAAATCACCTTCAAATACAGTCATAACTACCGGAATGGCGATGAAAGTTCGACCCTTTGGGGGCCGGTCCATGATCCAAACAACAGCACCTACCGGGCGAATCCGGGAATTGACATCATTAATGAAACGTCCGACACGTTCCAACTCGACCTGACCCATCACTACAAGAAAGTGAATTACGGGGCGGGCGTGAGCTATGAGACAGGGAATTTGAACAATGCCAACGAACTGACCTTCTGGCAGGGGGAACCCATTCAACAGAAATCCACCGAACAGCAGGGAGTCTCTTACGATATGTTGAGCACCCATGTGTTCGCAGAAACCTGGATCAAGGACAACCTGTTTCTATCCACCGGATTCATGTATGACAATCTCGACGAGACCTTCACCGGCAGCCAGATTTACGGAGATGATTTTGATGTGGCTTATTCCCCCGTTTATCCGGGCCTCGGCTATGGCTACACCAGCCTCAATGGCGGCGCCCGCGAGAACGAGTATATCATGAACGCCAACCTGATGTGGATGCCAACCAAAACCTTCAGCATCATTCCCTCGCTGCGCGTGCAAGAGGAGGACTGGAATGCCAATTCCGCCGGCACCGGCACCTTGGGCACTGATACACAGGACTTCAACAGCAACAGCGGGAGCGATTCCCTTGACGTATGTGAACGCCTGGACGTCCGCTACACCGGCGTGACCAACTGGGTCTTCAATGCCGGCGGCCAATGGACGGAAGGCCAAGGAAGCTTGCATGAAAACGGCGGACTGACGCAAGTCAATGGCATCGGCCAAGGGCCGGTGCAATTCGCGACCGATAATTCGCGTCTTTTCCAAAAATATTCCGCCAGCGCCCGGTGGTATCCTGTCCGGCAGGCCAGCCTGGACATTGGCGGCTATTACAAAATCAACACCTACGACTACAATTTCACCCAGGACAACACCCCCAATGATTTGAGCACCGGAAACGCCTATCCGGGCTTCCTGGTCTATCAGGGATTTGACACTTTGGACGGCAACATCCGCCTGACCTTGCACCTGCCGAAAAACGTCATGCTTGTCAGCCGCTACGAATATCAATACTCCACAATCAGCACGCGGCCCGACCCCGCATCGGGTTTAAACCAGCAGGATTCCTCAACGATGAACAGCCAGATCATCGGCCAGAACGCGAGCTGGACGCCGCTGGAATGGCTCGGTTTGCAGGCCGGGTTCAATTACGTCCTTAGCACAACGAAAACGCCAGCCTCCGATTACACCCAGGCCATCTTGAATTCGCAAAACAATTATTGGACCGTCAACTTCAACTCCGACTTCGTGCTGAACGAAAAGACCGATTTGAACCTCGGCTATTTTTATTATCGTGCCGCAGACGGCCAGAACAACATCGTTGGCGGATTGCCTCTCGGAACCGATGCGGAGGAACACAGCGTCACCGCGACACTCACCCGTCGAATCAGCAAAAATCTGCGTTGGAACCTGAAATACGCCTTCAGCCATTACGCTGATTACGCATCCGGCGGCAATTTCGATTACAACGACCATCTGATTTATTCCAGCCTCCAATATCGCTTTTAAGCGCGTGGGGCGGAGTGGCGGACAAGGCAGCGCCATCATTCAAAATAAACTTGAATGTTTATCAGCCGACGAACTAACTTACAATATGTCAAATTATCCGATTCGAAGGAGCGCCGCCAAATCCGTCCGGCTGCTGGCGTTGCTGACGCCGTTGTTGCTGCTGGCCACCGGCTGCCACCGCGACGATGTCAAAGTCTATCGCATCGCCAAGGATCAGGATCAACAACTGTCGGCACAAACTGCTCCGGCGCTGCCCACCGATTCACCCAATCCTGGTTTACCGCCCGGACTCCCGGACATTTCATCCGTCCCCGCAGCGACGGCCGCGGCGGCGGCGGGCGCCCCGCCGCAACTGACGTGGACAACGCCAGCGGGCTGGACGGAAGTTCCGCCGAGCGAAATGCGTGTAGCCTCGTTCAAAGTGACGGGCGCAGGCGGCGAACAGGCGGACGTGAGCGTGATTCCGCTGCCCGGCATGGCCGGCACCGATTCAGCAAATGTCAACCGCTGGCGCGGCCAGGTCGGTCTGTCGGTATTAACGGACGATGAATTGCAAAAAGCGGCGGAGAACATCGAAGCCGGCGGGCAGCCAGCGCAGCTTTACGACATCGCTGGAACAAATCCGACCGGCGGCAGCGCGGAACGGATTCTCGGCGTCATCCAGCACCGCGACAACACGGCCTGGTTTTACAAAATGACCGGCGATGCCGACGTGGTCGAGAAACAGAAAGCGGCGTTTGTTGACTTTCTCAAATCACTCAATTTTGGCGCGGCCGCGCCAACGCAGACGGAAATATCGGCGGCAAATCCGACCGGCGACGGCAACATGGGCACACTACTGACCATTCCCACGCCGGCCGCAAGCGGGAATAGACCGAACTGGCAGGTGCCGGCGGGCTGGCAGGAAGTTTCCGGTGGACAATTTCTCGTGGCAAAGTTCACGCTCACCGGTGATGGCGGCGCAACGGCAGCCGTCAATGTCAGTTCATCCGCAGGAGATGGCGGTGGTCTGGCAGCGAACGTCAACCGTTGGCGCGGTCAGCTCGGCTTGCAACCGGATACAGAAATGTTGCAACCACCGCAAATTGATGTCGCCGGCGGCAAAGCCTCGGTCGTGGACATCAGCGGCACGGATGCGCGGACGGGCCAGCCCGCGCGGCTCGTCGGCATCATCGTGTCGCTGCCTGACCAGACGTGGTTCTACAAATTGATGGGCGACGCGAAAGTGGTCGAAAGCCAGAAGGATGCATTTATCCAGTTTGTGCAGAGCGCGAAACACTGAAATGCTCAAGAACCTTTTCAAAGTTTTCTCGTCGCTCAAGCTGACGGTGACCTGCCTGTCACTCGGCTGCATACTCGTCTTCTGGGGCACGCTGGCACAAGTGCATCTGGGACTTTACAAGGCGCAGAACGAATTCTTCCGCAGTTTTCTCGTTTACTGGCCTCTGGACGGGTCCGCACCGCATATCCCCATTTTTCCTGGCGGCTATCTCATCGGCACGGTGCTGCTCATCAATCTGTTGGGAGCACACCTGCGTTATTACCAGCCGGGCAAACGGAAAATCGGCATCATCTTGATTCATTTCGGCGTAGTGTTGATGCTCGTGGGGCAATTCATGACGGATTTTCTGTCGCGGGAAAGCGCGCTGCACATGCGCATCGGCGAGACGAAAAATTATTCCGAGGCCGACCGCGCCTACGAACTGGCCGTCATTGACACCACCGACAAGGATTCCGACAAGATCGTCGCCATCCCGTGCAGCGTGCTCGTCCGGCGCGGCGATGTGAGTGACACCGAAATGCCGTTCACCGTCCGCGAGAAAACTTTCTACGCCAACTCCGAGCTGACGGAAAAGGACGCGGCGGGTTTTGAACAGGTCAAAACCACCGCCGGCTCCGGCGCGGGCCTTTGGTGGCGCGAGGAGCCGCGCGTGACGGCGATGGACAGCGTGGATCAACCGTCGGGCATCGTCGAAATCGCCACGCCGCAAGGCAGCCTCGGCACGTTTCTTGTGTCAGCCATGCTGACGCAGCCGCAGCCGTTCACCTTCAACAATCGCACCTACGAAATGCTCCTGCGACCGGAGCGGTTCTACATGCCGTTCAGCCTGCACCTGATGGAATTCCACCACGACAAGTATCCCGGTACGGACATTCCAAAGAATTTTTCCAGCCGCGTCCGGCTGCAAAACCTTGACAATGGGGAGAACCGCGAGGTGTTGATTTACATGAACAACCCGCTGCGCTATCAGGGCGAAACGTTTTATCAAGCCAGCTACGACCCCGACGACGGCGGCAGCATCCTGCAGGTGGTGCATAATCCTAGCTGGCTCACGCCGTATCTCTCGTGCGTGCTGGTGGCCGCGGGTCTGATGTGGCAATTCCTTTCCCACCTGATTCCCTTTTTGAAACGCCGGATGGCGGCCCCGGCAAACGCCAGCGTTCCCAGAAAGGAGAAAAAGCGATAATGAAAAAATGGATTCCACTCATTTTGGTTGCCGCGATGGCGGGCTGGGTCCTGTCCAGCCTTTACCAGCCGCCGGAGACGGGTTTTCAAACCCGCGAATTCGGCAAGCTGCCCGTGCTGATGGACGGCCGCTTCCAGCCGTTCGATTCTGTCGCCCGCAACTCGCTGCTCCAAATCCGCACCAAGCAAACCGTCCCGCTGGACAACGGCCAGATGCTCACCGCGACGGAATGGCTGCTCGAAGTGCTGATGAAGCCGGAGCAGGCCGACGACCGGAAAGTTTTCCGCATAGATAACGGCGAAGTCCTCGCGCTGCTCAAGCTGCCGGAAAGCCAGAAATATTATTCCTTCAACCAGCTCAAGCCGCAAGCGGACGAACTCGAGAAGCAGGCCGATCGCATCGAGGGGATTGACGACGCCAAGCGCACCGTCTTCGAGACGCAGTTGATGAAGCTTTTCAGCGAGATGAATCTTTACCAACGACTCGAAATCAGCCTCAAGCCGCCGGGCACCGACGATTTCGCGGCGGAATTGGACGCCTACCAGAAGAGCATCGCGCCCGGTGTCGCCGCCGTGAGTGCCCGCGACGCGGGCAAAAAATTTGATCAGGATGCCTTCAACAATTTGATCGGCTTCATGGGCAACTACGAAACGGTCGCGCGCTTCGCGTTGCCGGCGGTGATTCCGCCGTCGGACCCAGGCGCGCCACGGAACGACTGGCAGAACATCGGCACCAACCTGATGGCAACTGCGCACACCGGCGAAATCTCCCCGCCCGCGCAGGCCTACGCCACGATGGTCACCGGCTACCGCTCCGGCTCGCCCGCTGATTTCAACCACGCCGTCTCCGATTATCACCTCTGGCTAGCCGACCGTTTTGCGCCGCAGGTCAACAAGGCCAGCCGGGAATTTTTCTTCAATAACTTCCAGCCGTTTTACAAGGCGCTGGTCATTTACGTCCTGGCGCTGCTGCTGGCGCTGTTCTCGTGGTTCAATCTGTCCGACTGGCTACGGCGCTCGGCCTTTTACCTAGTCGGACTGGCGTGGGTCATTCACACTTTCGGTCTTATTTTCCGGATGTATCTCGAAGGCCGGCCGCCGGTGACCAATTTGTATTCCTCCGCCATCTTCATCGGCTGGGGTGCGGTCATCCTCGGCATGGTACTGGAAAATATTTATCGCGACGGCATCGGCTGCGTGGTCGCGGCATTCGCCGGTTTCGTCACGCAAATCATCGCGCATAATCTGGCGATGACCGGCGACACGATGGAAATGATGCGCGCCGTGCTGGACACCAACTTCTGGCTCGCCACGCACGTCGTCGTCGTCACGCTCGGTTACGCTTCAACGTTTGTGGCCGGGCTGCTGGCCATCATTTACATCCTACGCGGTGTGTTCACCACCACGCTCACGCCGGAGACCGCAAAATCGCTGGCGCGGATGGTTTATGGCATCGTCTGTTTCGCCACGTTGTTCAGTTTTGTGGGCACCGTTCTTGGCGGCATCTGGGCTGACCAATCGTGGGGCCGGTTTTGGGGCTGGGACCCGAAGGAAAACGGCGCACTGCTCATCGTGCTCTGGAACGCGACCATCCTGCACGCGCGCTGGGGCGGCCTCGTGCGCGAACGCGGCCTTATGAACCTTGCCATCATCGGCAACATCGTCACGAGTTGGTCGTGGTTCGGTGTCAATATGCTTGGCATCGGGCTACACAGTTACGGTTTTACAGACGCAGCCTTTAAATGGCTGATGTTTTTTGTCGGCAGCCAGCTCGCTCTTATCGTCCTCGGCCTGTTGCCAGTGAAAATGTGGAAAAGTTTTTCGCCAGCGCCTAAATCATAACGCCTTTAGCATACTCGAGAAATTATGATTGGTGCTTCCTCGGCGGAACCGCTGAATGATGAATTTGATGGAACGCCTAATCAATCCAGCGTTTGCCGATAGCGCTTAATGCCGATTGTCAGCATCACGACCAGAAAGAGCAAAATCGGCCATAAATCCGGAGCGATTTCCAGCAGGCCGTTGCCCTTCAGCAAAATCCCACGCACGATTCTGAGAAAATGCGTGAGCGGCAGACATTCGCCGATATCCTGCGCCCAGCCGGGCATTCCCCGAAATGGAAACATATAGCCGGACAACAAAATGTTCGGCAAAAAGAAAAACATTCCCATCTGCATGGCCTGGCGCTGATTTCGGGCGATGGTGGAAAATGTGATACCCACCGCCAGATGTGCCACGATGAACAAAAAAGCCACCGCGAGCAGCAAGGGCACGCTGCCGACCATCGGCACGTCGAACAAAAATTTTGCCGCCACCAGAATCAAGAAAATCTGGATGTAGCCAACCATGATATACGGCACGATTTTCCCGATGATCACTTCGACAGGGCGCAGCGGCGTCGAAAGCAGGTTCTCCATCGTGCCGCTCTCGCGTTCGCGCGTGATGGCGAGCGCGGTGATGATGACCATCGTCATCGTCAGAATCACGCCCATGAGTCCGGGCACGATGTTATACTGCGTGATGTTTTCGGGGTTGTAATGCTGATGAACAACCAGATTGAACGGGGCGGAACCCGCGCGAAGTTTTGCCAGCGGCCCGGTCAAATCGCGATTCAAAACAACCGGCGTCAACGAATTCATCGCGCCGACGGCGTAGCCGATGGCCATCGGGTCGGTCGCGTCGGCTTCGAGCAGCAAATCCGGCTGTTCGCCGCGCAGCAATTTACGCGAAAAATCCATGGGAATTTCCACGGCGAATTGCACCGCGCCTTGCGCGAGCAGTTTCTGGATTTCCGCCTCGCTCTGCGGTTCGCGCGTGATGTCGAAGTAGCTGCTGTTGCGCATCGCCCAGACAATCGTGCGCGAAAAGACACTGTTGTCCGCGGAATAAACGGCGGTCGGCAGATGTTTCGGGTCGGAATTGATGGCGTAACCGAAGAGGACGAGCTGGATCATCGGGATGCCCAGCATCATGGCGAACGTCAGCCGGTCGCGCCGCATCTGGATGAATTCCTTCGCGACGATGGCGCAAAACCGCTGCCAGTTGAATTTCATATTTTTCGTAGCAGCCAACGTGAGTTGGCTCTGATTTTATCTGCAAAAATTAAAATGAGCCGACTCACGTCGGCTGCTACGAGTTTTGATTTCACGAATAATTATCCTTCGCGGTTTCCATCAGGCTGATGAAAACATCTTCCAGGCCCGATTGGATTTGTTTCCAGCGGTAATCGCCGGCGATCAACGGACTCACGCTCGCACGCAATTTTTCCGAGTCACTCCCGCTGACGTGCAGCGTCGAGCCGAATGCGACGACCTGTTCGACGCCGGGTTTACCACGGATTTTTTCCGCGAGTTCGTGCAGATTACCGCCGGTCACCTCCCACGTCGTGAGCTTTGAATTTTTCAAAACTTCGTCAACCGTGCCGCTCGCGAGCAAGTTTCCATAGCTGATGTAGGCCACGCGATTGCAGCGTTCCGCTTCGTCCATGTAATGTGTTGTGATCAACACGGTCAATCCCGTGCCGGCTAGCTGCTGGATTTCGTCCCAGAAATCGCGGCGCGCCTTCGGGTCAACACCCGCCGTCGGCTCGTCGAGCAAGAGCAGTTGCGGCTCGTGAATCAGGCACGCGGACAATGCGAGCCGCTGTTTCCAGCCGCCGGAAAGTGTTCCAGCGAGTTGTTTGCGGCGTTCGACCATGCCGAGCCGCTCCAGGCTTTTTTCAACGGCGGCTTTTCGTTCCGGCATGCCGTAAATGCGCGCGATAAACTCAAGATTTTCCTCTATGGTCAGGTCTTCATAAAAACTGAACCGTTGGGTCATATAGCCGACGTGCTTTTTTATTTCGGAACTTTGGGTGCGAAAATCATAGTCAAGACACTGTCCGGTACCGGCGTCCGGTTTGAGCAGGCCACAGAGCATCCGCAGAAACGTTGTTTTGCCGCTGCCGTTGGGTCCGAGGAAACCGTAAATCTCGCCATGACGGACCTGCATCGCGATGTCGTTGACGACCGTGCGCTTGCCGAATATTTTTGTGACGCCGCGCACGTCGATGACGAAGTCGGAAGTGGTCATTGCAGTTCTCATCAGTGGCCGCTCCATCTGTATTCGTAGCCGGTCGGTGGATCGTAGCCCAAAGAATCGTTTTCGCGGTTTGTCTTGGTGGCAAACCAATAAATCGGAACGTAGCCGACGTGACCATCCACAAAATACAGTTGGTTCATGGCATTGTTAAATTGCAGTGCTGCCTGCCGGTTGTGCCATGAGAACCCAATCCATGCCGGCATTTCGCCAACTAGGATTGTTTTCGTCGGCTCGAGAATGGAACTATCATTTTCTCCTGCAATGCCGGGAAGCCAGCTCTTCCCGGTCTTGGAATTAAGCCGGAGATTTCCCGTGTTAAAGTCATAACTGGAAAAATCGGAGCGCGCCTGTTCGTGCAACGGCACATTGGTGAAAGAACCAGCAATTCCGGTGAAATAAAACTTGTCTGCCGGACAGGTGAAAACTCTGTCGTCGGGAGAGGATTGGCCTTTCAAACCGACATAGCTTTTGACGTATGACTTATAAACGTTCCAAACATCAATTCCGTTTGTTTTCCAATAATCCGCCGGCGGTTTTGCCGACGCTGGCAATGAGTCACCGTGGTCGTTGGCATACATTTTCACCGCCAAACCGATTTGTTTCAGGTTGTTGATGCAAGCCGCGCGATCAGCGGTAAGTTTGGAACGATGCAAAACCGGCAGCACCAGCGAAGCCAAAATCCCGATGATGGCAATTACCACGAGTAATTCCACAAGCGTGAATGCCTTGGGCATGTTAGAAAATGCGCTCATCGGCAAAACTAAGGCAACTTCACATCCACCGGCTGGCCGGGACGAAGTTCCGCCGCATCCGCCGGTGAAAATTTCGCCTCAATCATGAAGATCAGTTTCGCGCGGTTCTCGCGATTATACAAAACCGGCGGCGTGAATTCGGCTTCCGTGGAAATGTAATTCACCATTGCGGAATAACCTTTCGCCGCGCCGTCAAAAGTGACGCTGACGTTCTCGCCGGTCTTGATTCGCGGCAACATTTCCTGCGGCACAAAGAAACGCACCTTCATATTTTCCGGCGGCAACAGCACGACGACCGGATTACCCGCCGCAACCCATTCTCCGGCGCGATACAGCGTGTCATGCACCTGCGCATCCGCCGGCGCGAATTGCTGTTTCTGGTCGAATAACCATTTCGCCTTGTCCAGCGCGGCGGTTTGCGATGCGACTGCCGCTTGCGCGGCGCTGATGGCGTCTTCGCGACCGCCAAGTCTGGCAGTTTCCAAATCCGCCGTGAACTGGTCAACCTGCGCCTGATCCGCCTTGGATTGTGCGCGCGCCTGATCCAATTCCTCCTTGGAAACCACGTCGGCGCCGCCAAGCTGTTCGCGGCGCGCCAGTTCATCGTTGGACAGCTTCAGATTGGCCTTCACGCGCTCAAGTTGCGCTTCGAGCGAGGCGATTTCGGTCGGACGCTGGCCCTTCGTCAAATCGTCCAACTGCGACCCGGCTTGCGCGAGATTTTTTTCGGCTTGCCGGACGCCATCCGCTTCGGAACCACGCTCCAACTCAAACAGCAATTGGCCGGCCTTCACCGAATCGCCGCGCGCAACGGCGAGGTTGGTGAGCGCGCCGCCGAGCGGTGATGCAACATAAACGTATTCGCCCTCGATGTAGCCCTGAAACGCGCCGGACGGATTGCCGGAGCAACCGGCGAGCAGGCCCGCCGCGAGCGCGCACGCGGAAAAGAGCAGGATAGAACACGTTTTCATGGGCGATTTTCGTTTACGCCACCACTGAACAAGATTTTAGTTGACGTGTCAAACGTTTGTTTGAATTATCTGTTTGAAATGAAATTGAAGTTGCCAGCCAGTCCCGGAGCTGAGAGTCATGCCGAGACACGCCGCCAGCTTTTGGAGGCGGGGGGCGAGGTTTTCGCCGAGGCGGGGTTCCGCGACGCGACGGTGCGCGAAATCTGCCGGCGCGCGCACGCGAACGTCGCCGCAATCAATTACCATTTCGGCGACAAAGAGACCCTTTACACCGAGGTATTGCGTTATTCGCAGGGCCGGGCGCTGGAAAAGTATCCGCCGCTGCTTGGTGTCGCGGCGGACGCCCCGCCCGAAAAAAGGCTGCGCGCGTTTGTGCAATCGCTGCTGCTGCGGATTTTTGACAAAGGTCCGACGGCGTGGCACGGCAAGCTCATGTTGCGCGAGATGATCGAGCCGACGGCGGCGCTGGACTCGATTGTCGAGGAGCGCGTACGACCGATGGCCGGCCAGCTCTGGCAAATCGTCTCTGAAATCCTGGACTGTCCGACGAACGACGAGCGGGTGCGGCTGTGCGGTTTCAGCGTGGTGAGCCAGTGCGTTTTTTATCATCATTGCCGCCCGATTGTGTCACGGCTTTTTCCGAAACAAGAACCAATGGACGCGGCGGGCATCGAACGGCTGGCCGACCATATCACAAAATTTTCGCTGGCGGCGATGAAACATCTATCCGCGACGAAGCATTAAAAAATATTTAACACCATGAAAAAACTGAAAATTATCCTGGCTCTGGCGCTGGCCTGTTTCGCCGCCGGCAGAAGCGTGACCGCGCAAGACACCGACACCAACTCACCGACGTGGCTGACGCAGCCGTTGTCACTGATGAGCGCGCTGAACACCGCTTTGCAGCAAAATCCCACGATCCTCAAGGCCCAAAACGACTTGGAAGCCTCCTACGGTGTGGTGGTGCAGACGCGCGCGGTGGCATTGCCGCAGGTGGTGGCAAGCGGCCAATACAAGGACACCGACCGGAATGCGATTGAGAGTTTTCCAAATGCCCCAAGCTCTCCAGACCAAAACTGGAACGCGGGCGTGCAGATTGTCCAATCCATTTATCAAGGTGGCAAGCTGATGGCGGCAGTGCGCGCGGCCAAGGTCACGAAGCAGCAGGCCCTGGCGCAATATCAAGCCACGCTGACGGACACCTTGCTGTCCGTGCGGCTGGCGTATTACGACATCCTGCTGGCAGCGGAACAAATCACCGTGAATGAGGCTTCCGTCAACCTGCTGCAAAAGGAACTGGATGACCAGCAACGCCGTTACGACGCGGGCACGGTGCCGAATTTCAATGTGCTGCGCGCCAAGGTTTCCCTGGCCAATGCGCGTCCGCCTTTGATCCAAGCGCAAAATAATTACCGCATCGCCAAAAACAATCTGTCCAATCTGCTGGGCTACAATCTGCCGCGCGATATCTGGGACAACATTCCGCTGAAGCTGACCGACACGCTCGACGCGACGCCGTATCAAATCAATCTGCCCGACGCGCTCCAGCAGGCGCTGAACAAGCGCCCTGAACTGGCCGCGTTACGCAAAACGGAGGAGTTGCAGCGGCTCAACATCACCGTTGCGTCGTCCGGATACAAACCGAACCTCTCGGTCTTCGCCGGCTACAACTGGTTCAACGCGCAATTCACGCCGCCAGTCACGATTGATCATGACATCAACGGCTGGAACGCCGGGGCGCAGATCAGCTGGGATATTTTCGACGGCATGTTGACGCATGGCAAAGTCGTCCAGGCCAAGGCACTTTACTCAAAATCCATAACCGCCGTGGACGAGGAGATGCGCGACATCGAACTGGAAGTGCGCACCGTCTATTCCGATTTTCTCGAGGCGCAGGAGGTTTTGGAATCGCAAAAGACAGTGCAGGACGAGGCTGAGGAATCCCTGCGCGAAGCCAACGCCCGCGCCGAAGCCGGCACGGGCACGCAGCTTGACGTGCTTGACGCCGAGAACTCGCTCACGCAGGCACGCAGCACACAGGTGCAGGCGCTGCACGATTACGACGCCGCCCGCGCCCGGTTTGAACGCGCCATCGGCGCGGACATGGTTCAAAGCTCGAACCCGAATCCGTGATTTACCGTTGACGACAGCGGCCAATTTCGAGGATTTTGTCCGCTCATGTCGAAAATTCAACGCGCACTTATTTCGGTTTCGGACAAAACGGGATTAATACCCTTTGCACAAATTCTGGCGCAGGCTGGAATTGAAATCATTTCCACCGGCGGCACGGCCAAAACGCTTCGCGAGGCGGGACTGAAGGTGAAGGACATCAGCGAGCACACGGGCTTTCCTGAAATGCTGGACGGCCGTGTCAAGACACTGCACCCGAAAGTGCATGGCGGCCTGCTCTTCATCCGCGGCAACGCCACGCACGAGGCCGCCGTGAATGCGCACGGCATCACGCCGATTGATCTGGTAGTTGTGAACCTGTATCCATTCGAAGCCACTGTCGCCAAGCCTGACGTCTCCCTGCACGACGCGATTGAGAACATTGACATTGGCGGTCCCTCAATGCTGCGGAGCGCGGCGAAAAATCACGACAGCGTGACGGTGGTGGTTGATCCGTTTGATTACTCCGAGGTGGCGAAACAAATTTCAGAAGCAGGCAATACGACGCTGGAACTGCGCCGCAAACTGTGCGCAAAAGTGTATGCACGCACGGCGGCCTACGACGCCGCCATCGCTGCCCACCTGCAAAAGGAATTTGCCGCCGACAAGAATTCGTTGCCGCAGGTGCTGACGATTTCCGCGCCACTGGCGCAGCCGCTTCGCTACGGTGAAAATCCGCACCAGGCGGCGGCGCTTTACGGCAAGTTCCATGAATTTTTCAAGCAGCTCCACGGCAAGGAACTTTCCTACAACAACATACTGGATTTGACGGCGGCGGCGAATTTGATTTCCGAGTTCAAAGAGGATTTGCCGACACTGGCGATCCTCAAGCATACAAACCCGTGCGGCGTCGGACAGGGCGTGAATTTGCGCAGTGCGTGGGACAAGGCATTTGCGACGGACAAACAGGCGCCCTTCGGCGGCATCATCGCGGTGAACAAGCCGCTCGACGGGGCGTGTGCGGAGGCCATCGCGGAAATTTTCAGCGAGGTCATCGTCGCGCCGGATTTTTCGGCGGAGGCACTGGCGGTTTTGCAGAAAAAGAAAAACCTGCGGCTGTTGAAAATGCTGAAATGCCCGACAACGGCGCGGCCGTGGGATGTGCGCAGCGTGGGCGCGGATTCATTTTTGTTGCAACAGCGGGATTTGAAGACGACCACCGCCGCAGATTTGAGAGTCGTGACGAAGCGGCAGCCGACGGAAGCGGAGCTGAAGGCGATGCTGTTCGGCTGGCGCGTGGTGAAGCACCTGAAATCGAACGCGATTCTATACGTCGGAGAAGGCCGGACGCTCGGCACAGGCGCGGGCCAGATGAGCCGCGTGGACTCCAGCCGTATCGCGGTGTGGAAGGCGGGCGAGGCGAAACTGCCGCTCACCGGCAGCGTGGTTTGCAGCGACGCATTTTTCCCGTTCCCTGACGGCCTACTCGCGGCGGCAGAGGCGGGCGCGACGGCGGCGATCCAGCCGGGCGGCTCGGTGAAGGACGCCGAAGTGATCGCGGCAGCGGACGCGCGAGGAATGACGATGGCGTTCACCGGCACGCGGCATTTCCGGCATTAAGAGTTTCGGCTCGCGAGGATGCTCACCCCACCATTTTGTTCAGCGGATGAGCCAGTAAATCAGCGCGATTTGGGAGGCGGTGACGGCGGCGATTAGCGACCAGACGAAAAGCTCACGAAAGCGCAGACCGCGCTGCCGGGCAGCGGCCAGCCAGAATTGCAGTTTCGCGGAGCCAATGGTAATAGTATCGCCGTTGCGAAGAGTTTGATTTTGGAATGGTTGGCCGTTGACGGCGACCAAGGCGTTCGGCGCGACGGCAAGATTAAAACCCCCGCTTTGAAATTCGAACGAGAGGTGCTGGTCCCAGACGCCATCGTCGTCGAGTTGCAAATGGTTTTCCGGCGCCCGCCCGATGTGGAAAGGAAAATGGCGGACAACCGTCCGGCTGCCCGCCTTTTTCCCAGAAAGGACGTGGAGTTGAATCATCAGAAAAGCCGCTTTTCCACATTGACCTGATCATCTGGATAGACTGGCGGGTCCTTGGACGGATCTTCGAGGGCTTTGTCGTAATTCACCCGGATGCGCTGACCGGTGGTGGCACGGGTGAGCCAGACTCTGCCATGGTTGGCAAAATCGGTCAGGCCGCCTGCGGATTGGATGGCCTTGGTGACAGTCGTGTCGCCGACATAAAGCTCGCGACCGGCTCCTTTGACTTCGCCGCCAACGTAATAAACGCGGTCGCCGGATTTTATGGTGACTGTCAGACGGACATAGTATTTCGGAACATAGTTGGTGTAGATTTCATTTTGCAATTCGCCGGCTGTCAGGCCAGCGGCAGTAACGGGACCGATGAGCGGCAGGGTAATGTTGCCGTCCTCCGTGATAGGCCCCTCAAGGGGTTCAATAACTATCGGCGAGCCGGAGAAGTCCACAATGACCGTTTCGCCGATGCGAAACCGGGCCACGGCGACGTCCTGGGGCGGCCTGGTTTTAGATCCGCCGGCGGACGGCCTGGTATCCATCCGGGGTTTGGGATTGTCTGAAAAGACCGGGCCTTGCGATGGCGAACTGCAGCCGTTGAAAACAACGGCGGAGAACAGACATGCGAAGGCGAACAATTTGCGAACAGATAATTTCATGGGCGCTTATGCTTGCGAAAATGAGAACGCAATCAATACTTTTGTTTAATTTCCTTGGGGGCAGCGCCCTCGCCGGAGCCTTTTTCCGCGGCCTCGGCATTTTGCTCCTCTTCATTCTTTGAATAGTAGTAATAACCGTGGTAGTAGCCGCTGTAGTAATAGTAGCTTTCGTCCTGCGACATATTGATGTTGTTGAGGACGATGCCGATGAGGGTGCCACCGACCTTTTCAATCATCTGTTTGGCGCGGATGTTCATCGGCTGCGGATAGCGGCGGTATTGGATGACCTGGATGACCGAGTCAATTTCGCTGGCCAGAACGGAAGCGTCGCTCACGCCCATGATGGGGGGCGAATCGAAAAACACGTAATCATAGCGCCGCTTCAATTCGGCAACCATATCCTTCATTGAGGCGGAGCCGAGAATATTCATGGAACTGCTTGGCAATTTGCCGCTGGCCAAGAGATCGAGCGTTGGAACGCTGGTTCGCTGGATAACCTCTTCCAAGGTGTTCTGCTTGAGCAGATAATTGGTCACACCCAGATTGTTGCTGACCTTGAGCAGTTTATGCAATGTCGGGCGGCGCAAGTCCGAATCCACCAACAGCACGCGCTGGCCGGACTGTGCAAAGACGGTGGCGAGGTTGAGAACGGTTGTGGATTTACCTTCACCGGCGCCGGCGCTGACCACCACAAAAGAGTTGAGCCTATCATCCTTGCGGGAGAACAGAAGGTTAGTGCGCAACACCCGGTAGGCCTCGGCGTGCTGGCTTTCGACGCCTTCGTCAATCAATAGACCGACATTTTGCGGGATGACGCCGAGCACCGGCGCCTGGAGAGCACGTTCCACATCGTCAATGGTTTTCACGCTCGTGTCGAGATATTCGATGAAAAAGGCCAGACCGACACCGACCATCAGGCCGATGACGATGCCGAGGGCAATATTCAAGGTCTTGTTGGGTTTGGCAGGAGCTTTGCTTGGCTTGGCCTGGTCAATGATAGTGACCATGGATGTCATGGGGGTTTTCAAGTCAAGTTCCTCAGACGCGATCTTTGCCTGAAGCAGCTTGTGAAAATCAATCATGTTTTCCAGCTTGCGTTTCAATTCCCAGTAAGGCTGACCCCGTTGGGCTTCCTCCACATCCTGTTGTATGGCATCCGTAACCGTAGCCGTCTGGGCATCGAGCGAGGCTTTCAGCGAATTCACCTGACTTGCGAGACCGGCCATGAGTCCCAAAACGCGATCGTCAATTTCCTTGTTCAATTCATCCGCAAGGTTTTGCTGGCGCATGACGTCCGGATAATTCGTGCTGTAATCCACTTTCAATTCAGCGAGGGATTGCTCGGTCTGGTGCAGCTTGCTTAACGAATCGCTCAATATCGTGTCTGAAATCATCGTGGGAAGAACGTCCCGCATTTCCACCGGGTTTGTCGCCTGCAACGCCTGCAACTCGGTCAACTCCACGTTCAGCTTCATGAAATCCTTTTCCTGTTCAATCTGCTGGTCCTTGTAATGCTGCAACTGCTGCTGCGTGAGCGTCGGACTTGGGGCGGTGGATTGGGGGTCGGTATCAATAATTTTCAAATCCTGACGCAACTGGTCCACATTGGTCTGGACGGCCTGGATCTGGTCTTCCTCCGCCTGAAATTCCCCCACCAAAACGGCGATACCGTTCATTGTATTCGTGCTGCGCAGCGCGAGGCGGTATTCCTGGTAAGCCTGCGCGATACCGTTGGCCAACTGCGCCGCGTCATTCTTGTCGTCGCTGTAAACTGTGATGTCGATCAACTTGGTGTTACGTTCAGGGCTCAAGTTCATGCGCTGCTTGAGCAGCTGCATCGTATCTTCCGTCTTGAGAGGCACGCCGCCATTGAGTTTCTTGCCCCATACATCGTTCAGATCCAATGCCTCGATCACCCGGCCAAGCACCTTCTCGGATTGCATGATCTCGAATTCCGTCTGAATGAAGTAGGCGTCGTAAGGCAGATAAGACGAGGCAGGCATGCCGCCCATACTAGAGATATCACCGCTGTCGGGGTTAATTTCGATGCGTGCCGTGCTGGAATATGATTCGGGCAGAATGAACGTGACGACCGTGGCAGTAATGGCGATGAGCAGGAAAACCGATATGATGACCGTCTTACGGATGCGGATGATGCGCCAATAATCAAGAAAGTGCAGGCTGGCTTCCGGTGATGGCTGGTTTTTTACTGGTTCCATATGTGTCGAAAAACAATGGGAGACAGGGTAAAGACCCTGCTCCCGTTCAAATCGTTCAAATTATTCTGCCTGACACCGGGTCCCTGCTCAAGAACTTAATCGGAATTAATAAGAGGCGGTGATTCCCAAATAGACGCGGTTACGCGTGTATTCCTGCCCCGGCACGGGAGTGGTGTAATAATCAAAATTGTAACCCACTTCCGAAGAGAAGTTGTGAGTGAAGGCATAGGACAAGTTCAAACCCAGATTATAAAATTGAGCGGACTGGTTGTTGAACTGGCCATCGTTATAGGTGGAATACTGATAATGTCCCACCACGCTGCCCGTAAGTTTGGGAGTCAACTGATGATTGATGGAGCCATAAATCGTAGTGCTTTGCTGATCCTGCGTGATGTGTCCCTGGGAATCAACATTGACAGTGGAGGTCGCGTTTCGCGATTCCGTCACACCGATCTGCGCATAGCTGCCGGAGGCATACGTGTAAACCAATGAGGCATCCGCATAAGGACCAAACGAACTGGTAGCGCTCGGATCGTTGTAATAATCGGTGTATTGCACGCCGACTTTGGCTTGCCCCGTCAGATTCGCCAGAAATGAGTGCTCAACGCCGACGTATCCATAATGGGATATGTTGTCACGACTGTTGCTGTAATAAAGTTTATATGGCCCGCCAAGCGGAGCAGGGAACGAACTGGCAACCGGCTCATTCCCGGTGAAATTGACCAAGCCAAGCTCATAGCCAATCAAAGCCGTCGTCGTCGCCGATAAGTGCCACTTGAAATCCAGTGTAATATTCTGTTCAACACGATTCAAGGTGCCGGCGTAACTCGAAGCCACGGACGTGTTTCCAGCCCCAACCGTCGCCCCACTCTGCTGGTAATCATATAAAGTATTTTGGTAGGCCAGCACCGTGCTGAACTCCCGCGTCCAGTCGGTGTTCACCGAGGCCCTTACCGTGTTGGCAACGTTGTTGCCCTCGATCCGCTGCGCCGTGCTGACGGTACCTGGCGTCAACAGCGACGGTTCCTGTGCCACCGTAACTGTGTCCTGAATCCTTGCCTCCCAACGCGGCGTGAACGCATGATCCAGCCACAAATCAAATTGATGGGTCTGGTCAATCGGGTTTTGCCCGAGTCGTTCGCGATTCTGGTAGTAATACAACCCGTAACTGTAACGCAGTCCAATTTCCGTCTGCTGCATCGGCAGGTTCAGGCTGAAGGAAGGATTCACCTGAAATCCGACGCTGCCCTGTTTGTGAGACAGAGTGTTGTAGTTGTCGTCGTAAAATCCGCGCAAGGTCCCCGTCAGATTCCACATCTTGGAAGTGTCCGCTGAATCCGGCGCATACGCGGCATGAAGACTGGACGTTCCGACCGCCACAAGTCCCAACGAGGCAATAATTCTCTTCATATCTGTGTGTTTCATAACCAGACAACTTCAAACGCTTTTTTACTCAAAAAAACCCAAAACCAACCAACCGACTTTTTCAGAATAGCAGAAAGGCAAACTTCCTGTCAAAACTATTTTCCAATTAAGTTATTCACCAAGTTTGGGTTGTGACACAATCATGTTTCCTTCTCGTCACATTTTCGTTTCAATTCCTTCAACAGCGGTTTCAAGTTCAAAGTATTGACCACGTCGGCTCGTTCCAACCAGCCCTTTCGAGCAATCCCGGCGCCTAGCCGCAGAAAACCGGCGTGTTCATTCCTGTGTGCATCCGGGTTGATGACGCACTTGACGCCCCTGCTTTTTGCATAAGGCCACAGCCGCCAGTCCAAATCGAACCTGTGTGGATTGCAGTTCAACTCCACCCACGTGCCGGTTTCAGCACATGCTTCAATCACCGCCTGCACGTTGACGGGAAACGGCTCGCGCTCCAACAACAGCCGGCCGGTCATGTGCGCGATGACGCGAACGTATTTATTTTTGGCCGCGCGAATCAACCGCTTCGTGTTTTCGGCCTCGTTGTTGCTCGGGACATGCAAACTCGCCACCACCACGTCCAGTTCTGACAGCAGCTCGTCGTCAAAATCCAGACGGTCTTTGAGGATATCCACTTCTGTTCCCGTCAACAGCCGGAAATCGCTGCCGCGCCCGGCAAACTGCTCATTGATTATTTTGATTTCCCTGATTTGCTGGCGGAGCCGGGCGGCGTCCAGCCCGTTCGCCTGGTATGACGACTTGGAATGATCCGTGATGGCCCAGTAATCAAGGCCGAGATTGTCCATGAACTGCGCAATCTCCTCAAGCGTGTTATGGCCGTCGCTCCACGTCGAATGATTATGAAGCGCGCCGCGCAAATCCGTCCATTCAATCAATTTCGGCAAATCATTTTTCTCCGCCGCAGCAAATTCGCCGTGGTCTTCGCGCAATTCCGGCTCGATGCAAGGCAAATCCAGCTCCTCAAAAATTTCCTCCTCGGATTTGCACGGCAAGAGCAATTTCGGATCGCGGGTTTCTTCCTTGGACTTGAACAACCCATATTCGTTCAGCCGCAGCCCACGCTGAATCGCCCGCTGGCGCATGACAATGTTGTGCTCCTTGCTGCCGGTGAAATACGCCAGCGCGAACGGGAATTCCTTGTCGCTGACGGCGCGGAGGTCACACTGGATGCCACCTTCCAGAATCACGCTCGCCTTTGTTTCACCTTTGGCCGTTACCTTGATTACGCGGGGCTGCCGCACAAAAAATTCAATCACCTCCGCCGGTTGTTTTGACGAGGCCAGCAAGTCAATGTCGCCGATGACCTCCTTGAACCGGCGCAAACTGCCGGCCGCGCTGCAGCGAATCACTTCGGAATGCGCGCGCAAGTTTTCCAGCAAGGGTTCGGCGGCGCGCAAGGCCTCACTCAACAAATGTTTGCTCGCATAAGTCCGCCTGCGCTCGATGCCTTCGAGAATGTTCGTTTGCGTCTTTTCGCCAAAACCGTCGAGTTCCGCCACCTTGCCTTTATTGCAGGCCGCTTCGAGTTTTTCAACCGAATCAACACCGAGTTTTTGGTTTAATGCCTGGATTTTTTTGGGGCCGAGGCCGGAAATTTCCAGCATCTCGATCAAACCCGGCGGAATTGAAGCCTTCAACTCATCGTAGTATTTCGATTGTCCCGTCTCGACCAGCTCTGTGATTTTCTGTTCCAACGCATTGCCGATGCCCTTGATTTCGCCCAGCCGTTTTTCTGCAACGAGGGTGGCCAGCGGTTCGCCCAAGCTTTCCAGCGTCCGTGCCGCGTTGGCGTAGGCGCGCGTCTTGAACGGGTTTTCACCCTTCAATTCCAGCAGCGTCCCGATTTCGACCAGAATTTCCGCGACCTTGTCTTTATCCATGCAGCGATTTTACGCGTTTTAACCGGCTCACACAATTCACTATTCACGATTCCAGATTCACGGTTTAATTGAGCCATGATGAAGCGAAAACAACTGCGCGTCGCGCTCACCATTGCCGGCTCCGACAGCGGCGGCAGCGCGGGCATCCAGGCCGATTTGAAAACGTTCGCTGCGCTTGGCGTCCACGGCGCGAGCGCCATCGCCTGCCTCACCGCGCAAAATCCCCGACGCGTCTTTGGCGTTGAGGCGGCTTCGCCAAAAATGTTACTGCGACAGATTGAAGCCGTGTTTGAAGAACTTCGCCCGACAGCAGTGAAAACCGGAATGTTATTCTCGACGGAAAACATCCGGGTAGTCGCCGGATTTTTCAAAAAGAAAAATTGTCCGCTGGTCATTGACCCTGTAATGGTTTCCACCAGCGGCGCGCGTCTGCTGGAACCGGCGGCAATAAAAGTGCTCATGGCAAATCTTCTACCGCTCGCAACGCTCGTCACGCCAAATCTGGATGAAACGAAGATTTTGATCGGGCGAAGGCCGGCATCGGTCGAAGAAATGCGGCGAGCTGCACGGGAAATTCGTTCCCGCTTCGGCTGCGCTGCGCTCATCAAAGGCGGTCATTTGAAGGGCGGCCTAGAAGCCGTGGACATTTTTTTTGACGGCCAGACGGAATTGTTGGTGTCCGCGCCATTCGTGAAAGGTATTCGCACTCACGGAACCGGCTGCACTTATTCGGCGGCGATCTGCGCTGCTCTCGCGCTTGGACACGATTTGCCGGACGCGGTGAAGATCGGGAAAGATTTCGTCACGACAGCAATTTCAAGCAGCTATCGCATCGGAAAACATTTTGCGCTAGGATACCACTAACTGGAACCCTGCAGATGTGACTGTGTAAGCCTGCCGAGGTTAACCACAGATTGCACGGATTTTAAGGAAGCATGTTGCGTTTTGGGGCGCGGCAGGCGGATTTGCCGTTTTTAACCACGGATTAACACTGATAGACACGGATTTTTAACCGCTAATTCACGCTAATCGTTAACCACCTGCCTTCATCTGATTTCGGCGTGGCAGGCGAATTTTGAGGAGGCATGTCGCGTTTTGGCGCGTTTTGGCGCGTTTTGACG
>Ga0302320_10002480_pt1 | contig 43397 bp, 36 predicted proteins | sample Bog_T0_3_FD_202130 | JGI IMG/M metagenome (GOLD analysis project Ga0302320, IMG submission 202130) | Peat permafrost microbial communities from Stordalen Mire near Abisko, Sweden - Bog_T0_3 | ecosystem: Environmental > Terrestrial > Soil > Wetlands > Peat | place: Sweden: Abisko, Stordalen Mire...
GAGGCCACTCCCGCCGCGACGCTGGACGTGGGTGGAACTGAAAACGTCCAGGGAACTCTTTCACTGCCCGCGGAGAACACCGCAACCGTTTCGGCCGGATACCGGTCACAGCTGCTGGATTTTACGGACAGCGCCTGGTCAACAACCACAAAGGCACCCGTTGCCCAGACCTGGAGGCTCTATGTAACCGATTCAGCCAACAACAGCGCCAATCCTACAAGCAGTTTCAATTTCCAGTTTCAAAATGGAGTTGGAACCCCAACTCCGACAATTCTTTCCATCGCGCAGACAGGCGTAATTTCCTTCGCACCCACACAGACCTTTCCCGGAACCATCACCAGCGTGAACGCAACAAGCCCAGTAACCGCGGCCACAATGTCGGGAGCCGTCAGTCTGGGGGTGAACATTGGCGCATTGATTACTGACATTACGCCAGGCCTCACCACCGCCATCACGCCCACACTCAACAACAACTACGCACAATTAGCTGCAAATAACACATTCACCGGGGGCTACCAACAATTCCAGAGCAATGTGGATATCGTTGGTCAGGCGGGCGCAGGTAATGGTTTGCTCACTGTGACCAACGAGGGAACGGCAATCGACACCAGCTCTATCTTTGCTACGAGCTACAACTTTTATCCGACAATTTATGCCGACGGCAATCAGCAAGGAGTAGCCGTCGCAGGCTACGGAACGGGCGGTACCGGGGGGATCGGCCTTCTGGGAGGCGTCTACGATGTTCAAAGCACAACCTTCAAGCGGGAAAACGGCACGCTCGGTTACTCCGCTGGCGTCTGGGCCGACGATCCCGCTGAATTCGCCACAGCTGCCCTCTTCGCCACTGCGGACAATTCCAACGCAGTAGTCTTCGAAAATAACAGCGCTTCGGCACCCACCATGTACGTTGCCAATCTCGCCACCAGCGGTCCAACAGGCAACGCCGTCCTCCTGCGCGCTGAGGGAGCTGACGGCGTATGCAGCATCAACCAAGGCGGTAGCATGGCCTGCACCGGCCAGCTAAAAAACCTCGTCACCACCCACGACGCGCACCAGGTGGAGACCTATTCCGTGCAATCGGCCGAGAACTGGCTTGAAGACTACGGCGGCGGCCAGTTGCAAAACGGCAGCGCCATCGTCAGGCTTGACCCCGCCTTTGCCAACACCGCTAATACGGGGGTCGAGTTCCACGTCTTTCTGACTCCTAAAGGCGATTGCGAAGGGCTCTACGTCACCAACCAAACGGCGACTAGCTTTGAAGTCCATGAACTGCGCAAGGGTCAATCGAACGTCGCCTTCGACTACAAGATCGTTGCCAAGCGCAGCGGTCATGAAGCGGAACGCCTTGTCGATGTCACCGACCGGATGAAGCTCGAAGCAGAATCCTCCCACTTCAAGCCGCTGCCCGACGGGCCGCCCGCCAATCCGCATTCGCCTGGGGTAAGCCGCGCCTTGCGCAAACTGCAACCACAACAGGCTCTCAAACCCCGACCCTGAACGGTTCATTCACTCAGGGAAGATTGAGAAGATTCAACCGGAGCAGCTTGGCAGGGTCGAGATAGGCGCCCTGCCAACGCACCGCCCAATGAAGGTGCGGACCGGTCACGCGCCCAGTTGCTCCGCTGAGTCCAAGCTGATCGCCTGCGACCACGTGTTGCCCTTCCTTCACATCGATGCGGCTGAAATGCATCGAGAGCGTGAACAGCCCCAGCCCGTGGTCGATGATCACGCAATTGCCCTCGTAATAGAGTGGCCGCGCCAGCACAACAACACCGCTGTTGCCTGCACGAATCGTTGTTCCCATCTGTGCGCGAAAGTCCATCCCCCTGTGAACGCTGGCCAGCCTTCCATTGAACATGCGGCGCGTACCAAAGCTGTCAGTCGCAGCGGCGGTGACGGGAACGCGAAAGCTTGAGGTCCAAAGCGGGGTCGCGGCGCTGGCGGCAAAAACCGCTGCCTTCAGTTTCGTATCCGCCTCGATTTGCTTGAGTGCCTCTGGATCGGGTGAGACAAATTTCGGTGGCACCGTGAGCGAACCGGTGCGGTAGTGTGCGGGATGGACTTCGACCGAACGGCTGAGATCCCGCGCGGCGGCTTGCGGCATTCTCACGGTAATCTTCAACTGCGACGGCCCGACGGGCGCCTCAACGTCTACTCCGGCTAGGGCAAACCATGAGTGGTTATCGCGGCCACGGAAAAACAGCAGATTCCGCCCCAACCACTCGCCATCGATGCTTGCCGCGTCTGCTGCGTCCACACGAATCAGCTCCGGTGATCCCGGTTCGACGAGCGCCGGAGTGAGATTGACGGCGGTGGACTGGGCAAAGCTGTCGCCCGCCGCCGCGAAGAGCACGAAGAGCAGTGGAAATGTTCCGCAAGAAGAGAGCAAACGGAAAAGTCGCATTCCGATTAGCATAGCGAACAGCCCTGTTATTGCTAACAACTTGTGAGACTACTCGGCCCGCAGAGCCACCATCGGATTTACATGAGTCGCCTTCCAGCCAGGCTCGAACGCTGCAGCCAGTGCAGTAAGAAACAAAGCCATCGCCGCGGCTCCCAGGCTGAGGGGGTCCATTGGGCCGACCCCAACCAGCATGCCCGTCACGAGCCGTCCCAAAATGAAGCTGACCACAAGTCCAATCGCAATGCCTGAGCAGGCAAGTTTCGCTGCATGCAAGAGCACTCCGCGCAGAATTACGCCCTTTTCCGCTCCAAACGCCATCCGAATGCCAATCTCGAATGTGCGCTGCGCCACTGAATAGGCCATAGTTCCATAAACGCCCAACATTGCTAGCAGCAGCCCAACGCCGGCAAAGCACGATAGGAGGGTAGCGCGAAAACGCTCCGCGGCAATTGACTTGTTCACCATCGCATCCATGGTGGTGAAACGCATCGCAATCAACGGATTCGTTCGCGCGATCTTGTTCTGCACATCGTTGAGCAGAGTGAGCGGCTTGACCTTTGTTCGCAGCACAATGTGAATCTGGTTGGCATAGAACGGATGCTGCGCCATGGGCATATAGAGTGCCGGTCCGGGTAGTTCGGCCGGTGAATCCTGCCTTACATCGCCCACCACGCCCACTACTGTCATCCACCTGTCTGAATCCAGCCCGCACTGAATCTGCTTTCCAAGGGGATCAATATCTCCGAAACTCTGCCTCGCAAGCGATTCGCTGATTACCGCGATAAATGGGCTCGCAAACGTATCCTGGGCGCTAATATCGCGACCCTGCCTGACCGGAATTCCCATAGCCTGAAAGTAGCCAGGACTGGCAACGCTGAACACGGACGATGCCTCATGACCAGCAACCACGGGGAGTCCGCCTCGCGTCTTGTAGTAGCCGTTGGAGCCGTAGTTACCTGTTGGCAATCCCATAATCCCCGCAACGTGCTCAACGCCCGGTAAGGCTGCGAGTTCCTCAAATAGTTCATTAAACTGTCGCACCTCGCTATGCGCTTCTTCTTCCGTATGCGCTGGCGCGTCCGCATCCACCACCAGCAACTGCCGTGTCAAATAACCCATATCGCGATCCCGCAACGTCATCATTGTGTGCAGCAAGAGCCCCGCGCCCATTGCCAGTACAAAAGTCGCCGCTACCTCCGCCATCACCAGTCCATCGCGCAACTTTGACGCGCCGCGCCGGCCCATGCCTCGCGAGGAATCCTGCTTCATTACTCCCGCGGGGTCAACCTTTGCTGCTCGCAAAGCTGGAATCAGCGACGACGCCATGGCTGTCAAAACTGCAAGCGCCAGCGTAAACGTCAGCACCCAGCCGTTCAGGTGAATCTCGGCGGCACGTGGCAGTTCGCTGGGGGCCATGGCCACCAGTGCATGTACCGCTGGAATTGCCAGCAAGGCTCCCACCGCTCCTCCAATGAGTGAGACCAGCAAGCTCTCGACAATCACCGGCTGCACCACTTGCCGACCTGACGAACCCAGTGCCTTGCGAATCGCAATCTCCCGCTGACGCTCCATCGAACGCACTAATTGAAGATGGGTCAGGTTTACGCACGCGATCAGCAGAATCAACCCGACCGTTGCCCAAAGAAGCAGAAGCGTCGGCCGCGCATCTCCGGTGAGAGCCTGTTGCAACGGCCGAGCTACAAAGCACTTGCTGCGGTTCTCGCCAGGGTAAGCAGTCTCAAGGCGCTGCGAGATTCCATTCAACTCTGCCTGTGCCGACTTCAGGCCAACGCCGGAGCGAAGCAGTCCCACCGCCTTGTAGTTGAAGGCCGTCCGCGAATGCGACTCCGGCTGCAACGGAGAAGCTTCCCAGACTTGCGTCTTTGAAGGAAAATCAAACCCCGATGGCAACACACCGGCAATCTGCACCTGCTCGCCTTCCACGTGCAGCACCTGTCCCACCGCAGCCTGGGTGCTTCCGAAGTTGTCGCGGGCAAACTGTTCCCCGACCAATACCGCATGGTGTGCATCCGCATCGGTAAATAGGCGTCCCGCGATCGGCTGCAGGCTGAACACGCGCGCAAAGTTCGCGTCAACAAACGTCAGCACGGTGTAGACAGCATGATCGCGCAACTGCACACCCAGGCTTCCTCCAGAGTAGAGACTTACTGCTTCAAGGCTCCGCGCCTGGCCACGCACATCCACCGCATCCGGACCGGTTATGCGCATTGACGTGTGGCCGCTGTCCGTCCAATGCGTATCCAGGACCACAAGGCTGTCAGCATTGTGGTAGGGAAGCGGTGACAGCAGAATAGACTGCACCACCGTAAAGATCGCAGTATTCGCTCCGATTCCGAGCGCCAGCGTCAGGACGGCGGTCAGCGTAAATCCGGGCCATTTGCGCAGTTGTCGCAGAGAATAGCGCACATCCCGAGCCAGTGTTTCGACGAATGGAAGTCCACGCTGTACCCGGTATGCTTCCTTTGTTTGCGCGACACCGCCAAATGCACGTAAGGCAACTGTCCGTGCCTCTTGTTTCGTCATGCCGTGCTTCAGGTTTTCTTCGATTGCAAAGTCGATATGCGAGCACAACTCTTCATCCAGGTCGTTGTCGAGTTTCTGTTTAGAGAAGAGAGCTGCGCAGCGACTGAGCAAAATGCGAATCAGGTCCATCGATATCTCCTATTCTGTTCGCAACGCCCGCATTGGATCGATGGATGCGGCCCGGCGAGCGGGAATATAGCTGGCAAGTGCCGCAACAATCAACAGCGCCGCCGCCGAAACCACAAACGTCATCGGATCGGTAGCCCGAATGCCGAAAAGCAAGCTGGAAACCAGGTGTACCAGCGCGAACGACGCAACCAGGCCCACCGTCACGCCAATCGCCGCAAGAAACATCCCCTTCGAAAGAACGGAGCGCACCACGTTCCCGCTGTTGGCGCCAAGAGCCATGCGAATCCCGATCTCCTGTGTCCGCTGAACCACTGCGTAAGACACCACGCCATAGACGCCCAGGCACGCGAGCAGCACGGCCAGGATCGCGAAACTGCTCAGCAGCAGCGAGACGAATCGCGGCGCCGCCACCGAGTCTGCGAAGTATTGATCCAACATCTTCACGCGATAGATGGGCAGATTCTTGTTCAGCGCCGTTATCTGCTGGCGAGCAGTTTTGACAATACCCGCAGGATCATTGACGGTGCGCACCACAACAAACATGCTGTCGAAGGGACACTGGGCCAAGGGCACATAAGCCTCAGGAGTTGGCTCTACGCCCGGACGGTCTTGCTTCATGTCCTGGATCACGCCCACGATCTCTCTCATCGGCTCTTCGTCTGGACCATACCCGTTTCCGATGCCGGGGCGAATGTGCTTTCCAATCGGGTTCTGGTTCGGAAAAAACATGCGTGCAAGCGCCTGGTTGACAACCACAACAGGCGTCGATTTCAAATTGTCCTGCATGGCGATGTCTCGCCCATTGATAAGCGCCGCTCCGAGCGTACGAAAAAAGTCAGGCTCGACCACATTCAAGCCAGTCTGGGACCTGGACCCCATGGGAGTGGGCTGCCCTTCAATTTCAATGCTTGTAGCAATGTGATCTCCTGCCAGCGGCAGCGACGCGACCACACTGGCCGAGCTCACGCCGGGAATCGCACTCATCCGCGCCACTACCTCCCGATAGAAACTCGGAAACGCTGTGATCTGAGCACCGGGCGGCGCATCGAGATGGAACGTAAGGACATGATTTGGATCGAATCCCGGATTGACTCGGGTTAAGTGAAGGAAGCTTTGCAAAAGCAATCCAGCGCCGAGCAGCAACAAAACAGCTAAGGCAACTTCGCTCACAACCAGCGTAGACTGCAGGCGCGCTTTGCCCTCGCCGCTGGTGCCTCGTCCACCCTTTTTCAGCGCTTCAGTGAGACTCACTTTCGAGTTCTGCAATGCCGGAGCTAAGCCAAACAACAGTCCTGCCAGAAGCGAGACCAGAATTGCGAAGCCAAGCAGACGCCCGTCCAGGCCTACGGTGTCGAGTCGCGGAATATCTGCCGGCACAATCCGCAGCAGGAAGCGGAAAGAAGCTAATGCCAACCCCAATCCAAGAACGCCGCCGAGCAGCCCCAAAACCATGCTTTCGACTAATAACTGGGATGCCACCCGCCTGCGGCTTGCCCCGAGAGCAATTCGTACAGCCATCTCTCTGCGTCTCCCGGTAGCGCGCGCCAGCAACAGGTTCGCAATATTGGCGCAGACGATAAGGAGTACGCATCCCACGGCCCCAAATAACACAAGCATCGGTGTGCGAAGGTCGCCGGTGAGGAGTTGGAGTTCCGGAGTAAGTCGCGCCGTCCGAGGCTTGTTTTCAGGATGCTCCTTGCTTAACGCGACGGCCAGGGTCGCCAATTCCGCTTGCGCCTGCTGTACGGTGATGCCGGGTTTCAGCAGAGTGACAACGTCGAGATAGTGTGCGCCTCGTTGCGCCGTCAACGCGTTTGCACCGCCTCGCTTGTCGAATGCGATTGTGGTCCACAAGTCAATGGGCTCCGCCTGAATAGGGAACTGGAAGTGCTGCGGCATCACTCCAATTACCGTGTATCGCCTGTCTCCAATTTGAAGCACACGGCCCAGCACCGACGCGTCTGTATTGAACTCCCTCTGCCACAAGCCATAGCTCAGGATTACCGGATCGTTACCATTGGCCGCACCGGGTTCATCTTCTTCAATGCGGAAGCTGCGACCAAGCGTAGGCGTCACCCCAAGCAGGGAAAACAACTGTGCCGACACGACGGCTCCCGGCAGATGCTCAGGGTCATGCGGCCCAATCAGTGTGAAGTCGTCGGTATGGAAAGCCGCCATTCCGTCCAAAACATGATTTCGGGCGCGCAGGTCGACGAAATCCAGATACGATGCAGAACTACCCCGGTTGGTAGCAGCAATCACCGATTCAAGCCGAACCAGGCGCTCGGCCGTGGGAAAAGGCAGCGGCTTCAGCATCACAGCGTCCATCACACTGAATAGTGCCGTCGTCGCTCCGATGCCCAACGCGAGCGTTAGCAGAGCGACGAATGTGAATGCCGGCGACTTGCGCAACTGGCGCAGCGCATAGCGAATGTCCTGGGCCATTGTTTCGAAGAATGAAAATCCACGCTGCATACGATACCCCTCTTTGGTCTGCGTAACTCCACCGAATGCGCGCAGCGCTTCCGTCCGCGCTTGCTGTGCACTCATTCCGCGCTTGAGATTCTCTTCGACAGCGAATTCGATATGCGTGCGCAGCTCTTCATCGAGGTCTGCATCGAGTTTCCTATTGGACAACAGAGCCGCACAGCGGCTGATTAACGTTCTAACGAAGTCCATATTCAACTCCTACTCATTTCTCAAGGCACGCATGGGATCGATTTGAGCCGCGCGCAGGGCAGGAAGAATGGATGCTGCGCTGGCAATGAATGCAAGCGCACCAACCGAGCAAACCAGTACCCAAGGATCACTTGGGGAAGTCTCATAAAGAAAACTCGCGAGGGCGCGGGAAGCCAGCGCTGCCGCGACGAGCCCCGCGCCCGTTCCAACAGCGGCGATCAGGACATTCTCCCGGAACACCATAGCCACTACCCCAATGCGACGCGCCCCCAACGCCATGCGGATACCGATCTCACTGGTGCGCCGCGCCGTTGCGTAAGAAAGGGTTCCATAAAGCCCAATGGCTGTTACCAGCAAAGCGCAGCCGGCGAAGAACAGTGACAGCAGCGCCATCATCCGCTCGGCACTTACAGACCTGTTGAGCACGTCGTCGACGGTGGTCACTACTGGAGCGGGAATGCTGGGGGCCAGATTTCCGGCGAGCGCACGGGCAGCGGCAGCCAACGGCGCCAGTGGCCCGTCCACGCGTACCACGGCAGTGAGCGAAGGCTTTGGCTGCTCATCCTGCTGCATCGGAACGTATGCAGCAGCAGGCGCCGGCGATTGCATCTCGCGATACTTTGCGTCGGCGACGATACCGACAACCTGATAGGACAGCTTCTCGCGCGGATAGGTGATCTGCTGCCCCAGTGCGTTCTGGCCGGGAAAGAATTCCTTTGCTGCGGACTGATTCAGAATGATCTTCAACCCCGATGCTTTAGTGTCGTTCCAGTTGAATTCGCGGCCCAGATACAAGGGAATCCGCATGGTGCCGAAATAATCCGGCCCGACGGCATTCATATAGATCTGGTGCGTGCCGCCTGCGGGCGTAAAGTAGTTTCCGTTCCAACCGCGATGCGAGAGCGGAACAACGAATTCGAAACTCACACTTTTCACGCCGGGCTGACGCTTCAGGCCTTCGCCGAGTTGTTGATAGAGCCGCATCAGGGCGTCGCCTTGCAACTGCTGCTTGTCCATCTTGAAGGCGATGTTGACCAGGCCCTTTGGATCGAAGCCAGCGCCGGACCTGAAGAGACGCAAGAGGCTTGTAGCAAGCAAGCCCGCGCCGATCACCAGAGTCAGAGCAACCGCAACTTCCGACGCCATCAGCACGCGCGGAAGAATCTTCCTGCGTTCGAAGGCGGGTTTTGCCTGTTGCCCCTCTTTGATGTGATCGTTCAAATTGCCCGCCGTGGCCTGGAGCGCGGCAAGCAGCCCAATGAGGATTGAAGACACAACTGCAATCAAGGCTGCGAAGGCAAAGACACGGAGGTCAAGCGATGTGTCGAGCCGCATCTCGGTGAAGCCGTTTTCCGCCAGGGCCGCCAGTGAATGGCTCACCATTGGAGCTGCGGCCAACCCTGCCACCGTGCCAAGCAAAGCAATCGAGAGGCTTTCGGTGAGGAGCTGTTGGATGACACGACGACGTGTGGCTCCCATAGCCAGGCGCGTGGCCAGCTCGCGCTGCCGGGCCACGCCGCGCGCCATCAACAGGCTCGCCAAATTCAGGCACGCCGCCAGCAAAATTCCTCCGCACATTGCGAACATGGCTATCAAGGGCTTGCGGAAAAGAAAGCGTGCGTATGTATACCCCCTTGAACCTGGCTCGGCCGCGAAATGGAGATGTTCGTTCTCTTTCTCGTCCATTAAACCTGCGTCCGCAAATCCGGTTTCCTGCAGAATGGGGTTTGAAACAGTTAGAAGCGCAGCGTTGGCTTGTTCCATGCTGGTTCCGGGCTTGAGCCGCGCTCCCACGATGAGCCACCATGCATGAATGCCGTCGGCAATGTGGTTCCGCGGCGCGTCAATGATGGGGTCAGCCGACAGCGGCGCATAAATCTCCGGCCTCTGTGTAGGGTCGGGCCCGATGAAGCGCTTCGGCATGACTCCTACAACCGTGAAGTGTGTGTTGGCGATGATCAAGGTGCTGCCCACCGCATCCGGCGCGCGATTGAAGTGGTTGTTCCAGAAGTCTTCGCTGATGACTACGGCTAGCCCGGCGGGACTGCCTCCAGGCCGATCATCCTGCGGCGTAAGGTATCGTCCCCGCAGGGGAGCGGTTTGCATCGCCTGGAAGAACTGCCCGCTCACAAGCATTCCCGGAACGTTCTCATTGCCTGACTGTCCCTTTACCAGCAGTGTGTCTCCGTTGTAGGCAAATACTTCTGAGAAGACTTCACGCCGGTTTTCGAGGTCACGAAAGAACGGCGCGCAAAACTCATAGTCGATGGGATCGGAAACTCCCTTATCGAAGCGCAGCACAACAAGTTGTTCGGCATGCGGAAGAGGCAGCGGCCGCAGCAGCAATCCGTTGATCAGCGAGAAGACCGCCGTGTTCGCACCCACGCCAAGCGCAAGCGTCAGCAGCGCAACAATTGTGAAGCCGGGGGACTTTCGCAATTGGCGAAATGCGAAGCGCAGATCGCGCCCGAATTGTTCCACGAACGGCAGCCCGCGCTGCACGCAATAGGTTTCCTTCGTCTGAGTCATTCCACCAAACTCCCTAAGCGCCGAGGTGCGCGCCTGCTGCGCTTTCATGCCGAGCTTCAGATTCTCTTCGACAGCGAATTCAATATGCGTGCGCAACTCTTCATCAAGCTCGTCGTCTAGTTTCTGCTTGCCGAAGAGCGCTGCAAAGCGGCTGACCAATGTCCGAATCCAGTCCAAGGCGGGCTCCTAGTTGGATGGCGCAAGAAAGCGCGACATGGTCGCGGCGATGCGCTCCCAGTTTTCGGTTTCTTCATCGATCTGCTTTTTGCCGATCGGGCTGAGGGAATAAAACTTTGCCCGGCGGTTGGACTCCGAGACTCCCCAGGCGGACTTGATCCAGCCGCGCTGCTGCAATCTCAGTAGGGCTGGGTAGATCGTTCCCTGATTCAGACTAAGAGAGTTGCCGCTGACCTGCTCGATTCTCCGCGCAATGCCATAGCCGTGCAGCGGTCCCATTGATTCAAGGGTCTTCAAGACCATAAGATCCAGCGTGCCTTGCAGCACATCCGATTTATCGTTCCCCATCAAGCTCTCCTGTTGACTTTCTACACATACGATGCAACGGCATAGGTAGAATGTCAACAGGAAAATCGCAAATGCGATCGGAATAATCGTTACGAATGTATGCGACGAGGGTGAGATTTACTCGGAGTTGGGTCGCGGATGGGCGGCTTTCCAGGCGGCTACACGCTCTTCTACGCCGGCCTGCTGATCCGTGGTAATGTGCTCGCCAACACTCTGGCGGTTGGTAATGAACCGGGTCTGGCTGGGCCCTTTGACGGCTGCAGCGAGGCTCAGCCAGTAATAAGCCTCGACATCGTCACGCTGAACACCCATGCCGACGGAGTAAAGGATGCCCAGGGTTCCTTGCGCGCTTGCGTCCCCAAGTTCCGCTGCTTTGCGGTACCAGTCAGTAGCCTGCGCCATATCGCGGGGCACACCGCGCCCGTCGCGATAGAGATCGGCAAGGTGAACCTGGGCCGCGGTATTGTTCTGTTCCGCTGCCTTTCGATACCAGGCCGCAGCCTGCTTGTAATCCGGCTTGGTGGCTCCGCCGGTAGCGTAGAGGTCCGCCAACTGAATCTGAGCGGCCGCATCGCCGGAGCTGGCTTTCGCCAACAAGGCTGGGTCTACGGTCACAGTCTGAGATGGCGGCGCCTGCGCGAGTACTGGCATCAGCGCCAGCGCAATTAAGGCCAGCAGGAGCGGTGAGCGAAAGAGAGAACAGGCTGATCGGATATTCACGGGAGAGCCTCAATCGTCGAATAAGTCAGCGATGGTACAAGTTTACTCAGCGAGACCGCCTTGCGAACGACTCTTGAATTTGAACTTCGTAAACTAGACGGATTTTTGTTAAACAGGCGAACATTGGCGCCCAAATTCGGGGTACCATCCCGTCGGTAAAAGCGGCTAGAATCTATTTATGACTGACCGCATCTCGCTCACCCTCGCTCAGGCCGACCCCGTTGTCGCCGCTGCCCTAGACCAGGAAACTCTCCGCCAGCATGAGGGGCTGGAGATGATTGCCAGCGAGAATTTTGTCTCTGAGGCTGTGCTGGAGGCCGCTGGCTCAATCTTCACCAATAAGTACGCTGAAGGCTACCCTGGGCGGCGCTACTACGGCGGCTGCGAGTATGCAGATGTAGTCGAGAACCTGGCGCGCGACCGAGCCAAGCAGCTCTTCGGTGGAGAGCATGTCAATGTGCAACCGCATTCCGGCTCGCAGGCGAACGCCTCGGCCTATGCCGCAGTTTTGCAGGCGGGCGATACGATTCTGGGATTGGACTTGTCGCACGGCGGCCACTTGACCCACGGACACCGGCTCAGCTTCAGCGGCAAGCTCTACCGGCCTACCTTTTACCAGGTACGGCGGGATACCGAGCTGATCGACTATGATGAGCTGGAAGCGATTGCCTTGCGTGAAAAGCCGAAAGCAATCATAGGCGGGGGCAGTGCGTATCCGCGGCTGTGGGACTTTGCTCGCATGCGTGCGATCGCCGACAAGGTTGGCGCGGTATATGTCTTCGACATGGCGCATATTGCTGGCCTCGTGGCTGGCGGAGTTCATCCATCGCCCGTGCCCCACGCGCACATCACTACCACCACAACCCATAAGACGCTACGTGGGCCGCGCGCCGGCCTCATCATCTGCGGTGTGGATCTTGCGGCGGCCGTGGACAAGGCAGTCTTCCCCGGCCAGCAGGGTGGACCCCTCATGCACATTGTCGCTGCCAAGGCAGTGGCTTTCGGCGAAGCATTGCGGCCGGAATTCAAGACCTACGCGGCGCAGACAGTCGCAAATGCGAAGGCCCTTGCGCTTGCATTGCAGGAGGCCGGCTTCCGCATCATTTCCGGCGGCACGGATAACCATCTGATGCTGGTGGATGTCTTCGAGAAGGGAATTCTGGGATCAGAAGCAGAGCTCGCCCTGGGCAAGGCTGGAATTACGGTGAACAAGAATTCAATCCCCTACGATACCAATCCGCCACTCAAGCCCTCAGGCATTCGAGTGGGCACACCTGCACTCACGACGCGTGGCATGAAGGAGCCGGAGATGCGGCTTATTGCCGCCTGGATCAACCAGGCCCTCGACAAGCGCAACGACGATGCAGCGCTGGAGAAAATTCGCGCAGAAGTTGCTGAGTTGTCCAATCGATTCCCACTCTATGCGTGGCGACGTGCACCAGTTGCAGTTGCCGTTTAAGGCGTCGCCCGAAAGTTTACATCACCACAACTTGCCATTCCTGTTCGTGTTTTATCTAATGTTGTTGGTGATGACCCGATCCAGGGAAAAGGCTGCAGCGAGTAACAGCCTTCCCTCCGGGCATCCGGAGGAATCCATGAAACACGTTCAGCTAGCTTTTGCAGTTTTGCTCGTTCTTGCGGTCCCAGCATTTGCACAGCGCCCGGCAGAGCGGCCCGCCGCCCCGCATCCACCCATTCCAAGAATGGGACCAGGACCGGTCAAGGCCCAGCCGCACCCTGTTGAGCCTAATCGCAACTATAGCGACAAAACAGGCCACCCGAATGTTCCCCACGTTGATGGCAAGACTTGGGTCGGTCATGACACAGGCAGAGACGATGCCCGCTATCACGTCGATCACCCCTTCGAGCACGGCCGTTTCACGGGCGGGTTTGGGCGCGATCATCGGTGGCATCTCGGCGGCGGAGGCCCTGGACGCTTCTGGTTCAATAACTGGTACTGGTCCGTTGCCGCTGCCGATGTGGCCTTCTGCGATGGATGGCTCTGGGATTCCGACGATATCGTGATCTATGAAGATCCTGATCACGACGGTTGGTACCTTGCCTACAACGTGCGGCTAGGCACCTATGTACACGTGGAGTACCTGGGAGCATAAGTCAGAATTAGATAAGACTGTTTGCACCACGAAGGGGATAGGCTTTGTTGCCTATCCCCTTCTTCTTTTTCGGGCTCCGACGAAAGCGGGCGCGGTTGTACAGGCTGGGCTCTCAGGCGATAAGATTGCCAGTCCGACTGGAGAATCTGAATGCGTGTGACGAAAAGCGTGTGTTTCTCCAACCCAGCCGGACATTTAGAGGGTCCGGAATGAAGCCAACTTATCGTCTCCTGCCTGCCAGTATGAAAACCGCCTCAAATACAAGATTCGCACCCATCGCCATAATGCTTGCCGGAGTTTTGTTCCCCTCTCATGCAATGCGCGCTGACACCGCTCCGGTAAAGGCCCCCATCGTGATAACGGGTGCAGACATGAGACCTTCTACTTCGCTGAATGGAGATTGGGGGACCGTTGTCGACCCTTACTTCTCCGGCCTGTTCAGTTTCCATCATGAGGAGAAGGCAAATGGTTGGTTCTTGAACCAAAAAGCAAAACCAGGTGACCCATTCCCGATCGAATACGACTTCGCCAAGGCGCCCACGCTGAAGGTTCCAAGCGATTGGAATACACAGCGCGATTCGCTCTTCTACTATGAAGGACCTATTTGGTATGAACGCGATTTCACTTATCAGCCGAAAGAACACGCCAAAGTCTTTCTCCATATAGGTGCAGCGAACTATCGGTCGTGGTTCTGGGTTAATGGAAAGAAAGTCTGCGAACACGAAGGCGGATACACAAGCTTTAATTGCGATGTCACGCAAGCTATACACGCGGGCGGTAACTTCGTCGTGGCCGCGGTTGATAACACGCGACACGAAGACGGGGTCCCCACTCTTGAAACCGATTGGTGGAACTATGGAGGCCTTACGCGGTCGGTCTCATTGATCGAGGTCCCAGAGACATTCATCGATCAGTATGATTTGCACTTGTCTCGCGGTGACGGATCAGTCATTGAGGGATGGGCACATTTGGCCGGCGGTCATCAGGGTGACAAGGTTGACGTGGAAATCTCCGAGTTAGGCGTGAAAGCCTCGGCAATTGCAAATGAAGACGGCCGTGCCTTGATTCAATTGCCGGCCAAGAGCTTGGAACGCTGGTCGCCAGAATCTCCGAAGTTATACAAGGTCAAGATAAGTGCAGGACAGGATGCGATCGAAGATCTTATCGGCTTCCGCACTGTGGAGACGCGCGGCACCGAAATTCTGCTCAATGGAAAGCCGATTTTCCTTCGCGGGGTCTCAGTCCACGCCGAAGCGCCATATCGCACTGGACGAGCCAACACTGACAAAGATGCCGAGACACTCTTGGGATGGGCCAAGGAACTCGGCTGTAACTTTGTCCGGCTGGCGCATTACCCGCATGATGAAACGATGCTCCGTGCTGCCGATCGCATGGGAGTGCTGGTATGGTCAGAGAACCCTGTCTATTGGGCATTGCAGTTCGACAATCCCAAAGTGTTGACAAAGGCCGAGCAACAGCTAGACGAAGAGATCGGAACTTCGCGTAACCACGCAGCTATCATCCTATGGTCTATGGCCAACGAAACGCCGAACACTGAGGCGCGTACCCATTTCATTGAAACCCTCGCCACCAGAGCGCGGTCACTCGACTCGTCCCGGCTTATAACAGCAGCCTTGCTGGTGCGTGCAGAAGGCCACACCAAGATCGTCGACGATGCATTGGGTAAGGCTCTCGATGTGATTGGCGTGAACGAATATATCGGCTGGTACGAGCAGTTTCCTGAAACGGCCGATGTAACTCAATGGCGCATCGACTATCAGAAGCCGCTGATTGTGAGTGAATTTGGAGGCGATGCAAAAGCGGGGCTGCATGGCAGTGACAAGGACCGCTGGACTGAGGAATATCAGGCGAGCATCTATGCCCATCAATTCGGAATGCTGAACAGAATTCCCCAACTTAGGGGCATGAGCCCGTGGGTTCTGATGGATTTCCGCTCGCCAAACAGGCCTCTCCCAGGGATTCAGGATGAGTTCAATCGCAAGGGACTTATCTCTGACCAGGGGCAAAAGAAGGCAGCATTCTTTGTCCTTCAAAAAGCATACGTGGAAAAGACGGTGGGAAAGGCCGAATGAATCTCACCTTCTTCTGTTTGTAAGTGGAATAACTCTTCGTGTTCATTGTGCAAAACCAAAATGTTGAGTTAAGCTTGACTAATGGCTATTGAATCGATCCTTGCACAAATTGACGAAGAAATTGCAAAGCTGACGCAAATTCGCGCTCTGCTGTCAACCACCGGCGTAGCTGCCAAGAAGCTCGCATTGCCCAAAGTGAAAAAGGCGCCGGCGCAGGCACAGACGAAGGGCAAGAAGCGTCGCACGTTGAGCCCTGAGGCTCGCAAGCGGATCGCCGATGCGCAACGCAAACGCTGGGCAGCTCAAAAAGCCAAAGCGAAATAGTCAACCTTTATCTGCTTCTCCAATCGTCTTGCCCGCACCATCCCCGTGAGCGCTCTTCAAGTACAGGAAGCGTTGTTTCGCGAACTCGGTGAGGGACCATGAGTCGGGGAACCATACAAACTAACTTAATAAGTCTCTACCCACAGCGATCTTTCGCGAGCGGATTATCGAGTTCAGCGAATACCTCACAAGATAATCCCAGCGTTTAATGGGGGACCGTGCTTCCTTGCGGTTAGCGATGCGATGTTATCGCCCCTCGTTGGCTCGTCTGGAAAGCGCTCCAGACCACTCGCATTGCCGCCCATGAGTTATACCTTGAGGTAATCCTGAAACAATCTACCAGGTCTCTACCGCAAGAATGCTCGGCGGCCCGGGGTGGCCCTCGATAACCTGCGTTTCAATGACCGCTTCCATGTTCAACTGCTCCCAGTTCGGGGGGAGCTTGGTGAGAAGCGAGTCGAGATACACGGGATTATAAAGAATCTCGCCAGCGGCCTCAGTGCCCTCTTCGGAAATACCCGCGGCGACAATGACAGGTTGCCCCGTAGTGTCGTCATGGATTCGGGCCACGATCGCATAATCGCGGGAGAGCTTCTGGTAAGGCAAATCCCAGGCCGTCGCCCAGGTGGCCTGATTCGGACTCTTGCGATCAACAATGATGGCGACGCCATCCTTGGATTCGAATCCGAACCGTAGCTTCTGCGTAACCCGCAAAGTCCAGATATTATCGAATCCGCCAATCAAGACAATTGGACCCTCGCGCAACTGCGCGAAGCTGGCCTCTGAAGCCGGCAACACGCGAAAAGCCTTGTGCCGGGTCTCAAGCGCAGCGGCAGTCCGAGTTAGAGTGATCACGTCGGCCAAAGCCAGGTGTCCTGACAAATGAAGCCTAAAATACAGCGGCTCCGGCTGTGTCCCGCTCACAGGAGCGTCAAACGAATTAATCGATCCAACGTCAATATTGCGGGCTGGCTCGCCCAGGCAATATGTGGCTGTTGTTGGGCCTTCCGTGATCGGTGCCCAGAAGCGGTCGATCGACGTTGGTGGCTTGTAATCCCGGAAGTCATGGATCTGCCAGCCGATCCCAAAGCTCGCAGCAATCGCCAAGCCGAATAGAAAGGCAAGGAACAGCCAGCGGCGTCTAGGCACGGGCCGATGCGCGGTGGAAATAACGACGGGGGCCGCAGGCTGGAGCATAGGCTCGAGCGCGGGCGCAGCCATTTCAGGTTGCGGCGGCGGCTCTGGAGGATGAAAAATTGGGACGTATGAGCCGCTCGGAAGTTCAATTACCAATTCCCCGTCATGGGAGTCGTCGTAGTAGTACTGCATCAGGCGCTTGCGAACCTCACCGGCAGTAATACGGACGACCGGATCCGCATTGGCGTCGTAGCTGGGAGATCGGCCAAACACTTCGATACCTATGCTACGTTCTTTGAGTTCGGAGACATTGCCCTTTAGGGTCTGATCGACTGCGTAAGCCAGCAGGACTGGGTAGCGCTTGCTGTTTGAAAATAGAGGATGAGCGAGCAGTCGCTCCAATTGCTCACGGACCGCCGCCGCGTCGGCGGATTGGGTTGGCTGGGCGAGTTCTAGGGCGGATTTTGTGCCCACGGGCATGCCTGCTCCTCGAGTCAAGAATCATTCCCGGTCATGACTGATCTGGCACGGAAGGCTTGCTGCATTTGGGCAACATTGGGGCCAGGAGTCTCTTGTGCGCGGCAAAAATACAGTGCAACAATTGGAACGAAACGGACTGTATTGCGTATCATACGTCTCGAAATAGGAGTTGTCCACTGCCTATTAACGTGATTATTGCTAAAGATTTAGCGACGAATATGTCAAATGGTACCCGATGGAACCTACTGAAATTGGAAGGCAACGCCTATATTGGGGTTCGGTCCAGAAGATGAGCAAGAGCGGACATCTGCGCACGACGCAATTCGTGTGCAAGCGTCTAGCGGTACAGCTCATTTTCTTGTGATTGCGGCTCCTCGCCCCTCGGATTTGCAAGACCTGGAATTCATCCAGGCAAGCGTAACCGGGGGGCGCTTTTTTGTCTTCGCGCGGACCAATTATCCGAACAAATCGCAAGGCAGGGGGAACGCCGCCCGCGGCCCGGTGTAGCCAAACCAGAGTAACTGGTCCTCGAAAGCACAGCGTTCCAGTCGGCGCGACCATCAGGGAATCGCAACCTTGCACAGAATTCATAAGGGCGCAGCAAACTTGGTTTCGCTCTAACTGAGGCCGCTCATCACCAGCATTCGCGGCTCAGTCATTTCTTCTATGGCTGACCTGATGCCTTCGCGCCCTAAACCACTTTCCTTAACTCCGCCATACGGCATCGGGTCCAGTCGCCAGGCGGGAGTATCCCCCACGATCAGTGCACCCACTTCCAACTCACGATAGGCAGTCAGAATTCGTCCCGCATCGCGAGTCAAAAGGCCGGCTTGCAAGCCGTATTTGGAATGGTTGACGTCCGCAAGAGCTTGTTCGAAGTCGTCGTATGGCTCAACCAACGCGACCGGGCCGAATACTTCCTCGTCGCGTATCTTCATGCCGGGCTTGGTCGCCGTGAGGATCGCCGGGGTGATAAGCGGACCCTTGCGTTCGCCCCCGGCCACCAGCTTGGCGCCACCTTCGACGGCTTCCTTGATCCAGGACTCAACCCGATCGGCGTCGGCCAGCCGAACGAGCGGGCCCACCTCAGTGGATTCGTCGGAAGGATTGCCAGATGTCATCTTGGCCGCGATTTCCACAAGTTTCCACAAGAAGGTCTGGAAGATTCTGCGCTCAACAAAGACGCGCTGCACCGATATGCAGGATTGGCCGGCGTAGCTGAACGCGGCGTGCGCGGTGCGGAGAGCCGCTTCGTCAAGGTCGTGCCAGTCTCCGTGGACAATCAGAGCGGCATTGCCGCCGAGCTCGAGCAACACCCGTTTGCGGCCTGAATGGGCTTTGAGATCCCACCCAACTTTCGCGGAGCCAGTGAATGAGACTAGTTTGATCCGGTCTTCCTTTTCGGCCAGCCAGGCAGTATCGGCGTTTGAAAGCGGAAACACTGCGAGGGCCTCGGCTGGCCAACCGGCTTTCAGGATGACTTCACCGAGGGCTAGGGCGGTAAACGGAGTTTGCGGAGCTGGTTTCAGCAGGATTGGACAGCCGGCAGCTATGCCCGGTGCGAGCTTATGGGCAACAAGGTTGAGCGGAAAATTAAACGGAGTGATGGCCAGAATCGGGCCAACTGGAAAGCGCTGAACGAGGCCCCAGCGGCCTTCGTTACCCTCCGTTAGATCGAGGGGAAGGCTCTCGCCACCCAGCCGAGCAGCTTCTTCAGCCGCAGTCTTGAAGGTGAGTACGGCGCGATCGACCTCCGCGCGGGCCAGTCGCAAAGGCTTTCCGGCCTCGGCGACAATTAACTGCGCAAAGCGCTCCTTTTGATCGATAAGCGAGGCGGCTACGTCCTCGAGGATCTCCCGGCGTTTCCATCGAGGCAGTGCGCGCGTGCGGCGGAGGCTGGCTACTGCATGGTTGACGGCCTGGCGGGCGTCTGCGCGGGTGGCTATGGTGACACGGCCCACGAGGCCCTGGTCCCAAGGCGACCGGACTTCAAGGGGCTCGCCGTCGGTCCATTCCTTGCCGCAGAGCAGAAATCCCGTTTGTGAACCTGGCCGCATCTTCATGGCTCTCTCGCTCCTGTTTGAAAAACCCTACTCTCTGATGGTAAAGCGCCTGGGCGGCTTGAGACGCCAGGATGGGACGAAGGCGGCCTTGGGGGAACTTATAGACAAAGCGGATCGCGACCCAATTTATCCGCAGGAAATGCACTGATCAGCAGCGCTGATAAAAGATGGATGACTAAGAGCTGAATTGAGGTATATTGGCTGGAATCCGAAAAAGGGTTGCGCGCGTGTTGAATAACAAACCACCTGCAAGGAGTTTACCGTGTCTGAATTGCCTCAGAACCCTGGAAGTGAAGGTTCACCCGAGTTAACTGGCGCGTCGGCGCCGCCGTTCCAACCCGTTGCTCCGCAGTACCAACAAGTGGTTCCTCCGGTCCCTGGCGCGCCCCCACCGGCTCCTGCGCCTGCAAAATCCGGGGGCGGGGTAATGAAGATCATCCTGATCATTTTGGGGATCATCGCTTTCCTCGTTCTGCTGGTGGTGTGCTTACTCGCCTACGCGTGCCACAAGGTTAAGCAATCCTTCCATGTGGACAGCAAAACCGGCGAGACATCGGTAAGCGTTCCTGGCATGTCGATGAACGCAGACGCCGGAATGAAGTTCACATCCAGTGATTTGGGAACGGACATCTATCCTGGAGCGGAGCCAAGCAAATCAGGCAACCTGCGCATGAATATTGCGGGCAGTTCGGTGGTAACTGCGACATTCCTGACCACGGATTCCAAAGAAAAAGTAGTTGACTTCTACAAGGACAAGTTGGGCAGCGACGCCAGCACCATGGACTTCGGAGCCAACGCGATTTTGTCGGTCAAGAAGGGTGATCACGAAAACGTGCAGATAACGATTTCCCAGGAAGCCAACCAGTTCGACGGCAAGACACAGATTCACATTTCACACACGAAGGATAGTCAGGCCAAGTAAGGCGCTGCCTTTGCGGGACGGGGCGCGAGCGCGTCCTGTCTCTCGACTCATAACAGAAATTAGGCTGTCATTCTGAGCATCTTGACTCGCGGGTCGAATTACGGCGAGCGGAGTGAGCGCAGCAACACAAAGGTTCCGTGCCTCGCTCTTGCGATTTTTTCCTATCGCAAGCGCGGGAGGCCTCAACCCTCAATCGGGGGTGTTCATCGGCAGCGAACGGGGCCTCGAACGTTTTTCAGTTCGGGGTTGGTGAGCTAGTACAGCGCAGCACTCTAGCCTCGCCACCAGTCAGACTGAACCGCCGCAACTTCGGTCGGCAAACCGGGCTCTGGTGCAAACAGAGGCAGCAGCTGCCGCTTCGATATCTCCAGCATTCGTTCGACTGGTTGCCGCCAGCCGTGCAGCGCAAGGTCGAACAAGCCCCAGTGAATCGGCATCAAGAGACCCGCTCTTGCAGGTCCTCCCAGGGCTGCATACGCCTGCACCGCTCCATCAGGACCCATATGAATGTTCTTCCAAAGCTCATGGAAGGCGCCAATCTCCAGCATCGTCAGGTCAAAGGGTCCATAAGCCGCGCCAATCTCCGCAAATCCGTCCCACATTCCTGAGTCCGCGCCGTAATACACAGATTGTCGCCCGCTCTTGATAACAAACGAAGCCCAGAGCGTTTCAAAGCGGTTGAACAAACTGCGGCCGGAAAAGTGGCGAGCTGGTACCGATGTCACGGTGCAAGCTCCGCGCGCGATCTGGATCGTCTGCGTCCAATCCAATTCACTAATCTGTGTCGCGGCCACACCGAAATCCTGAAGCAGCTTGCCTACGCCGAGTGACGTCACCCACTGTGTACCAGCCAAAGCCGGCAGCTTCGATAACCCCTGGATGGTTGCCTTGCCAAGATGGTCGTAGTGGTCATGCGAGATAAGCACCACATCGATCGCAGGCAGCTGTTCCAATGGCAAAGTTGGCGAAAAGAACCGCCTGGGACCAAGCCATCTCGATGGACCGGCCCTCAAGTCCCACACCGGATCAATCAGGATCCGCACGCCGTCAATCTCAAGCAGCGTGGACGAGTGCCCGAACCAAGTCACGCGCATCCCTGTCTTCGGTGGCGTCATGTACAAAAGCGGGTCGGTATGGAACGGCCCCAGCGGATTTCGCGGAAACTTTTCCTCTTTGTTCCTTAAGTAGAGCGGCAGCAGTTTGAAAATCATTGAAGGCCTGCCAACCTGCGTCGGGACGGGGTTTTGAAACTTTCCATTCAGCTTCACTGCTTCCGATAGAATCAAGTTCCCTCGCGCGCGCTTCCGGAGCACGTCTATCAGACGCAATGGCCCATGCGATAGACTCCTGCCTATGATTCATGACGGACGGAGCAGGAAGCTTCCCTTTGATGCCAATGAGGCTTTGGAACACTTGAAAGCCAAAGACCCCAAGCTGGGTGCGTTGATTGATAGGGTCGGGCCGTTCGCGCTTCGACTCGACCCATCGCCGTCACCGTTTGAGTCGCTGCTCGAATCGATCCTCTACCAGCAATTGCATGGAAAGGCCGCGGCTACAATTCATCGGCGGGTGCGAGAGTATTTTGGAGGTGACCCGACGCCACAGCTTCTGATTGATACTCCCGATGAACCGCTCCGGGCCGCTGGAGTCTCAGGGAACAAGATCAAGGCATTCAGAGACCTTGCCGCGAAGACGCTGGATGGGACTGTGCCTTCGCATGCGGCAATTAAAAAGCTCTCCGACGCGGAAATTATCGAGCGGCTGACGGCGGTCCGTGGCATTGGGGCATGGACGGTGGAGATGCTGCTAATCTTCCGCCTGGGACGTCCAGACGTGCTGCCGGTAACGGACTACGGCGTCCGCAAGGGTTTCGCATTGACGTTTCAACGGTTGCCGAAGACGCGTGCGCTGGCCGCAGCGGATTTGCCAAAAGCAGATGTCCTGCTGAAACGCGGAAAGAAGTGGGCACCGTTTCGGAGCGTGGCCAGTTGGTATTTGTGGCGGGCATGCGACCTCGCCAAAGCGACGGGACCCACCGGTCGATCAGCGTAAAATCGCAAGGATCAGTGCGGGTGTCCAGCGCATGCTAAAACGGTTTATCATTGCAAGGTTGCGCTGTGAAAAGTTCAGACGGCATCCAACAAATAGAGAGATTGCAGGAATCCAGCAGCAGCGCCGGTCACAATAGGAAAATCGATGGCTCCGAGCAAACGTTTTATTTGCATTCATGGACATTTTTACCAGCCGCCGCGCGAGAATCCGTGGCTGGAAACGGTGGAGACGCAAGATTCTGCGGCGCCGTATCACGACTGGAATGAGCGTATCTGCGCGGAGTGTTACGCGCCAAACGGGGCAGCACGCATCCAGAACGCGAAAAACCAGATTACGCGGATCGTGAATAACTATGCGCGCATCAGCTTTAACTTCGGGCCAACGCTGCTCAGCTGGCTGAAGGAGAACGCGCCCCGTACCTACCGCATGATTCTCGACGGTGAACGACGCAGCCGGAAAAACTATGGCGGCCACGGTTCGGCAATGGCCCAGGTGTACAACCACATCATTCTTCCACTTGCGAACCGACGCGATCGCGTGACGCAAATCCGCTGGGGGATTGCTGACTACATGCTCCACTACGGCACGCCGCCCGAAGGTATGTGGCTTGCGGAAACGGCCGCGGATACCGAATCGCTCGAGCTGTTGGCAGAGCATGGGATAAAGTTCACGGTGCTGGCGCCGCACCAGTGCGCGCGTGTTCGCGCGCTAAGGGATGGCGAAGGCTGGGTTGACACCCCTGGCGCGTTGGTGGATACGACTCGGCCTTTCCTGATGCGATTCACTTCCGGGGCGTCGATCGCGGTGTTCTTTTATAACGGGCCGGCCTCGCGGGCAATTGCGTTTGAGGGGCTGCTGAATTCCGGCGAAACGTTTGCAGCACGTTTGAAGAACGGCTTCAGAGACGTCCCACAGGCGCAATTGGTGCATGTAGCCACAGATGGCGAGTCTTACGGACACCATCACAAACACGGCGAAATGGCGTTGGCCTACGCGCTGCGCCTTCTTGAGCGCGACAAGACCGTCAAGCTGACAAACTATGGGAAGTTTCTGGAGCAGTTTCCGCCAGAGCACGAATGCGAGATTGTGGACAACAGTTCATGGAGCTGCGTTCATGGCGTGGAGCGCTGGCGATCAAACTGCGGCTGCAACGGCGGCAAGCCCTACAACCAGCTCTGGCGGGCGCCGCTGCGGCAGGCCTTGGATGCGCTACGCGACTCGATTGCCACGCTGACAGAGCTGGAGGGCGGCAAACTATTCAAAGATGTATGGGCGGCTCGGGATGGGTACATCGATGTTGTGCTGGACCGGAGTACCGATCTTGCGGTCCGTTTTTTTCTCGCACATCAGAGTCATGAACTGACCGAGGCGGAGCGTGTGCGAGCGCTGGAGCTGATGGAGATGCAACGGCACACACAACTGATGTACACCAGCTGCGGATGGTTCTTCGATGACATAGGCGGGATTGAGACGGTGCAGATCATCGCTTATGCCGCGCGCGTGCTGCAATTGGCGAAAGAGATTTTCGGCAAGCCGGCAGAGGACATCGAAGCTGCATTTCTTTTGCGGATGGCGGAAGCAAAATCGAATGAGGCAAGCGCCGGAGATGGCGCTCAAATCTACAAAGCGTGCGCGAGCACGATGGAACTGGGCCTGGAAAAGGTCGCGGCACACTACGCAATCAGCTCGGTGTTCTCGTCGTTTGGGGACGAGACAGATCTTTTCTGCTATCGCGTGCGCCGCATCTCCTATGACATTCATACATCGGGCAGGGGACGGCTGGCGCTCGGGCGGGCACACATCGCAAGCGCGATCACCGGCGATCAGCAGAGTTTCTCTTTTGCGGTTTTGCATTTCGGAGACCAGAACATAACAGCAGCCGTGAAGCCGTATACCGACGCCGACTCAGCAGAGTTTGAAGCTTTCGTCGCCAAGGCTGAAGAGCACGTGCAGCGCGCGAAATTCCCTGAAGTAATTCGCCTCATGGACGCCGAATATGGGCGCGTGGATTACTCGCTGACTTCGCTGTTCAGAGATGAGCAGCGGCGCATCGTGGAGTTGATTTTGAACTCAACGCTGTGGGACATTGAGAACTCGCTGACCACGATTTACGAGGATCACGCCAGCCTGTTGCATTATCTGTCGCAGGCGGGGCTGCCGAAGCCTCCCGCGCTTACTCTCGCAGCGGGGTTCGCGATCAATGCGGGGCTGAGGCGCGCACTTGAAACCGATCCGATCGACATCGCGCAGATGCGGTCGTTCCTGTCGCTGGCCAAGGCCGACCAGGTACCGCTGGAGACAGCCACACTCAGCTACATCGCAGACCAGCGGATGAAGCGGGCTATGGTAGAGCTGCAGATGTCTGCGGGGTCGTTGGAGACGCTTGACCGCGCGTTGACGCTCGCACTCAACCTGGCTGAACTGCCATTCGAACTGAACCTGTGGCAAGCGCAGAACATCTGGTACGAGATCCTCGGCACCTCAACCTATGCGCTCACGTCGCTGGGAGAAAACGAACGGACCAAGTGGGAAGACCACTTCGGGGGACTCGGAACCTGCCTGAGAATCGACTGCGCCAGCATTACTGCGGAGGACGTTGCGGTCGCTGCGCCGGGAGACTGAAAAACAGTGATTAGTTGCAGGAGACCAGGAAACCTTTGATTAGGTCGGAGGTTTGCCTTTTTGAAAGAGCACGACTTCAGTCGTGCCACCTGGCCACCTCACCGTGATGGGCTTTAGCCCCTGAGGGAATTCCTGCCGTTTGTCGCGCATTCCGCCGACGCACCTTGTCCCGAGTCTTCTAAATCCAATTGCTTTTCCTGTTGACAAATCCGCATATGTGCGTGATAACTTACCGTTAGTGGATACTTACCTACAAGCCGGGCTTGACGCACTCGGCGACGCGACACGCATGGCGATCTTTCAAAAGCTCGCCGGCGGACCCATTGCCGTGAACGAACTGGCGCAGATGATGCCGGTGAGCCGCCCAGCTGTTTCGCAGCACCTGCGTGTACTCAAGGATGCCGGGCTCGTCATGGACAGCAAGGCGGGAACACGGCGCCTTTACCAGTTGAATCCCGAAGGAGTGGCACGCCTCCGCGCACACTTCGACCAGATGTGGACCAAGGCGATGGGCGCCTTCAAGGATGCTGCAGAAAAACCACCGATTGGAGAGAAACATGGCAAACCCCGTGGAAGAGGCCGTCGTACGTAAGAGTGTTCGCGTTCATGCCGGAATTGAACGCGCCTTCTCAGTTTTCGTGGAACAGATGGAGACGTGGTGGCCGGCGACCCATCACATTGGCAAAACTCCTTTCGAAGCAATCTTTGTAGAGCCGCGTGTAGGCGGACGCTGGTACGAGAAGGATGTGGAAGGCAAGCTGGTCGACTGGGGCAAGGTCCTGGCGTGGGATCCTCCTCACCGGGTCACGCTCTCGTGGCATGTGGGACCCGGACACGATTCCCCGGACTGGGTGTGCGATCCCGACCCCGCCAAAGCCAGCGAGGTAGAAATTCGTTTTACGGCTGAGGGAGCGGGAACGACCTTGGTTGAGCTTGAGCACAGCAAACTCGAGCGCCATGGTGAAGGCTACGAGCAGTTGCGCGCAATCTTTGACGGACCAGGAGCATGGGCTGGGATTCTGGCGCTCTACGCCAAAGCAGCCGAGGGAGAAAAAGCATGAACAAGCCTGTCCTTTTCCTCCGCATAGCGTCAGTCCTGACATTGATTCACTCGGTGCTGCACACAGTTGGCGGAGTCTTCGGCAAGGTCGGGACGGGCCCTGCCGCTGTCGCCGCCGAAGCAATGAAGGCGAATCAGTTCATCGCAATGGGAAATATGCGAACCTTCTGGGATTTCTATCATGGGATGGGGCTGGCGGTCTCGATCTTTCTAACTTTTGAGGCAATTGTTTTCTGGCAACTGGGCTCACTCGCGAAGACGAACGCGCTGCGACTGCGACCGGTCATGGCTACTTTTGCGATAGCCTATTGCGCGATGGCGGTGAACTCGCTTATATATTTCTTCCTTGCACCGGTCATTGTCGAGCTAGTTATTGCGGCGTGCCTGGTGATGGCCATTGCTACTGCCAAGCCTCAATCTTCTGCTGTTTAGATCGCGGCCTGGCGGACTCTCCAATCCTGCAACCAATTGCTCAAGCCGGCTCTCCTGTTAGTAATCAAGAGAGTCGGCTTTTTTCTGGCCAAAGATGACCGTTCGACCATTACGATGGATGCGGCGGTCCCATTGAAAAAGATCCTCCTGCTTCTTGTGTTTCTTGCCGGTGTGAGCGGGCTGCTCTGCGGGCAAACTGCTACGCAGCCAGGGGACGATTCCGATGTCCGCATCATCGATCGCGCCCACGCACAAGATTGGTTCAGCGACATAAGCAGAGGATGGGCTGTTCACGATGGAGACGACCCGGCATGGGCCAGCCCCAGCTTCGATGACTCCGCATGGGAAACGGTGAGGCTTGACGACCTGGGCCCTTCGAAGCCAGGCTGGCGCTGGTATCGGTTTCACGTAAAGCTGCATGAGAATCATCCCGACCTCGCGCTGTTGATCATGGGCGGAGACGGAACCTATGCGCTCTATGTAAATGGTGTTGCCGTCGCAGGACCTGAGCTGCGATCGAGCTTCGGTGTGAGTCGGCCCACGGAGCGCACGATTCCGCTCGACGTGCCGGGCACCGACCTGGTGTTGGCCCTGCGCACACACACGCTGCCCAGCTACTCGAATTGGCACTTGCCGCAGTTTTTGACCGCATCGCTTGGCACGCCGGATGCAATCGAGAGCGAGCGGCAGGCTATGCAAAGCGCCAGGCTCTATGCAGCGATTCCGGCGATCGCAATTAATCTTCTGCTGATTGTTGGCGGCATTGCGGCTTTTGCGCTCCAGCGAAGCCAGCCCAATCACTCCGAATATCTGTGGCTGGGTTTGTACCTCTTCCTGCTGGGCCTCGGAGACCTGCTGTGGGGCTGCCAGCGGAATGGAATCTTACCGCTCTCGTTCAATTTTCTTATTGCCGACCCGCTGGTCTACGCCTTCACCATTGCCCAGATCGAATTCACCTATAGATTCGGCGGCCGGCGGGTGAGCGTGCCTTGGCGTGTCTATGAGGCTGTGCTGCTGGCGCCGCTTATCCTCATTTGGCTCACGTGGCAGGGCCGTTTCGCCGGCACCACTTATCTTCTGATCGAGGCTTCCATTATATTGCCGGCGGCGCTGCTGCTTCCCATTCTGCTTTTCCTTTGGTTCAGACGGGGAAATCGTGAAGCGGGATGGTTGATCCTGGCAAGCCTGTTGCCCGCTGCCAATATTGCGCTCGGGGATCTGGGGTCAATCTCACTTTTCCTTGGTTGGCATCGCCTCGATTTCCTCGACAATTCCATCCCAATCGGCGTCACTGAAGTGGAGGCGAGCGATCTGGGCTGCCTTCTCTATCTTGTGGCAATTGCCGTGATCATGTTCTTCCGGTTCACCCGCGTAAGCCGCGAGCAGGCCCGTTCGGCGGCGGAACTCAGCGCAGCTCGCGAGATTCAACAAAGGCTGGTGCCGGCTTCGTTGCCCGAACTTGCAGGATTTCACCTTGAGGCTGCATATCTTCCCGCGCAGGAGGTCGGTGGAGATTTCTACCAGGTGCTTCAGCAGCCGGATGGCTTTGCGCTGATTTTTGTTGGCGACGTCAGCGGCAAAGGCTTGAAAGCCGCGATGACCGGCGCATTGGCAATCGGCGCACTGCGTACCCTGGCCGCCGAAAATCTCAGCCCCGCCGTCTTGCTCTCGCGCCTGAACCGGCAAATGCTCACCGCACAGGAGAGCGGCTTTATCACCTGTCTCTGCGTCAGCTTGTCGCCGCAAGGCGCCGTGATCATGGCCAACGCAGGCCACCTCTCGCCCTACAGGCGAGGAGAAGAGATCGAGCTCGATTCCGGCCTGCCGCTGGGATTAACGACCGACGCAGAATATCGCGAGACGATGATTCAGCTTCAACCAGGGGATATGCTCACCCTGCTTTCTGACGGAGTTGTGGAAGCGATGAATCCCAAACATCAGCTCTACGGCTTCGAGCGCGTGCAAGCAATCAGTGGCCAATCCGCACACGACATCGCTGCCGCCGCGCAGGCCTTCGGCCAGGAGGATGACATCACGGTGCTAACTTTGCTAAGGACGGTGCCTGCATGACGCTTGTCGATATCGTGGCTGCGAGAATAACGCTGCTTCAGCAGATTTTCCCGCCTTTGTCGCTCGTCGAGCAAGTGCATCGCACGTCGAAGATGAGGACATTTTTCGGTTCTGGGCTGGTCAGTCGAAGAATCTGCTCCTGCCTTTCGTGAGATTTACAACGGACCTCAGACTGACCACACTTTTGCCACGCAACTAGCTCCGCCAGTGGAGATCCACGGGGCCATCCATGGGATGCTTGGGGGCCGCGCCTGTTGCAGCGGAGTCGAGGCGCGACTGCTTCAGCGCAAAGTACCACTTCGCTGGCTTATCGGCATCGTCGATCAACATCAGGCTCGGGTTGTGGCGAAGGCCTTCCGCCTGCTGAATCATGGTCACTTGATCCTGACGTACAAACTTTGCGCCAAAGAATTTCGCAATGGGCGTGACAAATGGAACGTGGTAAAAAACATTCCACGCGGCAATGACATCGATGCGGCAAGTTGAAGCGGTAACGGGCGTGACGGTCGTCAGCGATGAGAACCACTTGTCGCCCGCACGAATGACTTCAGTTCGGCGATTGGGCAGCGTGAAGTCGATGGTTGTCTCGATCGGCTCCCTATAGACGCCGAGCAGCTTGTAGGGCGCGGAGTTGCCGCTGGGTGCGTGCGCGCTCATGCGGAAGCCCTCCGGGATAGGCTCGAAGCGTTTCGTCTTCTGGCGAATGCTGGCGCGCGAACGCCACCACCAGGCCTGGTGAACAAACGGTCCGTGAGCCGGGTCCATGAGACCTATGATGCCGTGATCGACGTTGCAAGGCAGATCCGCGGCAAGGTGAGCGGTGCGGTATCGCGGACCGAATTTGGCTAGCTCAGGAACAGGACGACGCGAGGTTGTTTCAGCTTTGCGGCCGGTTCCCGCTGCGGGGATGTAGACCCACGCGTGGCCGTCGCGCTCTTCGCAGGGATAGGCGGTGGCGTAGATGCGGGTTGCGTCCAGGCGGTCGTTTGTCGAAAGCGAAGGAATCAGCGCGCACTGTCCTCCGCAGGGCTCGAACTCCCATCCGTGATAGCGGCAAGTGACGTGGTCGCCGTCAAACCAGCCGTAGCTTAGTGGGATGCCACGATGAGGGCAGCTATCGCGCATGGCGAAGACGCGGCCATCGTTGCGGCGGCCCAGAACTAGCGGGATATCGAGCAGCATCGCAGTAGCGAGCTTTCCGCGGCGGAGCTTGTCTGTCCGGAGAGCCGGGTACCAGTCGTCGTAGAGGAGGGTGGCAGTTGGGCCCTGAATGAATGCGCCCGTCTCGGTAGTCGTTACGAAGGGCATTTGGCAATCACGATAGCACCGTGGACGTTGCGAACGCTAACGCCGCTCTCTGATTCCACAGGTTGCGAATGAGCCACGCCACCCAATGCCGTTGGACCGCCGCTCATTTGGGGCGGCTTGCCGGCGGGATAATGCCGTTCATCCGCAGGTAAACCACCATCTGGCCGTAGTGGTCCATCAGGTGTTCCAGGCCCTGCGTGGCCAAGCCGGCGCGGGTACCGTTTGCGGTCATCACGAAAGCGTTCTCTGGTGTGATGGCATCTACGAACGTGTGTGCAACGGCAAACGAATCCTTCAGAGCTTTGACGATCTCCGTCTTGGTTTTGAGCTTGTCGTAGTCGGCACGCGTCTCAACCAGCGGCGCGTTGGGATCGTGGAAGAAAAAGGCATTGGCCTGTGCTACATGCTTGACCTCTCCGCCAAAGGTGCGAACCCCTTTGAATTCGCCAGCCGTCTCCGCTGGCGCAAAGTCGAACTTGTCGTCCGGCATCGCTTCGGCTGCGGCAACAAAATTGGTTTCAAGCGAAGTAAGGATTTTCCCGTAGATCTGGGTTGGCGGAATGACTGAGCCAACAGGCGGCTTGGCTGGCGCGGCAGCCTGGGCAAAGGTGGGAGTACAACAAGCTGTAAGAAAACAGCCTGCGAGAACGGTGGTCGCGAGACGAGCGGATGTACGCATGAAATCTCCTGTTCGACGGCACAAGCCGCGTGAATGCAATTTACCAGACTGGCGTGAATTTCCGACAAATTTCGTTAGCAGCGGCTACGCGCTGGAATTGAAGGAATGGATTGTCTGTTTAATCATTCCGCCGCTGAGAGTTTCCCTCCCTTAAGTGTGAACCGCTGGCCGCGCCAAACAATCGTATTGCCGCCGAAGCCGAATGCCCAGATGAAGATGGCGATGACGTCACGGAGAGGCAGCAGCCACAGGTAGGGAAGCACTTGATGGTCGGCAAGCACCTGCGCGCCAACCGTCATCGCGAGCGATAGCCGCAGAAAGAAGCTCATTGCCAGTAGCCAAACGCTGAGAGGGCTGAGCCCGCTTGCGACAACATTGATAAGAGCCCAGGCCAGTCCGTGCGTGAAGATGAGTCCGGCATAACCCCACGGCCGTGCGTCGCGAACGGTCCGAGCCCATCGAAGCTGGTGGTCGATGAATCCGCGCCATTTGTAAGCGGGAATCGCGGTTTCAACGACTTCTGCGCTCAACGCTATCCGAAAGCCGGCCTTGTCGATGCGGGCGCCGAGCTCATAATCGTCGGCCAGGTGGTCGACAAGCGTTTCAAGACCGCCAATCCTTTGGAGGGCTTCCCGGCTGACGGCCAGCGTGGAGCCTAGGCCGTAATGAAGACCTCCCTCAATCATGCGCGAAAGCAGCACGCCAGCCTGGAAGTCCGTGGCGATGCCCAAACCTTCAAGTCGCGAAGGAAGTGTCGCATAAGCGCGGCCTCGATAGAGTGCCGTGACAAGGCCAACCTCGGCCCGGTCCTCGCCTGTGTTGGTCCGCGGTGCGAAATGGGCCATGACTCGCTGCAGATAACGAGGCGAGACAGTAATGTCGGAGTCGTTGATAAGCAGATAAGGGTGCTGCGCATGGGCGGCCAACTGAATCAGGGTGCTGACCTTGCCATTCGTCCCGAGGCTGGCGGGGCACTCAACGAGCTGGATGGAGTGAGTTGGGAATTCCTGCCGCAGCTGCAGAACCGCCGCTGCTGCCGGGTCGTCCAGCGAGGCGACGCCGAAGAGAATCTCGTATTCACCGGCGTAGGTCTGACGGCAGTGGCTTCGGAACGCGTCGATCATCGCGGGATCGATCCCTTTGAGGGATTTGAGGATACTGACGCCCGGAGCGAATGGCGGGAGCTGAACGCGGCGCACAGAAAAAAACACGCGCGCCGCGATAAGAGCGGCGATGAAATAGCCCATCCCAGCGATGGTGAGCACCGTGGTGAGAATCTCCACGGATTGTGCGATGAGATGGAGCACGGTTGTTGTCAGTTTAATAGACGACGGGAGCCGGAAACGAATGTTCGCTTGGATGAACGGTTTGGCAGTCGAACAGACCGCTCCCCGTTTCGATCTTTGTGAAATACGCCGGGACGTCTCCATCGTCAATTTTGGAATCAAACGAAATTGGGCACATGCCATGCCTGGGAAAGCCGACCCGGAAACAAAGGAGAAAATGGATGGCAACGTATCAGTTCAAGAAGGGCGATTTCGCGAACGCCATTGCAAAAAACGGTCAAGAGGTCAAGGTACAGATACTGGATCAGCAAGAGAACGGACGTTACGTGGTGCAGCTTTACGACGAGGACGGGCTGGTCAATGGACCGCCCCAACAGGCTGAGCCGAGTGCCCTGTTGCCTCTGCGCGGCCCGTACTTTGATATTCGCGGCCTGGTGTTGACCACAAGTCCGGCACATCCAGGCGAACTTGGCGAGATCGTCAAGAAAGGCAGCAGTAAGGCAGGTAAAGCGTTCTATAGTGTGCTGTTTGCAGACGGAACGAGCGAGTGGCTAAGCGAAGATCAAGTCTTCATCGATGACGCGGTCAGGCCCCCAGCGGAGGCCAAGAAATCCGCCAAAGCGCAGTCTACAGAAGGAGACTGACTCCAGATCAATGCCCTTGCCGGGGCGAATGAAACGGCTCTCCTGCTGGAATGAAAGCAACAGGCATCCCGGGAAACAGGGTTCGAAGCCAGTGTGCGCACTCCTGCATGCCCGCCTCCTCTGAAACCTCATGCCCGAGAAGGATAAGCGCCTTCGGGCGACCTTCCGCATCCGCATCCTGCACATACGGCACGGTCTCCCATTCCCGAGCCTCTCCGGCCACCAACAGCTGCACGTTGTCTTGTTGCAGTGCCTTGATCTGCTTTTCTTCCCCCGATGCCCCCGGATAAAGCGCCACTCCGGTCACGCGCAGCTTCTGGTTCCCTACGATGCGGATCATGCGCGCCCCCGTCCGCTTTTGCAGGTCCGTAGCGGTTGCGCCGACGGTCGTAGCAGGCAGGGTGAATACGTGGGGATCCGATGCGCTTTCATAACTGCCCCAGCCGAATTGCGCCACCATGCCGGCAAGAATCCCATCCGGCTGCCGCATGTGCCACGTATCGTGAAACCGCCAGACCACGAGATGATGATCACGGATGTAGTTCAGCTTCTGAAGCAGCACCGGGTCAGTGGCCAACGGAGCCTGGTCCTCGGGATGGCTATAAAACGTCGGCTCGTGGGTGATAATCAGATTGTCCCCGCTCGCCACTGCTTGCTCAAGCACGGCATAGGTGTCCATGAACGTGGTCGCGATGCCGGCAACCACCGTATTGGGATCACCGGCCTTGAGAGTATCCACGGTATCGGCATGCGGAGTAGCCCCGGTCGCCGCGATCACGCGCTGCATGACTTGGGCAGCCGTCAAACCGTTGCCCGCATCCTGCGCACAGGCAGCTACCCTCGCCCCAAACAACACAATTGCAATAAACAAAATGCGTATCGGCATAGGTACTGATTATCGCGTGTCGCAGCGGCAGACGGAACGCTGAACAGATGTCAGGAATCGTTCTAAGACTTGATTTAGCTCATGTGGGTCCGGGATAGATTGCGATACAGGCACAACCGATCGCGCGTAGCGTTTCGGTCGTCCATGTTGATCTGTGGCAGAATCACTTTTGTCGAAAATATGACCAATCTCTTCAATCCTGGTTCGCAGCGACGGAGTCCAGACGCAGACTGTCCCCTTGGCAAGAGAATATCAGTTTCCATCCTCCCGTCCGTGTCGTTAGCGCAACAATACGACTCTTCGGCTCTTTCTGATACCGCAACTGGTAATCGGCCTCGCCAACTGAATGCCGGTTCTCCGGCTTGCGGAAAAAGCTACTGCGATTCTCTAGGCCAACCAATAAGAGGTAGAGAATACTTGCTGATCCGAGTTGAGAATCATTGACTTTGGGTTGTGCTGCCCGCAACAGTTCATTCATTGCGCTGAGACTCTCGGGGCGGCTTGGGGACGGAGTTTGAACCATCCCTTCGCCACCAGCCGCTATCAACCGCAGCGGAGAATCGCTTGCGGCGCGGACTATCGAGAAGGTAAGCGAATAGTCGACATCTATCGGCGTGTGGAAGCGCAGAATAGTTGAATTTGGAAGCCAGGGGACGTCAACGGCCTCACACCAGCTGAACGTTGGCCGGTCGGCCTCGAATAGCCGACTCGCCTCAGCGGACGACCCGGTTGCGAACTCTTTTGGCGTGCATGGTCGGACTAGCGATTCTCGCTTGAGGTGATCTTCAGGAGTGGCCATAGAAGAATTTGGCGAGTCTTGCCCATACACTAGCGTCAGGTTCAGACCGACTGCAAACAAAATGCCCCAGTAACCTCGTACGGCACGATCTTTGCTCACGAACACCCCTCCAACTTCATTTACCGCGCCCCCCTATAGACACCGCCTGTTCCGATGAAGTTCCAGCACGGCCAAATGGCTTAAGCACTGCCAACGGGGTGATCTACAGCCCTGGAGCCATTCGAGGGTCGATCCCGCTTCGCAATTCAGGCAGTTCCGGACTTCGCATCCTGTTCAACAGCGTGGACCGAACACTGACAACTGATCACTGACAACCATCTTCACTCGTACCGCAGCGCCTCAATCGGATCCAGATTAGAAGCTTTCCAGGCGGGATAGATGCCGAAGAGCAGGCCTATGGCGCATGAGACTCCAAAACCTATGCAGACCCATAGTACAGACAGCGAGGCGGGCAGGCCGATGGGGAGGAAGTAGACGATCCATGTGATGATGGCACCGACCGCGACTCCGATGACGCCGCCGACGGCGCAGAGGGTGACCGCCTCCATGGTGAACTGGGTCAGGACTGTGCGCTTGGTGGCTCCCAAGGCCTTGCGGACGCCTATCTCACGAGTCCGCTCGGTGACGCAGACGAGCATGATGTTCATGACGCCGACGCCGCCCACCATCAATCCAACCGACGACACGGCGATCATAAACGCAACCAGGCCGCCGGTGAGCTGGCCCCAAAGCTTGGAGAGCGAGTCGGGGCTGGCGATATCGAAATTGTCGTCGGCCTGGACCTTGACGTGGCGGCGGATGCGCATGAGTTCCCGAACTTCTTCTTCTACAAGGTTCTTATTCTTGGGGTCGTCATACTTGATGCTCATCTGCAGATCTCTGACTTCGGGATGCAGGTGGCGAAAGGTGTTCATGGGGAAGTGGATCGAGTTGTCATCGGGGTTCTTGCCACTGCCAAAGGGCTGCTTTTCTTTGTTGGCGACGCCGATAACGGTGTAGAGACCGCTCTCCACGGTAATCTCCTTGCCGACGGCCGGCTGCCCGTCGAAGAGCGTGTCCCATGTGTCGTGGCCGAGAATGCAGACATGGGCGGCGCGCTCGTCTTCATCCTCATTAAAAACGCGGCCCTCGAGCAGTGGGTTGTCGACCACGTCTTCCATCTCGGATGTATTGCCTTCGAGCAGGGTACCGGCAACTTTTTTGCCGTTGTATTTGGCACTGACCTTGCCAATTTCAAAGGCTCTGAAGTAGTCAACCTCGCCGTCTGTGGCTACAACATGCGGAAGCTGGCGCAGGGCAATAACGTCGTCAACGGTGAGGTATTTGCGGGTGAGCATCTCCGATGTGGGGTTGACGTTGATGAAGGGCATGCGCGTAACCCAGAGGACATTCGAGCCCAGCGAGCTGACCCATTCAGCAACTTTATTATTCACTCCGTTAATAATCGAAGAGATAGTAATTACCGTAGTGACTCCGATGACAATACCGAGGACAGTCAAGCCGGATCGAAGTTTATTGGCCCTCAACGTATCGAGAGCCATTTTTACGGATTCGCGGGTCTGTCCTCTTGCCATAAAGGGCCTGGTAACCAGTTATTAGCTATTAGTAATCAGTTATCAGGTGTCCATCTCTAAAATGTCAAGGTGGGGCGTAAGCAGAGGGAGCTTTCCGCGCCAGATGCCCGCATGCATCCTCCTGAGTTCACGCCCCGCTAAATCATCGGTGATTCAACTTCCACTCGCCCTACTCGTAGCGAAGAGCCTCGATCGGGTCGAGGTTGGCAGCTTTCCATGCAGGATAGATGCCGAAGAGAAGGCCAATCGCGCACGACACGCCGAAACCGATGCAAACCCACAGGGTCGACAATGTCGCCGGCAGGCCGATGGGAAGGAAGTAGACGATCCAAGTGATCACTGCGCCTACCGCTACACCAAGAAGACCCCCAATGGCGCACAAGGTTACTGCCTCCATTGTGAACTGGGTAAGGATAGTATTCCTGGTGGCGCCGATGGCTTTTCGCACGCCGATCTCGCGTGTGCGTTCTGTTACGGAAACCAGCATGATGTTCATGACTCCCACGCCGCCAACCATGAGTCCAACGCTGGATACTGCGATCATGAAGGCAACCAGACCACCAGTGAGTTGGCCCCAAAGTTTGGAGAGCGAGTCAGGGCCGAAGATCTCGAAATCGTCGTCAGCCTGCACCTTCACCTTGCGTCGAATCCGGAGCAGTTCGCGAATCTCCTCCTCAACCAGCGCCTTGTTTTTGGGATCGTCGTATTTAACGCTGACCCACATATCCAGGTCTTCTGGATGTAGATTATGAAACGTGCCAAGCGGGAAGAAGGCCGCATTATCCTGCGGATTTTTGCCGCCGCCAAAGGGCTGCTTGCGCTTGTCGAGTACGCCGATCACGGTATAGTTGCTGCTTTCGACGGTGACTTCCTTGCCGATAGCGGAATCCGCGCCGAATAATTCCTCCCAGGTGTCATGGCCAAGCACAACCACATGCGCGGCGCGCTGATCTTCTTCGTCGGTGAACATGCGGCCTTGAAGCAGCGTAAAATCCGAGACTTCTGAAACTTCGGCCGTCGACCCTTGAAGGATGGTTCCGGCAACCTTCTTGCCGTTGTATTTCACAGCGACGTCTCCGACGCGAAATTGCGCCTTGACGTGCTGGTGGCCGCCGTCTGCCGCCACCACGTGCGGCAGATCGCGCAGAGCTAGTACGTCGCCGATATTGAGCTTTTTGCGCGCCAACATCTCCGTTGTGGGACGCACGCCGATGACGGGCATATGAAATACCCAGAAAACATTGGAACCAAGCGAACTCACCCAGTCGGACACGCGGTTATTGAGACCGTTGATGACCGAGGAGATGGTAATCACGGTAGTGACACCGATGACAATGCCCAGGATGGTAAGGCCGGAGCGCAGCTTGTTGGCGCGCAATGTATCAAGCGCCATTTTTACAGATTCGCGTGTTTGTCCTTGAGCCATTGGGTACTCCGAGAGTGCAGTGATTAGTGATTAGGGGTTAGTGATTAGGGCCGTTTGACCAGTACCCTTTCCTTAAGTGCGTTGAGTACCCCTGAAATCATCTTTCCAACTTCGAACGATAAGCCCTCTGCTTCCTCGATCGCCTTAGTATCGCTGAATCCTAATGCCCGGGCAATTTCAAGCTGGGTTTGCAGTTCGAAGTTGGAACCGCGTGCAACGCCCAAAAACTGCCTATATTCGCCGGTACTCAGCCGTCCATTTCCCTCAGCAATGTTGCTTGCGACCGAGACAGCGGAGCGCCTCATTTGGCTGGTCATTCCGAAGATCTCTTCGCGTGGAAAACCCTTGGTCATGCGGTAGATTGAAACCGATAACTGAATAGATCTCTGCCACACCTGTAAATCTCGAAACGACTGAACCATCGCGCAGCTCCAAATCTCTTACCGCTCACAACTAATCACTAACCCCTAATCACTAATCACTGCCCTTCTACATTTCCGCCCTCAGCGCCACCACCGGGTCCAGCTTGGCGGCTTTGCTGGCAGGGTATACGCCGAAGAAGATACCCGTCGCAGTGGCAACAAAAAGGCCCAGAAATACGCTCCAGAATGAAACGTTGGTGGGGAAGCCGACGATCAGGGTGATTAGCTTCGCGACGATCACTCCGATCAGGACGCCGATAGCCCCTCCAGCAAGCGCCATCGTTGCGCTTTCAATAAGAAACTGCAGCAGCACATCGCGCTGCTTGGCGCCCAGCGCCTTCCGAACTCCAATTTCGCGGGTCCGCTCGGTAACCGAAACAAGCATGATGTTCATGATCACAATTCCACCCACCACAAGCGAAATGGAAGCGATCCCGAGTACGACCCACGTAAAGAGCGAGCTGATTTGTTTCCAAATGTCGAGAAAGGTATCGTTTGTCGAGATTTCGAAGTCGTCCGGCGAACCAACGGCGTCGTGGCGGCGGGAACGCATCAGCACACGAACTTCGTCCTCAGCCCGCTCCATCACTTCAGCGTTGCCGTTGGCACGCGCGTAGATGGTCAGCGAGTCGTTATAGCCATAAGTCTGCTGGTAAGTAGAAATGGGGACCACAACCCAGTTGTCCTGCGACTGCCCGAGCGTCTTTCCCTGGCGCTCGCCGACGCCGACGACCGTGTAGGGGATGCCGTCTACGCGAATCTCCTTGCCGATCGGGTCCCCGTCCGGCATGAGGTTGTCAACGATGTCGTAGCCGATAATGGCGTCGTGGGTGCCCTTGTCCTCATCGGCAGGGGTAAACCCGCGGCCCAGGGCAATATCGATGTTATTGAGGCCGAGCATGTTCCACGTATAGCCCCGCACCTCAGTGTTATTGCTCGAGTGACCGCTGTAGACGACATTGGTGGATTTCGAGAGCAGCGTGCCCACATCGCTGCACGCCGTACATTCGTCGCGGACAGCCCGATAGTCCTCTATGCGGATGATCTTCCGCTTCTGGAATCGGAAATAATCTTCTGCGGAGAATATGACGGCGGACATGCGGCTGACGGTGAACACGTCTGCGCCATAGCCCGACAGCTTGGTCGAGACGTAAGTATTTGCGCCGTTCACCAGCGTGATGACCATGATGACCGAAGCCACACCCATCACCACACCAATAAGCGTGAGGACGGAGCGGAGTTTGTTGCCCCAAAGCGATTGCAGCGCGAGTTTAAAGGCCTCAATGTAGTGCATGGTCCTACTTTCGTTGGCAGAGCCGACTGCCGTGCACTTGGGCCTACGGCGCCAGGCTCAATCTTCCCTTGGCAGCGCGCTCGGCCCCAGGCACTCGGCACCCTGCCCTCTAAGTGTACGCAACCTCTGGTTGAGGATTACGACAAATCTATTCCCCCGGGCAAGTTGTTCCCGTACCGGCATTCGCCGGTTGTGTATTCTCCCGCCGAAAAAGCCGGGGCCCTCGGCGTTGAGGAGTTTGCCGCCGAGGGAAAGGCCATTGGCCACCCCGCCGGCGCGGAAGGTCACATGAGGTTTAACCATGCTCCGGTATTTCTACTGACGGAGCAAAAGCAATTCTGGCCGCGTCATTAATCGCGAAGTCGGGTCCACCAGGGCTGTTTTTCCCTGCATCTGATACGCAAACATGCCCGCGACGGTTCCGGATGCGTCTTTTTCCCGGCCTGATTCAGCTGCCGGGTGCCCGGGTCTCGCATTTGAGACCCGGGAATGCACAAATCTAGCGGGTCGAGGCATTAGCTTCCCGAGCTGCCGAATCCCTTTTCCGCGCGTGCCGAGTCCTCAAGGCTTTCGACGGTCTCAACAGCCCCAGTCAACACCGGCACAGGAATCATCTGGGCGATTTTTTCCCCGGCTTTAATCTCGAAAGCTGCGTCGCCAAGGTTGGTCATGAGGACCAGAATCTCCCCTCGATATCCCGCATCGATCACGCCGCCGGTGGTCGCGATTCCCTTGGCCGCCATCGAAGAGCGGTCGCGAATCAGCAGTCCGAGCGACACGCCCGTCTCCGGATGGCTGGCCTGGACGGCGATTCCGGTGCGGACCTTAACCGTAGAGCGGGGAGCAAGGACGGCCCCTTCGAGGGAGAAAAGATCGTAGCCAAGGTCTTCGCCAGGATGAGCAACGACCGGGGCGCGCGCGGCTGGATCGAGAAGTCTTACGCGGAGCATCTATCTATCGTAGGGCATCGTTGCGGCAGAGAATAACAAGAAAAGGCACCTATCACGAACCCAAAAAGAGCACACAGCAAGTTAAGCCACTCTAATGCGACCCAGAGGGAACCACCACCGGCTTGACGCCGCCACAGTCGGGGCTCACAAACTTCGCGGTAAACGCCTTATCCATCGTCATGTTCACCGGCGACCCCTGCGTCGTACCCGTCACCGTCGTGTGGCTTGTCCCGCTGAAGTGCTCCGCATCGGCCAATTGGAAGTCGATATGTCCCTTGGAGGACATACTCGGGCTGGTACAAGCCGTGTCATAGGCGATGCCGTGAGCAGTCTGGGCTTTGTTGGCAGTGCTGCATTGCGTGCCGGCGACCGCCTTATTGGTGGCCGTCAAATAATCGCCAAGCGTCGTCCCGGCGGAGAAACAAGACCGCCCCGCAATAGGCGATCCATGGTTTACGCTAACCTGCGTCTCCCACAGCCCGGCTCTGATCGGAAGATCGGAAATCTGCGCAAGCAAGCTCAAAGGCCCGAGAACTATAACGGCTGCAGCGCACTTACCCACCAGGTTTAAGTAGTTGCCAACCCTCACGAAGGGCTCCTCTGCATACCATAGCTCGTCCAACCTCCAAAGAATAGCACGCCGCTGGAATTATGCCCTGTCCGCCGCACCCCTGTTCGCGAGTCACAACAGTCTGAATGCCGAGTTCTGTCCGGAATGCCGGTAATTCAGGCGCAATCGCAAAATTGACTGTAATCTTGAGCGCAGCAAAGCGCAGTCGAAAGATCTGCGATTGCTTTTTCTTTTGCCACCTATACCAATGGATTACTTACCAATTGTCGCTAGCCTTGATCGGAAACGCCTCGACCACAGAGTTGTGCATGAGACGAGCAACTCCGCCGAGGCGTTTTCGATAAGGAGGTAAGAGGGAAGCCGGTGGTGTTTGCGGCGGATGCGGTTGGGCTATGGGATTTGAATCGACTTTCGCCTGTAACTAACTGAAATGTTGCAATTTAGCGAGAGAGGCGAAAGTCGATTCAGGACGCCATTGAAGCCCATTCTTTCCGCAGTATCGCACGCGCAGCGTCCGCCGCGCCAGCGGCTTCGTTCTTGCCGGTCAACCGCCCGAAACCCACTATTCGCCAAATACCAACTCCGGATGTTGGCGCGTGTATCTTGTCCAAGCTTCGTAGATCAGGGACTTGCCCGATCCTAATTCGTGTAATTCCCAAGCCTTTCGGTCAATTATGTCGCCTTCAACCCGTAGATCCTTCCGCTCCAGAATTTCATACGGATCGCCGTCGGCCTCTGTCCGATTGGCCAGAAGCGGGACCATCAGTTCTTTCGCTTCCCGAAAGCATCCCGCCAGATCGTGCAGACCTAGCTCGTGAAGCCCGGCTTCGGTTAGCGCCACCATATGCGGCTCACCGAAGTTACCGAAGTGCCAAGTTATGCTATCCAGAGTCAGGCTGATGTCCAACCAATGCGTCGCTGACATCGCCCGTAGCCCAGAGGGAAGAGATTCAAGAGTTGCTGCAAAACTGCCGTCGTCACTGTAGGGATCACCAACAGCACGGACGGTTAAGAGCGCAAGAATCTCTTCCATCAATCCAGCGTCATCCTTCTGCAGGGCTGGATGATTCTGAGCGTCGAAGGCTTCGGTCATGTTTCCATTTTAAGTGTTGTTGGTGTATCGTCGGCACTCCAAACATCACGCCTCTTAATTGGCTCCCGAATCGGATGGTCGCAACTTTGACGCGACAAGGAAGGGGTAAAAGGCGACACCCAACAGCCATGCTAACGAAAGCACTCCGTCGAAAAGAAGGTGCGGCCACACAATAACAATAAAGAGCCGTCATTTGCAGTTCATTTCCGTTTCAAGGCGCACAATGGTCAAAAGAGAGAAAAAGCGTTCCACCCTCCCCACAAGAACCACCTACCCCACCCCCTCCATCGTTTTCCTCACTTTTCAAAAATGCTAACATGCTTATATTCAACATGTTACATAGAACCTCTAATATCGATTCAGTAAACAGAACCCCTCAAAAGCATCCTGTTCTCGCCGCAAAATCAGCCCTTTTTACCGGCTTGAGCCCCGAAAACGCGTAAAAATCAAGATCGCCGTCATGCGTGGATTTCTTGCCCGGCCGTTCCCGCACCCATCAGCACAAGCGACCGCTGCGCAAACGGTGAATAGACCAGAAGCGCAGTACAAGCCAGCGCCAATCCGAAGTTGATGTGGTGCAACAGCAGGAAGGGCGAGAGCGCCCAAAGCACATCGAGCGCGAGCAGAAATGGCCAGATCTTCAGGAATTTCCCGCGCATTCCAGGCGCATGCAGCAGCGTCGCGCAAAGCACGAAGGCGCGGACAGGAATCATGATTGCGGCCGTTACGATGAGGAGGTTGAGAGCCAGCGTCGCTTGGGGAAGCGGCGAGAAAAGGTCTTCAATCTCTGCCAGATTGGCCAACGCTCCGACGTAGAAGGCCAGATACATGAGCTGAAACAGCGCGAACAAATTTTGCACAACCGGGTGCGAGACCTTTGGCAGTTCCTGCGGCGTAGCCAAAATGCGGCCCTTCGGTACGGCGTCCGGCCTAGCCGCTTGAGTTTCGGGAGACGCAGGCTCCCGCTCTGCCTCCGACGGATTTTCGCTGAATTCGATCCGTTCGACAGGCGCCACAAAACGATAGCCGCGACGCGCAAGTGTCTCAACAAATCTGGGACTGCTGGCCGTATCTCCCAGCGCCTCACGGATGCGATTGACCGCTGAGTTGACCCCGTGTTCGTAGTCCACAAATGTTCCGTCGGGCCACAGTTCGCGAGAAATTTCCTCGCGCGTCAGCAACTGGCCGGGCCGGTCCATCAGAAGCATCAGCACCTGGAAAGGCTGCGCGTTCAACTTGACGCGGAGTCCCTGCCTGCGGAGCTCGCCCGATTCAGCGTCTGCTTCGAACGTGCCGAAGCGATAGCGCCGTGCTGGCCGTTGATCGGTCATATCTGATGCCCAGTGTACCTGATTCGAAGATCGATCCCAAGCGCAGTCGCAATGTACAACCTCCCCGAAGTCCATTTTTTGCAATCACTTGCAGAGTGAGAAACATTCTCGCGCAAATGAGGTTCCATCCATTGTGTTCCCAGCCGGATTCGAGCAGAGTTCAACTCATGTCTCGACTCCGAATCCTTGACTTCCGGATGCTTTTCTTAGCAGGTGGCCTTCGCAGTTCTAATTG
>Ga0302320_10002482_pt1 | contig 43377 bp, 38 predicted proteins | sample Bog_T0_3_FD_202130 | JGI IMG/M metagenome (GOLD analysis project Ga0302320, IMG submission 202130) | Peat permafrost microbial communities from Stordalen Mire near Abisko, Sweden - Bog_T0_3 | ecosystem: Environmental > Terrestrial > Soil > Wetlands > Peat | place: Sweden: Abisko, Stordalen Mire...
ACCTAGGCGAAGACAGCTTCGACAAACTTCTCGGAGATGAGTTGCTCGGTAAGCTGGAACGGCTTCAAACATTCGCTGGTTTGGATGCACTGTTTGGAACATTTGCCGGCGCGGCAGAGCGTTATTACCTCAAAGCTATGAACTGCCCGCATCACCACCGTATTTTTGCGGCTGAGCCGCGCAGTTACCGTGATTTACCGTTGCGGCTGGCCGAATACGGCACCTGCTACCGCTACGAGCAGTCGGGCGAATTGTTCGGCCTCATGCGCGTCCGCTCGCTCAACATGAACGACGCGCACATCTATTGCACACCGGAGCAGTTCGCCGCCGAGTTCAACGCCGTCAACGAAATGTACCTGAAGTATTTCAAGATTTTCGGCATCGAGAAATACGTCATGCGCTTCAGCACGCACGACCCATCGCGCCTGACCGGCGACAACGCCAAGTTCGTCAACGAACCGGAATTGTGGAAGCAGACGGAAGATCTGGTCCGCAAGGTTTTGATTGATTCGAAGATTCCCTACGTGGAGGTGCCAAACGAGGCGGCGTTTTACGGGCCGAAGATTGACGTGCAGGTCTGGAGCGTCATCGGGCGCGAATTCACGCTGGCTACGAACCAGGTGGACTTCGCCGTGCCCGCGAAGTTCGGCCTGGTCTATCGCGACAAGGACAACACGGACAAGACGCCGCTGTGCATCCATCGCGCGCCGCTCGGCACGCACGAGCGATTCATCGGCTTCCTCATCGAGCATTACGCCGGCAATTTCCCACTCTGGCTCGCGCCGGAACAGGTACGCGTGATGACCATCGGCGAGGAGGAGCCGCTGGTGAATTACGCCAAGGCAATCGTGAGCGAACTGCGCGCGAATTTCGTCCGCTGCGAATCGGATTTCTCGTCGAACAAAATCAACGGCAAGATTCAGGAAGCGGAGCAGGCAAAAGTCCACACGATGCTCGTCGTCGGCGGCCGCGACATGGAGGCAGGAAATGTTTCCGTCCGTTTGCACGGCAAAGGCAATGTCGGCGCGAAACCGAAGGGCGAAGTGGTGGCGGACATTCTGGCGAGCATCAAAGAGCGGCGGGCAAATTAAGCCCATCATGAAAAAACTTCTCTGTTTCACAATCTTCGCCGCCCTTTGCTTTAATCTTGCAGCCCAAACCACCAACACCAATTCGCCCGCACCAACCAAATTACCTTCCGCCGTTTTTGACTGGGAGAAGATGCAGCCGGTGACGGTGTCGAACGGCGTCCGACGCACCGTATTTGACGGCCCCACGGCCACGCTCAACGAGATCAACTGTCACATCACGACGCTTAATCCCGGCGAAGTGAGCGGCGCGCCGCGCCTTCATGTGCAGGAGGAAGTTACCATCGTCAAGGAAGGCACGATTGAGGCGACTTGGGACGGCCACTCCCAAATCGTCGGGCCGGGTTCGGTCATCTTTTTCGCCTCTGGCGCGACCACGCAGTTGCGCAATCCCGGAAAAGTTCCGGCCACTTACACGGTCATTTATTATTACACGCCGCTGACGCCAAAAAAATGACAGCGCGGCAATGGGAGCCTGGAGCAAATCAACTTAAACCATAGCCACAAAATGCAGGGATAATGTCAGTGGCAAACTTTCAAAACCCAGCGACACCAACTCCCTCGCCCCGCCCAAGCGGAGGGCCGGGGCGAGGGGAGTTGAGATTGAAGAATCATTGGCCTCCTCACAGACTTTTTAACCACGGATGGGCACAGATGGACACGGATAAAACTGCTGAAATGGAAACATTGAACATCCAACAACGAACATCGAACATCGAATGAAGAGCGGGAATCATTGGCCTCCTCACCCCGACCCTCTCCTCCTTTTGGGAGGAGAGGGAGTGAAAATTTGTCAAAGGCATAAATTCCACAAAAAGCTCAAAATGAAGACTTTTCTTGCGACCTTTGAGCCTTTTTTGCGGCTACAGAAATGGTTAAACCGATCTGAAACTTGGCGGCGATCAAAGGTCGGAGGGCGTAGATTTTTCTGAAACAAAAAAGCGCGGTTGCCGTGACTGGCAACCGCGTTTTGCTTTTTGCAGAAGTTCAGTTTCCGAAACCCGGCAGCTTCTTAAGACTGTCCATGGCTCCCTTGGCTTTTTTCCAGCCGGGCGCGTATTTGTCGGCAACGGTGCTGATAAGCTGTTTTTGAGCATCGGTCAGGTGGGCGTTGCCCGCGATATTTTTGATGGCCGGGATGGCGGCGGTGACATTGCCTCCGCGCAGCGAGCTGACAATGTTGGCGACATCGCCCTGCGCGCCGGGCAGCGCGGCGAAGTTCTTCTGCACGGCGTAGGCGGACGCGAGATTGCCGACCTGCCTGGCAAGGCCGAGTTGTTCGGGCGTGAGCTTGGAAGCCGAGGCCACCTTGAAGGCGGAAGTCAACGCATCGGAATCCATGCCGCCCGTCAACGACTTGAGCGTGCTATCCAGCTCACTCTTGATGGCGTCGTTCGCGCCAATAGCGGCACCTAGGCCTTGCATTTTGCCGGTCAGCTCGGAAGCGATAGCGCCGAGCTGGCCGTCCGAGGCGGACTTGGCCTGATCCAAAAACCTGCTGACGAGGCCGGCGCCGGCCTGGGCAAAGGTGGTGGAGTTAAAGCCGCAAAGCGCGACGGTGGCAATGATTAAAAGACTGGTCAGATGTTTATTCATGAGGCGGAGATGATAATTGGCCGGACAAATCTTGCAAGCTATTCGACAGCCGGAATGGTCCCTGGCAACACGGCAGCCGGAGTTTTTCTTCCTGGAGAAAAGCGTGAAAAGCGTTGCATTTCCGGCCTAAACCGGTAGAATCAGCCCGTATTTTGTATTGCAGTTGATTTCCTTAGGGGTTAAATGGGAATGGGTTGACAATGGGTTTGCCTATTTTGGTTGGGGGAAACGTAACACGCTTTTGAATCCAATCGCGATCACGAGTTGGTCGGAACGGGTCAGGTTTTTCGGCAAACCCACTCCCGAAGGATTCTTGTCGCCATCTTCAATTCCTGTATCGGCAACCCGCCGAACCAAGAAAGACCATTGCTTATGAAAATATTCCTCATCTGGGTGAATGACGAGAATTTCTACCGGTTGCTGCCGCAAGATATGGGCGGCTCGAAACCGGGCGACCCGCGCATCAAGGTGATGGGGTTTCCGCCGCTGGGCATCGAGACGCTCGCGCCGGTCCTGCGCCAGCACGGCTACCAAGTCCGGATGTTCGACACGTGCCATCCGGAAATGAAGGAGACGGACATCGCGCAGGCGTTGCGGGATGATCCGCCGGATGTGGTGGCACTTTCATTTTTGTCCACGACGACTTATCCCGGGGTAAAGAGCATGGCCCAAGTGGTCAAGGACGTGATACCGGATGTTCCAATCATCTGCGGCGGAGTTTTTGCCACGATGAACCAGGAGCGAATCCTGAAGGATTGTCCCTACATTGACGCCGTGGGCGTTGGGGAAGGCGAGGAACTGTTGCCGGACTATCTTGAACACCTGGCCAATCCGGCAAGCGTGGCCGGCCTTGTCTGGCGCGACGGCAATAAAATCGTCAAGAACATCGCCCGCCCAATCCTCAAAGATTTGAACAAGTTTCCGTATCCCGACCGGACGACGCTGCCGATTGATTACATCGAATCGCTGCCGCTCGATGTGCCAGCGGTGCTTTCGCTGGAAAAATTCTGCACAATGCAGACGTCGCGCGGCTGTCCTTACACCTGCATCTATTGCGACATCCCGGCCTTGACCAACGGCAAGTGGCGGTTCCGGTCGCCGGAGCATGTTTTGGGCGAGATGAAGCAACTGCACGACCAGGGCTATCGCTCGATATACCTGACCGACGATCATTTTCTACTGAAACGCGACCGCATCAGCGCGATTTGCCAGAACATCATAGACCACAAGCTTGCGTTCAAGTGGGGCTGCGAAGGCCGGGTGGATTCCGTCGCGGTGGACCAGCTTCCCATCATGGGCCGGGCCAACTGCAATTTCCTCGCGTTCGGCGTGGAAGCGGGCACGCAAAAAATCCTGGACCGGCTCGACAAAAACCAGACGCTGGCGCAAATCGAAAAGGCGGTGAGCGAAGCCAAGCGCTGCGGGATCGAGCGGGCGCACGGATTTTTCCTGGTCGGCTCGCCCGGCGAAACCGAGGAGGACATCCTGGAAAGCTTCCGATTCTGCGCGCGGCTGAAGCTGGACACATTTGGCTTCAACCGGCTGTGCGTCTATCGCGGCACGCCGCTGTGGCACGAATATATCGAACGCGGCATCCTTGACGACGAGCGCGACTGGGCGAAGTGGTTCAAGTGCTCGGACATTGACCCGACGGTGCTGCCAAGCGAAGTGGTCAATCGCGCACGCCAAAAGGGCTACGCGCTGCTTTTCGCCCGGCGCATTTTCTTCCGCCCCATCCAGACCTTCAAGCTGATCCGCACGCTGGGCCGTCACATGAAATATAGCGACATCTTCCGGCTGTTAAGCAGCCCATTCCGGCGGCGCAAGCTGAACCGGACACCTGAACTGCCCGCCAAGATGATTGAACGGGGAATGACCGCGCCCATCCGGAGCGGCACCCCTGTGGATGCCCCTGCAGTTCCCGCGTGACGCGGCCTTTGTCTGCAATGGACAGGTGGTAGTTGCGTACAAGGGGCAACTTCGGCGTCAAACTGAAGGCGGAAAAACCAAGCAGCGCCGTGGGCGGCATTTTTCATCCGCATTGTTGGGCTTGCAAATTATCTGAAAAAGGGGTTTGCTAATTCATCGCCAACTAAACCAGAGGCCGGCTCGTCTTGCGGCCCATTCAAAAAAACTTTATGGCTGAATTCAAATTTTCCTGCCCGCAATGCGGCCAGCACATCCAGTGCGACGTAGGTTATTCCGGCATGCAAATCAACTGCCCGTCGTGCCAGCAAGCCATTGTAGTCCCGCAAGCGCCGCGTTCTACCGCCACAGCCCCGCCTGCGCCGCCGGTTCCACCGGCCTCGCAACCAGGCCTTTCGACAAGACAAACCACCACGGCTCCGGCAGCAGGACGGCGATTTGTCGGCGCGCCATCGCCCGGCGGCCAACCGCCGGCCAAGCCCAAATCGAAGGTGCTGCAAACTATTTTGGTCATCATTGCATGCGTGGCTGTTCTGGCAGGCCTCGTCGCGGGCGGCTGGTTTGGATTCTCGAAATACAAGCAACATAAGGAGGTGAAGAGGGCGAACCCTGCTGCACAAGTGGCCACACCCACCTCCACCGCAACCATTCAGGCGTTGAGCATTTTAACCAAGGTGCATTCTGCTTACACCAATTTTACCAGCGTAAAGGAAGACGGCACGCTCACCTTGTTTCTTAACCTGTCGAACCTCACGCTCGCCGATTTGAATCCGGATTCGCCGGCCAATGCGAAGAATCCCAACCGGCGTCCGCCGGGCATGCCCCGAATCATCACGAACTCAACCGAGTATTCGGTCAAGCGCGCGCCGACAAACTGGTATTACTTCACAGGGGAAGCGGTGTCAAAAATTGATCGTCAGACCGTGACCAACACCATCGCCATGTGGTCAGCCGACAAAGGCACATTCATGTTTACGGATTCCCATCAAAGAATGGCGACAGCGACATATCAGCAGCTTGCCGATGCCGGGTCGGTGAACAATACGACGGCGCAAATGACGGAGCGAGTCAGGAACTTGCAGCAGCTTTTTGGCGATCCGGCCCAACTGACAAAAATCATCAAGGATTTGGGACAAACCGAGGATGAGCCTGTGAACGGGCAGGATTGCTACACCCTCACCGCCAAAGTGGTTGGACAAAAAGTGAAAATCTGGGTGGACAAATCCACCTACCTGATTTCGCAATCGCAAATCACGCTCGGCGGAGCCATCAGCGACGCCGATGTTGACGACGCCTTCTCGCTGTTTGCGGACGGCTTTACCAACGTACCGCCGGCGCAACTGGATATCATCAAGGCGCAGGTAAAAAAATACACGCCAGCAATGACGAAAATTCGCGGCACCATCACCTCAACCATCAAAGACATTGAAATCAATCCGACGCTTTCCGCCGCCGATTTTGATTATGCCGTCCCACCAGGCGTCCGGTTGACCCGCATGCCGGGAGCGGCGACCAGGACTGCGTCGTCCATCGCAGTGAGCCAGCGCAATGCCTGCATCAACAATCTCCGCCAGATTGACGCGGCAAAGAACGAGTGGGCCTTGGAGAAAGGCAAAGCAAATGGCGCCCCCGTCACAGAAGACGACATCAAGCCTTATATCAAGCTGGATGCAAACGGAAATCTTCCCAAATGCCCGACTGGCGGCACATACACCATCGGCAAAGTCGGCGAAAAGCCGACCTGCTCCATTTCCGGCCACGTGCTACCGTAAAAAAATCGGGACAGCCCGACCTGCAAATTGTTAAATCAATGGCGTGGGTCATTATTGTAATACGTTTACTGGATTGATTTCGACGCCGTTCGAGCATATCGCGCTGGTTTGGGGCATCGTGCCGCTTTATTTCGGCCTGCTGCTGAATGAAATCACTTCGGACAGGGCAAATTACCGGACGGCGCTCCAGACCGGTTTCAGCTTTCTCTGGGCGGGTGCGCAGTGGCTCTGGCCATATTTCAAAATCCGCAGGGCAGGCGAGCCGGAAATCGAGCTCGGCGCGATGCTTCCGATCAATCTGCTCGTCACGTTTCTTGTGATTGCGCTGGGCGTGGTCGCCCTGTTCAGCGGCCTTCGCAAAAAATTTCCGAAGCACCTGCGCTTCATCGGCCACACGCGGTTCGCCAATTATTTCATGATAACCATTTTCCCGATCCAGGCGCATTACCTGCCGTGGACCTGGGAGAGGCTCACTGCAATTGTGTTATTCGCAATCCCCATCTGGCTATGTTTACATTTTGGCCTGATGCCCTTGCGAAATCGGTGACACACTCGTTGCGCTCGCCAACCCGAAGGCGATTTGTTAATTTCGTTTCATGGGACGCCAATGGCTTCATGCAAAACGGCTGGTCGCCGGCCTGAAAAAAGGACGGACGACCGGCAAGCTTGTCCGCGAAATCTCCGTCGCCGCCAAAATGGGCGGGGCTGACCCGGACATGAATCCGCGCCTTTTCACCGCCGTCGAAAAGGCGAAGAAGGAAAGCGTGACGCGCGACACGATTGAACGCGCCATCAAAAAGGGCGCGGGCACCGGCGACGAAAAGCTCATCATGGAACACGTCCTGTATGAAGGCCGCGCGCCACATAACGTGCCTGTCATCGTCGAAGTTTACACTGACAACGTAAACCGCACCGCGCCGGAAATCCGCGTGCTGTTCAAAAGCAAGGGGCAGCTCGGCACCGCCGGCTGCAATAAGTTTTTGTTCGACCACGTCGGCCTTGTCGAGGCGCATCATCCCGACGCGGCCATTGACCGTGAAGCCGCGGCCATTGAAGCGGGGGCGAACGAAGTCGAATTGCTCGCGCACGAGCAGAACGACGACATCCCCGAAGGTGCGGCGGGAGCAAAATTCGTCTGTGACCGCACGGCGGTGGCCGCCGTTTCAAAATGGCTTTCATCAAATGGGTGGACGGTCGTAACGAGTGAATTGGGCCATGTGCCGAAGCAATTTCCCGAGCTCAACGATGCGCAGCGCGCCGAAGTGGGAGAATTCCTGCAAACGCTCGACGACCATGACGATGTCCATCGTGTCTGGGCGGCGGTAAAATAAAAGGTTCTGAACAAAAAACGCCGCGCTGACTTTTCAGCGCGGCGCATTGCTTTTCTGGAATGAAATCAGTTTGCGCCCTGATCAATCCAAGCGCGCACCATGCCAACCTGCTCGGCAGTCAGCGGCTTGGCGGGCGGGCCGAAATTACGCGGGCGCATTCCCGGCGCATTTGTTCCCTGCGGTCCGCCCTGAGGACGGTCGGCACCTTCCGGGCCACCGGGACCGGGGCCTCCATCGCCGCGCGGCTGCATGTCCGGCGCGCCGCCGCCCGGGCCGCCCGGGCCGCCGGGACCACCTTGCCCGCCGGGTCCGCGGCGGGCACGCGGTTTAGGCGGCATGGCGGTTTCGGGATCAAGCTGCGAAACCGCTTTCACCAAAAGACTGTCAGCACTGTCACCGGCGGTCAGAATCAGCCCCTTTTCGGTTCCCTTCAATACGCCTGCAAGCGTGTCGAGGCGAAGCTGGGCGCGCGCACGGTTCGCGCCGTGGCACCGGACGCAGGACGCCTGGAAAATGGGTTGGATGTCGTTGGTGAAGGTGAGGCCGGTCTTTGTGGCAGCCGGCGGCAGTTTGCTCCAGTCAATATCGGCAGCAGTGGCGGAAAAAGTCCACGCCGCACAACCAGATAGAATCAGGGCATATAGTTTGTTCATTGGATAATCGAGTTTGATTGCTTGCGACAGAATGCCTAATCCTCGCGGCATGTCACGAAAAAATGTAGTTTCACTCATTACTCGCTATTGCTGCCATTTTTCCGCTCCCATCGCCGAGGCGCTCTCTCCGGCAGGCTTGTATCCACCTTGGCGTAATAAGTTTCCTCGCCAAAACGCGAGTCGGCCTCCTGCTGCAATTTCAGCGAAGGTGTGACGTTGAAACGCTCGTTTGTGTCCACGAAAACAACTTCGCCGCCGGGCCGCATGAAGCACAGCAGCAGCGGGCATTTACCGGGATGCACCGCGACAAGCTCACGCACCGCGTCCAGTTGCTCCGGCTTCAAATGCGCGGTATGCAACCGCAAATGCACCTGCTTCGTATATTTTTTAGGCGCGTCCTCCAACAGCATAATTTCCTGCGGAAAGATTTTTGGCTTGTCCTCACCGGTGTTCACCTCGCCGACGACGAGAATCGCCTTGTTCATTTCCAGCAGGGGGCGGAACTTGTCGTAGTTCTCGTTCATCACAAGGATTTGCACCGTGCCTTCCAAATCCTCGAGGGTCACCATGGAATATGGCTTGCCGGACTTTCTGGAGAAGCCGTGCTGCACGGCCGCAATCAAACCGCCGATGCGCGTGAGCGAGCGGTTTGGCAGCTCCATCAGCTTTGCGGTGTTCGCGAGGCAATACTTTTCCAGAATCGGCGCGAACGGTGTCAGCGGATGGCCAGTGACGTAAAAACCGAGCAGTTCCTTTTCGTGCGCGAGCAATTCGTGCTGCGGCCATTCGGGCAGATTGCTGATGCTCTCCGGCATTGGGGGCGCCTTTTCCTCCAGCGCGCCGAAGAGCGAGCTTTGTCCTTTTTGTTTGTCGGAAAGAATGCTGGCCGCGCGGGCGAGCGTGCGTTCGATCTGCGCGAACAACGTCGCGCGCGTCGCTCCGAAACAATCGCATGCGCCGGTTTTGATGAGCGCTTCAAGCGTTTTCCGGCCCAGCGAGCGGCCATCCACTCGCTCGCATAATTCGGAAAGTGTCTTGAATTTCCCACTTTCATTTCGCGCCTTCAAAATCGCCTCGACCGCCGCTTCACCGACGCCCTTGATCGCCGCAAGGCCGAACCGAATCGCCTTGGCGTCACGCGCCGGAGCGAAGTAAACACCGCTCTCGTTCACGTCCGGCTGCAAAACCTCGATACCGAACTCGCGCGCCTCGGCGATATATTCGCTCAATTTTTCCGTGTTCGCCATGTCGTTCGTCATCATGGCGCAGAAAAACTCGACCGGGTAATTCGCCTTCAGATACGCGGTCTGATACGCGACGATGGCATAGGCGGCGGCGTGCGACTTGTTGAAGCCGTAACCGGCGAATTTCTCAAGCAAATCGAAAATCTGGTTCGCCTTCGCGCCGGGGATTTTGTTTTTTTCAGCGCAGCCCTTGACGAATTTCTCGCGCTGCTTCTGCATTTCCTCGACCTTTTTCTTGCCCATCGCGCGCCGCAGGATGTCCGCCGCGCCGAGCGTGAATCCGGCAAGTATCTGCGCGGCCTGCATGACCTGCTCCTGATAAATCAAAATGCCGTAGGTCTCGCGCGCAATCGGTTCGAGCAGCGGGTGCTCGTATTTGATTTCCATTTCGCCGTGGCGCCGCTTGATGAATTCGGGAATCAGTTCCATCGGGCCGGGCCGGTAAAGCGCGACCAGGGCCGTGATATGCTCGACTGAACTGATCTGGAATTTGCGGCACAAATCGCGCATTCCACCCGATTCCAACTGGAAAATCCCCAGCGTTTCCGCCTTGTTCAGCAAATCGTAGGTCTTCGTGTCATCCAACGGCAGATGGTCAATGTCAATTTCGGTTCCCCGCGTGCCCCTGACCATTTCGCAGGTGTTGCGGATGACGGTCAGAGTCTTCAGGCCGAGAAAATCCATCTTCAGCAGGCCGAGGTCGCCGACGGGATTCATGGCGTATTGCGTGACGAGTGTGCCGCTGTCGTCCTCCTTGAGGGGCAGCAGATTCACGAGCGGCTGGTCGCCGATGACGACGCCAGCGGCGTGGACGCTCGCGTTGCGCGTGAGGTCTTCGAGAATGAGGGCGGTGTCAATCAACTCGCGCGTGATATCCTCGGTCTCGTAAGCCTCCTTGAATTCCGGTGATTGCTTGAGGGCCTTCGTCAAATCCATTTTCAGGTCGAACGGAATCATCTTCGCCAGCCGGTCGCATTCGCCATAGCTCAAACCCATCACGCGGCCCACATCGCGCACGACTGATTTCGCACCCATTGTCCCAAAGGTGATGATTTGTGCGACGGAATCGCGCCCGTATTTTTCGCGGACATATTCGATGACGTCAGCGCGGCGGTCATCGGCGAAATCAATGTCAATGTCCGGGGGATTCACGCGTTCGGGATTCAGGAAGCGCTCGAACAGGAGACCATAGCGGATGGGGTCAACGTTCGCGATTTCGAGCAGGTAAGTGACAAGCGAGCCAGCGGCGCTGCCGCGCGCCACGCACGCCACGCCCATTTCGCGGCCTTTGCGGATAAAATCGCCGACGATGAGGAAGTAGGAAATAAACCCGGTCTTTTCGATTACGGTGAGTTCGAGCTTGAGCCGGTCAAGGACGGTCTTGAGGGCCTCCGGCTCGTTCGGCTTTGCAGGATCAAAAGTCGGCAATCGTTTCGGATCGTCTATTCCCGTGACGATAAATTCTTTTTCTTCGGCCTTCGCGTGAACCGTGTAGCGGCGGAACAAACCTTCCGCAAGCCACTGACGCAAAAAACCTTCGCGCGTGAAATGTTCCGGAGGATGGAAAACAGGATAATGGAGCTTACCGAATTCAATTTCCAAATTGCATTTCTCAGCGACTTCCAGCGTATTTTTTACCGCGTCTGGCGTTTCGGCGAATCGCGCCTTCATTTCCTCCGCCGTGCGCAGGTAAAATTGTTCCGGCTCGTAGCGCATCCGCTTGGTGTCGGCAAGCTGCGTCTGCGTGCCGATGCAAATCAGGCAGTCGTGCGCGTGCGAATGGCTCTTCTCGATGTAATGAACATCGTTCGTGGCGACGAGTTTCAGGCCGAATTCCTTCGACCACTGAATCAAATGTCGGTTAACCTTTGCCTGTTCCGCAATGCCGTGGTTTTGCAGTTCGAGAAAAAAATTGTCCGGGCCGAGCGTCTGTTTGAACCAATCCACCGCGTCGCGCGCCTTGTCCAACTGGTCTTTTATGATCCAGTCTGGGATTTCGCTGGCAAGACAGCCGGACAACGCAATGAGGCCGTCCTTGTGCGCGGCGAGGATCTCCTTATCAATGCGCGGTTTATAATAATAGCCCTCCAAGTGGGCGGCGGTCGTAAGCTTGATGAGATTCTTATAGCCGGTCTCGTCCTTCGCCAGCAAGCCGAGATGATGATACACATCGCGTCCCCCACCAGCGCTGCCGGTTTTCTTTTCAAAGCGGCTGCCGGGCGCGACATAAACCTCGCAGCCGATGATGGGTTTGATGCCCTTTTCGCGCGCGGCCTTGTAAAAATCAATGACGCCATGCATTGCGCCGTGGTCGGTGATGGCAAGCGCGGGGAATTTCAGTTCATGCGCCTTGTCAACCAGCCGGTCCAAACGGCACGCGCCATCGAGCAGGGAGTACTCGGTGTGCAAATGCAGGTGGACAAAATCGGCGTGCGACATGGACACAGTTTAACTTCCAACGGGCAAGACACCAAGTTTGAAAAGAATTCCGCGCTGGTGCTTTGTGTTGTCTACACTGCGGACGTTCATTATCTTCCCGCACATGGGAAGTAAAATCCGCGCCGCAAAAGCCAAAAAGCCATCGAGCCGCTCAAAAAAAGTCCTGCCGGCTTCCACGAACAATCCTTTTCACGTTTTGCCGCCCGGCGACACTATTCCCAAGGAATGCAACGCGTTCATCGAATGCCCGATGCGGAGCAAGATTAAATACGAGCTGGACAAGATTTCAGGGTTTCTGCAAATCAGCCGCGTCCTGCACAGCGCGGTGCATTATCCGAGCAACTACGGATTCATTCCCCAGACCTACTGCGAAGACCACGATCCGCTGGACATTCTGGTGCTATCACAGGAGCCGGTGACGCCAGGCTGTGTGATGAAGGCGCGTCCCATCGGCATGTTGCGCATGATTGACCAAGGTCTGGAGGACATCAAAATCATCGCCGCGCACACCAACGATCCGTTCTACGAAAATTACATGGACATTTCCCAGTTGCCACCGCACGTGCTGCGCGAGATCCACCATTTTTTTGAGATTTACAAAGAATTGGAAAAAGCGGAATCGCCACAGGTGGGGAATTTCCAGGATCGCGGCGCGGCTCATCACGCCATCCGCGAATCGATGGCCCAATACCAGCGTCATCGCAACCGTCTTCTCAAAGGAGAATTTCCGAACACCTAGTCAAAGTCCGAGCGCGATGTCGGATCGGTGTGGCTGAGCCATGATTACTGCGAAAACGGCTTCACTCCTGATCCGTGACCGTGTCGTGGAATTTCAGGATGTCACCCTTCCCGCCATTGAGTTCGGCTTCCTTGAACTTGATGGCAGTGCGCGGATGCTGGTTCAACATACCGGTGAGCAGATACGGCAGGTCGTAGCCCCAGAGGAGTTTCGCGCGCATCGGCTCGATGTGGTTCTGCACGCAGTTGAGCACGGGGCGAAGTTCGTATTTCGGGTTGTGCAAAAAGGCGAGCAACAGTTCCATTGGGCAGTTGCCCGCGCCACGCCCCAGACCGGCAATGGTGGCGTCGAGAAAATTCGCGCCTTCAATGATGCCCTCGATGGTGTTGGCGAAGGCGAGCTGCATGTTGTTATGCATGTGCACGCCCACTTCCTTGCCGGATGATTTACAGTAGCCGAGATATTTTTTCACCAACGCGCGAACCCGCTCGCTGTAAAACGCGCCAAAACTATCCACGACATAAATCGCCTTCGCCTCGGATTTCGCTAACATTTTCAGACCCTCGTTCAATTCGCGGTCGGGAATGGCCGAGGCGGCCATGAGGTTCACAGTCGTTTCGTAACCTTTGTCGTGCGCGTTCTTGACCATATCCAGGGCGGTCGGAATCTGGTGGATGTAGGTCGCCACGCGGATCATGTCGAGGACGGAATCCTTCTTTGGCAAAATGTCCTCGTGATAATCGCAGCGCTCGGCGTCGGCCATCACGCAGAGCTTCAGGCCGGTCTTATTATCGCCGACGATGCGGCGCAGCATGTCCTCGGTGCAGTATTTCCAATCGCCATTTTCGCCCGCCTTGATGCCTTTGCGCGACGCCTTATAGCCGAGTTCCATGTAATCCACGCCAGCGGCGACGCATGTTTCATAAACCACCTTCACGATCTTGTCGTCAAAATGGTGGTTGTTCATCAGGCCACCATCGCGGATGGTGCAGTCCACGACCTTGATTTCGGGCCGGAAGGAGAGCCAGCGGCTGGTGGCGTTGTCTTTGGCGGGTTTGGCAGCTTTCATGGGTTAATGTATTCGATTAAATAGTGAATTTAACGATTCTCCCTGAAATCGGTCATATGAACAGAACATATTCTGCCAATCATGCGACACTTTTTGCGCCGCCGAGCGGTAAGAAAAGTCGTGCCGGTTACTTGCGAAAGAAATCCCTGATGACTGCGGCCACGCGCTGGATTTGCGCGTCGGTCAGTTCGGGAAACATCGGCAGGCTCAAGACTTCGCGCGCGGCCTTTTCCGCGACGGGAAAATCCCCGGGCTTGTGGCCGAGGTGCGCATAGGCTTTTTGCAGGTGCAATGGAATCGGATAATGCACCGCATTGCCGATACCGTTTTCGTCCAGATGTTTTTTGAGTTCATCGCGGCGCGGATGGCGGACGGTGTAGAGATGCCAGGCGCTTTCGGCGTAACCGGCTTCGCGCGGCAGTTGCAGCGGGATGTCGGCCAGCAGTTCGGTGTAACGCCGGGCCACTCTGCGGCGTTCGTCCGTCCATTTTTGCAAATGCTTCAACTTCACGTCCAGCACCGCACCCTGAAAACCTTCCATGCGGTAATTGTAACCAACTTCATCGTGATGATATCGCTGCGTCGAACCGTGTTCGCGCAATGATTTCGCACGGGCGGCAAATTGGGGGTTATTCGTCACCAGAGCGCCGCTCTCACCGCACGCTCCGAGATTCTTCGCCGGATAAAAACTGAAACAGGAAATATCGCCGAGCGTTCCAATCATTTTGCCCTTGTACTTCGCGCCGTGCGCCTGCGCTGCGTCCTCGACCAGCGGCAACGTATGTTTGCGGCAAATTTCAAGGATTGCGTTGGTGTCAAATGGATGGCCGTAAAGATGCACGGGTAAAATTGCCTTTGTTCGCGGTGTGATGGCTTTTTCGAGAAGCTTCGAATCGAGATTGAACGTATCATCATCAATGTCCACATAAACCGGCTTTGCGCCGGTGTACGAAATAGCCCAGCTCGTGGCGATGAACGTGAAAGGCGTGGTTATGACTTCGTCGCCCGGCCCGACATTCAGCAAACGCATCGCCACGTGCAGCGCGGACGTGCCGCTGTTGAAGCCGAGGCAATATTCCGCGCCGCAGAATTTCGCGAATTCTTTTTCGAACTGTACCACGTCCGGCCCGAGGCAGAAGGTGCAATTATCAAGTGCGCGGGCAAGCGCGGCGTCAATTTCCTTGCGGATGCCACGGAGCTGCAAAGGCAGATCAAGGTAGGGAACTTTGTCGGTCATTTCGCGTACGAAAATATCCCATTTACACCCTTCTAAACAATCTTAACATTTCAAAACGCTGGAGACTGGTGCGGGAATTTCAGAATGTTTTGTATTGAATCCAGAACTTGTCCGGGCGTGATGGCTGCAAGGCAAAAATTGGCATTCTGACAAACACTCACGCCGGGACCGCAAGAGCATGGGCTTCCCGTCAACATCCGATGCCTCACGCCAACCGGCGCCCAACGCACAGGCGAGCTGGGGCCGAATAACGAGATAGTCGGCACGCCGAGGCCGGCGGCAAAATGGAGCGGGCCGGTGTCACCGGAAATGAAAACTTTCGCCCGTTTCAGCACAGCCAGAAATAACATAAGTTCCGGTATTGCCGGTAAGACCGGCACACAGGACATGATTTGCTTCAATTCATCCGTCAAGGCGCGTTCACGAGCGCCGACTGCAGTAGTGAAGGCGATGGGCAAACCAGTCGCGGCAGCGAGTTTATAAAATTCTGCCCAATGTCGGACCGGCCATTGACGGTTTGGCTGGCTCGAAGCCATGTGACAAAGAACGGCGCGTTCTGGCAGCAATTGCGCCGCGGCTAAGTCCAGGGCTGGATCGCTTTGAATTTCCGGATCGAGCGAACCGGGCGGGACATCCCACGCGGAAAGAAGGCGCATCATCCGCGCCGACTCGTGCTGCTCATTGATTTCCAGCGCGACGCGCTGGTTGTAGCAAAATCGGCGGCCTAAAAATCCACCCCTTTGCGCCCAGCCAAGCCGCTCGCTCGCACCTATCAGAAAACTCAAAATCGCGCCGCGGTCATTGCCAGCAAAATCCACTGAGCGGTCGAATTGCTCGCGGCGCAGTGCTCGGATGATGGGCCAAGTTTGGCACAAACTCGCACTTCCGCGCCGGCGCGGCATCGGCCAGACGCGGTTGAACCACGGCAGTTGCTCGAGAATTGGCGTGATTTCCTCCGGCACGAGCAGGTGCAGTTCAGCGTCGGGATATTGTTTACGGAGAGCGCGGAGGGCCGGCGTCAGTAGCACCGCGTCGCCGAAGTATTTGAACTGAATGGCGAGGATTTTTTCAGGCCGCGCGCTCACGACGAGAATTGCAGTTCATAAAGTTTTTGGAAGATGCCGCCGCGCCGAACCAGTTCCGTATGCGTGCCAGTCTCCACGATGCGGCCCTGGTCGAGCACCACAATCTCGTCAGCGTGGAGAATCGTCGAGAGACGGTGTGCGATGCAAATTGTCGTGCGGCCTTTCATCAATTCGTCCAGCGCGGCCTGCACGGCGCGTTCGGATTCGGTGTCGAGCGCGCTGGTGGCTTCGTCGAGCACGAGAATCGGCGCGTTCTTCAAAACCGCGCGGGCGATGGCGAGCCGCTGGCGCTGGCCGCCGGAAAGCGTCACGCCCTTTTCGCCGATGATGGTGTCAAAGCCATTTGGCTTATCCATGATGAAATCGCAGGCAAAGGCATGGCGCGCGGCGGCGATGATTTCATCGTTCGATGCGCCGGGCCGGCCCAATTCGATGTTCTTGCGAATGGTGTCATTGAATAGAATGGTTTCCTGCGTGACAACGGCGATCTGGTTTCGGAGGTCGCGCGTGGTGACGTCGCGGATGTCCACGCCACCGATGCGGATGACGCCGCGCTGCGGGTCGTAAAAGCGCAGGAGCAGATTCGAGAGCGTGGTTTTGCCGGAGCCGCTGGCGCCGACGAGGGCGACGAGCTGTCCGGGTTTTATTTGCAACTGGATGTCGTCCAGCGCGATTTTTTCGCCGTAAGAAAAACAGACGTGATCAAACTGAATGTCAGCGCCTGCCGCCTTGAGTAATTTTGGCTGCTCCGGCTCGTGGACGGAGTTTTGCATTTCGAGCAAATCAAAAACCTGCTGGCTGGCGGCCCGGGCCTGTTCAAGCTGGTTGTGGAGACGGGTGATGTTTTTGATGGGGCGATACACGACAAATATTGCCATCCCGAATTGAATGACTTTTGTGACATCGGGATTGGGTTGAAAGGCGAAGTAGGCGAACAACAGGGCAACGCCGATGGCGGCGAGAAATTCATTCAGCGGGCCAGGAATTTCCTCCGAACGGATGATTCTCATGCGGTGGCTGACGAAACGCTGGGAGACCTCACTGAATTGCTGAACGGCCCTGGCTTCGAGGTTGTAGGCTTTGATAATGCGGTTGCCGGTGAAAGACTCATGCATCACTGTTGATAGTTCTGAGTAGCTGTCCTGGACGACGCTTGCGGATTTGCTCACCTTGCGGCTGAAAACGATGATGGGAATGAGGCAGATGGGAAAAGCCAGCATCGCAATGAGTGTAAGTTTGGCATCCACATAAAACATTACACCCATCATGACTATGACCGTAGCTGGGTCTTTAACGATGACGGCCAGCGTTCCGGTGATGGTGTTTTGCAGGGACATGGTGTCGGAGTTGATGCGAGACATCAAATCGCCGGTGTTGGACCGGGCAAAAAAACCGACGGAAAGGTTTTGGAGATGGGAAAACAACCGGACACGCAAATCGGTGATGGCGCGGACGGCGGCCCATTGGAGGCAATACACATTCAGGTAGCTGAACACTCCGCGCAAAACAAACACGAGCGGCACCAGCGAAATCGCCAGAATTTTCATCGTGGCAGCGGGCGAAGTGCCGGATGCTGAAAACCATGAGGCGACGGTGTCCGCGAAAGTTTGCAGCTTTGGAGATAAATTTTTGAGAAAGGTCGAGGTGTTAGCCGCACCTGCGCCGGCAAAAACCACCCGTCCGACCAGCGGCAATAGCAGCACCATCAGCGGTTCAACCAGTCCACCGAGGAATCCGAACACAATGCCCAGAACCAGCCGCAGCCAATACGGCTTGGCCAGATTCAACAGGCGGCGGAGAAATACAATCATGCCAGTTGCCAGATTTTGCAGGAAAGCAGGCCAGTCTTGCGAGACTTTTTACGGTCTTTAGTTTCAAGCCGGTTCCCAGGATTCAGTTAATGTCTGACGTCGACTGCAACGGGCAAAAGGCTGACATGCTGGTTTACTGAACCGATTTCCAAACATATAAAATGACGAGCCATGGCACCTTTTGGCGCCATACTTTCGCGCGCGATAAGACGCGCATAGGATTTAACGCAAAGACACAAGGGAAAACGGAAAGAGTTCAATCACGGATGGACACGCGCGGATTGTGAGGTGGCGCCGGACTTAAATAAGCGGAAGGAAATTTTTTTTCTGAATACACTTTTCAATTATTCATGCCAGTATCACGATGGCCGGCTCTAGTATAAGGCAATTCCCGTCCGGCTTTCAGCGAAATCGGTTGGTCTGCCAGAATTCAATGACTTCATTCCAGAAATCTGAAGCTGGCTCCGTGATTTCAATATGCCCGCCCTGTGGAAATTCCCAAAGATGTTTCGGGCCGGCGTAGCCGTTGTAGAGACGCAGTCCGAATTTTTCCGGCACAACCTGGTCGCGGCCGTCCACGGTCATTGCAACTGGGCCGTGATAGTTGCGCAGATAGGTTTCCGATGGGAAACGGTCCATGAGAAGCAGAGGCACCGGAAACACGGGCATGTGATACTGCGCGACATCGGTCATCCGGTTGAAGGGTGACAGCAAAATCATGCCGGCGATCTTGTCGGTCCGGGCACCGGCCAGATGCGCCGCCACGCCGGAGCCGAGCGACTCACCCACCAGATAAACGGGTTGGTTTGTCGGGAGCATCTCCAACCCGTTGTCGGCTGCCTGGAAGAGGCTGTTTTGGTTGGGCGAACCGGGGCGGTCCGCATAACCGGGATATTCCAGGATGAACACGTCGAACGCGGCGGCCCTTTGAATGTCATCCGCATAATGGGCGCAGTTGACGGCGCAACTGCCATTGCCATACAGGATCAACACGCTGCCCACCGCCCGTTGCCGGGCTGACAGGCGTTTCATCCCGATGGATTCTCCGGCGGAATTTGTCCAGCGTTCAAGATTTGCCGCCTGCGCCAGCTGATCCACATGCCGCGAGGTGTAGATGGGAGGAACGTAAATGAACCAGCGTTGGTTGAAGGTGACGACCGCGCCAGCGACCAGATAAAACGCGAGCAGAGACCAAAACAGCAGGACAAGCAGGCGGGATAGTCTCACCGGCTTGGGTTGTTCAGCGTCCTGACTCATGCGCGTCAGCATTGCAAAAGCGGGATGCCAAGACGAATTGAAAATTGAAAAGGCGAACGGAATTTCCGTTCGCCTTTTTGTCACAGTTTTGAATTTGCTCAATACCGATAATGCTCCGGCTTGTAGGGACCTTCGACCGGTACGCCGAGGTATTCGGCCTGTTTCTTGGTGAGTTTGGTGAGCTTCACGCCGATTTTTTCGAGGTGCAGCCGGGCGACTTCCTCGTCCAGTTTCTTGGGCAGACGATAGACACCGATTTTCGCGGTTTCCTTGTTCTTCCACAAGTCGAGTTGGGCGAGCACCTGGTTGGTGAAGCTGTTCGACATCACGAAGCTCGGATGGCCGGTGGCGCAGCCGAGGTTCACGAGCCGGCCTTCGGCAAGCATGTAAATGCTGTTGCCGCCGGCGAAGGTGTATTTGTCCACCTGCGGTTTGATGGTGAGCTTCTTCACGCCCTTGGCGTTGTTCAGGCGGTCCACCTGGATCTCGTTGTCGAAGTGGCCGATGTTGCACACGATGGCCTGGTCTTTCATCTTCGCCATGTGTTCGAAGGTGATGATGTCGCAGTTGCCGGTTGTGGTGACGTAAAGGTCGGCGGTGCCGAGCGTGTCCTCGATGGTCGTGACTTCGAAACCTTCCATCGCGGCCTGCAAAGCATTGATTGGGTCAATCTCCGTGACGATGACACGCGCGCCAAAGCCGCGCAGCGAATGTGCGCAGCCTTTGCCGACGTCGCCATAGCCGCAGACGCAGGCAACTTTGCCGGCAACCATCACGTCGGTCGCGCGCTTGATGCCGTCCGCGAGCGATTCGCGGCAGCCGTAAAGATTGTCGAACTTGGACTTGGTGACGGAATCATTGACGTTGATGGCGGGCACCAAAAGTTTTCCCTGCTCCAGCATTTGATATAAGCGGTGAACGCCGGTGGTCGTTTCTTCGGAAACACCTTTCCAGTCCTTGACGACTTCGTGCCAGAAACCGGGACGTTCCTTCGCGACCTTTTTCAACAGAGCCTTGATGACGGCGACTTCGTGATTATCGCTGGGCGTGTTCACCCAGGTGTCACCGTTTTCGAGTTCATAGCCTTTATGGATGAGCAGTGTTGCGTCGCCACCATCGTCAACTATGAGCTGCGGGCCTTTGTTGCCCGGATGCGTGAGCGCGCGGAGCGTGAAATCCCAGTATTCCTCGAGAGATTCGCCCTTGTGCGCGAAGACCGGAATGCCGGCGGCGGCAATCGCAGCGGCGGCATGATCCTGGGTCGAGAAGATGTTGCAACTCGCCCAGCGCACGGACGCGCCGAGTTCCACGAGCGTCTCGATGAGAATCGCCGTTTCGATGGTCATGTGCAACGAGCCGGTGATGCGCACGCCCTTGAGCGGCTTGCTCACGCCGTATTTTTTGCGGATGGACATCAGGCCCGGCATTTCGTGCTCGGAAACCTGGATGGTTTTGCGGCCCCACTCGGCGAGCGAGAGGTCGCGGACGGCAAAGTCCTGTTTGGGTGAACCGTTCCCGGTGGTTTTTACCACGGTCCGGCGTGACGGTGAAAGTTTGATTATAGCCATATTTGTTGATGGTTGAAAGTTGATGGTTTGATGGTCAGTTCAATTTCAAAGCGCGCTTCAATTCCTTGACCTTGTCGGCCTTTTCCCAGGTGATGTCGGGGTCGGTTTTGCCGAAATGGCCGTAGTTCGTGGTCTTACGGTAAATCGGACGCAGCAGGTTCAGTTGCTTGATGATATTCGCCGGTTTGAAGCTGAATACTTCGCGCACGGCCTTTTCAATCTGCTCGTCGGTGATGCCGTCCACCGCCGTGCCGAATGTATTGATGCAGACACTGACCGGCTCCGGATAACCGATGGCGTATGCAAACTGGATTTCTGCGCTGCTCGCAATGCCGGCCGCGACGATATTCTTCGCGACATAGCGGCCCATGTAAGCCGCGCTGCGGTCCACCTTGCTTGGGTCCTTGCCGCTGAATGCGCCGCCGCCGTGACGGCCCATGCCGCCATAGCTGTCCACGATGATTTTCCGGCCGGTCAAGCCGGTGTCACCTTGCGGCCCACCGACGACGAAGCGCCCGGTCGGGTTGATGAGAAACATCGTTTTCTTTGTGAGCAGGCGCTTGGGCAAAACCTTCTTGATGATTTCTTCGATGCAGAATTCCTCGATGGTCTTGTGCTTCACGTCATGCGCGTGCTGCGTGGAGATGACGACATTGGTTATGGCGACAGGCTGGTCGTTGACATATTTGACGGACACCTGTGATTTGGCGTCAGGACGCAGCCAAGCGATCTTGCCGCTCTTGCGAATCTTTGTGAGCGCACGACCCAGCTTGTGGGCGTACATGATGGGCGCGGGCATAAGTTCCGGCGTTTCCGCCGTCGCATAACCAAACATCAAGCCCTGGTCGCCTGCGCCTTGCTCGGCTTTCTTCTTGCCGACAGCCTTGCGCGCGTCCACGCCTTGGGCGATGTCCGGCGACTGCGACGTGATGGCGTTCATGATGAGCACCTTGTCGGCATGAAACACGTCATCATCATGTGTGTAACCGATGTCGCGGATGGCGTCGCGGGCGATCTGGTTGAAATCCAGCTCCGCTTTCGTCGTGATTTCGCCGCCGACCACGACCAAGTTTGACTTCGCGTAGGTTTCACAGGCGACGCGGCTGAACTTGTCCTGCGCGAGGCAGGCGTCCAGTACGTAGTCTGAAATCGTGTCACAAACCTTGTCCGGGTGGCCTTCGCCGACGGACTCGGATGAAAAGATAAAGTTTTTGCTCATGGAATTAGGTTTTAATTTTCACGCCAACAACATATTGACGTATCAAGATAGGATGATATAACTATTTCAAGGCGCGTCAAATGCTTTCTCGAAAAAAGTTGGCGCCATAAGAATCATGTCGTCAACCTTGAAATCATTACGGGCGCTGTCCGACCCGACGCGGCTGCGCATCGTGGCGCTGCTCGAGCGGGACGAATTGTCCGTGAACGAGCTTCAGGAGATCACCCGGCTCGGCCAGTCGCGCATTTCCACGCACCTCGGCCTGCTCGCGGATTGCGCGCTCGTGCAGTCGCGGCGCGAAGGCAAACGGACGTTTTATAAATTGAACCCAAATGCCGACGCCGGAACAGGTGAATTCATCCAGCTCGCCATCCGTGGCGCGAAGGAACTGCCCGAACACGGCGCCGACCAGATCAATCTCAAGCGCGTCCTCGCCCGCCGCCGCGAACAGGCGCAGGTTTTCTTCAATCAGGTCGCCGGCCGTTTCGACCGCGTTTACGGCCCCGGCCGCTCGTGGCAGGCGGTCGGACATTTGCTGTTGCGGATTTTGCCGCCGCTGGTCGTCGCGGATTTGGGTGCGGGCGAGGGTCTGTTGAGTGAATTGCTCGCGCGCCGCTGCAAAAAGGTCATCGCCGTGGACAATTCGGAAAAGATTGTCGCGTTCGGCGCGGCCAAGGCGAAAAAGAATGGCCTGAAAAATCTCGAATTCCGTCAGGGCGATTTGCAAAACCCGCCGATTGAACAGAACAGCGTTGACCTAGTGATTTTAAGCCAGGCTCTGCATCACGCGGAAATTCCGGCGGAGACGATTGCCGCTGCGCACAAAATTCTGCGCAGTGGCGGCCAGATTTTGATCCTCGATTTGCTCAAGCACAACTTCGACAAGGCGCACGAACTTTACGGCGACCGGTGGCCGGGCTTTGCCGAAAGCGATTTGCATCACTGGCTCGAAAAAGCTGGATTCAAGAAAATCGAAGTGAGCATCGTTGCCCGCGAGGAACAGCCGCCGCATTTTCAGACCATTTTGGCGAGCGGGGAGAAGAGTTGAGTTTGTAGGAGTCGAGGTAACGAGACTCAAGATTTCTGAAATGAAATAAGCCTCCTCACGTCGGCTCCTACAACTTTTAAGCCGCCACGATGTTTACCAGCTTCTTCGGCACGACGATGACTTTCTTGATCGTTTTGCCATCGGTGAATGGTTTTACTTCGGCGGAATTTTTCGCGGCAGTTTCAAGGTCTGCTTGAGTTATGTTCGCGGGCACTTTGATCACGACACGTAGTTTGCCATTTACTTGCACCGGTATTTCCAGTGTGTCCTCGACGAGCAACGCCGGGTCAAATTTGGGCCATGGCGCATAAGCCAGGTTGGTTGAGGGTTGAGGGTTGAGGGTTGAGAGCTTTGCCCAGAGTTCTTCCGCAATATGCGGTGCGAAGGGCTGGAGCAAAATCAAAAATTCGCGCAGCACGGAAACCGGCTTTGTTTCCCAGGTGATCGCGTCATTCACAAAGACCATCATCGCGGAAATCGCCGTGTTGAAACGCAGCCCGTCCAAATCTTCCGTCACTTTTTTGATGCAGGCATGCAGCGTCTTCAACTGTGCCGGTGTCGTCGCCACGTCTTTGATCGCCGCATTGAGTTTGATCAAGTTCAGCAGTTCTCCGCGCCTCTGTACCTCTGTGGCTGTTGTTTCCGCCTGCTCAAATTCCGTCTCGGAATTCTCATCCACGAACAGGCGCCAGACGCGGCCGAGAAAGCGGTAAACACCCTCGACGCCCTTGGTGCTCCACGGCTTCACCATTTCGAGCGGACCCATGAACATTTCGTAGAGGCGAAAGGCGTCCGAGCCATATTCACCGAGAACATCGTCGGGATTCACAACATTCCCGCGCGACTTGGACATTTTCTGTCCGTCTTCGCCGAGGATGATGCCTTGATTGACCAGTTTGAAGAATGGCTCCGGCGTAGAAACATAACCAAGGTCAAACAAAACCTTGTGCCAGAACCGCGCGTAAAGCAGGTGCAACACGGCGTGTTCCGTTCCGCCGACGTATAAATCAACTCCTAGCGTGGATTTAGTTGATGGCTTAGAGTTGATGGTTGAGAGATCCGAAGCGCCCATCCAATAATTCTCCGCATCCTTGCCGACGAACGCGCTGGAATTTTTCGCGTCGAGGTAACGAAGATAATACCAACAACTACCCGCCCATTGTGGCATCGTGTTGGTTTCGCGCTCTGAGCCGGGTATTTCGTTCACCCAATCTTCTGCGCGAGCGAGTGGCGGACGGCCGTCAGGCGTAGGTTTGTAGTCGTCGAGCGTAGGTGGCAATACGGGTAAGGCGGATTCCGGCAACGCCTCGTGATAACGAGTCCCGCTTTCATATTTCCAGACAATCGGGAATGGCTCGCCCCAGTAACGTTGACGCGAAAAAAGCCAATCGCGGAGTTTATAGTTAATCTTCGTTGCGCCAATGTTCTTCGATGCCAGCCAATCTGTAATTTTTTCTTTGGCTGCTGGTGTTGGCAATCCATTCAACGAAATTTCTGCGCTCGCGGAATTTATTGCGATACCGTCATCCGTAAAGCCCTTCCAATCCTTGCCTGAAGGCGGTTCAACAACCTGAACAATCGGCAGGTTAAATTTGGTTGCGAACTCAAAGTCGCGAGTGTCATGTGCGGGAACGGCCATGATTGCACCTGTGCCGTAGCTCGCCAAAACATAATCGGCAATCCAAACAGGGATTTTTTGGCCGTTTACTGGGTTTATAGCGAACCCGCCGGTGAACACGCCTGTTTTCCCCTTAGAAAGCTCGGTGCGTTCAAGATCAGATTTCTTGGAAATTTCAGTTTGGTATTTTGAAACATTTTCGCGTTGTGCTGGCGTTACAATTTCGTCTACAAATCCATGTTCTGGCGCAAGCACCATATAAGTAGCGCCGAAAAGCGTGTCGGGTCGAGTTGTGAAAACGGTGATTATCTGATTTGAATTTACCAATTTGAACTCAACGAACGCACCTTCGCTCCGGCCAATCCAATTCCTCTGCATTTCTTTAAGCGAGTCGCTCCATTCAATAGTGTCAAGGTCTTGCAGCAATCGTTCGGCATAGGAGGTGATGCGGAGCATCCACTGTCGCATCGGCTTGCGCTCAACAGGAAACCCTCCGACTTCGCTTTTGCCGTCAACGACTTCCTCGTTTGCTAGAACAGTACCTAGATCTTGACACCACCAAACAAGTTGCGCACTTACATACGCCAAGCGGTTTGAATCTAAAAATACGCGGCGGGCTTCGTCGCTATATTTTCCACCCGCGGCGCGCATGATTCCACGTCGCAAGTCGTTCAGATATTGATTATCATTCCATTCCGATTTCCGCTTCGGGTTTTCAGATAAAGCATCTTCAAGTAATGCAATTGGTGCCGCCTTGTTCCAATGCAGGTCGAAATAACTATGGTAGAGCCTGAGGAAAATCCACTGCGTCCACTTGAAATAATCCGGGTCGGTGGTGGCGAGTTCACGAGACCAGTCGTAGCTGAAGCCGAGGCTTTTGATCTGGCGCTTGAACGTGGCGATGTTTTCCTCGGTGGTCTTGCGTGGATGCTGGCCGGTCTTTACGGCGTATTGCTCGGCGGGCAGGCCGAATGCGTCCCAACCCATCGGATGCAGCACGTTGAATCCCTGCGCGCGTTTATATCGCGCCAAAATGTCCGTGGCGGTGTAACCCTCGGGATGCCCGACGTGCAAGCCCGCGCCGCTTGGATACGGAAACATGTCGAGTATGTAAAATTTTTCGGGCAAGACCTTGCGGTCGGCCATCTTTCCCGACAGACCATGACGGATTCCGAACGGATGCCCCTCCGGAACAGTATCTCCGGGATTGAACGCGCGGAACGCCTGCTGGTCGTCCCAAATCTTCTGCCACTTGGGTTCGATCAGATGAAACGGATATTGCCTGCGGCTGCTTGCCATAGAGCGGTAGAGGCTACGCGAAAAAACGCCAGACTCAATCGCGGAGTTTGGCGGCGGCATTGGCCAGCCAGACCAGCCGCAAGCCTTCCAGCGTCAAATCCGGCGTGACAGCAGAAATTTCCGTCAATCTGGCTGCAATCAATTTCGCGTAACCACCCGTCGCGACGACTGGCAGTTTTTTAGCGCGCAGTTCGTGTTTCAACTTTGCGATCAATTCGCGAACGAGTCCGCGATAGCCGTGGACCGCGCCGATGAGCATCGCCTGCTCCGTGCTTTTGCCGACGGTGGTTTTGATTTCGCGGATTTCTATCTTTGGGAGCAGGGCCGTTTTTTCGTGCAGATAATCCGTCATCGCCGCCAGTCCCGGCGCGATGATGCCGCCAATGTAATTCCCGCGCGAATTCACCACGTCGAAAGTGACGGCCGTTCCGAAATCCACGACGACCACTGGCGCGCCAAAGCGTTTGCGCGCTGCCACCGCATTCGCCAGGCGATCCGGGCCGATTGAATCTGGCTTTGGATAATCAATGCCCACGCCGCAGAGGGTTTTCGGCGTGAGTTCCAGCATGTCCACCTTCCAAAGCGAATAAACCGTTTTGCGAACATTCGGCGTCGCACGCGGAACGACGCTGCACATGACCGTGCCGGTGATTTTCTTCGCGCCGGCGAACTTTTTGACGAGCGCGCCGGCCTTCCCGCCAAACCATTCGCGCGTCGGAATATTGATTTGCCGCAGCACTTGCCGGTCGTTTGCCAGGCCGATGTGCGTGTGCGTGTTGCCGATGTCGAAAAGCAGGATCATTTTTCCAGGGTGACATCGCCGCCGGTGATGCGTTCCAGATGACCGTGTTCGGTGCGGACAAGTAATGCGCCATCGTCGTTGAGCGATTCAGCGCGGCCGCGAATCTTGCGCCCGCCAATCTGAACCGTTACGTCATGTCCAATGGTCGCGCACTGCGCTTCCCATTCGTCGGCGACGACGGCGAATTTGCCGGCGCAAATCCGCGCGTAATCAAAATCGAGTTCGCGCAAAATCGCCGCCGCCAGTTCCGGGCGCTCAACTGCCTTGCCCGATTCGATTTTGAGTGAAGTCGCCAGCTTGCGCAATTCCGGCGGAAACTCGCCGGTGCCCAGGTTGACATCCACACCGATGCCAAGGATGACGTGCTTGACGCGATCCAATTCTGCATTCAACTCGGTCAAAATGCCCGCGACTTTTTTGCCGCCAACCAAAATATCGTTCGGCCATTTGATTTCCGGCTTCAAACCGGTTTCCGATTCAATCGCACGGCGCAGGGCAGCGGCCGAAGCTACCGTGAGCTGCGTGGTTTCCTGCGGACGCAAATCCGGCCTCAATAAAATTGAAAACCAGAGTCCTTTGCGCTCCGGCGAAATCCATTTGCGGCCGAGCCGCCCTCGTCCGTTCGTTTGCGATTCGGCGAAAACAACCACGCCTTCCTTCACGCCGTCGCGCGCGAGCTTTTCAATCACGTCATTCGTCGAGGTGGTTTGTTCAAATACCCGGATGTCGCGTCCGATGACTTTGGTCTTGCCGAGGCGGGCCAGCAAATCATCCGCGTGCAACGCGTCCGGCGCGCTGACCAGTCGGTAGCCAAAATGCGGGCCGGCTTCGATTTCGTAGTCGAGCGAGCGCAATTCCTCGATGCGCGCCCAGACCGCCGCTCGACTGATGCCAAGCTGCTCCGCGAGTTCCGCGCCCGAAACACCATCGGGATTTTGGCGCAACGCGGAAAGTATTTTGGCGTCCGTGGTCATTTAAAATCCAACCCGATGTCCATCGCGCGCGCCGAATGGGTGAGCGCGCCGACGGAAATGAAATCCACGCCCGTTTCCGCAATCGTGCGGACAGTTTTCAAATTCACCCCGCCGCTGGCCTCGGTCTTCGCGCGGCCATCCACAATTTTCACGGCTTGCCGCAACTGCGCGGTCGTCATGTTGTCGAGCAGGATGATGTCAGCTCCGGCGTCGGCGGCCTGCGCAACCTGTTCCAGCGTGTCAGCTTCGACCTCGACTTTGAGCTTCGGAAATTTTTGGCGCGCGCGTTGAATCGCCGCGGCAATGGCGTTCGGCCTTTCATTTATCAGCGCGGCGAGGTGGTTGTCCTTGATCAAAATCATGTCGAACAAACCGATTCGATGATTCTTCCCGCCGCCGCACGCAACGGAATATTTCTCAAACCGCCGCCAACCGGGCGTCGTTTTGCGCGTGTCGAGGATTTGCGCACCCGCCTTCGCACTGCTACGGCGCGGCAAGCGTGTTTCGCGAACCGCTTCAACAAATTGTGCGGTCAGCGTCGCCACGCCGGAAAGCCGCTGGATAAAATTCAATGCGACGCGCTCGGCGCTCAAGATTGCGCGCGTCGGCCCAGAGATTTTCAACAGCACCACGCCAGCTTTCACGTGCCGGCCATCGCGAACGCAACGCACAATTCGGATTTCGGAGGGACGAGTTACACGAGTCTCCGATTTTCGGGACTCGCAGGGCTCGTCCCTGCGGGCTAATTCGCGAAATGCGGCTTCCGCAAAATCCAGTCCCGCGACGACAAGAGGTTCGCGCGCGCGCATGACGGCGCGGGCCGTCGCTTTTGCGGGAACGGTTGCCAGCGTCGTCACGTCGCCGCTGCCGATGTCCTCGGTGAGGGCGGCTTGGACGGCCTGACGGATTTCTTTCGCGGACAGTTCCACGCCGTCAAGATGAAGGCGAAAGGAAAATGGGGAAAGGAAAAATGAGCAACGGGAAAAAGCGTGTAATATTGTAGTGGCTCGCCGCGTGGCTTTGGTTTAGAACGGCGGCGTGCAAGCCCTGATGCCTGTTGTGTTCGTCGCGGTGGTTGTCATCGCCGTGATTGGCGCCATTTTCCAGAACATCGCCGCGCGCAAAAGGCGCGAGGGACTTTTCGGGCTGGCACAAAGGCTGAACCTGAATTTTGCCCCCGAACCGGATTACGGACTCGCGGAACGATTTGGCTTCCTGAAAAAACTCGCACAAGGAGACAATCGCTACGCCTACAACGTGCTTTCCGGGACCTACCAAAATAACGACGCCCTCGCGTTTGATTACCATTACCAGGTCACCACCCACGATAAAAACGGAAGCCACACGACGCATTACCGCTTTTCGTTTTTCATCCTGCAAATGCCGGTGGCGTTTCCCGATTTGACCATCCGGCACGAAAATTTCTTTATCAAAGTCGCGGAAGTGTTCGGCTATCAGGACATCAAGTTCGAGTCCGCGGAATTTTCCAAGACGTTCTGCGTGCGTTCGCCGGACAAGAAATTCGCCTACGACGTCTGCAACGCGAAGATGATGGAATACCTGCTGGCCAACCGCGACTTGAGCGTTGAAATTGAAAACCTGGCGCTGGCGCTGGCATTTAATGCCTGCCTGTCGGTTGAACAGATTGAACCCAACCTGCAACGGCTGGTGGAAATTCGCTCGCGACTGCCGGATTATTTGTTCGCACAAAATACATGATTGCGTTCATTCATAGCTCCAGCCCCGAAGGGAACTTCATTCTTATCTTGACGCTTGCGGCTATGGTGGCGGCTGGGATTATCACCGCTATCAGGCGGGCGCGCAATCCACGGTCGCGGTCACTCGAATTGTGGGCACTAACCCAGCAGTTGAAATTTGACAGTTTCAATGCCGAACGCAACGATGAATTTGTCATGGGTTGGAGCTTTTTAAGCCGCCTCTCGCAGGACGAAGACTGCTACGCGTTCAACATTCTCCGCGGCACTTACAAAGGTCAGAAACTGTTCGTTTTCGATTACCACTATCGGAGCGGCTCCGGCAAAAACGAGGAAGGCTACTTCGGGACGATGCTCATGCTCGTCGTCAAAGAAGCCTTTCCGCGCCTGACCGTCGGGCCGGAGAATTTTGCTCTGAAATTCACGGAAGCGTTAGGCGTCACAAACGACATCAAATTCGAGTCCGCAGAATTCTCGCAGCGTTTCCGCGTGCGGTCGGCGGACAAGAAATTTGCCTACGACGTGTGCAATCCACAGATGATTGATTACCTGCTGCTAAATTCCGGCTTGCAAATCGAAATTCAAGGCTCGGTCATTTCGCTGGTGTTCGAGCCGCAATTGCCCGTCAGACAAATCGAATTCAACCTGCAACGACTGGTTGAAATCCGCTCGCGACTGCCGCACTATCTTTTCACGAACGCATGATTCCCGTCCTCATTGCCATCCTTGTCGTCGTCGGGTTGCCAGCCATTTACCTGCTGGCGCAATACAACGCGCTTGTCGCGCTGAAAAATTACATCCGTGAATCGTGGAGCGACGTGGACGTGGAATTGAAGCGCCGGTACGACCTCATCCCGAATCTCGTTGCCACGGTGAAAGGCTACGCGACGCACGAGCGCGAAGTGCTGGAACGCGTCACCCAACTTCGCAACCAGTGCGCCGCCAACAATGGCCCGGTGGCCGACCAGTCCCGTGATGAGGTCCAGCTCGTGGACGCGCTCAAGCAATTGCTCGTCGTCGTGGAAAATTACCCGCAGCTAAAGGCCGACCAGAATTTCCTCCAACTTCAAAAGGAGCTGGTCAACACCGAGGACCGCATTCAGGCCGCGCGCCGATTTTACAACGGCAACGTCCGCGACTACCGCAACAAATGCGAAACGTTTCCGAGCAACCTCGTGGCGAACATGTTCGGCTTCAAATCAGAAGGCGATTTCTTCAGCGTACCGCCCTCCGTCCGAGACGTTCCGAACGTGGACTTCGCGGCGTCGTAGCCGGAGCTGATTTGCAGCCAGCGTGAGCCGGCTCAAACTTTTCCCGTGGAATAATGAGCGGATTCACATCCGCTGTCACTGGATTGTGGATTCTTGAATTTTCCCCGCCACGTTTTCCAGCAAATCACCCGGCTTCAATTCAATCCATTCCGGGGCAAGCTGGCGGCGGAACCATGTCAGTTGCCGCTTGGCAAACTGGCGCGTGCGGATTTTCACTTGCTCGATGGTTTCCGCCAACTGGCGTTCGCCGCGCAAATGTTCCACCACCTGCCGGTAGCCGATGGCCTGCATCGCCGTTTGGTTTTGCTCAAGGCCGTGTCGGAGCAATTCGCGCGTCTCGGCCACCAATCCGCGCCGGAACATTTCATCCACGCGAATGTTGATTCGCGCCTGCAAATCAGCAGTCGGTCGCGTGAAACAATAGAAATATGGTGTAGTAGGGACGGCGCACTGCGCTTTCCACTCCGAGCGCTGTTCGGAAAACTTTTTCCCCGTCAGCCGGATAACCTCTACGGCGCGGATGACTCGGCGCGGGTTTTGCTTGTCAATTTTCTCGTAAGCTTCCGGATCACGCTCGCGCAATTCGCGCAGCAGCGCCTCGAACGGCAGTGCTTCCAATTCGGCGCGGAGTTCTGGATTCGCTGACGGCGCTTCGCCAAGTCCGCTCAAAAACGCGTTGAAATAAAGCCCCGTGCCGCCACAGAAAACCGGCACGCGACCGCGTGACTGGATTTCGGCAACGGCTTTTTGCGCAAGCCGGATGAATCGCGCGGCATCAAATGATTCGTCCAAATCGCAGATGTCAATCAGGTGGTGTGGCACGCGAGTGCGGTCGGCGGGCGACGGCTTGGCGGTGCCGATGTCGAGTCCGCGATACACCTGCATGGAATCGGCGGAGATGATTTCCCCGCCGATTTGCTGAGCGAGCGCGAGCGCGATTTCGGATTTTCCTACGGCCGTCGGCCCGCCGATGAAGACGCAGCGAAGATGGAGGATGGAGGATGGAGGATGGATGTCAGGTATATTTGCCATTTTCAACCTTCTATTCTCGCTTTGGCTCACGCCGAGAGAGCACAGTCGCGAGCGCAAGGCCGGTGACGAAAATCGGGACGCTGATCCATTGCGCGGGCGTGAGGCCGAGGTGGTAATGGAGGTCGGTATAATCGCCGCGAAAGTATTCGACAATCGAGCGCATGACGGCATAGCAAAGCAGATAAGTCGCAAAAACCTGGCCGTCGAATTTTTTGCGCCGGAAAAGCCACGCGAGGAACAGATAAAGCCCGAAATTCAGCAGCGCGTCATAAATCTCGGTCGGATGAAGGGGGACGCCGAGCAGCGTGCCGGAAAGTTCATGCGCCTGCGGATTGGTGAACGTGATCGCCCACGGCACATCCGTCTGGCGGCCGTAACAGCAACCGTTGAGCAGGCAGCCGACCCGGCCGAAGACGCTGCCCAACGCGATGCTGGGCGCAAGCACGTCGGCGGTTTTCCAAACAGGGAGTTTTTTCCAAAGGATGTAAGTGAAACTGGCGATGGCCGCGCCGATGAAGCCGCCGTAATAAACAAGGCCGCCATGCTGAATCATGAAAACTTCCGAGAACGGCTGGCTGGCGAATTCCTCCCGCCAATAGGTTGTGACATAAACAAATCGTGCGCCGATGATTCCTCCGACCATCAGCCATAAGGTCACGTCGGCGATTTTTTCGGCGGAAATGTTCTCGCGGCGGGCGCGGCGTGTGGCAGTCCACAGCCCGGCGAGAAACGCCAGTGCGATCATCACGCCATACCAGTGAATGGTCAGCGGGCCGAGTTGAAACGCAATCGGATGCACGGCGTGAAATTAGAGGGGCACGGCTGGAATGAAAATCGAATTCACCGTTCAGTTCTGGTTCGTGGCCATCATCGGATGCGGGTGCAATTGAATTTTTGGCGGCATCGGCGGCATGATGAGCGCGTTCGGCATTGGCGGCCAGACGGGAACTTGTGCGACCAGATCACGCCAGGCCTGCCGTTCCTTCGGCGGCAATTGTGACCAGCGCTCGGCATTTTTCAAAAATTCCGTGCGATCCTGCGGAGACATGCCGGCGAATACCGTGAACGCGCGGACACACTGAATGCGCTGGGCGGTCGGCAGCTTGTCGAACGACTGCAGCGTCTTTTCCATCTGGGCGCGCTCGGCGTTGGACAGCGTGTTGAGCGTTTTCTGTTTTTCATCCGGTGTGAGTTCAAAAAACTCGTTGAACTGCGCGGTGATTCTCTGGCGTTCATCCCCGGACAAAGACTGCCAGCGCGCCTGTTCCGCATCGCTCGGTCCGCCTTGCGGGCCGGGTTCAGGCGGGGCATTCGTCGAATCCACGTGGGAGAAATATTGCAGCGTGCGCTCGTTGTCCAAAAATTCCCGGCGGGACGCTGCCGGCAGCGCATCCCATTGTTCAAGCCGGCTCCTGACCAGATCGCGGAGGTTATCCGGCACCTGTGCGAGGCGCGCTTCACGGTCTTCCGGCGATTCGCGCAGCATCGGCAGCAGATACCAGCGCAGCTCCGTTGCATTCAGCCGCAGTTCGCGTTCGTCCGGTCCGAGCGCGAGATATTCGCGAACCTTTGCAAGGATGCGCTCGCGGATTTCCGGCGGGCGGTTGGTCAAATAATCCGCGCGCTCCTGCGGTGTCATAGCCAGCAGTCGCCTGAAAAAGTTCACCGGCGATTGCGCCTGCGGCGCGGGCGGCATGATGTTGGCCGGTATGAGTGGTGGTTTCGGCGGAACCGGAACAACGGCGGAATCCTGGGCGGACAACGGGAAAGCCGCCATTTGCGCCGCGGCAAAAAGCGCGAGCCACCAATGCGCCTGGCCCGGACGGTTCATTTCAAATCGGAAGCGAGCGCCAGCAGGTCTTCGTCCGCGTGCGCCGGCTGGCTCATGCGTTGGATGGCGTCAAAATTTTGCAACACGTCTACGCTGGGCAGTTGCTGCGCGCTGGCCACAAGCGCGACATTTTGAGCAAGCTCAAAGCGCCGGTTGTAAGTCTCATGCTGGTAGAATGTGAATCCGACCGCGACCATCAGCATGGCGGCGACGGCGGTGCGCGGCAGCAACGCGTGCCAGTTCCAAGTGAGGAAATTCCATCGGCGCGGTCGCCGGGCTTCTTCCAACTCGACAGCGCGCATCACGCGCGCGGTGAAATTCGACGAAACGGGTGCGTCGGTCAATCGCGAGAGCAACTCGCGTAATTCTTGCGGTTCGTTTTTCATACTTCTTGGGATTAAAAACCGTCCGCCGGACAAAGTTGCGGGAAAAATCGGGTGCAAGTTGCTGTTCAAAGCCAGGCGGGCTTGTTATTATAATGCCAATGACTGTTGCCGTTTCCAATACGGCCTGCTCGGCTACGACTGGGCTGGCCGATCGCCAGAGGTTTCTCAACACCTGTGCATGCCAGCCGGTGGATCGCCCGCCGGTCTGGCTCATGCGACAGGCGGGTCGCGCACTGCCGGAATACCGCAAACTAAAGGAAAAACATTCCTTTCTTGAACTGGTGCAAACACCGGAACTCGCCGCCGAGGTGACTCTGCAGCCCGTGCGTCGGTTCGGCTTCGACGCGGCGATTCTTTTCAGCGACATCCTCGTGATTCCCGAGGCGATGGGGCAGTCCTACCGCTTCCGCGACACCGGCGGCATCGCGATGGATTTTGCGGTGCGCAGCCAGGCTGATATCGAAAGGCTTTCAGTCGCGCAGGTTTGCGAAAAGTTGGGATATGTGGACAAGGCGCTGCGGATTTCGCGAAAGGACCTTGGCGACCGCACCGCGCTACTCGGTTTTGCCGGCTCGCCGTGGACGCTGGCGACGTTCATGATGGAAGGCGGCAGCGCCGAAAAATTCACACGCGCCCTGAACCTGTTTCGCAAGGAGCGCAAAACCTACAACGCGCTGGCTGAAAAACTCACCGCCGCCGTCGCCGCTTATCTGGAAATGCAAATCGAGGCGGGCGTGGATGCCGTCCAGATTTTCGACAGCCACGGCGGTCTGCTCGCCCCGACGGAATTTCAGGAGGCTTCCGGACATTGGATGCAGGAAATCATTTCCCGATTGGCCGGGCGCGTGCCGGTCATCGTTTTTTCGCTCGGCACGCATGGCAATTGGGACGATCTGCTGGCCACCGGCGCGAGCGTGTTGGGCATTGACTGGCGGTTTCCGCTGGCCGACGCGCGCCGGTTGCTGCCCGTAGGTGTCGGACTCCAGGGAAACCTCGCGCCCGCACTTTTGAGTGATGCCACACCGGAAAAGGTCGCCGCCGAAGCGTCGCGATTGCTGGAGGTGATGCGCGAGCGGAAGGGCTACATTTTCAACCTTGGCCATGGCGTGCCGCCAAATGCGAAGCTGGAGAACATTGCCGCGCTGGTCGAAACGGTAAAAAATTTCAAATGAGCGTGCTCAACGTCAATCTGGATTTGGTGAAAAAATATAACGTGGCCGGGCCGCGTTACACCAGCTATCCGCCCGCGACGAAATTCACCGACGCGATTTCGTGGGAGCAGCTTTCGGCGAAGATTGAGGAGAACAACCGCGTGCCGCGCGACTTGTCGGTTTATTTCCATATCCCGTTTTGCGAGACGCTCTGCTGGTTCTGCGGTTGCACCACCGTCATCACGCTCAACCACGACAAAGGCATGGCCTACGTGGAGGCGCTGGGCCGCGAAGTGGCAAAGATGGCGCCGAAACTGAACCCGCAGCGCAAGGCAGTTCAACTCCATTTCGGTGGCGGCTCACCGACGTTTCTGCGCCCGGACGAAATCCGCCGGCTAGGCGAAATCATCCACAAGCACTTCACCTTTTCGCCGGACATCGAGGCCAGCGTGGAGGTTGATCCGCGCCGGCTGACCCGCGAGCACATGGTCGCGCTGCGCGAACTCGGCTTCAACCGCGCCTCGATGGGCGTGCAGGATTTCAATCCCAGGGTGCAGGAGGCGATCCACCGCATCCAGCCGCGCGAAATGACGCAGCAGGCGATGGATTGGATGCGCGAACTCGGCTATGGTTCCATCAACCTCGATTTGATTTACGGCCTGCCGTTTCAGACGCCGGAATCGTTCAACGAAACGCTCAATACGGTCCTGCAGATGAAGCCCGACCGGCTTGCCGTGTTCAGCTACGCCCATGTGCCTTGGATCAAGCCGTCGCAAAAGATTTTGGAACAAAAGATCCTGCCCACGCCAGAATCCAAGCTCGAAGTGTTGAAACTCGTCATCGAACGGCTCACGGCAGACGGCCAGTACGTATATATCGGCATGGACCATTTTGCGAAGCCGACCGACGAACTCGCCCTGGCGCAGCGCGAGAAAAAACTTCAGCGGAATTTCCAGGGTTACAGCACGCGCGCCGGCTCGGATATTTACGCCTTCGGCATGAGCGGCGTTTCGCAGGTGCCCGATGCCTACTGGCAGAACGAAAAGGAACTGCCGAAATGGCAGGCTGCCGTGGACGCGGGCAACGTGCCGCTGCACAAGGCATATTTTGTGAGCGACGAGGACAAAATCCGCCGTGAAACCATCATGCGGACAATGTGTGACCTCTCGCTCGACTTCGCCGCGATGTCGCAAAAGCTCGGCATCAACTTCGAGCAGCATTTTGAAAAGGAACTCGCCTCTCTCTCGCCGTTTGCCGCTGACGGCTTGGTGAAGCTCAAGCCCGGCGGTCTCGAAGTCACCGACGCCGGCCGCCTCTTCATTCGCAACATTGCGATGTGCTTTGACAACACGCTCGGACCGGCAGGCGAACGGCGGCACTCGAAGACGATTTGAGCCGCCGAATGAAATCCGTCGCGATCATCGGTGCTGGCATCACGGGGTTGACCGCTGCGTTTTATCTGAAACGCAAGGGTATGCCGGTCACGGTTTATGAAGGCAGCGGGCGCGCGGGCGGCGTGATTCAATCCATCCGGAAAGACGGGTTTCTGGCCGAGTTCGGGCCGAACACAATTCTCGAAACGTCGCCGAAAATTGCGCAACTCATCCGTGATGCGGGTTTGGAATCGCGCCGGTTGAACACCGACCCGAAAGCCGAGGCGCGCTACGTTGTGCGCTATGGCCGGCCGATTGAGATGCCAGGTTCACCGCTCGGATTTTTCACGACGCCGCTTTTCACCGCCAAGGCCAAGCTCGCCGTGCTGCGCGAACCGTTCATCAAGCCGCGACGCGATAGTGTGGAAGAAAGCATCGCGCAATTTGTCGTGCGCCGGTTCAATCAGGAATTCTTGGATCACGCGATTGATGCACTCGTCGCGGGCATTTATGCCGGCGACCCGCACAAGCTCTCGCTGCCGCACGCGTTTCCCAAGCTCAAGGCGCTGGAAGACAATTATGGTTCGATGATCAAGGGCCAGATTTTCGGTGCACGCGACCGAAAAAAATCCGGCGAAGTGGCGAAGGACCGCGCACCGAAGTTTTCCTTTGACGAAGGTTTGCAGGTCTTGCCGGACGCGCTGGCGACGCAGCTTGGTGATTCGTTGAAATTGAACACGTCGGTCACGAAGCTGACGCAAACGGATGACGGTTTGCGTGTGGCGTTTACGGAGGGACGAGTTACACGAGTCCCTGACTTTGCGAAGGAAAATGTGGAATCGTGTAACTCGTCCCTACGGCAATTTGAAGCGGAATTTGGCTCGGTTATTTATTGCGGAACGGCACACAAGTTGGCTGGGTTGGAGATTGAAGGTAGGGCGGGCAGTCCTCTGCCCGCATCGGCCAGTGTCGCTGACACCGGCGCGCACGGAGTGACGCGCCCTACCGAAACGTTTTCCGAAATCCGCTACCCGCCGGTGGCGAGCGTGGTTTTGGGATTCCGCCGCGAGGACGTGGAGCATTCGTGCCAGGGTTACGGGATGTTGATTCCGAAAATTGAGGGCTTCAAAATCCTCGGCACGATTTTTTCGTCGGCGCTGTTTCCGAACCGCGCGCCCGCCGGCCATTTGACGCTGACCAGCTACGTCGGCGGCGAGCGCTATCCGGAGCTGGCGTCGTTGCCGCCGGAACAACTCGTCGGGCTGGTTTGCGAAGATTTGCGTGTATTGCTGGGCGTGAAGGAACATCCGGTTTTCCAGCACTGCGCTCTTTATCCGAAAGCGATTCCGCAATACAATGTCGGCTACGGCAAATTCAAGGACATGATGAACGAAATTGAAGCCAAGGCGCGCGGCCTGTTTTTTGCCGGACATTTTCGCGACGGCGTTTCACTGGGCGATTCGATTGTGTCCGGATGCAACATCGCGGAGCGAGTGAAGGATTTTTTAACCACGGATAACCACGGATAAACACGGATGAACATGGATGATTTCACAAATCGTTTCGGATCGGAAACTGCGTTTTCATCAGCGTCAATTTGTGACTGTTCGCGGTTTAGTTTCGCATGAGCAAGGGTGTTTTACTCGTCAATCTCGGTTCGCCGGACTCCACATCCGTCGGCGACGTACGGCGCTATTTGAACGAGTTTTTGATGGATGGCCGCGTGATTGACACGCCGTGGCTGCTGCGCCGGTTCATCGTCGGCATGATTCTCATCAACCGGCCAAAAGAGTCGGCACACGCCTACGAGAAGGTCTGGACAAAGGAAGGCTCACCGCTGGTAGTCACGAGCCGGCACGTCCATGAATTGCTGCAAAAGCGCGTCAGCTTGCCGGTGGAACTGGCTATGCGATATCAAAATCCATCCATTGAATCGGCGGTGAAAAAATTGGCGGCGAAGAGTGTGACGGATGTTCTGCTCATCCCACTGTTTCCTCATTACGCGATGTCGAGCTACGAAACCGCCGTCGTGCGCGTGCAGGAAGTCGCTGCCAAGCTGGCTCCGCAGATGAAAGTGACAGTGCAGCCGCCGTATTTTGACCAGCCGGATTACATCACAGCGCTGGTGGCTAGCGCGGCGGATTATCTGAAAAAAGATTACGACCACCTGCTCTTCAGCTTTCACGGCATCCCGGAGCGGCACATCAAAAAGTCAGACACGACGGGTTGCCATTGTCTGGCCACGCCGAATTGCTGTGAGACGCCCAGCCCGGCGCACGCGACGTGTTATCGCGCGCAATGTTTCAAGACGGCGGCGCTGTTCATCGAAAAAGCCGGCGTGCCGTCGGGAAAATGGTCGGTATCCTTTCAGTCACGGCTGGGCAAAGACCCGTGGCTGAAGCCTTACACGGATTACGAACTTCCGCGCCTGGCGACGGAAGGCAAAAAGCGGATGCTGGTGATTTGTCCGGCTTTCGTTTCGGACTGCCTGGAGACGATTGAAGAAATCGGGATTCGCGGCTGCGAACAATTCATGGCCGGGAATGGCAAGGAGTTCACGCGGATTCCGTGCATGAACGAGCATCCGCTCTGGATTACGGCCCTCGAAAAAATGGTGAACCGATTTTGAAAACCGAACGCCGCCTACTTTCGTGGCATATCCGAACCCGACGGGTGCCGGAACCGTAATTTGACCGTGTCCTGCAAAAAGCCAAGGAACCCCCTTTTCTTTTTCGGCGGCACAGTGGCGGCGATCGGCTCGCACTTGTGGCTGCAAACTGCGCAGAGAAACAGCGGTTGCCCGCCCTTGATGCGCATGATGTGGACACAATTGCCGCACATCACTTCGCGGCAATAGGTGCATCGGTAGGTGGCCTGCTCCTGCAAATGACGCGGGCAAACCAGCGCGCCGTCGGGCAAGACCACCGGCGGCTTCGGGCGCGGACGCTCAAACTTCGGTATCGCGACGTTGGCGTCGGTGCTTTCCACAAACAACTCCACGTCGCCAAAATGAACCGTCTGGCCGGGATCCAGCCACGTTTCCATGATAGGCTCGCCGTTGACAAACGTACCGTTGGTCGAGTCGCAATCATGGAGATAGACGCCGTCGTTAGTCAGCGAAAGTTCGCAATGAAGGGTCGAGACCGTGGGATGATCAATGCAAAACTCACAATCGGGATCGCGGCCGACGCGGTTGACGCCGAGGCGCAATTCCAGAATCCGGTTCTCCAAACCCGCTGTTTTGATCAGCAATCTGGCCATAAATTCCGACCTTCCCAACAAATCAAAATTTATACCCTGTTTGGCCGATGTCGAGGGGGAAAAACTCGGCACGCTGGAGGAATCACCGCAGCGGGTTTCTGGCGAAGGCGAATTCCTCGACGATTTTACCGCCGATCAAATGCTCCTGTATGATGCGCTCCAGAACTTCCGGCAGGCAACCGTGATACCAGACGCCTTCGGGATAGACGACCGCGATCGGCCCACGCACACAGACGCGCAGACAGTTCGCCTTGGTGCGATAAACGAGCGGCTCCGGGCCGACGAGGTTCAGTTCCTTCAAGCGCCGCTTCAAAAAATCCCACGATGCCAGCCCTTGCTCCTTCGTGCAGCATTTCGGCTCCGTCTGGTCGGCGCAGAGAAAAATGTGGCGGTGGAATTTTTCGAGGCCGAGCGTTTCCACGGCGGTTTGCAGTTCCGTTTTCATAATCTTAATCCTGCTCTAAATCGTAATCGTTGGCAAACCGGATCAGTATTATCATTACCATCCAGATTGGAAAAAATTTCACCGCCAGAACGCCAGTCCAATCACGCCGGCGCCGGCGACCAGCGCTCCGGCCAGCGAGCGGATTCCAATTCTTTCACCTTCGACGATGCGTGTCATCGGCAGCAAAATGACCGGGGTCAGCGCCGTGATTGTCATGACGATGCCGGTGGGCGTGCGTTCGAGCGCCCATTGCACGCAGGTCACGCCGAGCGTCTGGCCGGCGAGGCTGTTGCCGAGAATCCACGGCCAGATGCGCAGCCATTTTTCCCGTGAGACCTGAAATGTTTTCTCCTCAAGAACGCCGCCGTGTGTGCGCGCAGAACGCCATTTCGCCGCCAGCAGGATGAGTCCGGGGATCAGCAGGCCGCCGAGCACGCGCTGGTAGCCGGTCGTGCCGGGGTCGGGATGTTCGCCCGCCACGTGCGCGACAAAATAGGCCTTCCGGCTGTAGACCGCCCCGAGTGCGCTGCAAAACGCGGCAAAGATGGTGTAGGCGATGCCGATGCCCAACTGGCGCGGAGGAATTTTCGCGTGGTCGCTGGGTGCGAGCGCAATGACCACGCCGGTCAGAATCACCGCGATGCAGAAAAATTCAGCGCCGGTCAGTTTTGTCCCGAGCCAGAGCCATTCTATCAAAATGGCGAAGAGCGGAATAAAACATTGCGTGAGCAGGACGGCGCGGCGGCTGCCCAGCCGCGGCAGAGCCTGAAAATAACCGGTGTCACCAAGGCCGATGCCGAAAAAGCCGCTTACGACAAAATACGGCAGCGCCGCGCCCGCGAGGCCGCTGCCAAAAATGTGCGCCCACAGCGCCAGAAAAAAAATCGCGGCGCAGATTCGCCAGAAATTCGCCTCCGCTCCGCCGATTTGCCGGGAGCTGCGGTAGCCGCAAATCGCGGAGACGGCAAACAATAGCGCGGCTAGGAGAGCGGCGAACATCAGGAGGGCGCCCGGACGGTTTCGACGCGCGTGATGAGCCAGTCGCCGCCAATTTTCTGGAAGGTGAACTTCATTTCCTGCACGTCGAAATCTTTTTGGCCGGCGGCTTGCACCTTCACGGCGACATCGGCGACGGCGGACAATTTGTCCGGGGCAACTGTAACGCTCACATCCGGGAACTCCACCTTCAAGCTGCTCAAGTGCAAGCGCACACCGGCCGCGACCTGTGTGATTTCATCACGCCCAAAAAGTTCCAGCGGTCGTTCATATTCCGGCGCATTGATATGGATCTCGACGTTGGTGCTGAAGTAACCGGCGAGGGTTTCGGAGCGGGCCGCGATGACGAGCGGGTTTTCGCCAGAGTTGAATGACGCTTCAGCGGCGGCCTGCACCAGCCGCTTGCGGACGACTTGTTCGGGGCTGGGAAACAGGATTGCCCAAAGCCAGATGCCCGCCGCGATAAAAGCGGCCAGCAGGACGAGCCGCAAAATTATTTTCAAAACAGCGCCTTTCCCACGATGCGGTTCCGTTCGTACTCGCCGTGCGTATGGTATTCCGGCGGCATGGAACGATTGTCGCCGACAAAGTAATATTGATTGGCACCGAGTGTGACCGGTGCGCTGTTCCAGTTACAAGGATCCATTTCGTAAGGTTTTTCGTAAGGTTCATCGAGAATTTCACCATTGATCAATACCTGGCCATTGACGAAGGCGACAGTCTCGCCGGGCAAACCGATGATGCGTTTAAGCAACATGACATGCGGCGGTTCCAGTGAATTGTCTGACGGAACGAACCGGATGGCCACGATGTCGCCGCGCTGCGGTTTGTGCCAAAGGTAGGCGAACTCGTTCACCAGGTTGATTGAACGGTCGTGTTTGGTGGGTTCCATGCTGATGCCCGTGACCCGGATGGGCAGCAACACAACTCTGAAAATGACCAAAAAAATCACCACCCAGAGCGTTGCGCGCAGCAACGTCACCTTCGGGTTGCGACCGAATACCGCGACGCGCAGCCACGAGCTGGATTTTGGATTGTTGGCCGGGGTTTGAATGGGATTGGCTTTGGAATCAGCCGGCCCGGTGGAGGCCAGCTACAGTTGATCGTAATATTCATCGGCGGCGATGCCGCCTTCACCTCCGGCTCCAACCTCCACGCCGCTTTCCTTCAGGATTTTGGCGATGTCGGGTGAAACCCACTGTTTGCTATGACTTTTTTTCGGAACCGGCTTGATGCGGAAACGTCCTTGAGGGTCACTTTCGAGAATGCCGCGTTCCGCCATTCGCATGAGAATTATCTTTGCCCATTCGGGATCTTCGTGAAACCTTCTTTTGCTGGAGGCGCGGCGGGCAACTTCTTTGGCGTTGGTGAAACCGGTGCCCCAAGCCTTCAGAAACTGGAAAATATCTCGCTCGTCCGAATCCATAACATGATCCTCACGAATACGGGTGGCAAAGTCGAGCGTTGAAACGGCGCATTAATTTATTTTTGCCGCGATGAACCGCTCCAGTTTGAGCGCGTCGGCGTTGAACAGCCGGATGCCCTCGGCGGTTTTTTCCACGGCCATCGCGTTCTCGTTGAACATCCAGCGGAATTTCTTTTCGTCCAGCGACAGCTTTTCGATTTTGCTTTCACGCGCCATTTCCGGGCTTAATTTGCGCGCAACCGGCCCGGTGTCGGCCTTCAATTCGCCGAGCAGTTGCGGGCTGATGGTCAGCAAATCGCAGCCGGCCAGTTCCAGGATTTCCCCGGCGTTGCGGAAGCTCGCGCCCATCACTTCCGTCGCGTGGCCGAATTTCTTGTAGTAGGCGTAAATCTCCTTCACTGACAAAACGCCAGGGTCCTCGGCTGGAGCAAATTCCTTTTTCTCCTTCGCCTTATACCAATCCATGATCCGCCCGACGAACGGCGAAATCAATCGCACCTTCGCCTCGGCGCATACGACCGCCTGCGCGAACGAAAACAGCAGGGTCAAATTGCAATGAATGCCCTCGCGTTCAAGGATTTCCGCCGCGCGGATGCCTTCCCACGTCGAGGCGATTTTGATGAGGATGCGTTCGCGACCGATGCCGTTTTGTTTGTAAAGTTCGATGAACTTGTGCGCCTTTGCAACGAGCGCATCCGTATTGAACGAAAGATTC
>Ga0302320_10002483_pt1 | contig 43355 bp, 35 predicted proteins | sample Bog_T0_3_FD_202130 | JGI IMG/M metagenome (GOLD analysis project Ga0302320, IMG submission 202130) | Peat permafrost microbial communities from Stordalen Mire near Abisko, Sweden - Bog_T0_3 | ecosystem: Environmental > Terrestrial > Soil > Wetlands > Peat | place: Sweden: Abisko, Stordalen Mire...
CGTTCTGAATCTCCTCCGTGCCGCCGGCCAGATCTCCTTTGCTGGCAAGGGCATAGCCCAAATTGGAATGGGCCACCACGGAATCGGGCTGCAAGCGCAGCGCTTGCCGGTATTCAAAGATGGCGCCATCCCAATCGCCCTTGGCCGCCAGCGCGTTGGCGTAATCGTTGTGGGGGAACCAGGTGTAGGGGTCCAGGCTGATGGCCTCGCGGAACTCCGCAATGGCGCTGTCGGGGTCGTTCTTCTCCACCAGCAGCACCTGGCCATTAGCGTAGTGGCCGGCAGCCGTTCCAGGGGCCATGTCAGCCGTCTGGTGCAGCTCCTTCAGCGCGCCCTGGACGTCGTGTATGTTGTAGAGCGAGGCTCCCAGGATGTTCCGGGCCTGCAAGTCGTGTGGATTCAGCTTCAGGGCGGTGCGCAGCTCAGGAATAGCCTTGCCGGGGTCACCCCGCAGGCTGATGGCAAGCCCTAAGGCGGCGTGGGCCTCCGCGGACTTTGGGTCCACGCGAATGGCGGTGCGATACTCCTCCAAAGCGTCATCCCACTTCTGCTGCTTGGCCAGGGTACGGCCAAGTCCCACGTGCAGAGTGCTGTTCTGCGCTTGGATGCCAAGGGCGGCGCGGTATTCCTGCTCGGCTTCGGAATAGGACTCCAGCTTTTCCAGCTCCAACGCGCGGGAGAGGTGCTGCTCAACCTGCAAGTCATCGTCAGACCGCTGCACCGTGGGCACCGGGCGCGCGCCGGAGCCATGAACGTCGCGCAGGACGCTGAGCAGATCGTCTTTGCCGCCGGCGGCGCGAACCTTCTTCAGGTAGTCCTCTGCGGGGTCAAAATCCACGCCGTTCTGCTTCACCAGGTTGGTGACGCTCTGGCTGGGCACGTAGTTGTTCAGGAGATAGAGGATGTCGTCACGGGTGACGGGTTTATTGGCAGGGCGCGGAGCTGCGCCGGCGCCCAATGTCGCTGCCAGCAAAAGGATGAGAGCCCACCAAGCTTTCACGACTCGTACCTCCATGTCTCTATGGATGAACACCCTTGAACCAGAGCATACGCCGGAAGAACGTTGGAAGACAAGTGCCCTGATAGCTTGGCAGCCCGAAAGGGAAACCCGCCGGGGGAAGTTATGCCCCGCCCTTCGAAGCGGAGAAAGCCCCGTCCAACGGCAGGCTGTGATCTTGAAAAGGCATTGCCCTGATTGCGCCGGTTTAAGACTTGGACTCCATGCTTTGCAGCGCCGATCGAAAATAGCCCAGGGCAAACGCCATGCCTGCATGCCAGGGGGCAGCGCAGTCCATTTGCGGCGTATGGTCGGGGATAATCACGCCGTCAAAGTTGTTCCGCTTGAGGATCTCAAGCACGCGCAAGGCATCCACGTCACCATCATCGATAAACGTTTCGCGATAGTGGGGCGCCTTGCCGTGAACGTTGCGCAGGTGGACATAGGCCAGCCTTCCCTGCCGGCTGTACTGGTCCACAACGTCGTAGATGTTTCCCTCCGTCATTTCCGCCAGCGTGCCGACGCAGAACTCCAGCTTATTGCTGGGGCTTGACTGCAAATCGATGAGCTTTTGATAAAGCCGGGGCTGGTGGATCAGCCGGGGTTGGCTTCGCAGCACAGGCAGAGGGGGATCATCAGGATGAGCGGCCAGTGTCACGCCCGCTTCTTCCGCCACGGGAAGTATGGCTTCCAGAAAATCCGCCAGGCGCTGCCACATCTGTTCGGGGGTCGCTATGGGAATATTGCCGGGCGGGGCGTCGGGATCGTAAACCATGTTCCAAACGGTTCCATTGGGAATGGGAGTCTGGTCTGCCTCATCCATGCCCACGGAAATCGCGCCTCCGCGGGCGAATGGGCCGGAGATTCGGCCTGCCACTCCGGGAAGGGCAAAGCAGTATCCCAACACGGGAATTCCAGCGCGCCCCATGTTGCGAATGATGGTTTTGACATTCTCCAGGTGCTGCGCCTTCTTGGGACCATCCAGAAGGATGTCGTGCCAGTGGGCGGGGTCGAGGTTCTCAATAGCGTAGAGTTCAAGATCCTGGGCATTGATCTGCTTCTTCAAATCCGCCAGCTCTTCGTAGGTCCAAAGCTTGTCGGGGTCACCGGCGCGGCCCCACCCGGCCTGGCTGCCCACGGGCTGGTTCTGGCGGTCGCCGCTGCTTTGGTGGAAATAATCAACCAGGTGAACGATCACATGCGTGCAGCCACCTTGCCGCGCAAAGCGAAAGTTTTCCGGTGTGAGCATGTGCCGATACAATCCCAGACCGAGTTTCATGGCCACTCCTTCTCGAACCGCGATGGACGCGCAAGGGCTTCCGGGCACGGATTATTCCTGAATGGGTGGCGAAGGTCAAGGTGAAGCTGCGGAGGTTTCCCCTTGAGGGAACAGAGCCTTTCCAATCAAAACTCCCACGCCCGAAGCCCAGCGCGACGGCACAGGCGTTGATTGTGTGCTAGCATAGGTTGACACACAGGAGGAACGTATTCCGTCTCTAAACCATAAGTTGAAAGCAATACCGCTTGGTGGCCTCGGCGAATTCGGCATGAACATGATGGCGTTTGAGTTTGACGACGACATCATTATTGTTGACTGCGGCATCATGTTTCCGGACGCCGAACTGCTCGGCGTGGACATTGTCATTCCCGACCTCAGTTACGTGCGTGCCAATCGCGACCGTGTTCGCGCCATTATCCTGACGCACGGCCACGAAGATCACATTGGCGGCCTGCCCTATCTGCTGGAAGAGGTTGACGTGCCTGTCTACGGCACTCCCTTCACCCTGGCGCTGGCGCATTCCAAGCTGGTTGAACATGAACTGGCGGAGACCACGGTGCTGCGCGAGATGCATCCCCGGCAGCCGTTCCAGGTTGGCCCCTTCCGCATCGAATTCATTCACCTGACGCACAGCATCATCCAGTCGGGCGGCCTTGCCATCACCACCGCGCTGGGAACGATCATCCACACGGGTGATTTCAAGCTTGACCCCACCCCCACGGATGGACAGGTCAGCGATCTGCACACGCTGGCCGAATATGGCCGCAATGGTGTGCTGGCCCTGTTCTCCGATTCCACCAATGTGGAGAGGCCCGGCCTGACGCCCTCGGAGCGCGCCGTACGCCAACGCCTGTCGCAAATCATCGGTGGCGCCAAGGAGCGGGTGCTGATCTCGTGCTTCGCAACCTCCATGCATCGCTTGCAGATCGTGGCCGATCTGGCGCATGAGTTTGGCCGCAAGATCTGCTTTGTAGGCCGGAGCATGTTCAAGAACTCCGAAATTGCCATGCAGATGGGCAAACTCACAGTGCCGCCCGGCATGATTGTGCAACCGCAGGATCTGCGCAAGCTGCCGCGGAACCAGGTGGCCGTGGTCATTGCAGGCAGCCAGGGCGAACCGATGTCCGCCATGGCACGCGTTTCAGTTTCAGGCCACCGCTGGGTTACGGTTGATCCCGGCGATGAAGTGGTGTTGAGCGCCCGGGTGATCCCCGGAAACGAGAAGTCCATCTTCCGCATGCTGGACCACCTCTACCGGCGCGGAGCCAAGGTGCATTACCACGATGGCAGCCAGCCGCCAGTACACGTCTCCGGACACGGCAGCGCGGAAGAATTGAAGCTGATGCTCAACATCGTCCGGCCAAAGTACTTCATTCCGGTCCATGGCGAATACCGTCAACTCTGGCGGCATCGCGAACTCGCCAAGGAACTGGCGGCAGTTTCAGGTGAGACCTTCTTGCTTGAAACCGGCGACGTGCTGGAATTCGACGAAAAAGGCGCGCGTCAGGCCGGCCGTGTTACAGTGGGCCGGATCTGCATTGACGGAGGCACGCTGGATGAGGTGGAAGAAGTCATCCTCAAGGAGCGCCGCCACATCTCCGAGGACGGCATTGTGATTCCCATCCTCGCCATCAATGAACACACCGGATTGCTTGAGACCCCGCCGGAAGTTGTCTCGCGCGGGTTTGTTCCCCTCAGCGAAGATTCCGATCTGGTGGAAAGCGCCCGCGCCGTCATCATGCGAACCATCGAGAAATCCAACCTTGAGGAAGTTGCCGACTGGGGCATGATTAAAGAGAAAATCCGCACCGCCCTTCGCCGCCACTTCAATGAGGAAACCGGAAAACGGCCGCTGATTCTGCCGGTGATCATGGAAGTCTAGCAATTTTAGATTTTAGATTTTGGATTTTGGATTAGAAAACAATCGTCTTCGTGTCGAGCATTATGGACGAGCAGACTTTTAAGAACAGGACAAGGCAGTTTGCTCTGGAAGTAGTTCGCTTGGTTGAATCGCTACCTCGCGGCAGGACCGCAGATGTTCTGGGGCGCCAGTTACTCCGTTCTGGAACTTCGGTGGGAGCGAACTATCGAGCCGCGTGTCGGTGAAGGTCCGGTGCTGACGTAATCGCTAAGCTGAGCATCGTGGAAGAAGAGGCAGACGAGTCGATTTATTGGCTTGAGTTACTTGTCGATGGAGCCATGTTGGAACCGGATCGGGTGGAAGCTCTTAAGAAAGAAGCGAATGAGTTGCTTGCCATGACGGTTGCCTCCATCAAAACCTTGCGAGTTCGAACTCGGTGAGCGATCATGGTTTAGATGAACCGACTCCGGTGCCTAATCCAAAATCCAAAATCTAAAATCCAAAATTAGGAAGCCCCATGCCCCTCTACCAAGCCATCGTACTTGCCATTGTGCAAGGTTTGACGGAGTTTCTTCCTGTTTCCAGCACGGCGCATTTGTGGCTGGTGCCCTGGGTTCTAAACTGGAAAGACCCGGGCCTGACCTTTGATGTTGCCCTGCACGCGGGCACGCTGGTTGCGGTCCTTCTCTATTTCTGGCGCTACTGGCTGGAAATGATCAAGATGGTTTTGGGAATCAGCGAGCCCCAAGGCGGCGCCACGGCTAAAGCGGGCTCCATCACCCTGCTCGGCGAAAACCGCCAACTCTTCTGGTTCCTTGTGATCGCCACCATTCCCGGAGGCATCGCCGGAGTGCTGTTTGAGCGAGCCGCGGATGAGCAATTGCGCTCACCCCTGATCGTGGGTACAGCACTGATCGTGGTCGGTCTGGTGATGTGGGCGGGCGAGCGAATGGGCAACCGTGATGTCAGTCTGGGCAAAGTCAGCCTGGTGGATGCCATCATCGTCGGCACAGCACAGGCATTTTCCGTGATCCCCGGAGTCTCGCGTTCAGGCTCCACCATGGCCGCCGGGCTTTTCCGCGGTATGACGCGTGAAACAGCCGCCCGCTTTTCCTTCCTTCTCGCCACCCCACTGGTGGCGGGTGCTTGCCTCAAGAAGGGGTGGGAGATTCACCATCACGGGCTGGGTGCCGACATGCGCTTGCCCTTCCTGGTGGGAATCATCGTCTCCGCTCTGGTGGGTTACGCCGTCATTGGCGTCCTGATCCGCTATCTGGAGCGCCGAACCTTCACCATTTTCGTTGTTTACCGGGTCCTCTTGGGCGTGATATTATTGGCAGTTGGATGGGGATTGCGTCACTGACCAGCAGGCTCTGATGCCCTCGCGCCGAATGTCAGCGCCAACGTTTTTCTGACACGACTCGCAAGGGAATGCAGGCCTGCATTTATAAGCGCCGGTTCGACAAAGTGAGGCAACCAATGGGTAGCCAGTCGGCGGCGTCCTCCGCGAAAATTCCGGAAGCAAGTTCCAAGACTCCCAAAACACCACTGATTGATGCGCACCGTCTGCTGGAATTGACGGGCTTTCTTACAGGTATGGCGGGCTTGCTGATCCTGCTCAGCCTGGCATCCTACCTGCCTGAAGACCCCTCGTTAAACACTGCGGTGGCAACCGGCAACCTGCCCCACAACTGGATTGGTCCGGCCGGCGCGTTTCTTGCCGACGGGTTGTTGCAGTTCTTTGGCTGGGTGGCCTATCTGCTGCCCCTCGCCCTTCTGGTGGTGGGCGGGCGATGGCTGCTGGCAAAACCCTTTGAGGCTCCCCGCACAAAAATGTTCGGTGCGGCAATCCTACTGGTTTCGTTGGGCGCGTTGCTGGAACTTTTCCCCTACACGCCCGCCATTCACGGGGTATTGCGGGGCGGCGGGCTGCTCGGATTCCTGGTGGCGGCAGGACTGATCCACACCTTTAACCGCGTGGGTGCGAGCATCGTAGCAGCAACCGCGTTCCTCACCTCGCTCTTTCTGGTCACACGCTTCTCCTTTGGCTGGGCAGCCCTGGCTCTGCAGGATCGCTGGGGCCGTGTGCTGACTCCCATCCAGGCTCGCTGGTCCGCCTGGCAGGAAGCACGTGCCGCCAAGGCCTCCGCCCGCGCACGCAAGCAGATGGAGGAGCAACGCGCCACCGGCAAGCGCCCCGTCGTGTTCCAGAAGGTAGCCGTGCGCAAAGCGCAAACGGGACAGACCATCACCATGCCGCCCCCCAGCGCCGCACCCGTTGCTACGCCGGCCAAGGCGGAAGCCAACGAAGATCCCGCTTCCCCACCCGTGGTGCGAATGGCCAAGCCTGCCGCCACGTCCAGCGCTCCGCCCAAGATTGCAGGTCGCAACACGGCAGGATACAAGCTTCCCAGCGTCACACTCTTGCGCCCTCCTGAGGATGCAGAGGGCGTCGATGAAGATGAATTGAAGGAACGCGCCGCCCGTCTGACCGCCAAGTTCCTGGAGTTTGGCGTTACCGGAAGCGTCACCCAGATTCACCCCGGTCCCGTGGTGACAACGTTTGAGTTCAAGCCGGAAGCTGGCATCAAGTACAGCCGCATCACCAATCTGGTTGACGACCTCTGCCTCGCCATGAAGGCGGAATCGATCATCATCGATCGCATCGCAGGCAAGTCCACCGTGGGGATTGAGGTGCCCAACCAGCGCCGCGAAATCATCCACCTGCGCGAGCTTGTTGAATCCAGCGAGTTCATGGGCTCTTCCTCCCGGCTGAGCCTTGGCCTGGGAAAAGACGTGACGGGGAAAATCCGCATTGGCGAACTGACGCAGATGCCCCACCTGCTCATTGCCGGCTCAACGGGATCCGGCAAGAGCGTGGCCATCAATGCCATCGTCGTCTCCATCCTCATGAAGTGCACGCCGGAAGAGGTCAAGCTGATCATGATTGACCCCAAGCGGCTGGAGTTGAACCTCTACGAAGGCATTCCGCATCTGCTGACGCCCATCGTCACGGAACCCAAGCGCGCCGCAAACGCCTTGCGCCGCGCTGTGATGGAGATGGATGACCGCCTGCGAAAACTTGCCGAACACGGCGTGCGGAACATCGCCCAGTACAACAAACTGTTTGAACCGGAATCGACACTGAGCCTGTTTGACAACAATGGTGAACGGGAACAGCCCCTGCCCTACATCGTCATCATCATCGACGAACTGGCCGACCTGATGATGGTGGAACCGCAGGGCGTGGAAGAAGCCATCACCCGCCTGGCGCAGATGGCGCGCGCCGTGGGCATCCACCTGATTCTGGCCACGCAGCGACCCTCAGTGGATGTCATCACCGGCTTGATCAAGGCCAACATGCCGTCCCGTATTTCTTTCCGCGTCGCCTCCAAGGTGGATTCCCGCACGATTCTCGATTCCAATGGAGCGGAGGCACTGCTGGGACGGGGCGACATGCTCTTTCTGCCGCCTGCGACCTCACGCCTTCAGCGCGTCCATGGAGCGCTCGTCACCGAATCGGAAATCGAAAAGGTGGTGGAGTGGTGCAAAGCCCAGGCGCAGCCTCAATACAACGAAGAGTTTCTTGAGCCCATCCAAGAGAAGGATGCTGAGGGCGTTCCGGTGGATGAGGAGGATGCCTCCGAGCTCGATTCCGTCTACGAGGACGCCGTCCGCATCGTGGTGGAGTCCGGCAAGGCTTCCACTTCCCTGCTCCAACGTCGCCTGCGCCTTGGCTATGGCCGCGCCGCCCGGCTGATTGACATGATGGAGAGGGACGGAATTGTGGGCTCCCCGGACGGCTCCCGACCGCGCGAAGTGCTGAAACGCCCGGAGTGGTTGCAGGAAGTTGATCAGTCGTTACGCTGAGAATCATGGGCAGATCGCGTGCTGCAAAAGCGAGAATGAAGTGTAAGCATCACCGCTCCGGCCACAGGGGAGTTGATTTAGCCACGGAAAGAGCGTAAATTCTCCTTAGGGATTAAACACGGGGCCCCTCAAGGAAGGGTGTTATGAATACTATTGCCAAATCTCTTGTCATGGGTTGCGTAATGGTTTCTCTGGCTGCTGTAAGCGCCATGGGCCAGCAGAAAACCAGCACCACCGACGCGTCACTGGGCGATCTAGCCCGTCAGCTGAATGCCCAGAAGGCCAGCGGGCCCAAGCCCTTAAAGGTCTTCACCAACGACAATCTGGTCAGCCCCGAGGATGAGGCTGCGGCATTCAACAGCAGCTCCAAGGATAAGAAGCCCGCAACAACAGCTCCCGAAGCACCCAAAGCGCAGGCCCATGATGAAACGTATTACCGTTCCCAGTTGAGATCACTGAAAGACAAGCTCGATACTGATCAGCGCGAACTCGACGTGTTGCAGCAGAAGCTTGGGCAGAACCAGATGCAGCAATACGGAAATGACCCGAATAAATCCCTGACGCAGCAATACTCGCGCGAGGACATCAACAAGCTTACTGCCGATATTGACGCCAAGAAGCAGGTGGTTGATGCCGACAACGAGGCCATTGAAGACCTGCGCAACCAGCTCCGCCAGGAAGGCGGAGATCCCGGGTGGCTCCGCTAAGCGAGGACATTATGAGTAGGAACATACTGCTCGGGACATTCCTTCTGTTGAGCGTGGCCCTGCCGGTTTTCGCCCTGCCGCAACAGCAGGAGTCGCTGGGAGATATGGCCCGCCAGCTCCGCGATCAGAAGCAAGGTGAACCGAAGGCGAACAAGGTTTTCACCAATGACAACCTTCCGTCGCCAAAATTTGGTGAGGCCATCTCTGCAGGACCGCAGCCGCTGGAGACGCCTTCCACGCCCGAAAAGCCGGCCGCCAAACCGGCTACTCCCCCGGCCGCGGGCGAAACCACAGACAAGCCGAAAGAGTCCACCGGGGACAAGCAGAAAACGCGCGATTACTGGCAGGAAAAGTTCAAAGCGGCCCGTTTAGACGTGGCCAAAGCCAAAGAAAAGCAACAACTCGCCGAAGACGAATTGAACCTCTTGCAGATTCAGCAGGTGCGGGAATTGGATTCAATGGCCAAAGACGACCTTACTGCCAAAATGCAGGACAAGCAATCCGAGGTTGACACGAACAAAGCCGCCACCGACGCCGCGCAGAAGGCTCTGGACGATCTGAACAAGGAATTCAAGGACACCGGAGCACCAGACGATTGGAGCCAAACGGACTAGAAGAATCTCAGATTTCAAATCTGAAATCACAAATCTCAAATTTGAGATTTGAAATTTGAGATTTGGAATCGACTCGCGCCCTCATCATATTTGTAATTTCACCTGTCCCGCCTTGGCACGAGCCAATACCCACGAAACTTGGCTTTTGCTGAAAACTGAAGACTGAGAACTGACGACTCCCCCCTCACCCCTTCTCCCCCACGTGCAGCGCAGCAACGCCTCCGGTAAAATTCCGGTAGCTGACGTTGCGAAAGCCTGCGCTGCGCAACATTTCTGCCAACGCATCCTGATCCGGAAACTTCGCCACGGAATCGGGCAGATAACTGTAAGGGCCTTCCACGCCTGAGATCCAGGCGCCGATGCGGGGCAGAAAGTAGCGAAAATAGAAGCGAAAGAGCGGGCCGAAGATGGGCCAGCGGACGCGAGAGAATTCCAGGATGGCCAGCCGCCCGCCCTTCTTCAAGACCCGCCCCATCTCATCAATTCCCCGGGCATAGTTCGAGAGGTTACGAAAGCCGAAAGCGGATGTTATGGCATCGAGCGATCCATCCGCAAAAGGCAGCCGCATGGTATCCGCTTCCAGAAAATGGACTCGCTGGGCACGCGGATCGGCTTTTTGCCTCGCAATAGAAAGCATCGGATGGCAAAAGTCCGCCCCCAGTACCAGCCCCTGAGATTGGCGGCTGAGGCTGAAACTCAAATCACCGGTTCCGCAACAGACATCCGCCACGCGCGAACCCGGCCGCGCGAGGATATCCTTCAGCGTGCGGGCAGTGGCGCGGCGCCACGCAATATCGGTCCCCATGGAAAGGAAGTGATTCAGAAAATCGTAGCGCGGGGCGACGTCAGCAAACATGCTGCGCACCGCCGCGCCCGTGGAGGCTTCATCGCGGCCTGAACCCAGGGGGCTGCCTTTACCGGGCGTACTCGCGGCCTTAACCATTCCAAACTCCGCGTTGAACCTCGCGGAAGGCGGTGGTCACAATCGCCTCGGGAACGTCCGGCGTCACCCGCACCTTGCCAATCGCTTCCGGAAGAACCCAGTGGATTTTTCCGCCCACAGCTTTCTTGTCGCGAATCAGAAGTCCCAAAACTCTTTCTTCCTTGATGCCACGAAGCTCAGGCAATGGCCCAACTGCCCGCACCAGATTGACAATGCGCTTACCCACGGCGGGATCAAGCACACCGGCAAGCTCCGCCAGACGGGTGACCATCAGCATTCCCCACGCCACGGCCTCTCCATGCAAAAATCGCCGGTACCCGGTTGCTTCTTCCAGCGCGTGTCCGTAAGTGTGGCCAAGATTCAAAACCCGCCGCAGCGCCGCTTCTCGCTCATCACGGGTCACCACATCAACTTTCACCGCCGCGGCGCGCGCCACCAACTGTTCCAGCACGGCGGTGTCCGATGCTTGCAGCCCCACCACATTACCTTCCATCCACTTGAACAGAGCCGGCCCGGAGAGAATGGAGTGCTTCACCGCTTCGTATAGTCCCGATTGAAATGCACGCGGGGCAAGTGAAGCCAGCACGTCGGCATCAGAGACCACCATGTGAGGCGCGCAGAACGTTCCCACCAGATTCTTCATGGCGTGAATGTTCACGGCCGTCTTTCCACCGATGGAGCTGTCCACCTGCGCCAACACCGTGGTGGGTGCCTGGGCGTAATCAATGCCGCGCATGTAAGTTGACGCCACAAAACCGCCCAAATCTCCTACTACGCCGCCGCCCAGCGCCACCAGAAAGGACTTCCGGTCAGCGCCGCGGTCCAACAATTCGGAAGCAACACGCCCCGCCATGGTCAGGCTCTTGGAACTCTCGCCGGAAGGTATCAGGATGGGCCGTACTTCTTTCCAGCCCACGTCGGTCGAAAACTTTTCACCCCATTTCGTCCACAGTCCAGGCTCGGTCAGGACAAAGCTTGAAGTGTATCCCTTCAGCTGGCGCAGCGCCCGCCACGCTCCCCGCCCCACGATCACCTGATACTCACCCGCGCTCGATTTCACTTGCAGTCGCCGCATAGTCCTCCACGAAATTATTCCCATCCAAGTCCATTCTTACAAATACCACGCAGCACCGAGACCAGCAACAGCAGAAACTTTTCCTCCCGGTAATCTTGCCTTCATCATTATCCCACGGTAGTTGTTGCGGAGCAGACGGACCCTCGCTATGATGTAGACCACTATGGTGAAGCACAAGGAGAGCGGTGTCGATTTTATTGTTCTCGGCGGAGGGATTGCCGGGATGCGCGCGGCCATTGAACTTGCGCGCGGCGGCCGTGTTCTTGTTCTCACCAAGGATGACTTGTACGAATCCAGCACCGAGTACGCACAGGGCGGCATTGCCGCGGCGCTGAGTGAGGATGATGAGGTCACGCTGCACCTGCATGACACACTGTTGGCCGGTGATGGACTTTGCCGTGAAGAAGCTGTGCGCGTGCTGGTGGAGGAAGGGCCGCAGCAGATCCATCAATTGATCGAATGGGGCATGCGGTTTGACCGCAACGGAACCAAGCTCGCGTTCACCCGCGAAGGCGCCCATAGCCGCTCACGTATTTTGCACGCCCACGGAGATTCCACCGGAAGTGAAATTCTGCGGGCGCTGATGGCCAAGGCGCGCACGATTCATTCAATCCAGTTGCTTCCCCACACCTTTGCCACCGAACTCACGGTAGAAGACGGCAAAGTGAGCGGCGTTAACTACATTGATGCGAAGACGGGTGAGTCCACCCGCCTGCCTGCGCGCTCGGTATTACTGGCCACGGGCGGCCTGGGCCACGCTTACAAAGAGACCACCAACCCTTCCGTGGCCTGCGGCGATGGCATGGCCATGGCATATCGTGCCGGGGCAATTCTGAGCGATATGGAGTTTGTGCAATTTCATCCCACGGCGTTGTTCGTAAAGGGAGCGCCTCGGTTTCTGCTTTCCGAAGCCTTGCGCGGCGAAGGGGCCTACTTGCGCAACCTGCTTCTGGAGCGCTTCATGCCCCACTATCATGAGGCGGCGGAACTGGCGCCGCGCGATGTGGTGGCGCGAGCCATCATCATGGAGATGCACAAGACGCGAGCGGAATTTGTCTATCTGGACTTGACCAGCCTCAACCCCGAGCACGTTAAGAAGCGATTTCCCCGCATCTATTCCACCTGCCTCCAATACAACATCGATATCAGCACGGATCTTGTTCCCATTCGCCCCGCGGCCCACTACTCCATGGGAGGCGTGGCGACGGACTTGTTGGGCGCCACTTCACTCCCGGGTCTATTTGCCGCCGGCGAGGTGGCTTCCACCGGCGTTCATGGCGCCAACCGCCTGGCCAGCAATTCCCTGCTGGAAGGATTGGTGTTCGGGGCTCGTTCAGCCACCGCCATGCTGACCAATCATATTTCCGCGCCGTTCCCATCGCCCAAACCTTCTCCTCTCGCGGTTGGCGCTCAACCCGCTGTTGCGGCACCGCATGCCGCGCTGCCCACCGATCCTCAAAAAGCGTTAGAAGAAGCGAGGGCAATCCTGTGGGACAAGGTGGGCATCATTCGTGACGGGAAACACCTTGCCGCCGCAGTCAAGCGCCTGGCAGAGCTCGAACTTTCCGGTGCGCCGGAACTTAATCGGGCCTCCTACGAAGCTCGTAATATTCTCACCGTAGCTCCAATCATCGCCCGCTGCGCCCTAGCGCGGGAAGAGAGCATCGGCGCTCACTATCGCTCAGACTTCCCGCTCAAAAATGAACGAACCTCGCCCCGGCACTCGTATGTGACCAAGATTCATCCTCCGTATTTTAGCTGACCGAGAGGCTTAGCCCGGCTTGCATCGACTTCGGCAGGTGAGCTAGACTGACGCATTAGGGCATTAAACTTAAGTCTGCTTTCAGGCCAAACCCAGGAAAATTCAGAAGGAGGATTGATATGCCTCTGCACACTGCGAATCTCAATCGCCTCATCGCGATGGTGGGAGTGATTTTGCTGGGGGCTGCGCCCCTGCTGGCCACCCCAGATGTGTACAACTTCACACTACCGTCCATCGACGGGGAGTCAATTCCCCTCTCAACCTACAAGGGCAAGGTCATTCTGGTGGTCAACGTCGCCAGCCGCTGTGGTTATACACCCCAGTATTCAGCCCTGGAATCTCTCTACGAAAAGTACAAGGATCAGGGACTGGTCATCCTGGGCTTCCCCGCCAACAACTTTGGAGCGCAGGAGCCCGGCACGAACGCCGAGATCAAGACCTTCTGCTCCACCAAATACAATGTAACTTTCCCCATGTTCTCCAAGATTTCCGTGAAGGGTGACGATAAAGCTCCGCTTTATCACTATCTGACGGAGAAGGCCAACCCTGCTGTGGCGGGGGAAATCAAGTGGAACTTCACCAAGTTCCTGGTGGATCGCAAAGGCCATGTTGTGGCGCGATTTGAGTCTGCCGTCACGCCTGACTCTCCTGAAGTCGTGGCGGAAGTGGAGAAATTACTGAAGCAGTAGTCAGGGTTTCTGGAAGGAGGAGGGGGAAGAGATCCTACCGGGTGTGGGGTGACTTCTCAAGATCCTCGAGCGTTGCGACCACCACGCGACCCACAATCGTCAAGCTGACCGGACTGCAATGATCCACGGTGTCCTTATCCGTGTGCCAATAGCTGTTGTCCGGACCGTAGTCAAAATCGATCAGGTCCACAGCGGCAACTCCTGCGTTCAGAAACGCGGTGTGATCATCACCGACTGAAGTGGGGGAATCCAGGAACTCTTTTTCGTACCCAAGCCGGTGGGCAGCGCTGAAAACGGCATCGTTCAACCACGGCGTGGAACTCTCCTCGCGGTGGATATCCAAGTGAGCGTCGCCGATCATGTCCACCAGAATCATCGCCCGAATGCGTCCCAACTCTCCGTCCGCGGTAAGCTCTTGAACCATGTGGCGGCTGCCGTAGGTATTATCTGGGTCGACCCACTGTTCCCGCTCCGCCTCTTCGCCATCAAAGAAAACCAGCCAGTAGGTGGACTCGTGCTTGCGGCCTTGCAATTCGCCCGCCAGCTCCAGCAGCAATGCGGCGCTTGAAGCCCCGTCATTGGCGCCGACAAAGCGGAAGTTATCAAACCGCTTGGTGTCGTAATGGCCCGTCACCATGACTACCTTGGATTGGGTGCCGGGGAATTTGGCAGTGACATTGGTCATGGGGATCTGGCCGAGGGGAGTATCGGCGGTGAAGGAATCCTCCTCCACCTGCGCGCCAGTCTGTTTGAGTTGGGAAATGATCCAGCGCCGGGATTCCGCAAGGGCGGTTGAACCCGCCGGGCGCGGGCCAAAACTCACCAGATGTTTCAGGTCTTCAAAGGCCCGCCCACCGTTGAACGGTCCCTGGGCGTAAAGCTGGGGAGAGGTGACAAGAAGCAGCAGAGCGCACGCTGCCAATGCCGTCCAATTCGGATGTCGACTAGGCTTCTGCATCTTTCGATTTCCGGTTTTTCTTCAGGTAAACAAGCCAGGAGAGCCCAATGCTCAGGAAATAGAGCCCCACGAGTGGAATCCAGATTACAAAGATGCTCGCCATATCATTGCTGGGAACTATGCCCAGCGCAACCACCGCCGTCAGCAGGATCGCGTAGCGATAATTCTTCAACAAGAACTTGGGGGTCACGATCCCAAATATTGAGAGCAGAAGAATCACCACCGGCAACTCAAACACCAGGCCCACCGAAACCACAAGTGTGATTGCCAGGCTCCAGTATTCGTTAATATCCAACATCGGGGTGAATTGCGAGGCAAACTGCAACAGGAAATGAAACACCTTGGGCAAGGCCAGCTTGTAGGCGAAAAAGCCCCCAGTGGTGAAAAGTCCACTGGTCAATAGGACGAAAGGCCAAACGTACTTTTTCTCATGGCGGTAAAGGCCAGGCGAAATAAACATCCAGAGCTGAAAGAGGATAAAAGGCGAGGCAAGGAAGATTCCGCCCATCATGGAGAGCTTGATATATAGATTAAAAGGATCGACAGGGTTGGTATAAACAAGTTTCGGCGGATAGTGCAGGGCGATCAGGGTATCGGTAAGCGGCTTTGCCATGTAGGAGTAAATGGCATCGCGGTACACAAAGCAAATTCCGGTGGTGACGATGACGGAGTAGATACTGCGAAGCAACCTCACCCGGAGTTCCTCCAAGTGCTCGAGGAACGACATTTGCTTACCGTTTAGGTCCACTTCAGGATCGGGGCTCGGGTTCTTTTGGGGTGGGTTCTGGATCGTGATGCCCATAGGTGGAGGTCGTGTCATGGCCGCTCTCTGGTAAGCGGTCCAAATTCTTGATTTCTTCTTCCAGCGAATTCTTCAATTCATTGGAAGCCCGGCGCAATTCCCCCAAGCCTTTACCCAAAGTGCGGGCAATTTCAGGAACCTTCTTGGGGCCGAATAGGAGGTAGGCAATGAACAGTAGGAACCCGATTTCAATAAAGCCGCTGCCAAACAATGTGCGCCTCCAATGCGATGATAGGTAAACCCCTGAGTGTTGTCAAGGTGAACCGCTGGAATGGAATATTAGGGTGGAATTGTACAGGCACGGACGCGCGGATTTCGTTGACGGCCACTCTTACCATTCACTCCCGAGCGGACAATCTTCCCAAGCGGAATGAAGGTAATCAAACTTTGAACGCATAATCTGCATCCAACCAACAAGTATAGTGAGGGCCGGGCTTTTCCTGCCAACCCTATGTTATACTTGGTCAGCAGGGCTGAGGAGCTGCAAATTGATGAAACAAGCACGCCGGTTGGTTTGGTTTATTTTGTCGACGGTCCTCTTATGCGCACTCCTGGGAGGAGTGTACGGACGCCAGGTTGAGGCCACCACCGGCAACGACGACTCGGATATTAAGGCAAGTTTGAACTCCTTTACCCATGTGTACGATGTCGTGGAAGCGAATTACGCTGACGCCGTCGATCCAGACACCGCCATCTATGGCCCGCCCAATGGGAACACCGGCGCCATTCCCGCCGCGTTGCGAACTTTGGATCCCCACTCAAATTTCTTTGACCCCCGCGCCTTTGCCCTGCTCCGTGAAGATCAGGAGGGCAAGTACTACGGCGTCGGCATGTCCATCCAATCGCGCCCTGGCAAGATGGGCAAGCTTGTGACTATCGTCGTGGCGCCCATTCCCGGCTCCCCGGCCTTTCGCGCCGGCCTTCGCCCCGGCGATGTGGTGGCCAAAGTTGATGGCAAACCCACCGATGGCTTGAACACTTCGCAAGTGGCGGAGATGCTCAAAGGCCCCAAGGGCACCCAGGTTGAAGTCACCATCATCCGCGAGGGCTATGACCAGCCGCTGGTAATCAAAATCACCCGCGATGAAATTGCCCAGAACAGCGTGGATGACGCGTTCCTGATTCGCCCCGGCATCGCCTACATCCACATCAACAAGTTCAATGAAAACACGAACGACGAGCTTACCGAAGCGCTTCGGAAGCTCAGCGAGAAGAACCTGCAAGGTCTGGTTCTTGACCTTCGCGGCAACCCCGGCGGATTGCTTCAGGAGGCCGTTGAGGTCTGCGATCACTTCCTGGAAAAGAGTCAACTGATTGTCTATCACTCGGGAAGACATTCGCAGGAAAAGCGTTACTACGCCACCCGCGGTGACGATGGCAACGAATATCCCATCGTGGTCCTCATCAATCGCATGTCAGCCAGCGCGGCGGAGATCGTCACCGGCGCACTGCAAGATCATGACCGAGCCCTGGTGATGGGTGAGCCCAGCTTCGGCAAAGGCTTGGTGCAGACCGTCTATCAGTTGAGTGAGCACACCGGCCTGGCTCTGACTACAGCACACTATTACACGCCCAGCGGACGCCTGATCCAACGCGAGTATGAGAATGTTTCGCTTTACGACTACTACTACCACCCAGAACTCACCAAGCCTGAGCATGCTGAAGTGCGGCTTACCGATGGCGGGCGCGAGGTCACCGGCGGCGGCGGAATCACTCCTGACATTGCTTTTGCCGACCCCAAGATGAACCCGGCGCAGGAGACGCTGATTCAGCACGGCGCGTTCTTCAACTTCAGCAAGTCCTACCTGGGCGTGCACAAAACCATTCCCAAGGATTTTGAAGTCACGGATGCCGTTCTGGATGAATTCAAGCAGTTCCTGGCCAAAGAGAAGATCACCTTCTCCGATCAGGATATGACCGCCAATCTTGACTTCGTCAAGAACCACATCCACATTCAGTTGGTGGGATCGATTTTTGGTGAGAATGAAGCGGACAGAATCAGTATCGGCGCCGATCCCCTGGTGCTGAAATCACTCGACAGCATGCCGCAAGCAAGGGAGTTGCTGGCGAAAGCCAAGAAGTATATTGCAAGCAAGTCACCAAGGTAGGATTACCTTCGGGCCCGGGGAGAACACCTTCCCGGGCTTGGATCCACAGCGCCCGCCTCGCATTACTCCCCTTTGACCTTATCCCGGAAATACTTGAGCAGTGAAAACCCACCAGTGATGGGCAACAGGACAATCTGCTTTATAATTCCGGTTCTTTGTTTCGACTTTGCTCGTTCAGATTGCACTGTTTCCTTGGCCTGAAAAACCAGCATCGCCGCATACTTTGCGAAGTCCACGCCGCACTTCTCACACTTACCGCCCTGAAGTTGCACGTTCTTGCAGGCAGGACACGTGTATCGCACCGGCGTGTGGCAGCGCACGCAATAGGTAACGGTTTCGGGATTCTCCGTCTTGCATTTAGGACATTGCATTTTAAGTCCTAGACTGGCCCTGGCCGGCATGTTACGCGGAAGTGGGCTCCCGGCGCATCCGAGTGCTGATTATACAGGAATGATGAGGGGAAAAGGAGTTTTTGGCGAAGGCGAATGGTGGACGCGGAGGGGCTCGAACCCTCGGCCTCGGCGTTGCGAACGCCGCGCTCTCCCAGCTGAGCTACGCGCCCACACAATGGCAACCTTTGAAATATAACACGTCAAGCGAACTGCCGCCAAGCTTCAGCAACAGTTTCACGGCAAAAGGCTCTCAGCAAATTGCAAAGCTGCTTCCAGTTGATCCTCAGGCAGGCCGCCGCCTTGCGCGAAATCCCGTGCGCCGCCGCCCTTGCCGCCGAATTTTGCCAGCGTCTGCTTCATGAGGTCAGAAAGGTTTGCCTTCCCGCCCGGCGTTTGCGAGAAGAAAAGAGCGGTCGGAGTCCCCTTGACCGCAATCAGCGCCACTGAGGCAGCATGTTTGGCCACTGAGTGCGCCGTCAGTTTGGCTTTCTTCCCGTCTGCTGACTCGAACACTCGTTGAACCACGCGCACTCCGGATTTCTCCGGCGCCTGCTGCCACAACTGGGCGGCTTCCACCTCCGCCAGTTCGCCCACCAGCTTTTGCACGGACTTTCCCGCGTCGCGCAATTCCTGGGCTTGCTTGGAGATCAGCTCAGGGACCGCCTCGAAGCCGCTGGAAAGCAATCGGCCCGCCTCGCTCAGAATGGCGTAATCCTGCCGCGCCCGGCGCAGTGCCCTGCCCCCGCACACAAAATCCACGCGCGTCTGGCCCTTGGCACGGTCCACCTTGCGAATGCAGATGACGCCCACTCCGCCGGTAGCGATGACGTGCGTTCCCCCGCAGGCGGAAAGATCGAATTCCGCAACCTCGACCAAACGGATATCCCCCTCGCGATAGGTGGGTTTGCGCAAATCCAGTTGCTGCGCTTCCGCCGCTGACCGGAAAGTGACCTGCACGCTTCGATTGGCAAAGGTCACGCTGTTCGCCAGCTCTTCCGCAGCCTCAATCTGCTGGGCGCCGACGCGGTCCGAATCAAGGTCGATGGTGGAAACGTCCGTTCCCAGATGGAACGACACAGTCTTGTAACCGCCGCTGCGTTCAAACGCCGCCGAGAGAATATGCTGCCCCGTGTGCTGCTGCATGTGGTCAAAGCGGCGCGCCCAATCGATGGTCCCCCACACGGCGCCATCCGCCGGGGCGGCATGCATGATGTGGGCAATCTCTTCGCCCTCATCGATGACGTCCAAGACAGTCATTCCTCCAAGGACGCCGCGATCACTGGGCTGCCCACCTGACTCCGGATAGAATGCCGTGCGGTCAAGGTACACACGCACGCCTCCCCGAGCGTCCGGCCCGGTGCGGATGACGTGCGCATTGAATTCCCTCTGGTAGCTATCCGTGTAATAAAGGCGTTCGGTGTGGGGCATCGTTTAGTTCTCAGTTCTCAGTTATCAGTCGTCAGTACAAGCCGCGGACCTCAAGGACACGTCCTCGGCATCTTCTTAGACCAACGTTTCCAAGGCTTCAATGTATTTATACCCGGTTGCCGTGAGGAATAGCACGATGGATTCGTGCCCGCCCAGGAAGCCATCCGCCAGCATCTTCTTCAGCCCCGCCAGCGTGGCGCCGCCCTCAGGAGAAGTGAGCAAGCCTTCCGTCTCTGCAATCAGGCGCACGCCCTCCAGCATGGAGGCATCGCTGACGGCCAGCGCTGCACCCCGGCTTTTGCGCACAGCTTGCAGAATCAGGAAGTCGCCAATTGCCGCGGGCACGCGCAGGCCGGAAGCGATGGTCTGCGGGTCCTTCCACTCCGCCGCGGTTTCAACTCCTTCAGCGTAAGCCCGCACTATGGGGGCGCAGCCGTGCGCCTGAATGGCGAACATACGCGGACGGCGGTCGCGAATCCAGCCCAGCTCCTGCATTTCGTCAAAAGCCTTCCACATGCCGATCAGCCCCGTGCCCCCGCCCGTGGGATAGACCATGGCGTCGGGCAGGCGCCCGCCCATCTGCTCGTAAACCTCGTATGCCAGCGTCTTCTTGCCCTCCACGCGATACGGTTCGCGCAGGGTGGAGACGTCAAACCAGTCGCCGCCTTGCAGCGTCTCGCGCATCACGCGGCCACAATCCTTGATGCTGCCCGGAACCAGCGTCACCTTGGCGCCGTGCAACGCGCATTCCAGGCGATTGGCCAGCGGCGTCCCCTCCGGCATAAAGATGGCCGCCTCCATGCCCGCTTTCGCCGCGTAGGCCGCCATCGCTCCGGCTGCGTTTCCCGCGGAAGGAACCGCCAGCTTGCGGATTCCCAACTCGTGCGCCTTGCTTACCGCCACCGCCATGCCGCGAGCCTTGAACGATCCGGTCGGGTTTTGCGACTCATCCTTCAAATAGAGATTGGGCAGCCCCAGCCTGTCACCAAGTCGGCGGGCCTTTAGGAGCGGCGTAAAGCCTTCGCCCAGAGAGAAAATTGAGGCATCGCTCGATACCGGCAAGACCTCGCGATAACGCCACAAATTGCGCTCACGGGACTTCAGCGTAGCCGGCTCCAGCTTGGTGGAAACCCGCCGCAAATCATACCGCGCAAATAGCGTCGAGCCACACTCACAAAGGTTGAGTATCTCCCCCGCCGCATACTTCTTCCCACAACGAGGACAATCCAAATGGGTCATGAAAGACATATCGTTCGAGTCTAGCAGAACAGAGAAGTTAGAAGCTAGAAGTTAGGAGCGAGGAGGGGGAACGAATGAAGGCTGAAGGGTGAAGGATGAAAGCAAATGGTTCGCACGCAACGGGTTCGTGAATCGGTCGATGGTTTAAATGTAAATGGTAAATGATAAATGGTAAAAGCTAACTCGTGGGTCGTGAAGAGAGCGGCATTGGGTAAGGGGGTGAGGGTGAAGAGGGAAAGACTAAAGGGCTCACAGACAACGGGTGCGGAAATTGGGCGAAGGTGAAATGTAAATGGTAAATAATAGATTGTGATAGATGATTTGCGCTTGGAAGCGGTGGTAGAAATTGGCCGAGTCTTAGGTGCTTCGTCCAACGTCCACGCGGCAGCTTTTGCCATTTATCATTTACCATTTACATCTTCCGTTCGGTGCAACCTCCACCATTTAACCTTTACACCTCACCCCTTATTCAGCCTTCATCCTTTACCCTTTAGACTTTACCCTTCACCCTTCACCCTTTACACTTCCCTCGTAAACCTCTACCATTTTATTAGCATGCCCATTCGCCTCATCGCCCTCGATCTTGATGGCACGCTCGTCAACAGTCGCTGGGAAATCTCGCAGAAAGACATTCAGGCCCTGGCCGCGGCCGCCGAACGGGGCATTCAAATCGTCGTGGTGACGGGCCGTCGAGCTCGTGCCGCGGCAGCCTACGTGGGCAAGATTCCCTTCCCCATTGCCGTCATCACCTCCAACGGCGCGCTGATCCGAACCTCGGCGGGCGAGATTGTCCACCAAAACTTTCTTCCCATCTCGGTCGCCAAAGAGGTTCTAAAGACGGTGGAGGAATTCCGGCCCTACACGGTGGCCATCTTTGACGTTCCCGCGCGCGGGCAGGTGGTGATGGAGGACTGCGCTGTGCGCGAGGGTCCGCTGGGCTGGTACCTCACTACGAGCATGGATCACCTGCTGCTGGTCCCCAATTTGGAAGCCGCGGTGAAGTCCGATCCCGTTCAGATCATGATTGGCGGGCCGCCCGACCGCATTGAACCGGCAGAAGCGCTGCTGCGGAAGTCCACCGCCATCGACTCTATTCAGCTTACTTGGACCCGCTACCCGGAGCGTAACATCGTCATTTTTGACATTATGAATCGCGGCTGCAGCAAAGGTGAGGCGCTGAAGTTCTGGGCGGGTCAGTGCGGAATTCCGGCAAGTGATGTGATGGCGCTGGGCGACAACTTCAATGACCTGGATATGCTGGAGTATGCCGGCCTGCCCGTAGTGATGGGAAATCACATTCACGGGCTTCCCAAGCCCGGCTGGGCGATTACCGATCATTGCGATGAGAGCGGCGTGGCAAGCGCAATAGAGAAGTTTGTACTGAACGCGTGAGCCCGCCTGCACCTCAATCCCACCAAGACGCAGCATGAAATTCCAAGATTCTCAGCCAGCTCAAGCAAAACTCGGCAGGAAAATCAGCGGAGTCTGCTTTTCCATGTAAGTGGATCACGGGATAAGTGCATGACCGCAACAATCAGCACTACATCGCCTCGCAATTGATAAACAAGGGCATAGGGATACTTGTTGGTTAGGCACCGGCGGGTTCGTTTCGAGAGGGGGGACCAGGCTTCAGGGTATTGGAGAATTCTTTCGGTGGTTCGTCTCACTTCCTGGGCGAATAAGAAGCCGAGACCAGGTCCTTGCGAATCATAGTAATCAATCGCCTCCGCCAATTCGGCTTGGGCAGGAGCCAAAAACTCTACGGTCTTCACGCTTTGACTTTCTTGATGGCATTGAAGACTTCGCTCGCAGGAATGGCCTTGATTTCACCTCGGTCGTAGGCATCGATCCGGTCTTCCGCTTCCTGCCCCCACAGTTCGTCGACTTTACGGTTGGGGCAAGAATCAAGACTTGCAAGGAGAAGGTCGATCACTTCCGCCCGCTCGGCAAGGGGAAGTGACAATGCAGCTTCCAATACCTGCGTGCCTTTTTTTGACATGATCGGATGTTCCTCTCCTTGATCGTATTATACCATTTTTGAGTAACCGCTCGTGCCTTCCCTCCTCCGCCCAGCAAAGGGCATACGTACTGACGACTGATGACTGAAGACTGACGACTTCCCTCTCAATGCTGATCAATAATCTCCGTCCCAGCCGGCGCGGTGAAATGGAAAAGTGTGGCAGGAAGGGGCGGGTTGCGCTCAATGTGGTCGAAGCGAAAATCCATGCGGCTGTGGTCCGGATAGTTCACCACCAGCCGGCGCATGTCGAACTGCGGGCCGAGCTCAATCAGGACGTCGGTGTACTCCTCGGCAAACTCTTTCTTGGGGAAGGCGCGAAGGACGTGATCAGCGGCATCGTGGTCAATCGCCGCGTCGGCCAACTCCACCCGGGCAAAGACCCGGTGCAGATTCAGCCGCGTCAGGAGCAGCTCAAACGGGATGCGGAAGTCTCCACTCGCTTTCATTGACGTGCGCGTCAACTGGTGCTCCTCTGGAATGTAGAGTGAAACCTCTTTGCCGTCGGAGACAAAGAGCTTCTCCATGGGCCGCTCATAGTCCCAGCGCATCAGCCCGCCGCGCGCGAATGAAACCTTCCCCGCTTCAATCCGGGTGCGGCCACCGAGCGTATAGGTCTGGTTGAACTCCGCCCGCAGACTGTGAACGTCATGATAGCTCGATTCAAATTGTTGGACGTAGGCCTCCGCGGCAGCGGGCGTTTGCGCGCGCAACCCGGCCGCAGAGCAGAAAAAGATTGCCGCGCTCAGCAGGCCAAGCCTGGCGGCGTTATGGCTTCGATGTATTGGCATGAGGTATGTTCGCTGTCAACCGCTTCACCGCGGCCTGTGCCTGCTGATTGAGCGGGTCAACATTCAGACCGGCGCGGTACTCGGCGACGGCTCCGGGCGAGTTGTCCTGGGCTTCCAGGATGGCCGCCAGCGCAAAGTGGCCACGCGGGTCAAATTCATCCAGCTCAATCGCCTGCTTGTAATCCTTCTCTGCAACGTCGCGTTGGCCCCGGCGCAGGGCAATGTCTCCCAGGGAATCACTGGCGGCGGCGGTGGGAATACTCGCCATCGAAGCCTGGAATTGCGCTTCCGCTTCCGGAAGCCGGCCCGAGGTGTAATAAAGGTTTCCCAATTCGTTCCGCGCGCCGATGTTCATGGGCGCCAGCGCCACGGCCGCCTGCAACTGAAGCTCAGCCCCCGCCGTTCTTCCCGCATCCTTGTAGAGCCGGCCCAGGTTCAGGTGTGCATCCGTGTAATTCGGGCGCAGCCGCATTGACCGCTCAAAATAGGCGATGGCCTGGTCGTTCTGTTTCCGGCTCGCGCACACCAGACCCAGATTGTTAAGCAGTTGGGCGCTATCGGGAGAGACGGCCAAGGCCGCTTTCCATTCGCGTTCGGCGTCATCCGGCCGCATCCCATTCCAGTATACCGCGCCCAGGTTCAGGCGAAGGCTCGCCGCTTCCGGCACATCGGCCAGTGTGACCTGATAATACGTGGTATCGTCACGCCAATCGCGATTGCGGGTCACGATGCGGATGAAACCCAGCGTCGCAATGATGACCAATCCTGATGCCAAAGCCACCCGCCAGATGCGTGGGCGAGTCGCATTCCGCCTCCAGACATCCAGAATCCACCAAGCCACCACCCAGCAGAAGCCCACGGAGGGAAGATAGAGGTATCTCTCGGTAAAGACGTTGGGGCCCAGCCAGCGTGAATTCAGCACTGGCGCGATGTTCAGGAAAAACCAGATCAATCCGAAGGAGACTAGATGCTGCCTCTTCCAAAGTGCGATGAAAATTACGAGGCACGCCAAAAAGCATGCAATCCCCGTCAGCACGTGGAAGTCAAACAGCCTCACGCTCTTGTGAAACGGATAGTAAGCAATCAGATGAACCGGCCAGAACATCTTGAACACATAACGGGCTGAAAGGGGCGCGGACGAGATAATGGCCTCATACCAGCTCACGTTGCGTGTCAACTGCACGGGAGCAAAAGCGCCAAAGAAGCGGATGCGGAAGAGAATGTAGACCGGCACCAGCAGCCACAGGGAGCCATAGCGCGACACTTTTTGCCGCCAAGTGGTGGTGGAGCGATCGTCGCGGTAGAAGTGTTCAAAAAGCATGGCCAGCAGCGGCAGCGTTACCGCCTGCTCCTTGGAAAGCAGCGTCAGAATGAAGCTCGCCACCATGCCCAGCTGCATCCATTCGGAGCGCCCTCCACCCGGGCGCGCACTGGCAAAGAAGAACCAGAAGGTGGCCAGATAGAAGAACGCCAAATCCAGATCCGTAACGCCGGAAACCCACGCCACCGACTCCGTGTGAACCGGGTGCAGCGCGAAAAGGGCGGCGGCAATGAAGGCCAGCCACTCATCCTGAAAGAGCCGCTTGGAAAGCCCAAAGATCATGCAGACAATCAGCGTGTGGAGCAGCAGGTTCGCCAGATGGTATCCGTAGGGCAGAACTCCAAACAGCTTGTAGCAGATCAGAAAGCCAAAAATACTGATGGGGCGATAGTAATTCGTCGCCCCGCGAGCCCCCAGGTGCGCCAGGATCCGCGTGCTGAAGATCTCGCCCACGTGGGAGAAGCTGCGAATGTAAGGATTGGTCAAAACCTCATTCTTATCGTCGTAGACAAATCCGTTTTGCAGCGTATTCAGATAGGGCGCAATGGCCAGGAAAAGCAGCAGGGCAAGCAACCAGGTGGACGTCCGGGATGACCCCTGGGTGGATCCATGATTGGCTGATTGGGGATTGATGATTGCCGGTGGCCCGCTCATTGTCCACCCTCAGCTTTTTGCGAAGTTTCCACCGCCGGCTCTTGGGGCAGCCACGGCAGATGCTGCGCCCAGCTTGCCGGAATCGTCACGGAAGCAGGGATCTCTCCAAACCGGAGGAACAGCCAATTGGCCAGCAGGAACGAGAGTGGCGCAAGAATCAATCCCGCAATGACATCAATCACATAGTGGTAGCGAAGATAGACCGTGGAGACCCAGAGGCTGAGAATCAGGGGGGAAAGAATCCAAAACAGCTTTTTGGAATTCCGGTACGCATAAAGCCAGGCGACAAAAGAGATGGCCACGTGCAGGCTGGGGAACACATCGCGGCGAATGCGGGCGAAGTCCATAAAATCAACCTCGCGATTCAGCATCCAGAGCGATTGATGCAGGGGCACCGTGTACTGGTCCCGCAGCGTATAGAGGGGTCCGATGGCGGGAACCAGCAGGTACCCCATCAATCCAAAGAATGAGACCACCATGATGCCGCTCATCATCTCGCGAAAGCGTGTGCGCCCGCGCCAAATATAGATAAACAGGGCCACCAGCGGAATGTTAATGAGGTGATAAAAATAGGCAAAGGTCATCCAGCTTGTCATCCCGGGAGAAATAAACCGTTGCATCGCCAGGCTGGGTTGAACGCCAAACAGCCGCTGGTCAATGGCCATCAAAGCCTGATCGCGGTCCGTGGTGACCATCAACAGCGTGGCATCACCCCAGAGGGTGTAATACATCAGCAGAATAATGAGAAAGGGAAACCAGTCGCGCAGGATATCCCAAAACGGCCGCACAAAATCCCACGGCCCCTCATGCCCTGCCGGGCGGCTTCCGGTTCCCGCCATGAAGTAATTCACCATCTCCTTTGCAAGCAGCAGCGTGACCGCCGGAATGATGATCAGAACATCGGCAGGGCTGAAGTTGCCGCTCTTCACCCCGCGAAAGACGACGCGCAGGAGGAGATTGATCAGAAAAAAGGTGAGCGCAACCAGATCCTCCAGGCGCACCTGGAACCTGATGCGCTGGCTACTGGCCATACAATCCTTTCAGAGCTTCGAACCGTTGGCGAACCGGAGGAGCAAAGGGAAAATTCGCTGTCTGATCGAGCACCGCCAGCGCCCGCTGCCGGTCGCCACCCAGATAGTAGGCGCGCGCAAGGTTCTCCACCGCCGCCTGATTATTAGGGAAGATCTGCAGCACGGCCAGAAAGCTTTGCTGCGCTTCGGGATACTTCTTTTCCGCCGTGTAAGCCAGCCCCTCCAATACATAGGGTGCGGCGTAGGAAGGGTTCTGGCGAATTAGGCGCAGGCTGGTGGCAACGACCTTGTCATACTGGCCCAGAAAGAAAGCGCACAGGGAGAACTGGTAATCGTCTTCTTCATCCAGGCTACCTCCGCTCAGAGCAGTCATGGCAGGTTCATCATCCAGCACAGAATCAAGCTGGTGCAGGCTCATCTTGGCCCGCATCAGGGAGTGCCAATAGCTCAGGTTGTTGGGACGCAGGGTTACCGCCTCGGTTGCGTTGGTATAGGCCTTCACCAGCTCTCCACGGGCCAGACTGCTGTCACTGCTCCACATATAGACTTCCGCCGCCACATCGTTGCCCACAAACCAGGCGCCCAATCCGGCAAAAACCAGGATCAGCCCATAAAGGGCGGGCTTTAGCCACGCCTTGGGCGCCACCAAAGGGGCAGCCGATTTGGCAGCAAGCATCCCCAGGAAAACCAATCCCAAAACCTTGGCAGCTTCCCAGAAAACGAAACGGATAATTTCCATAGGGGCCTCATAACAAACAAGTTCGATGTCAGGAAGTTCGGCGTTCGGGGTTCGGAATTCGGCGTCTGCAGTCGAAGATCGAAGTCCGACTCCGAACTTCGAACCCCGAACTCTGAACTTTCTTTACTGCGCCATCCCCAAATCAACCCGAGTCCCCGGGCCCAGTTGGGCGTGGCCCTGGGGTCCAATCCGATAAGGTTCGCCTGAGGCGTCCTCGGGAACTCCGCGCAGATAGCCAGCTGCCACCAGATCCTTAATGGAGCTGGGCGCGTGCCCTTCCTTCTGCTGATACATGGCGATCAGGCGGTCGAGCTTCTTCAAATCTTCCTGCGCGTTGAGGGCGGCAAGATGAATCTCGGCCGAGTGGCGAATATCTTTGTTTTCGGCCGCGCGGGCCACTTCCTGCCAGAGGATTCTGCTGGTTTGAACTTCGCCGCCTTGTGCCGCCACGGAGGCTGCCAGCACACGCATCCACGGCAATGCGCCGGGCCGCTCCGCGCCAGTCTGGAAGGCCCGAGCCGCGCGCGCATAATCCTTCATGTCCCAATAGTAGATGAAACCCAGATCCTCCCACATGCGCCAATAGTCAGGATTGGCCACAATGCCGCGTTGCAGCAGATAAATGGCCCGCTGCGTGTCTCCCGCACCCTCCGGCGGCCTTGCCGCCAGAAAGAGCGAGCCGTACCGGTAGACGATCAACAGATGCGGGTCAAGGTTGGCGGAAATATCCAGCAAATCACCCAGCAGCGCAAAATCCTTGGCGTGGGCCAGGCGGTGACGCCCATAGTATTGCACGGCCCGCGTCCAGTAGATGGCCGCCAGCAAACCAGAGTACCCACCGTTGAACCGCGCCAGATGCGATTCCGAAGGGAGGAACATCAGCTCCTCGTGCTGGTCCCGCCCCAGCCCAAACTGCCGGTCAATCCTCTTCTGCAAAGGATAGAGAGCGAGCAGGCAAGCGGCCATAATCAACAATAGGACAGTCCGATGTCCGGAGTTCGGGGTCCGGGATCCAGGGAGGGACGCCCCTCGTGGCGCGGATGCAACGGCGTCGGCGCTTGGACTTCGGACTTCGGACTCCGGACTCCGGACTCGCTTCATTTAAATTCCCGCTCTTCAAAGATCAAAACCGCTCCCGCCAGCAGGACCGCGATGTAGAGAGCCGCGTAACTGGTGTTGGCGGTAATGAAGATCAATGGAATTCTCACCCCGTGCGCCACCTGGTCAATCACGTTGAAATCGCCAAAATTCGGCAACAGGTAGTACAGGGCGGCGGTGGCCTTCTCCAGGAACGGACTCCCGCTCCCCTGCCCGAACCAGCGAATGTCACTCGAGAAGTTACCAATTACAAATAAACAGAACGTGAAGACGGCGGAAAGAATTGGTGTCGAAATGCAGGAGAAGAACAGAGCGACGCCCACCACAATGGCCAACTGAAGCAGAATGAAATAGATGGCGACAAGCAGGGACAAGTCGCTCAGCGCCACGCTGCCCTTCTGAATGGCCAGCGCCAGGTAGAAACCGGCAGTCATGATTGCCGTATTGACAAAAAGTGTCACCAGCAATCCGGCATACTTGCCGAGGATGAATTCCGCCCTGGAGACCGGCTTGGAGAGAATGTTATAGATCGTGCGGCGCTCGATCTCCTTTGAAACCAATCCAATACCGATGAAGATGGCGATCAGCAGGCCAAAAAAGGAGATGGTGCCAAGACCCAGGTTGACCAGAATGATCCTCTCCACGCCCACGGAGATGCTGCCCATCAGGATTGCCGCGCCGATCATCAGAAAGGCGAAGACAATCAGGTTATAGAGGACACGCTCACGGACCGATTCCTTGAAGGCCCCCATCGCGATGGTGAGTATTCGTTGCATATCATCAAGTCCGGTGTCCGGAGTTCGCGTTCGGAGTTCGGAGTCAGGAAAACCATGTTTCCAGCCCAGCTCCTGTGCGCGGCCCTCTCATGCATTACATCCAGACCCGGAGTCCGGATTAATTCTCCCCTTGCCCACTTCGGTTTGGCGAAACCTTGGACAAGAAATAGTCTTCCAGCGACATCTTTACCGGATTCAGGGAGATGATCCTGGCCTTGGCACGAAGACAGATCGCCAAAGCCTGCTCAGTATTGGCCCCATCGCTGATTTCCAGCCGCACTCTGTCCCCCGTCCTAACGATTGAAAGAGCAAGGGGTTTTAGCGCCTCCAATACTGCAGAAGGGGGATTGTCAAGCATGAGCTCCGTTGTGGAAGCGCCCAAGCTCAAAATCTGTTGTAGTTCCCCGCACCCCTGAAGCTGGCCGCCGTTCAGAATGGCAACCCGGTCGCAAAGGGCTTCCGCGTCCGAGAGAATGTGGGTGGAGAAAAAGACCGTTTTGCCTTCTTCACGCAGTTGGAGAACCAGATCGCGGACCTCGCGCCGCCCCAGGGGGTCGAGGCCAGACATCGGTTCATCGAGAAAGACCACGTCGGGGTCATTGATCAGCGCCTGCGCGATTCCCGCCCGCTGCACCATTCCCTTGGAAAACCGTCGCAGCGGAACGCGGCGTGAAGCGGTAAGGCCCACGCGCTCAAGGAGTTGATCCACACGCTGGCGCAGCACGTCACCCCCCAGCCCAAAAAGCCGGCCAGAATAGTGCAGCAGTTCCTCCGGCGAAAGGTGATCGTAGAAGTAGGGATTCTCGGGAAGATAGCCGACTCGCTGGTGCATGGACGTGTCATTCAGCGCCTTGCCCAGAATTTGCGCCGTGCCGGAAGTGGGAAAAACCAGGCGAAAGAGGATCTTGAGCGTGGTCGTCTTGCCCGCCCCGTTCGGACCGAGCAGGCCAAAGACCTCACCCTGCTCCACCTGGAGTTCCAGGGAGCTCAGCGCCCGCTTCACGCGGTTGCCCCAAAACCCGGTGCGATATTCCTTTGTCAGTCCGCTGATTTCGATGGCAAGCATGGTTCTAAATTACTGCCCCGCTATTTTCCTGCAAGTTTCCTTTGAATTTCCGCCGCCTGTTGGGCGGCAGCTTGTTGCCCTGGGTTAATCTCCAGTTCCCGGTTAAACTCAGCCAGCGCCCCCGGTCCGTTCCCCTTCAGGTGTAAAATCATACCAAGGGCAAAGTGATAATTGGGGGTCGCGGGAGCAAGTGCGACGGCACGCCGTAGATTGGCCTCCGCCTCGTCCAAGCGGCGCAATTTCAAATCAGTAAGTCCCCAATAGAAAAATGCCCCAGCGTTCGACGGATCACCCGCAGCGGCAGCAGATAGATAATGATCAGCGGAGTCTAAGTCCCCAAGTTGATAGTCCATGTAGCCGAGATTAAAGTACGCATTCCACATCTCGGGTTGCGATTGGATTACCTTCCGGTAAATCTCCGCCGCACGGCCAAAATCCCCCTGCTCGGCCAGAGTATTGGCATAGTCCATTCCCAGGGCCGGGTCCGGGTATTCCAATCCGGAGTAGGCCCGGGAGTAAAAAGTGGCGTCGCTGGCATAATAGCGGTCTTCAACTTGAATCGCGAAGCCCAAAATGACCGCCAATACGACAATCACCGATCCCTGAAGGATAGAAACGCCGATGGTGATGGGCCGACCCAATTTAAGATGCTTCAACGCCAGCGCCACAAGCAAGGCGAATCCCACTGAGGGCAGGTAGAGATACCGGTTGTGGGCAAAGTTCCTATTGCCGAAAACCTGGACATTTAGAACCGGAAGCAGCGGAACTATCAACCATGGAAGCGACAAGGCCGCAGCGTTCGAGTGCAATGCCCATCTCCAGAGGCCTCCGGCAACGAGCAGAAGTGCCAGGGCGGGAAAAACAGTGTTTCGCAGCGTAGGGTGCAATACGTATTCCAAGCCATAAAACGGATACAAGCCCACGGGCCAGAGCAGCAGATTCGCGTAAAAGACCAGGAGGGAAGGCCAGGTCAGCACCACGGTCAGCCAACTGATGTGGGCAGCAGGTTGCCAGAATCCTCTTAATGCCGCCAGCCGAACCATCAGGTAACCAACCGTCACCACGATGAAGGGAATGGAACCTTTGAGTGCCGACAGGAATCTCTGCACCCACCCGTGCGGCCGGGCTTCAAGGGAACGCGGGAAATCCAGCCACAAGCTGGCGAAGACGACCACCGGCAGGGCAATGGCGATTTCCTTGATCAACAGTGCAAGCGCGTAAAGCGTCAGCGATGCACCCACCCACTTTCTGCCATGCTGGCCGGTTTCGCGCGACCGGAGCCAGCAGAGATAGGCGGGAATGATCAACGCCAACACCAGGGGGTCATCCACGCCGGAAATCCAGGCAACACTCTCAATATGGACAGGATGCAGCCCAAAGATTACCCCGCTAAACAGAGCCGCCGGCCACTCCCCGAGAATCCTATGCCCCAGGAGGATGACGCAGTAGGTTGCCACGACGTGGGCAACGACTGAAGTGAAGTGCCAGCCTGCGGTATGCGGGCCAAAAATTGCGTCATTGATTCTAAACCAGAGCAAATAGACCGGACGATAAGCATTGGCCAGGAAAGCCGGGGTCACCCCTCCCCAGACGCCGGAGAAAAAATAGCCCGGAACCGCACTCCACGAATGGGTGGCAGGATTCTGCACGATAATGCCCCGATCATCGTGGACAAATTGGAAGCGGAGGGTGGGGATGTAAGCAAGAAATGTCAAACCACAGATAACCGCCGCCCACCAGCGGGGCAATTGTGAGGGGTCTTTCGCGGCGCCTGCGCTCACCGCTGAGGGCCCGGTTTCAATTTTGCTCATTGGCGATCCCCATGGTGGATACGTTACGGCAATTCCGCCCACTCTGCAATGGCTTGCAGAACCCAGTGCCCGGCCCGCTAAAGTTCAGGGTGAGATCAGAAGTGGCAGGTCGGGAGACTTGCCCGCACAAGAAAAAGGGGAGTCCTGCGACTCCCCCTTTCGGAAAGCTTTCCCCGCCTCGGAAGGAATTAGCCGGCGATCGGCGAATCCGTGGAAGCAGCAGTGGAGGTGGAATTCTGACGGATCACGCCAGACTGGTCGGTGAAGTAATAGTTCGTGCCAGTCGAGCTGGTGATCGGTACAGCGATAAAGGAATAGGTGTTGATGCGGCCGGTGGAATCGCTGGCGCCGGGCGAAAACGTGAAGCTGTATCCGCTCTTGGAGCCCGCAGCCAAAATGCTGTCAATCAAACCCGCAGCGGTGGAAGTCGGGTTGGAGGCAGTCGCCGGGGGGGCCAGGTAGGTCAGGGTCTGCGTGAAGCCGACGTTGTAAGTGGAAGAATAGGTGATCTCAGCAGTGTTCAAGGTGCGCAGTGAACCCACGGCTGAAGCCTGATTTGCAGCAATACGCGACCGAAGCAGGTTCGGAATTGCAATAGCGGCGATGATCAAAATGATCGCCACGACGATCAACAGCTCGATTAGGGAGAACCCCTGGGAGCTCTTCTTCATTCAATCCTCCTCTGGTAAGTTAGGTTACTACTTGGAAATTTCCAGGTAATACTCGAAGGGGATAGGGCAACTTGCCTTCCAAGATTCCACTCTGCCACTCCAAAGGCCCCTAAACTTTCGCTTTTTTTTCAATAGGTTAGAAAGCTCTTGCCAATTAGCTCAACTCCGGGCGTGGCCCGGAGACAGGGGGGTGCCGATTTTTGTCGAATCGGGGCGACATTTCTCGTCATCTTTGCCCTATTTTGGGGCGATTGCGGAAGGCCCATTGGAAGTGGTGTTGACTATTCCTTTACGTCCGTTGCCTCGCCCGCTCGAAACCGATCTCCCCTATGGGAATGTTCAGAGGGAAAGGGGGTATACGGAGATGGAAACAAGGGGGAGGGCGGACAAATCCGCTGCGGAGACCGGATTAAGAATGAAGGGGAGTCCTAAGACTCCCCTTTTTTAGGCATTATCCGTTTTCCACAAATCTCAGCCAGCAATCGGCGAGTCCGTGGAAGCTGCAGTGGACGTCGAGTTCTGACGAATCACGCCAGACTGGTCAGTGAAGTAGTAGTTCGTTCCGGTGGAGCTGGTGATGGGCACAGCGATGAAGCTGTAGGTGTTGATGCGGCCCGTGGAATCGCTGGCGCCAGGCGAATAAGTGAAGCTATATCCGCTCTTGGAACCCGCAGCCAAAACGCTGTCGATCAAGCCGGCAGCAGTGGAGGTGGGGTTGGAAGCGACGGTTGGCGGTGCCAGATAGCTCAAAGTCTGCGTGAAGCCGACATTGAACGTGGATGAGTAGGTGATCTCCGACGTGTTGAGGGTGCGCAATGACCCCACAGCCGAAGCCTGGTTAGCTGCGATGCGGGAGCGAAGCAGGTTGGGAATGGCGATTGCGGCGATGATCAGAATGATCGCGACCACAATCAAAAGCTCAATCAGTGAAAATCCTTTGGAACTGTTCTTCATCATATCCTCCTTAGACTATTCCATGACTCCCCGGGGAATCACGAAGTGGTTCTCATGCATCGTATAGTGCAGGTGTCACGCCAACTGGCAGTAAATTCTGCATTTTCAGGGGAATCAACAAGCCCTTTTTTATCAGCAGGTTAAAAATTTATGGAAATAAACGCAGAAGGCGCACGCATTTCCACAGTCTGGCTCAGCCGATTTATGTCAATTTGCCTGACGAATACTGTCAGGTACCAAAGTGCGCTGACAACGTAACTTGCTCCCCTCCACCCTCGGGAGCGCACCCACTTTCATGGAAATCTACGGAGAGGTAGAACTCCCATTGCCAGGCACTGGAGCCGGGGCAGTTCCCTTCTGCCCTGCCGCCATTGCCGCCTCAATCTCCTGCGCCTGCTCGCGCGCGGAGGTGTTGTCAGGAGAAAGGTCCACCTCCTGGCGGAACTCGGAAAGCGCGCCGGGAAGGTTTCCCTGCACCCGGAAGATCACCCCAAGGGCGAAGTGATAGTGCTCGGCATCGGGCCGAATGGTCACCGCGCGCTGCACATTGGCGGCAGCGCCGTTGACGTCACCCAGCTTCAGCTTCGCCAGGCCCAGGTAAAAGAAGGCGTCGGGGCGGGTGGGGTCAATCTGCACGGCGCGGCTAAGGTAGCGGTCCGCCTTAGGAATCCTGCCGGTCAGGTAATACGCATACCCGAGGTTGTAGTTCACATCCCAATCGTCCTGATGGGTGGGCCAGACTTGCTCGTAAATCTTGATGGCCTCGTCCAAATGGCCCTGGTTTCCCAGAAGACCCGCCAGGTCCGTCTGGGAACTGTGCCCCTCCGGCGACATTGAGGTGACGTAGGTGAAGAAGGCTGCCTCATCGGCATAGCAAGCCGTGGCCTGGTAAATCCCCACGCCCATGGCCGCCGCAATGACGCCGGCAAGCCCAACTTGCAGGATGGGTTGCCCCAAGACACGCCCGCCGTAATCCAGATGGCGCAGCCCCATCGCCACCAGCATGGCAAACCCAAAGGATGGCAGGTAGAGGTAACGGTCGTGAACCAGATGGCCTTCAATGAACGCCCGCAGGTTCAACACCGGCAGGATGGGAACGATTAACCAGATGGCCGCCACCGCCGCCTTCGGTGAACGCCTGGCCCAGAGCCACAACCCAGCAGCCGCAATCAACACCGGAATGGCCGGCAGGATGACATGGTGCAGGTCAATGTGGGAGTAGAACTCCCGGGAATAGAACGGACTGAGCCGCGTGGGCCAGAACAGGTGCTGGATGTAGAACCAGAAGACGGAGGGCCACGTCAGGACCATGCTGAGATAGGAGTGCGGCTCCTTGGTGTTCTGAAACCCGCGCAATGAGAGGAGCCTTGCCCCCAGGTAGACAACAACGAGTCCGAAATAGGGCAACGCGACCTTCAGTGCTTCCAGGAGGCGCCGCATCCAAGCGTGGCTTTGTGCACCCGATGACGGTTCGTTCCAAAGAAGCTCGCAGGCAAAGATGACTAGCGGCAGCACCACTGCGGTCTCTTTGGAAAGACACGCTAGCGCAAACAGCAGCAGTGATGCCGCGAGATAGAGATGCGCCCACGCATCACGCTGCCGCTTCTTGAGATAGCAAAGGTAGGAACCAAACAGGAAGAGCGCAAACAGCGGTTCGGACACGCCTGAAACCCACGCCACGCCTTCAGCATGGGTGGGATGCAGGCCAAAGATCAACGCCGTGAACAGCGCCGCAAGACGGTCCTTCAGCAGGCGCAGCGCCGTGAAGTAAGCCAGCGCCGTAACTCCCACATGGCAGAGGACGGTGCAAAGGTGCCAGCCCCAGGGATTCAACCCGAAGACCAGGTATTGCAGACGGAACCAGACCAGAAAGATCGGCCGATAGAATGTGGCCCGGAAGCCCGGATGCTCAAACGCCCAGACGTCGGCGGTGAAGTACCGGGGCAGATACTTCCAGGCGCGCAGCCAGGTGTTGCCCAGAATCTGGAATCGGTCGTCGTAGACGAACTGAAACCAGAGGGTGTTGCAGTAGGCAAGAAAAACCAGCACCAGGATGAGACCGAGGCCCACGGCAGCCGCACGGCCGGACAGCGGCTCGCCAGGAAGCTGACAGCTCGGGGCTGAAGATCCAGATTCCACGCGTTCAGGTTTCGGGTCCAAAACTCGCCTTTCGTAAGTCTGATGGTTCAAATCTATGGGCAGGTATTATGCCACGGTCGGAGGGAAATGGGAGGGCGATTAGGCAGGGGAATCGGAAGATCGGGAGGTCGGGCGAGGGGGGAATCGGGCAATGGAGCTGCTTAGGAGTTGCGACTTTTTGGCAGTAAAAGCGAGGGTGGCTGAGGCTGCGTTTGATTGGTGAAAAAGCGCGTGCATTTCATGACGATTGCGATCATTTCAGCATAAAATGTCCGACGATTGAGGTGGCATTTTGTCAGCGCTTCCTTTGTTTTCATACACATTCCGGCTTTGGTCGTTATTTTTATTAAATTTTGATTCTTGATCGGCCGACAAAGCGACTTCTTGTCCCAAGTCCAACAATGGGGTCTCACCCGCAAGAGGACGATTTGTCCCGTTTACGTCTTTTTGTTTCAGGGCAATTCTCAGAGACCGATTGTGAGTATGAGTATCCTGGGGCGGAGCGACATGGGGCCGGGCGTTCATCGCAAATCTAGCCTATACCATTCAACCCAATTTGTCAAGAGACAAAGTGTCAGAAAGTTTCCCCAATTTCTTTAACCGCGCCATGCCAGGAACAGTTGTAAAGGCCAGGAATCAGGAGGGGGAGAGCAGGTCGGCGGCCAGAGCCGTCCAAATGAACTCCCTCCATTCGCCTCATTTGGAGGGGAATCATAAACGCTGCTCTGACTTTGGCCTCCCCGAAGGGGAGGAATGTCGGCATCACACTTCCTCCACAATGCCATCGTCCTCCCACTGGTGGCCGCAGGCGTCACAGGTCCAACTGTTCTTCCCTTCCGTGCCGGACTTCTTCCCCGGCTCAACCACCAGCCCCAGAAAGACCACATCGGGAGAGTTGCACTTGGGGCAGCTAACGGCAAACTCATCGACTTCCTCTGACTCCTCTTTCGGGTCAGGGGGGAAGAGGCGGCGCAGCCCCTCCACGGCGATGCGGCTTTGGAACTTCATCACCTTGATTGGCGCGCCACCGTCAAAGGTCCCCTTGTAATCGTCCACGCTTTCAACGTCATCAGCGCCCAAATAGGATTCAATGCCTGCGGACTCAAGCGCGCTCATGACCTCGCGTGCCCTCGCACCATCATCCACATGCCAAATTGAAACCAGGTCGTAAGCCGTTGGGTCCAATCCCTGCAAAATCGGGCCGCGAATCGAGGTATCCAGATCTTCAATGGGATTCTGTGCGTCAGCCCCTTCGCCCAATTCTTCGGCGCGAGCCTGCCCTTCCCCGCCGCTGCTCGAAAGCGCCTCGCGCAGAGCACCGCGAGCGGCTTCGAACGGCTTGGCGGGCGCTTCCTGGGCCTTCGCGTCCAGTCCTCGCTTGCCGATTTCCGCCCGCAAGACCTGTTGAGCGGTCTCCGTAAGATCGTCAATCTGCTCCGCCATCTCTTCAATGCGGCTGTCGCTCATGTCCGCGTAAAGTTCCTGGAGCCTGCGGTATGCTTCTGCCTGATTATCGGTTGCCATAATGACCACGAACTTTACGCGAGCCACGGCCTCGCCGTCAATTGCCAAGAATAAATTTGCGATGAGCGAGCACGATGGCCACAGTGACACAGGCGCTCTTGCCTGTGCGCTGCGGCATGGCCGGGACGGTCATGCCACCGGCTCTAGTCACAGGCAGGAGCGCCTGTGCTACTCCACCCTTACATTGCGGCGGCTGATGGTGGGGCTCCAGGGCTTATTGGGCCACGTGGCGGTTGCCGACAGCACGCACGCAGCGGGCTTGGCTGGAGTCTGAAGGTTTAAAACATAGGTCATCTGTCCCAGCGGCGGAATTTCAAACTCCGTTTCCACGTTGGAAAAAGCGGCTCCTCCGGCAGTAGGAGAGAATGCCAGCATCAAAGTTCCACGAGCGGTTTCGTACTCATCGTTCACCATCATCACGTGAATCCGCTGCGACTCGCCTGCACGAAGCTTGGCTTTCCACGAGTCAATGTAGACGCCCAGGGGCTTAAACGCTTCCCGAACGTACTCCTCGTAGTGCGGCTGAAACTCCAGCGTTTCCGGGTTCGAGAAGTTATCGCACGTCACCGCGTGCTGAGGGTCGGCGTCGAGATAGGCGAGATACATCACCCCGGCGTAGTAGCGGAACGCGCGCCAGAACTCCGTCAAGCCCGCCAGCAGATAGGCGCGCAGGGCAAAACGCTGGTCTGCTGTGGCGTCCGGCCCGAGAAGAGAATCGAAGAATTTCCGGGTCCAGAAGACGGGCGTGCCGTCGCGCTTGAGGAACAACGTATCGTATTCATTCAAGATGGCCGCGTGGCCGGAGGCGGCGGAATTGCGGATGGGCGGGCCTTCCATGTTTTCAAGCGCCGGCATGTCGTAATAGGGCGGCTGCCCGACAAAGGAGAAAATGTAAGGGTGATCCTCATACCCGTCGCCGGGGCCCTGCGGCACGCTGTAACCGTTGTCCCAGGGGCGGTTCGAGAGGTCGAGGCCGCGCACGGCGGGAATCACCTTTTCGCGCAGAGCGTCGCACCGGGTCTCATTGGAAGCGTCCCAGATCGCCACGCTCGGGTGGTTCCAATTGTCCTCCACAAACTCGGTGAACTCGGAGATCAACTCCTCCGTCTTCCACAGCTCGTGCCGCCACGGGTAGACGCCGGTCCAGATCGCGTACTCATATTGCAGCAGCAGCCCAACTTCATCGGCGATATCCAGCCACAGCTCCGGCGCGGGCCCAATGCAGATTCGCATGCTGTTCCAGTTCATGCGCCGGGGAATTTCGCCAAGCAGTTTGCGCACCCAGGCCTCTTCCCACGGATGCTGTTTGCTCAAAGGGTCGCCAAAGAAGCGGTGCAAAGTAATGTTGGCGCCGCGCAGGAAGTAGGGTTTGCCGTTCAGCATGGCGCGCCGGGCAACATTGTCAAAGCGGAACTCGCGCATGCCGAAGCGCGTGGAAGCGGAGTCGCCTTCCGTGCTGGTTTCGATAACGTACAAGTGGGGATCTTCTGGGCTCCAAAGTTTGGCATTCGGAATTGGAATGGTGAGGATTACGGTTTTCACTTCGCCCGGCGCCAGATGGACCTGATTGAGCAACGCCTTCCCTGCCGCGTCTCCGCCCTTCCAACTCTTGACGCGATGCATTAACGTCACGTCGGCAGCGGGACCGTAGTTGTGCAACCGGGTTTGAACGACCACCGACGAGGTGCCAATTTGCGGCGCGGCCTGCACCGCTTCAATGACCGTGTTATCGCAAAGATGGAGCGAGACACTGTCGTAAATTCCCGCCGTCCACAACGGCTTTTCCTGGTCTGTCCCCGCAGGCGCCCACGAAGGCACAGCTCCGGGATGAGCGCCGATTCGCACCAGCAGATGATTCTCCCCTTCCCAGTTGATGGCCTCCGTCAGGTTAAAGTGGCCGCGCGTAAAGCAGCCCAGATGCTCGCCCACCTTCTTTCCATTCAGCCACACAGCGGTTCCGAACTGCGCTTTGTTAATGCGCAGAATCGCCACCTGCTTTTTCGTGGGGACGGTAAAGGTCTTCTGGTACCAGAAATAGTTGCGCTTCTGGCTGGTGCGGCCCAACGCGCCCGTGTCCGCGGACTTTGGCATCAGGCCGAAATCGATGCGGTTCAGGATGTACTCGCGATTCTCGTACTCATCGACGCCGGGGAAGGCTGGGGTGGCAAGATGCGCGAGGCCGGGCACTGGCACAGTATGGGTAAAGCTTGCGGGGATGGCCTCAGGCTCAATGCCCTCCTCGATTTTCCACTCGCCATCCAGGGAAACAATCTCGCGCTTCCCTGCCGGATGCTCATTTGAAACTGCGGCGAAAGCAGGGACCGCTGCGGCGCTGCCCACAAAAAGTTTGGCGAAATCCCGCCGCGTGGTTTTGAATTCGTCCATGCATTCCTCGTCAAGGTTTATCGCTCGCGGTTCAAAATGGCCCGTAGGGGCGGTTCGCGAACCGCGCCTACATGCCAATCCAAGATCCAATCGCGCAAAGCCTCTGCGGGACAAATCAGATCCCATACTTCTTGGCGTAATGGCGGAAGGAACGGTAGGACATTTTCAGGAGGTCGGCGGCCTGGCTGCGGACTCCGCCGGCGGCTTCCAGAGCGGCTTGCAGGTACTGCTTTTCCAACTGTGAAACCTGGGTTTCAAAGTCGACGCCCTCGGGGGGAATCTTAATCGCTTCCTGGCTGGTCGAGGTAATTCCGGTGATCGATCCGGGAAAATTCGCCAGCTTCACCACGCCATCGCGGCCATCGCTGACGGCCACGGCGTGCTCAACAGCGTTCTCCAGCTCGCGAACATTGCCAGGCCATGTCCAGCGACAAACGGTGGCCAAGGCTTCCGGTTCAAAATCGCTCAAGGCCTTTCCCATCTGAAGGGCAAACTTACGCAGGAAGTGGCGCGCCAGTGGCTCAATGTCACTCGGGCGTTCGCGCAGCGGCGGAACGTGAATGGGGATCACGCTGACGCGGTAATAAAAATCCTCGCGAAACTGGCCGCTGGCCACCATCTTTTTCAAGTCGCGATTGGTGGAGGCGATCAGGCGCACATCCACCGACACATCCATGGAGCCACCCAGCGGACGGACGCTTCTCTCCTGCAGAACGCGCAGCAGCTTCACCTGCATGCCCAGACTGGTCTCACCGATTTCATCAAGAAACAGCGTGCCACCATGGGCCGACTCGATAATTCCCTTGCGGTTGGTTTCAGCCCCGGTGAATGAGCCTTTGAGGTACCCAAAGAGTTCGCTTTCCAAAAGCGTCTCTGGAAACGCGCCGCAGTTGATGGAGATGAACGGTTTCTCGCGGCGCAGGCTGGCCTCATGGATGGCTCGCGCAACCAGCTCCTTGCCCGTGCCGCTTTCGCCGGTAATCAGCACAGTGCTGGTGGTGGGGGCCACGGTGCGGACCATTTCCAGAATCGATTCAATGGAGCGGCTGTGGCCAACGATGTTCTGGGCGGCAAAGACGCGCAGAAGTTCGCGGCGCAGGCGAAGATTCTCCTCGCGCAAGGCCAGCTCTTCCAGGGCGCGGTCCACCGTCAGCGTAAGCTCCTCCACCAGCGTGTCGGTCTTCACCACGTAGCGGTAGGCGCCCAGGTTCAGCGCAGTGATGGCCGTGGAAACGGTGGGCACAGCAGTGATCAAAATAAACGCGGCAGGATTGCGGGTCTCGCGCGAGTATTCCAGCAACTCAATGCCCGACAGGTCTGGCATGCGGATGTCGGAGATGATGAGGTCATACACCTGCGATTCAATCTTCTTCTTGGCGGCCTGCCCGTTGGAGACCGTCTCCACCAAGTGTCCCTTCTTGCGGAAAGCAATTTCCAAAACCTGGCAGAGCGATTTTTCGTCGTCGATAATCAGCAGTCGGGCCATCCCAAATTCCTTCTCAATAAATTCAAATCTAATCGCTAAGCGCCTGGTCTATTCCGGGTCTCACGAAGGCAGAGGGAGGAGCTTCGCGCGGCAGATCGATGACGAAGCGCGCGCCTTTCCCCGCCTGGGAGGTCACCTGGATGGAACCCTGATGGCCGCGGACGATCTGATAGACCAGCGCCAGACCCAGCCCGGTTCCATCGTTAAACCCCGATTGAAACGGTTCAAAGACTTTCTCCAATTGTACACTGGTAAAGCCAATTCCGGTGTCCGCCAATGTTACCCGAATGGACTTGCCAATTTCTTCTGCCTGGGCGGTAAGCGTTCCCCCGTTGGGCATGGCCTTCAGCGAGTTGTCGCAAATATTCCAGAAGACCTGGCGCAGTTTATCCGCGTCACCCATCAACGTCACACCGCGGCGCGGGAATTTGCGCTCAATCTTAATCTGCGGGCCGAAAAGCGGATGATGCTCAAGCAGAAGCAGAGTCTCCTCCAGCAGGGTCACGACATCCAGGTTCTTAAACTCAAATCGCTGATCGCGCGAATAGAGAAGGAAATCAGAAACCAGCTTGTTCAGCCGCTCGGACTCGCGGCTGACGATGGTGATCAGCTTCGATTGGTCATCATCCAGTTCGCTGATCGACTTCAGCAGCTTCACCGAGCCGGCGATGGAGGCCAGGGGGTTGCGGATTTCATGGGCAATGCCCGCCGCCATGCGGCCCAGCGTTGCCATGCGGTCTTTCGTGCGGTATTCGGCGTCGCGCCGCTTCTCCTCAGTAAGATCCTGAAAGTTGTAGACGTATCCAACCGCGCCAACCTCCGGCACCACCAGGGGGGAGGAGGAGACGCCGAGAATGCGATGTTCACGGCGCGGGTGCAGGTAGGTGATCTCCTGGCGCGCCATCAGCGGACCCGCCCCCGGGGAAGAGGGGATATCCTCCGCCAGGCCGCGGAAGATGGAATCAATATTTCCGCCGCGCAATTCACCGATATTGCGGCCCAGGATTTCCGCCCCGGCGGGGTTCAGCTCCGTGATCCTTCCCTTCAGGTCCGTACTCACCAGACCTTCGCGCATGCTTTGGATGATGTTCTCGTTCTTCGCTTGGAGGCTTGCCACCTGCCCACTTTTATCGCGCAGTTCACGGCCCGCCTTGCGCAGGCTTTCCGCCAGATAGCTGGAAAGATAGGCCACCGCGAAGAAACCGAAGAAGCTGGCGCCAATTTTTACCTGAAGCGCGGTCATAACTTCCGGCGTCAGCAGTGAGCTTGTGGCCAGGTATTGCAGCGCCGGGAACCTGGTTACCAGCTCGGGATAGACGCCGGGTAGATATACCAGCTCGATCATGGCCCCCATTAGTACAAAACTGACCGCGGCAATCAGAAACGCCCGGCCCCGGGGAAAGAGAATGCTGGCCAGTATGATGATGACCAGATAGAGCGAAAAATAGTTGCTCTCCAGGTCGCCCGTGACGTGAACGATGGCCGTGATGATAACGATATCGCAAAAGATCTGAAGGTAGGCCTGAAGAAGGTAGTCGGTACTGAGCTGATTGTAGATCAGGAAAAACAGGCTGACGATCAACCACAGGATGACTGCCATGCCCAGGTAACGAATGGAAGACGCACCGCCAGGATTGGTCAACTGGTGAATGGCGTAGTCGATGGCGAAGACAAAAACAATAATGACGAAGCGGATCTTGATGACCCAGGGAAGCCATTCCTTGATTTCGTCGGTGAAGATCATAAATGAAGGTGCCAGGTGTCAGGTGTCGGGTATCAGGGACTGGCGCGGGGCAGGAATCTTAAATCAAAATCAGGAAAAGGGGGCCCGGGTCCAGACCCCCTGGCGAACTTCCCCATGGGCGGGGGACATTTTGATTTCCGAACGGGAATCATTTCCCACATGAATTTCCTGGCACCTGATACCTGGCACCTGATGTTATCCCGCCAGTTTTCCGATCAAGCTGAAGAGGGGAAGGTACATGGAAATAACCACGCCGCCAACCACCACACCAAGGACCAGGATGATCATCGGCTCCATGGCGGTCAGCAAATCGCCCACGGCGGCGTCCACTTCGTCCTCGTAGAAATCCGCCACCTTGCCGAGCATGGAATCCAGGGCGCCAGTCTGCTCACCGACGCCGATCATCTGCACGACCATGTTGGGA
>Ga0302320_10002484_pt1 | contig 43352 bp, 39 predicted proteins | sample Bog_T0_3_FD_202130 | JGI IMG/M metagenome (GOLD analysis project Ga0302320, IMG submission 202130) | Peat permafrost microbial communities from Stordalen Mire near Abisko, Sweden - Bog_T0_3 | ecosystem: Environmental > Terrestrial > Soil > Wetlands > Peat | place: Sweden: Abisko, Stordalen Mire...
CGCTTCTTCTTCGTGCGCACGCTGAAGCGTCCCGAGTTCCGTGAGTTCATCCCTTACCCAAGAAAGCGCTACCAGCTTCCCGGCATTCTGAGCAAGGAAGAAGTGGCCCGCATGATCAACTCGAGCGGGAACCTGTTCCGCCGCGCCTTGCTGATGGTTCTCTACGGCACCGGTATGCGCCGCAGCGAAGTCGCCCGTCTGAAGCTGAGCGACATCGACAGCCAGCGGATGATTATCCGCGTGGTTCAGGGCAAGGGCAGCAAGGATCGCGACTTACCTCTGAGTCCGGCGCTGCTGGAGACGCTGCGCGCCCACTGGCGCTGGCTCAAGCCGCGGACCTACCTGTTTCCCTCGCGAACCCGCCACGACATTGAGCAACCCATCTCCGACAAGACCGTATGGATCGCATGCAACGATGCGGCGCGGAGTGCCGGCATTGGCAAGCGGGTGACTCCACACACGCTGCGTCACAGTGGGGCCACGCATCTGTTGGAAGCCGGAACCGACCTGCGCACCATCCAGCTTCTGCTCGGCCACGGAGATCTGGAGACCACCGCTAAGTATCTGCACCTCTCGCAGCGCCATCTGCAGCAGGTCGCGAACCCGATTGAAGACCTTTCCCTGTTCAGCGTCGAACAGAGCCGTCGCTCGCTTCATCGTCCGCATCAGCCATGAGCCGGCCCGCGCTGGAGGTGGCCGACATCCTCCGTGAGCAGGGCAACCGGTTCCTGGAACGCTATCGGTCCAGCTTCAGCTATCAGCAACTGAAGGCGTTCCGTGCCGTCTCCCGCTGCCGCACCGCCGCACTCGGCGGTCACCTCGACGTGTGTCTGCGATGCGGTCATGAGGCCGGCATCTCCTATAACTCCTGCCGCAACCGCCACTGCCCCAAGTGCCAGGCCCAGGTTCGCCAACGATGGCTTGAGGCACGGCAACAGGAGCTGCTCGACACCGGCTACTTCCACGTCGTGTTCACAGTTCCCCATGAACTGAACCCGCTGGCGCTCACCACCCCGGCTCTGTTCTACGACCTGCTGTTTTCCACAACCGCCCAGACCCTGCTGGAAGTGGCAGCCAACCCCCAACACCTCGGAGCCGAGATCGGCTTGCTCTCCATCCTTCACACCTGGGGCCAGAACCTGCTGCTTCATCCGCATATCCACTGCGTCATCCCCGCCGGCGGACTCGCGCCCGGCCACACGCGATTAAAGCGAGCTCCCCCGTTAGGCCCCTGGGGTTCTGACCCACAGTAAATGTTAGTCTTCGGCCATAGCCGAGACCATTGCGGGCTGAGGAATTGGCCGATGAAGGAGAAGCGATTCTCTGTGGAGCAGACCGTCGCGCCGACGAAGAGCGTTCGCATGGCAACCTCGAAATGCGATGGAATGGTGGCCGGATTCGCAGAGGAATCATAACGCGAAATCCGTCAACAGGGAACCACAGTAGCGCTTTCTTCTTCTCGATGTCCAAAGTTCCGCGTTGAATCATCTAAAGACAAGTGACGGGGCGCTCAAGCATCGGGCCAGTTCGCGATCCAACCATCCCTAACCCGCGATCCGTTGCATTCACCTGGTCATTGTTTACGAACTTGCTTGTCCCGCCACTCAGCAGCCTTGTCGGGCTTTTCCCATCGCTCGTAGAGTTCAACAATCTGCTGTGGCGTCTCGTCAACCTCTCCGCGGAACTCAAATGGAACCGTATCTGGTTGCTCCGTTATCCCCCCATAGCCGCTGAGCAAGAGATTTTCTGCCTCGGCAAATCTGCCTTGAGCAACCAGACTGGTGCCCAACAGGCACTCGCTGCGGTATCGCGACCATGACTTGGGCGCTTGTTTCTCATAACCGGCAAGCGCTTCGCGCAGCAAGACCTCTGCTTCTGCATACTTTTTCAGTTCCATCCGCACTTCGGCGAGCGCAGTGATGTCGTCCAGCGTGTCGGGGTGAGCGGAACCGAAAACGCGTCGTCGCGTTTCCAGCGCCGAAGCATAAAGAGCCTCGGCCTCCGAATACCTCCCCTGGCTCCTGCGCAGTGCCGCGAAGTCGTCGAGGGTGCCCAGCGTGGCAGGGTGTTCATTGCCCAGAATACGGCGCTGCGTTTCCAGCGCGCCACTGAGCAGCGGCTCTGCTTCGGCATAGTGGCCTTCCACTCGATAAATCACTCCCAGGCCGCGCATGCTCACCAGCGTGTCGAGGTGTTCCGCGCCCAACAAGCGGCGCCGCGCTTCCAGCACTTTCCTCCCCAATTGCTCCGCCTCCGCGAACTTGCCCAAGGTCTTGTCCAGCTCTGCCAGGTTATTCATACTGAGCAGCGTTTGCCGGTCTTCATCTCCAAGCAAGCGGCGGCGTGTCTCGAAGATACCGCGATAGAGAGGTTCAGTCTTCGAATATTTGCCCTCATAAAAATAGAGGTTTGCAAGGTTACCCATGCTAGCCAGCGTATCTCGGTTCTCATCGCCCAACAGGCGGCGCCGTATTTCGAGCGTCTTGTTAGCCAGCGGTTCCGCTTCCCCATACTTGCCGTCTTCCTGGTAGGCGACGGCGAGATTGAACATGGTTGTCACGGTATCCTGATGCTCCTCGCCCAATGTCCGGCGTTCCACTTCAAGCGCCTCCACAAACAGCGGCTCGGCCTGCGCATACTTGCCTTCCGACTCGTACAGCAGCGCCAGGCTGTTCATGCCATAGAGAGTTTGTCGATTCTCTTTTCCCATCTCTCGTCGCTGCACATCGAGCGCCTTGGTCAAAAGCGGCTCGGCCTTCGCATATTTTCCCTGGCTCCAATATAGGATGGCCAGATTCTGCATCGTGATCACCGTGTCTGGATGATCTTCGCCCAGCACGCGTCGCTGTGTCTCGAGCGTCTCCGTCATCAGGGGCTCAGCTTTGGCATAGTCATACCGCCTTTGGTACAGACCGGCCAGGCGGTTCGCAGTCTCCAGCGTTTCCACGTTTTCCTTGCCCAGGGAGCGAGTTTGGTCATCGAGCACTTGAATCAACAGCGGCTCGGCCTTTGCCCCTTGCTCCGACATGTCATAGTCGGTCGCGAGGTCGAACATGGTATCGACAGTGTCGGGCTTGTCCTTGCCCAGCACGCGCCGCTGCACATCGAGAACACGGCTGTGCAGCGAGATGGCCTGAGGGTACTTGGCCTCACTGGAATAGAGCGAAGCGAGCTCACACATGGCGAGCAACGTATCGGGATTCTCTTCGCCCAATCCGTGCCGCCTTAGCTCGATGGCCTTTTCAACTTGACGCTGTGCCTCAGGGTACACGCCAATATCCCGGTACGCCTTGCCTATGCTCAGCCGGATGGAAGCCTCGACCAGAGGCTGCCGGTCAAACTTTCCCTGGATATGCGCTGCCGCGCGGTCGAGTGCCGTGCGCACCTTCAGGTCCGGGTCGGGTTTGAAGTGCGCGTGCGACTGAGAACTGGTGCCCGCCTGGGCCAGCAGGTCGTTCTCGATGAAGTTGGTTTCCGCCATGGCGGTGGCCGCCTGCTCGTCGGCCCGCTTTTTCTCCTGAAGCGCGCGGTTCTCTGCGCGGACTGCTTCCTGTTGCGCGGCTACGGCCAGGTCACGCTGGTGCGTGGCTGTCTGCTCAGCGGCTGCCGCCAGATTGCGCTGCGTGCGGGCCTGCGCTTCCGCCTGTACCGCCCGGTCCCGCGCCGCCAGTGCGGCCTGTTCGGCCCGGCGGGCTCGGATGGCCAGCACTGAACTCACCGCGATGCCCGCCACAAGCACCACAAAAACCGCCGCCACACCACCCACCAACGCCCGATGCCGCCGGGCAAACTTCTGCAATTGGTAGCCGGCGCTGGGCGGACGAGCCAGAATCGGCTCATCCCTCAGGTAGCGCTCGATGTCAGCCGCGAGTGCGGCCGCTGACTCATAGCGGCGCGCCTTGTCCTTCTCCAGCGCCTTGCCTACGATGGTCTCCACATCGCCCCGATAGTTGCGGCTGATGGAGCTAAGCGCTGTGGGATCTTCTTCGCGAATCGTATGCACCGCCTCATGAATCTGGCGGCCATGCACGTTGTATGGAAGCCGTCCCGACAAGAGCTCGTAGAGAATTACGCCCAGCGAATACACATCGCTGCGCGTGTCCACATCCCGCGGATCGCCCACCACCTGCTCGGGACTCATGTATGCCAGCGTCCCTACAATCTGTCCCACTTCCGTCTGCAGCCTCGGCTGACCCTCGCTCTCCGTGACGCGCGCCACGCCGAAGTCAAGAATCTTTGGCTGCCCGTTCTCATCGATCAGCATGTTGCCCGGTTTAAGATCGCGATGAATCAATCCACGATCATGCGCATGTTGCACGGCTGCGCAGATTTTCGCCATCAGCGCCAGCTTCTGCCGTGTGCTCAAAGGATGCGTCTCGGCGTACTTGTCCAGGGACACTCCCCGGATGAGTTCCATGGCAAAGTAGGGCTGTGGCCCATAGCCCGTGTCGGCGGTGTTCGCTTCGTGAATCTGCGCGATTCCGGGGTGCTGCAGCCGACCCAACGCCTGCGATTCGTGCTTGAACCGCCACAACCGTTCCGGAGTGGTCAATCCAGGTCGAATGATTTTGAGGGCGACAACGCGGCGTGGCTGGTCCTGCTCGGCCTCGTACACCGTGCCCATTCCGCCTTCGCCGAGCAGCCGGATGATGCGATAGGTTCCGATCAATGCCGGCAGCGATCCGACTTCTGCAAGCTGAGGAGATGCTCCGGCTTCAGAGGCCAGCGCCTTGGCTGCCATTTGCAAAGCCGGCGACTCCAGAAAGCTCTCCTCCCCGTCAGACTCTGCGAGCAGGGATAAAACTTCCCGCTCGAGTACCTCATCCCCGCCGCAGGCCTGGCGGACGAAGTCGGCTCTGCGACTTGGCTTGTGGTCCAGCGCCTCATGATAGATGGACTCAATCTCCTGCCAAAGCTCAGCCTTCACGGGTTCGCTCCTTGCCCAGTTCGCGGCGCAGCCAGCTCTTGGCCAGCCTCCAATCCCGGTTTACTGTCTCCTGCGAAACCTTCAGGACTTCCGCGGCCTCTTCGATGCTCAACCCGCCAAAAAAGCGCAACTCCACCACCTCACTCTTGCGCTTATCCACCAGCGCCAGAGCTGTCAGGGCATCGTCAACAGCGACCAGGTCGGAGCCGGATCTCATCGGAACCTCAAGCGCCTCGTCGAAAGTGAGTGCGGGCCTATCGCTGCCCCGCTTCGCTGCCTGCCGAGTTCGAGCCCAATCCACCAGGATGCGCCTCATCACCTGGGCGCTGACTGCGAAGAAATGCGTCCTGCTCTGCCAGTTCGCGTGCGGGGCACCCACCAGCCGGATATAGGCTTCATTCACCAGTGCGGTGGCTTGCAGCGTGTGGCCGGGCTTTTCCCCGGACATGTAACGGCGCGCCATCCGATGCAATTCGTCGTACACCATCGGCATAAGCCGGTCGACAGCGTTCTCGTCGCCATCGCTCCAGGATTGCAGCAGCAGCGTGATTTGGACTGAAGACGGCTCCATCTTGTACCGGCTCGATTGGCTGAGATCAGCCAAGGCGGGCAATTGCGCGACGAGATTTTCCATGGATTCATTAACGCAAACGGATGCGGAGGTTCCTTTCGATTGCGCCGCCAAGCGATTCTGCGGATCTGTGCGCCTGCGTTGCGCCCGACCAAGAGAATGTTTTGCCGGGAAAAAGATTTTAATCCGGCGGTTACATTTTAGTACCACGAATTCCGCTCTTGAAAGAGGAGAACGTTTCCGAAATCCCCCTCCGGATAGGACTTCAGGAGAAACAAAGGAGAATCAGTATGAAAGCAGCAGAAAAAACCGCAACGCGATTCGACGCAACAAGGGTTCGAGCGCTCAAACGTACAACCATATCCCTGACTTTCGCGTTGGCTCTTACGGCACTCGCACTCTGCGATCCGGCATTGGCCCAAGTAGTTTCCCAGGCCCAGACAAGCGCCGGTCCGGCACTGACCACCTACGTCGATACCCCAATCCTGGCGTGGGCCGGCGTCTCCGGCCAATCAGCCGACGGACAGACCATCCATAAACTCGCTTACAAGATCAACAATGGCGCCTGGGAAGCTCAGCAATTCCTGCCCTACCCCGCGATAAACACGACGGCAGGGCCGGCCCTGGCTACCGTGGGAACTCCGGTGGAGGGCGACCTCTCCGAGACAGCCTACATGGCTTGGCGGCAAGACGACGGCTTCATCCACTATGCGGTCTGGGACTACCTCACAAACACATTCTCCGATGACGACCCATCGGTGTGCGACGGGACAATCTGCGAAGCCGCGACCTCGCCTGCTCTTGCCGGCAGCAACACCACGCTGTATGCGGCATGGACCACGGCAGCCGGGAAGATTCAGTATGCCTCTTATGAAGACAGTAGCTGGACCGTCTATACAGCGGATGTGCCAAATGTCAGTACCACAATCGCGCCCGCCCTCGCGGTCTACGATAATAGTCTCTTTCTCGCGTGGGTAGATCAAACAAACCACATTCACATTGAGAATGCAGCTCTTCCGCTTCCCGCAACCGGGGGGACATGGATTTCTCAGCCGGCGCCTTCGGCAACCACCAGCGTGGCGCCCGCACTGGGTATCGGGTTTTACGTCTCTGAGCCCTGGAAAACGAATGGATACGATTTGTTTGTGGCATGGAACACCGGGTCGGTGATTGAGCTTGCCGATTGGGCGACCACAGCCTGGAATCCTTTCCCGGGCCCGGTTCCTCCCGGCCCCCTGGTGAACTATTCTCCGGCGATGAACACTTACACCCAACCGATATCGTGTGGTACGAATTACTGGTACAACCTCGCTTTTACGCTAGGCGGCTCCGACGCTACAGAGGTCGACTGGACCCCTGTAAACGGGGCAACTGATGTACCGCCTTTCTGCGCCAAGCTCCCATGAGCTCCCGGGCAGTCCCCGCCAGGAGCATCTGCAAAACCAGAGAACGCCGATAGCCCGCTGGCGAATTAGCGTGAAGGAACCAAACCAGCAACCGCAGGGCAGCAAAATGCTCCCCTGCGGTTGCCCTGCTTGTCTAGAGATTTGCAGCGGTTGAGCCAGCGGCCTGAATTGAAATGTGATTTTCAATCATTTTTTCAATGCAGCACCTTTTGGCAGGTTCGCACACCAGCGACATGAGCTTGTTGATCGCATCCTCATCCCCTGGCACAAGGGCTTCAGGAACCGCGCGATTTGGATTCCGGTGGCTCCATGGCGGCACGGCCCGATCGGCTCCATCCAGCAAAATCGAGCATCCCCGCTCTCCGCAATTCCAGACTTTTGTCAACCCTGGGGTGGGCAGCAACAGGAATCGAAGCCGCCAAGGAAAAAATTCGCAAAGAACCTTTGCCGGTTACAGTTTTGGGCCGCACTTTGCGCCTTACATGGTCAGGGCATTTGCAAACGCAAAGCTCCCCTTTCCCTGAGACTCTATGCGGCCATCCATGCCGGACGGCCAATTGACCCACTCGGGGCAGCCAAATCAAGCGCCCCCCGGAGGAATTGAAAATGTGCATCATCGTCAGAACCGTCTTTGCCGGTCTCGCTCTCGCGGCAGTTAGCAACGCTGCTTTCGCCCAAACCGCAGCACCCCCACCGCTCCCCGGCCCCGTAACGTACGTCACGCTGGCGGAATATAATCGGTTGCTCCAGGAAGGAAAGATCTTCCCCGTCGACCCCGCAGTTCTGGCAAACCAGGCTGCGCTCGCCGAAGCTGCGTACAAAGACAACTTGGAAGTGGTGCAGGCCTACCTGAACAAGCATCCGGACGACACTGGGCTGGCCGCAATTGTGAATGCGGTTCCCGACACCGCGGCTGGAAATCCTAACGGCTTGATCGAGTGGCCGAGCGGGGATTACCAGATTCCGTTTACCGATAAAAAAGACCGAAAGGGCTCGCTTCAAACGCTCGGCCAGCAGGACAAGATCGCAGCGATCGCCCATTCGATTCAGTATGCGTCCGATCCCAAAGTGCAGCTTATTGTCTATACCGAGCTCTACAAGAGGCTGCCTCAGGCTTACCTGAATAGCGACGCCGGCAAGAATACGATTCCCCCGTCTCAACTGGAGGGCGCATCCCTGGCTACCATTCAGAGTGTCATCAAATCGCTTACGGACCATGCGCAACAGATCGTCCAGTCCATCCCGTTTCCCGCACAGCTTCCTGTCACAGGCTGTGCTGCTGAGATCGGCGCGGGCGATGCGCCACAGACCACCTGGGGCGACCGCACCACCAGTACCGGATGCACGACCCCGTCGCCGGATGGAATCCTCGCCAATTTCAACTTCCCCGGCAAAAGCCAGCTCACTTGCGTGAAGCAGCAAGGCGCTCGCGGTACGTGCCACATCTTCGCGGCTACGTCGGCCGTGGAACAGCGGGTGGCATTTGATACCGGAAAGAAAGTGAACCTGTCCGAACAGGACTTCATGGAGCACGAAAAGCTGTTGTGGGGGCCTGCGTGGTTCGGCGACAGCGGCGACGGCGGGACTGACCTCATCAACGCCCTCGTCAACAACTATGAGTTTGCCTACGAGGACCAATGGGATTACAACCCGGCGTGGCTGCAGCCTACGAACCCCAAGGTCTTTGAATACCAGAATACCTGCGGCAATGGCTATCCGTCTTCGGAACCCGGCTGCTCAGAAAGCGCCCCTGAAGCTCCCGGAATCTGCGTAACCGACATGCCGATCTGCGCGCTTTTGCTGGCGCCGGTCTCTGGCAAGTCGCACGACTCCGATCCCGTCCCGCTTCCGCTTCCCCTGGTTCCATTCGACTGGAGCATCACAGTGGGAATGATGCAGATATTCACGAGCGCAGATTCCCCGGTGATCATGGGCTTCACCGCCAGCCACGATTTTGAGTATGGTGCGCCCGGCGGGTATATCGAGTACGACCCGTCGGATCTCAATGACAGTAAGACCATCCTGGGCGGCCACGTGGTCCACGTCGTCGGCTACATAGACAACGCCGACCTCGCCAAGAAGCTTCCCCACGCGCCCCCCGGCGCAGGCGGAGGATACTTCATCATCAAGAACAGCTGGGGAGCCTGCGACGGTGACGCCGGCTATAAATACATGCCGGTTGCCTATATGGAGGCGGAGGCGTGGGACCTGTGGACGCTGCCCGCAATGGTCGATTAGGCAGCGCTTGCTGAATCCGAAGCCCGCAGTCCATCGCAACAGCCGAATCAATCAGATAACGTCAACTGTGCGCATTTTCTGATTCCCGTGTGTTTTGTGCTAGCATCCGTGGCAACTCCGAAGGGAGAATCCAATGCGTAGTCCCAAAAGGTTGCTCTCATTCGTGCTGGCGTGCGCTTCGAGCGTAATCGCTGGCGATCAGTCTCAGGCGACGTTTCCGAAGCCTGGCCCGGGCCCAGAAGTCGAGAAGCTCGCAATGATGGTCGGCAGGTTCACGGTCGAAGACGAACTGAAGGCCGGGGTAATGGGGCCGAACTCGCCAGCGATGAAATACACCGGCACCGACGATTGCAGATGGGCGGCCGGCGGATTTGCGGTGATCTGCACGGCAGTACTCCACATGGGCGCAAGGAAATACAACGAAACTTCCTTCATCTACTACGATCCGACTGCCAAGACTTACCGATATCACGCAGTTGACAGTTCGGGCGAAATAGAAAACAAGAATGGTACGGTGAGCGGCGACACATGGACCTGGCTTGGCGAGAGCACTCTTGCCGGAAAGGCCTATCACACCCGATACATCATGAAGTTTGTTTCAAAGGACTCCTATGAATACACCGATGAGGCGGGCGAGAGCGAGAACTCCATGAAGGTGTTTGTGAGCGGGAAGGAAACTCGCGTCGCGACCACCAAGCCCGCGACATCGCAACCAACGCGATGACGGCACCCAGTCATACTTCCAAGCTAAACGGGCACTTGGATCTTAATATCGAGTGGCGCTAACGAGCCAATGCACGTTTCCAGCCAGACACGGCTTGCTGTTGGGAGCTCCATGTGGTTGGTCGCCAATCCGGACAGAACTCCATTTTCGGGGTTACTTCGGGTTTGCCGGTTACTCACACGGAATTGTCGTAATCGAGATTACGGCGTTAGCGGCAGAGATGAGTCTAAGCTCTGGAACAGCGGTTTGGGACTGGCCCAAACGCGGTCCCGAAGGCAATTGGTACGCTATTGCTGCCATTTCGGGACAGAGTTTTGAGACTCTGCAAGCCTTGAATTTAGGGCCTTCTGATTTCGTCCCGAAACTTACCCATTTTGAGACTGCTCATTCGGACCTTCGATCAAGAAGGTTTTCAACTCGCATTGGCGGGCTGCGCCACTCTTGCACGCCCGCGAACCGCGACAGTTTTGTATCCGTCACTAGCCATGCGGAGGAGTTCTATGGTGCCGTGTGTCGCATTCGGATCGGGTGGGAGTTGGTAAAACTGTCCAGTGATGGTATCCGGCCTTCGCCGGTTTGGTAGTTTCCCGATGCTGCCGACGGCGAACCCGTCCACATTTCCCGCAGGCGACTTTATTCTGTAGCTAAACCTGATCTTCTCGTCATGAGAAATCGTGCCCCAGTCGCTGTACCAACCGATCGGATTAGCCAGCACCTTCTTACGTGGGTCTTTTTCCCAATGCCGCTGCCCCGTGAGTGTCACTTCCACGCCGAAATCGGTCTCAGCTTGGTCGATCTCCACCACACCTCCCCATTCAGTCGACCGGCCTATCACACGAAATACGTACTGCCATCTCCCCACTAGGTTAATCCGCCCCCGTGTTCCGCCGGCTCGCGGTGTTGCGATTTCCTGTCTCCGCTTGATTCTTCCGAGGTACCAGGCATGCAACTCTTGCTTGAAGGCGACCACTCTGTCCCTACGGTTCATCTGATGCTTCGGCAGCGGCCTCTCCTTCAACTTGGCCCATCGCTGAACATTAGCCACAGAAAATCCAAGGTACTCGGCGATGCTCTTCCAGCCGACAAGATCGGGTAACTTGTTCGTCTTCTTCACCACGGGCTAATTATCGCAAACTTTCTTCGAGTGCCAAAGCACGTCATGAAACGGCATAAAACGTCAGCAGTTTTTCTGCTTTTCGCCGCACTTTGCCACGATCTGGGCTGAAGCGGGCTGCCTTAGCGAAGTGTCCAATTCAGTGAAGGCGGAAAAAATGTCCACCTCAAACAATGTCGATTTCAGCGAAAGGAAAACGCGATGAAAAACGTAATGAAAAAAACCGCCAGTCTTGCAGTTATAGGGCTGGTCGCCTTCTCGGCTCTTTCGGAGGGCAGAGTTGCAGCGCAGCAAGCACCGTATGTCAACAACTATGGAATCCCAATGAACGGCCCGTATGACGGCGCGTCTCAGTGGTTCCGCCTTCAGATCAGGGTTAGTGCCGACGGGACAGTAAGTGTTCTTCAGCATCTAACCAACGACGTGTCCCTCTTGGGGTGGTGCGGGGTTTATCACCTGCAACTCTTTGAGCTCGGGCCAGCGGGCCCCGGGACGGGTCCGTTGCTGTTGGACGCCACATCTGCCGGAGAGTGCGTTGGCCCGAAGGGTGGCGGCCACGAAAATACCGCAGACTACCCGACGTGGGAGCTGCACCTGAGTCAGGATTCGGCCAGGCGGTTCATGGCAAGGCCGGATATTCGGGCAGTATCCGTACAGTATCAGAGCACTTCGATTTTTGACGGATGGGATCAGATCATACCGTTTATCAAGTTCATCCTATAGTCCATCTGGTCACACTTCTGGCCCGGTTTTTCCGGGCCTTATTTTTGTCTCGAAATCTACCCTTTTTGAGATGCTCCAGTACTGCGGACAGGTTAATATTTGGCACATGCCTTGATATAGTCCGATCGATGCTGGTGTGCCGCTGCAGGCAAGCCGAAGCGACCTCGCCTCCTTACACTGGTCGACGAACGGTATCGCAGCCGATTTCGTGTTGCCTCACGACGAGGCTCACCTGCTACGAGTTTCGTTCGACAGGCAATGCATCATCAGGATTTTAGATGAGATGCCGCTTAGCACAGAGGAAGGCGATACGCCGAATGAGGGATTGGTGTCCGAGCATTTCGCATATCGGCTCGAAGGCGCTGCTTTCGCCCGCTTTCAGTCCCGTGCTTGGAAGGAAGTGAACGCGCCTGTAACCCACTGTCAATTCGTCACAGGTTGGGCCTGTCTGGACGTCCTCACGGCTGCCACTCCGGCGTTCGCCATCGTGCGACGGTAGCGCCCCACGACTTGCGCCGCACCTGCGCGAAATTGTGCCAGGCGTCAGGTGGTGAGTTGGAACAAATCCAGTTCCTGTTGGGGCATCTTTCTGTTCAAACGACAGAACGCTATCTGGGTTCCAAGCAGCGAATCAGGTCGGCTGTAAATGATCGCATCGGAATTGGACCCCTTCCCCGATAGCAGGCCGGATAAAAAGTTAGCCGCAAGCTCTGACGCCTATGGCGCTCCATTAACTGTGCGGGCCATCAGGTCACCCCGCCAGGCCAAACTCATTGGTAGGACAGACAGCCCTGTGCACGACGGCAAGCATCTACCCCAGTCCTCGATGGCAGGGTTTCCGAACAGGAGCGCCCAACCGAGCCCGCCACGCGGACCCGGACGCGCCGCCGCCCACCCGGTGACCCCAACCCTTGCCGGATTCGCCAGCGCCGCCCGTATTGCCGAAAGAGTCACTGCCGGTTGGCCGGTTGGCCGGTTACACACCCGGAACCCTCAGAGGCATTACAATCCAGTCATTCAATCCTCTTTGAAGGTCGGCCATGATCCAGCCTTTTTTGGCCTCATTTGAGCCAGATATACAGCGATTGCTTTCTGATGTATCAAAGCACATAAGCGATGACATGCTTGCGGAGATCGCAATGGCTGATTATGGCCGAGATCAAGACAAGCATCTCGCGCCGCTACGCCAACTACGGGATAAAGGGACATTTGTTGAACCGATGCACTGGTATCCTTGCGAGGTTCTCGAATTGGCCCTCCATTCCAAACCAGGAGAACCCACCGATATTCATGGGCACTGGATTCGCGTATTCGCATGCGCTGCGCTCCTCAGAGCCAAGGAGGAGCCATGGAACTATGGCGGTGATGCTGGTACAACAAGCTACAACCTCATCCTGCTGATTAAGAGCATTCAAACTTTGCCGATAGATTTCACTCTCCAGACAATTCGGATGTTGGCTTGGATAATGTCTCACTCCGATCTCGAAGGCCAGGACGAACAGGTGATCTATTGCGGTGTCGGGCTGCTCTGGCTTGCGTTACAACTCGATATACCACCGCCGGATGACCAATTGATTGAACTCTCGGCGTGGATCGTGCGGCGAGAAGCGGAACTTCACAAGTCTCGGGCCTGGGCATTTGATCGCTGGCTCCTTGGAATTGGACACGATCCACCGCCCAGTCCATGGGAGTCTTTGGGAGAGGACTTATGTAAACTCCAGCGCGGCAATCGTCAGCGAGAATTGCAGGGCTGGGTGAAGCTCATCGGTAATGAACTCTCTGGGAGAGGTACGGACTGAGTCGAAGGCACGTTTTGGCGGTTCCGATTGTGTGGTCGCCAATCCGTCTCCAACCCGACTTCGGGGGCAAAATGGGGGTTCTGTACGTATGGCCGGTGAGAACGAAGCCGCAAGCGCCGCGGTCGCTGCAGCGTTGGCTGGCGAGTAGTTTTGAGGCCGGTGTAGAGTGTTGTTTACGTGGAGGTATCTGCATCCATGACCTAGCCGGCCATCAAAGTGGCCGACATCGTGCGAGCGAGGGGCAGACAGTTTCTGGAACGTTTCAAGGCCATTCTCAGCTTTCAGCAGCTGAGAGTTTTTCCGGCTGTGTTGCGACTCGGAAATTGAGTGCAGCCCAATCAAGAAAATGGCTATTGAAATTCCATATATATATTTGTAAGGACCGCGGCAAACGCCTGCGGCTTCCTTCTCACCTCCAAATCGAAAACGACTCCCACCAGATCCTCCCCAGCCTTGCGCATCGTGAACGAGTCGTTTCCGATGTTGGCTAGCGGTGACTCGCCCGAAACCCAAGATCGCGCCTTCAAGATGATCGACGAACGCTTCGGCAGCGTACCCAGCATTTCCCTCTGACGACTAGTCCAGAGCGCCGTCAAGCGGCCTACGAATAGACCAGAACACGGTTTCACGACGTGGGCCCACTGAGACGGTTTGGAGGTCATCCGGCAATGAAGAGCCCCCGGAGCAGTTCGTATAAGGGCTCGTTCAAGGGCCTCGTTTTGGTAACCTGGCAACTCGTGCTGCTATTCTGACGCGTAACGATTAGGGAGTCGCATGCGGAACCCACGACCATTTTACTGGCTTGGATTTGTCGGAATCATGCTGATCTCAATAAGGATTGGAGTTCACTTTCTGCCTGTCGATCACCCTCCGATCGTCTCGCGGAAGTTTATCGTACCTATCGTGGACTACTTCCCAGGCGGGCCCTCTAAGGCAAATCCGAAATACGCTCAACCGCTAGGGCCTCTCAGCAAACCCGAAATTGAAGCACTCAATAGGGAGGCTGGCTTGCCTTTAACGTTCGAAACATATGGAGGTAAAGCAGAGCACACAAACACCTCCTTTGGATTTGAGGCGAATCAGTTTCGGGTAGACATTCAACCTGGAGCCGACCCGCTCAAAGCTTCCGACCTTGCAACACTACAGACCCTTTTAAAACGAATGTGGAATCACGACTGCTTTACGGTATCGTTGGAAGCACAAGGGATTCAATTCTCTCCAACTGGCTTTGACGTTCCGCCCGTGGGCCAGGCAGATTGGGTCTTGTGGACAGACAAAGAGGGAACATATTCAGCAGTGATTGCCGTCAAGAACGCATGCTCCTTACCGATCGAGTTTCGCGTTGATCCCAGGAAATCACACGTGACGATCGATGTTAGTTCTCCATGGATTGCCAAGGATTATGTAACAACATGGCTGCTCGATTTCCTCGGAGGCGGACTCTGCCTTCAAGCGATCGTTATTTGGTTCCGAGTGAATCTTTTCAAACCTAAGAATTCAGCAAGGTTGAAGCTGGATTAAGTTCTACTGCAGGTTGCACGGATATAGCGGAACAATCAGGGATTAACCAAACTCTTGCATTCGTCTCCGAAAAATGCCTGGCGCCCGTGATTGAGGCAGTGCTGGATTGTTTGAATGTAAGTCATAGAGGAGCACGAGGTGTTACAAAAAAGCTGAACTCAGCGGGCGCTGATTCAGAGAACACCACGGAGGCTCCTCGAAACGATATGTACTACATTGGACTTGATGTTCACAAGAAGACGATCAGCTACTGCGTGAAGGATGCGGCTGGTCAAGTGCATCGGGAAGGCAAGATCGGATCGACCCGGCGCGAGCTGGATGCCTGGATCAAGACTTTACCGCAACCGCGGACGATTGCCATGGAAGCGACGATCTTCACGGGCTGGATCTACTACCATCTGCTTCTGCATCGAATCAGGATCTTCCCTACGCATGTGTGCCTCTCGTCTGGTGGTCCCTGCATCCCTGCAGGACCGGACATCCATTTGCTGTCTAAGACCCCGAAGAGTCCGCACAGAAGATTGAGTTTGTGTTCTCTGCCAGTCCCGAAACAATTCGAAGAGAGCCTCGGGAGTTCGATTTCCTTCGCTCAGTCGCCAAACGGCAGGACCTGGCAGCCTGCGCACCGGATTAATCCTGATGTTTTTTCCTTCTTAGGAAGGTTTTTTCATGCTGCCGCGGTGGCTTTGAATACCTCGGCAGGCACGAAATCCTGCTTCCTGCGGTCCACCGCCAGAAGATATGCGACCATTTTCCTGGCCACGGCAAGTGTGGCTCGATTCGCGTTTCCTCTTTCTCGTTCCTTCTCGTAGACCTCCGCTAACTCGTGGTTGTATCGGATCGCCAGCTTGGCGGCCTCGATCAGTGTGCGTTGAATATACTTGTTCCTCTGCTTGGAAAGCGGCATGCGCAGCACCTTTTCGGCCGAGCTGCTTTCGGCTCCACACAGCCCGCAATAGCTGATCGCTTCCTTCACCGATGGGAAGCGAGTGAAGTCTCCGATCTCCAGTGCCCAGGTCAGCGCAGTGATCGGACCCACGCCGGGAACAGTTCTCAACCGCCTCAGTCTCTCCGCCAGCAACGGGTCTTTCGCCGTACTCCATTCCCACCGGTCCCTGGCCGAAGTAAAAATCATTGCTGCTGGATGCGGTCGCGTGGAAAAGGACCTCGGCCTTCTCTGCGTCGGTAACAGCCTTCGAGCCAGCGAACCAGCGCGTGAAGGCGTCAGTCTGAGTTACCGGCCGCACCACCGCCCGGAACGCATCCCAGACTGTGCGGTCGGCCTCCACGCGGGCACGAAGAATCTTCCTCGCGGCCTCTCCCCTTGCGGCTCTGGACCATTGAGCGGGAGTCCACTGAGGTATGTCAGTGAAGTCAATCTCGTCGTACGCATCGTCGAGTGATTCCAAGATGGTCTCCCCTGCGTGCTCATCGCACCTGGTTGTGATCCAGCCCTCGCCCTGACGTGTTCCTGGCTTGCCGCAGACTTCGCAGGTATGGAAGGACTCAAGCTCGGCAGCCTCAATGAGCGCGGAAATCGCGTCGTTGCGGAACTTCACGTAAAACCTGAGCCCGCCCAGCTTTTCCTTCACTTGCAGCGCCTGGAATGGCCGCTTGGCGTTCTCTTCAGTGGTGGCAACGACGGGCTCCAGGCGCTCGCAGAGCCGCCATAATAGATCGAACCAGCCGTCGCCGTGAGCGAAACCAAACGGCATCAGCGTTTCGTGAATGGCTCCTTCCACGTTGAACCACGATGGCCACCGATCAACCAGCCTCTGTTCAAGTTCAGCGATGGATTTCAGGTTCCACCCATCTTACCGCGCTTGACCCAACGGACGGACAGTAGCAGGAAGCCTCGCGGGTTCACCTTGCCAGTCCTTACGACCCACCCCCCCGGCATTCTCTCGTCCTCGACCACCTTGAAAATAAATATGGCCAAAAAATCCCCGATTGCCTTCCAGCATTGTAGTAGGTAGTAGGAGATTAAAAAATGGAAAGAGTCAGGACCAACCCGTTCTCAATAAGCGACCGCCCAGAACAGCAATCTGATGTACCCCACGATCTTGCCGAAGCGCTAAAAGCGCTGGACGAGCCCTTTCGAAGCAATTTCGGACGTGAACCGGGTCCGGGAGACCCCCTCTTCTTCTATCCTGATTCGGATCAGCCGCAGCCCCCGACCGCATTCCAGCAGAGAGCATTCGTTGCCGCCATGGAACAGATCATGCTCAACGCTGGCATCTATCCGGCCTTTGTTTACGCATTTCGAAAGACGGGGCTGTCGTTGACGGAAGACAACGTCAATCTGCTCACGGCGGCAGAACTGGCGGAATGGAACAATGCGATTGCTGAGTTCAAAACGGCCAAGGGGCCGGCGAAGCGACGGGGTGCTTTAAACCAAGTTGCCTGAAAACTTGATACCGAACTCATTAACAGAGGGGCGTGAAGTCTGAGACACGCCAACCCAGAAGTAAAGATCGGAGCATTTTATGACCAGAAAGAACCCAAGCGTGTCGTCCAATGGGACGATACGATGCGCGATTTATGCGCGGACAGCGTATCAGTTATCAAGCGTGACTGGTGCAGAGAAGCAGATTGATCTCTGCAGACAGGCCGCCCAAAGGAAGGACTGGGAAGTGGCGGAAAGCTGCATCCGCATAGACCACCTTCGGACATCCATGGAAGGGCGAATTGGGCTGCAGGAGTTAATAGCGCTCGCCGTAACCAAACCGCGTCCCTTCGAGTACCTTATATGCGATTCCATCGACATGTTTGGACGAGACGTGAGTACACGGGACCAGATGATTGACGCCTTTACGCGTAGTGGTATCGGTCTCCACTTCGTGTCGAGTGGTCTCGACACCAGTGAACCGTCGTTGCCCTTGCCGGGGCGGCCGAACTTATCGGCAAACAGATAGTGACTCTGTAACTCCAGGAAGGGCTTCGTCTTGGTTCGCTCTTCGCCGCCCAGGATGCGCGCCACAGCGATCTTGGTGTTGTCGTAGAGAATGCGCGTGGGAACGGCTCCAAAATACTCAAAGGCAAGTACGTGGCCTTGCTGGAAAGCCTCCGTCGTTTCGCCTGGAAACGCAGCCACAAACCCGTCATCCGAGTGAGGACAATCCATCGCCAGGAAGTGCGCCTTCCGCTCCACTCCAGCAATCACCACCAGTGCTTCGCCGAAGTCGGCCTGTGCCTCGCCTGGCGGGTGCTCCAGCGGCACAAACATCTCCTGGCCGCCAATTTTCGACGAGCGCACGTAGTCCTTCACGATCGTGTACCCGCCTGTGTAATCGTGCTCGGCTCGCAGCCTCTCGAAGATCCGCTTGGCCGTGTGCCGCTGCTTGGCCGGCCTCAGCTTGTCGTCGGAGAGTATCGCATCGATGACGCCCTGCCAAGGCCCCAGCTTCGGTCGCTTGATCGGCTTCTGCCGCTGATAGCCCGGCGGCACCGAATACCGCAGCATCTTGTCAATCGTCTTCCGCGCCAGCCCAAACTCCCGAGCCACCGCACGTCGGCTCCTGCCATCGACAAGAACCGCTCGCCGCACTCGCGCATACAGTTCCACCGTGTACATACCTCCGGTGTCACACGGAAAACACGGCTCCTCAATGGCGGCGAACCTCGTTTGTCACCATGCGCAGCGCATCTTGTCCGTGAAACCAGAATCTGGCGGTGGCCTACTTTTACTCCGCCACGTCACGCCGCTCACGCGGCGCTACATGGTCTATTTTGCTCCGGCGCGTACAGTTTGGCTGTGGCGAGTCCGATACCGCTGCTGCCGCCGGTGACTAGGGCGATTTTTCCTGAAAGTTTGTTGGTGCTCAAGACCTTGGCTCCTTCCATCTTCTGTTGGTTAGTTGCCATTATTTACCGAACAGTACATAATCAAACACCATAGACACGAAAGCTCTAATGATTTATTTACTTATCGGTATGAAACGCGAGAAGGTTACAGCTCTACTCGGACGTCCCCGCGCTTTCGACACGGAGGGAGCGTTGGACCGCGCGATGCAGGTTTTCTGGCGGAACGGTTACCTTGGCACGTCGCTTTCCGATCTCACAAATGCGATGGGAATCAATCGTCCGAGTCTTTACGCCGCTTTTGGTAACTAGACATCTCTTTTCCGCAAAGTGCTCGACCGCTATTCCAAGGGTCCGTCCGTTTATCTCTCTGAGGCGCTCCGAGAGCCGACAGCGCGCGCCGTCGTCGAGCGGATGTTCTACGGGGTCGTCGATTTGTTGACCGATCCGCATACGCCGACAACGTGTATGTGGGTGCATGGCGCACTTTCTTGCGGGGACGATCCGTTGCGAAAGGAATTCGCGGCGCAGCGTGTCGCTGGATTCGAGGGGTTGCGCGCACGTTTCCGACGTGCAGTTTCCGAAGGCGACCTGCCCACCAATGCGGATGCGGACACGCTCGCGAACTTCGTGCAAACGGTCAACTTTGGCTTGACCGTTCAGGCGTCAACTGGTGCCACCCGCAAGGATCTGTTGCGCGTGGTTGCCGCCGCTCTTCAGGCATGGCCGAAGCAAGACTCAAGCTAAGAAAATGCCCAAACGTGTTCGGCATTCCGGAGCTTGCATGAACGGCGGCTTGTGGTTTCCGCTGCCGATGTCTAGCATGAACTCGGCGGAAGGCTTGGGAGAGGTGCACGAATGATGGGGCGAGCGAGCGGTTTTGAGCTGCGGCATCCCTGGCTCCTCCACAACGGCCTGCTGCTGGCCTCGCTGCTCACCTATGGTATCGATCGCGAAGACGCCTTGTGGCGCTTCATCAAAGCTGCTCCCCATGCCCGGCTGCTCGAACACCTCTCGTTCGCGTTTGCGGCCGTCCTGATTGCGCTGGGCATCTGGCTCCGTTCCCGGGCAGTTCGCCGCTCTTTCGACTCTCGCAGCATCGAGGCGACGGAAAGATGGGGCGGGGTCTTCTACGCGGCCGGACTCGGCACGCTCCTCCCCCTGTCCGGCTTCCTCCTCTTTGTCTTGGTCGAATTCGTCCGCATTTCGCGGCTTCCATCCGTCCGTTCGCAGCGCGGCGAGCCGCCGCGGGATCTTGTCGAAGGGCGGAAGCCCATGCCTCGCGATTCAGGCCGGCCCTCCGGGCTCCCATGGAAATCGGTGCTCGTCCATCAGGCGGCTCCCTGCTGCGCTTTTCTGTCCATGGCGGTTTTCAGCATTACCCTGGCGGACCGACAGGCCGAGTACCTGTTTGCAGCCGCTGCGCTCGTTTCTGTGCTCGCTCACTTTCTTGCGCCCCGCAAGAGCAGTGGCTAGTGGCGAGTGATAAGTTGGCGTCTTCGCTCTGAACCTGGTGCCGAGTTCTGGAACTTCCTCGCCGCAAACCTCGTATCCTCTCTCCACAGCCGAATCGCGATCGCAAGTGCCGAAAGGATGGACGAGCATGCGACTCCCGCTCTTGATTCTTCACATCCTCGGCGGGTCCATCGGTTTGCTTTCCGGCACCTTCGCGATTGCCGTCCGCAAAGGCAGCACTCTGCATCGCGACTCTGGAAACGTCTTCACCATTGCGATGCTAACTCTGGCATTAAGCGGCTTATGTCTCGCAATCCTGAAGTCCCAGACCGGCAACATCATCGGCAGCGTCATCACCTTCTACATGATCTCCACTGCGTGGCTTGCAGGCCGTCGCAGAAACACAGGCTCGCTTGATTGGGCCGCACTGGTCGTCGGCATTGGCGGAGCAGCCGCCATCCTCACCCTCGCCATCCACAGCGTCCGGAATCCCGCTACCGCAGACCCAAACGCCCCCGCCGGCATGGCCTTCTTTATGGCGGCCGTCCTCGTGCTCGCCGCCTCCGGAGATATTCGCATGTTCGCTCGCGGCCAGTCTTCCAGCCGACAGCGCATCACGCGCCATCTCTGGCGCATGTGCTTTGGGCTTTTCATCGCAACAGGCTCTTTCTTCCTCGGCCAGCAACAGGTCTTTCCCGCTTTCCTGCGCGGCTCCCTTTTTCTCACGGTCCTTGCCGTCCTGCCGTTCCCCCTCATGATCTATTGGCTCATTCGCGTCCGCTTTAAGAACGCTTACAGGATCCAGCCACCACACAACCCGACTCCTGTGTCTCTGTGAATTCTTCAAAGGCATGAGTCTCGCGCGCCTGCCTCACTGAGCTTGAACCAATGAACCGAGCCATCGGGAATGAGGATGAGGCCTAGAGCAAGGCTGGCCGGAGGGCTTAACAGCATTCCGGGCATGTCAACGGCTAATGGGAAGCACCATTTGGTTGCTGTATTTGCAGAAATCGAGACGTCCTTCATTCCTGAATCTCGGGGCGTTTCTCTGGACTGACTGTTGCAACCATTCCCCAGGGCGCTCTCAATGAGCGCTTTGCCCTGATAGCAACAACTGAAAACTATGGCTACAGAAACTTCGGCCCGCCGCTCGCTGACACGGCGCTAGCCAGACTTTGCGCGAATGGTGATTGCACAGTGGTTCTGAAATTGTTCAGTGCGGCGTCACTGTGCTAGCTCCGTACCGTCCCTTGAGCCGGCCGTCGCGAGCGAAGTCGCGCATCATTGCGAAGTATCCATCAGCGTTGCGTGTATTGACCCGCTCGCCGTCCGGCCCGGTCTCGAATTCGTAAATTCCGTGTTCTGCGTGCGGGAAAACCGCGAGGGTAATAGGCCGGCCTTGGGCGGCGAGCTCCTTGAGGCGGCTAGCGGTCGGGGCACTAGGCGCTTCAAGGTCGTCTTCGCCCAGTATCCACAACTGCGGTGTCGCGAGCGCGCGCAGCGTTGCCATGGGGTCGTAGCGGAAAGACGTGCCGACCACAAAGGCCTTACCCTTCTCACGGAGTTCGGCCTCCGTGTACGGCAGGATAAGGTATGTGTAGTTGCCGTGGAGATCCTTGTACCAGGATTCGTTGCGATATTTCGCGCGCACCTCGTCAAAATGTTGGAAACCTTTGGTAAAGCCGCTTTCGAACACCGCCTCGGCGGCCGCGGCTACTTCTTCTGCTTTGGCGATCTGTTCGGAGCTGTGTCCTTTCAGGCGCATCTCCAGCGCCACCTCCTGTTGATCCTCGTCGATCACCGAAAAAGCCAACCCGTATCCGACAATGACAAAATCTACTGGAGCGCGGATTGCCGCCAACGGCGCAACCCAACCTCCTTCGCTGGTGCCCTGGTAGCCGACCCGACTCGCCCTGGAACCGGCCAGCCGTCGAGCCTCACGCATGGCCGCGACGGCATCATCCGCCAGGACGCTGAAATCCTGAGTATATTTACCTTCAGAAGCGCCGGTTCCGCGCTTGTCATAGACGAACGCGCCCACCCCTTCCGCGGGCAGGAGCCGCTGTAACGCATAGAAGTCGCGTGCGGAGTCATTTTCGGAGCCGTGCACAAGCACCACGATCGACACTTGACCGCCGTTCCTGGGAAGCACCAGCCGTCCGGCAAGTTTGGCTCCGGCAGCATTGAACTGAGTGTCGATCACATCGAAGGCGATGCGGCTGCCATTGACACCATTGAAAGAGACAGTGCCTTTCGGGCAGTCAGAGAACGTTACCGTCTTTCCATCCGCTCGATCAGTCCACCCCAAAGTGCTGCTCCAAGTTCTGTCCGCGGTTTTGTGAAGGGTTCCCGTGGTCCCGTCAAAACGCCGCCACCTAAGGGCTTCGTCGTCTGACGGACCAATGTCGACTACGCCGCCGTCGGCCAACCGGTACGCGCCAATCCTGCAGTCGCCAACCGTATCGGCGGCAAGAGCCACTGCGGGGAGAATCGAAGCCACGGCGACGACGGCAAGCAGAAGAGCAACACGGCTTAACCACTGATGTGCGTGCCGCGTAGAGTAGTGCACGTCGTCTAACCCCTCAGACCGATTTGGAATCGATTCAAACATGAAATCTCCTGGAAAGGATTGAATTGCGCGTAGCCTGTAGGAGGACCGGCAAACGCACTGATGATTAAGGCGTTGCATTTGCTGTGCTCCCCGGAAGAGTGTCGATGAGGCCGAACTGAGCCTCAAGATCCCACTATAAGAACCTGTGCAGCTTAAAATCTTGACGGAGTGGAGCGATTTTCTGACGGTTTTATGACGAAAGATGAATCCAGGGTTTTTTCGTTCGACGACGCCGAGGTTGAGCCTCGCACGGGCCGAGTTTCTAAGGCCGGCGCTGTCGTTCAGCTTGAGCCCAAGGCGCTCAAGCTCCTGGTATTTCTGATCGAAAACAGGGATCGCCTGGTCGAAAAGGATGAACTTCTGCATGTTCTGTGGAAGGACATCAACGTCACCGAAAACGTCCTGGCAAGCGCCATTGCCAAGTTGCGCCGCACATTGGGGGACAACTCAAAGAGCGCCAAGTACATTCAGACGGTCCATACCCGCGGGTATCGCTTTATCGCAAACGTGCAAGTGACGGATTGCCCTGCGAGAGGCAGCCAAGAAAGAACGGAGTTTCTGGAGGCCACGGCCAAAGAATGCGCTGCCTCTCCGCATTCAACCACGGGAGCTGTGACTGACGTCCCGACTCAAGCCGAGGCGCTGCCATTGACAAATCCGCAAAGACCACTCCTTGCCAGGAATTTGGCACTCTCCGTGACCTTGTGCGTTTTGCTGCTGGGAGCGGCAATCTATTGGAGGTCTTTCTCAAGTAAGAGGCCCTCCAGTTTGCCTGGTGCGAATATCACTTCCATCGCAGTATTACCCTTCCAATCGGTAGGCTCAAGCGAGGACGATCGCGTTCTCGGCTTCGAAATCGCAGATGCGTTGACTGCAAGGCTGAGCAACAGCGCTCATCTTTCGATCCGACCACTTTCCACAATCTTGCACTATTCCGATAGCTTCAATGACCCAACGGCTGTCGGACGGGCGCTGAATGTGGACTATATCCTGGTAGGGAATATCCAGAGGGATCCAGGCCTTGTGACCATGCGACTGATCCGCGTTCGCGACTCGGCTTCTTTACAAACTGGTTTCTTCAACGAAGCATTCACCAACATTTTTCAACTTGAGGAATCGCTTTCCGTCCAGGTCTTGCGTACTCTGACGGTCACTCTGAACGACGAGGAAGAACAGAGATTCCGAAGGCGTTTCACGCAAAATGCGGCGGCCTACGAGGCGCTGCTCAATGCCGATTACCTCATGAACCTTGCGACTCGAGATGGGATCAATCAGGCAATCGTTTCATTTCGGCGAGCCATCGCCATCGATCCAAACTATGCCATGGCCTATGCTGGCTTGGGTGATTGTTATTTGCGACTCTTTCGCTTCGGAATCGCTCCGGCGGAATTTGTCCCCAAGAGCAGGGCTGCAGAGACAAAGGCCATCGAGATCGACAACACCGTCGCCTATGCGCATTCCATGCTCGCATACATTGCCTTTCAGTACGATTGGGACTTTCCGCGTGCGGAACGCGAATACACCCTGGCGCGGGAGATGGATCCCCCTCTCGTGCATCAATGGTACGGGTTCTATCTGTTGGCGATTAACCGCGCTCCTGAAGCAGACATCGAGTTCAAGAAGTTCAACGACTATTATCCCTTTTTGCCGCAGGGCATCACCTTCTACGGGCAGTATCTCTATCTGCGACACCAGAATGGTCTGGCCGTGGACCTGCTCAACAAGTCGCTGAGCATGCAGCCGGATTATGCTCTAGCGCACGAATCCCTTGGCATGGTTTACGAACAACAGGGCCGGATGAATGAGGCCATAACGGAGATACAGAAAGCCATCGATCTGTCTGGAGGCACATATGGCCTTGGCTCCCTCGGCCATGTTTACGCCGCTGCGGGACGGCGTAGCGACGCACACAAGATACTTCATTCTCTCGTCGAGCATTCTTCGAGCACCTACACTTCCCCCTATCAGTTGGCGATCGTTTACGCAGGTTTGAACGAGAGGGATAAAGCGATCGATGAACTCGAAAGAGCCCACGCCGACCGTTCCCTGTCGGCTCCATTCCTCCGCTTCGATCCGCGCCTGGACACCTTGCGGGCGGAGCCGCGCTTCCAGGATTTTGCCCGGCGCCTTGGACTTTCGTTTTAGAGGAACCCGAGCGCACACAGGCCGGCTTCCCAATGCGGCTTTAGGGTGCTTATTCTAGCCATCAGCGCACAAGGCAGGTTGTGCCCCCATTGCTCACGAGTCAATTGGCGATAAATCGCCAAGTCACTCATCGAGGAAGCGGATTCACATGGACGAGTAGTCGTCTTCTTGGACAAGTGAACTACGCTGTCATGGGTCAAACCCTCAAGAAACTGTTGATTCCGACAGTTTGTGGACGATAAGGAATGCCATCCTTCTGCCGTGCGACGTCGGGCGATCATCCGCGATAATCCGGTTTATCACATGAACGTTGACCGCGTTCCCTACGCCAGGGCGGCAGCCGTTTGCATTTTCGTCGTTGGATTGTTTGGCCAGTTGCTAAGCCTTCCGGCAAATCACGCCACGAGCCGAATTTTTCAATACCTGACTTGTGCGCGGCGCGAGCGTCAAGGAAGTCTGGCGCTCTCTACCTGGCACGGATCGGCTCGATCACGGAAGCCATGTCCTTGTCGCCGAGCCCCTTCGCCACGGCAGCTTCAAAGAGATTGCGAGCCACTCTCGCGGTTGTCAAATCGACGTTGTATTGTTCTGCCTCCTCCTGCGCATACTTCAGATCTTTCGTCATAAGCTTGAGCAGGAAATTCACCACATAGTTTTGGTTGACCATCCGCTCTGAAATGGCTCCCAGCAGTGGACTGCCCGGCGCACCCGTTCTCAGGATCGATAATGCTTTATCCCGGTCAAGACCGCTCCGCTCTATCCACGCGAGCCCTTCTGCCAAAGATGCTACCTGCACCCCGCAAAGGAAGTTGTTGATCAACTTCATTTTTGCCCCACTCCCAACCGGCCCCAGGTGAACGATTTCTTTGCTCATTGCCTTCAAGACTGGCAAAGCGGCTTCGAGCGCCCGATCGCCTCCACCGACAAGAAACGAAAGCTGGCCTGCCCCCGCCTGCATTCGACTCCCCGTTACTGGTGCGTCCAACAACACCGTTCCATGCTGCTCGGCCAGTCCCGCCAGCTCGCAAATCCACGAAGGGCTGACCGTACTCGATTCGATCAGGATTGTGCCTCGCCCTACGCCTTCGAGCGCCCCATCCTTGCCCGTCCAAACTTCGCGGGACGCCGTGTCGTCGGCAAGCATCCCGATTACGATCGACGCACCATTCGCGGCCTCTGCCGGCGTCAAAGCCAATCGCGCGCCTCTACTCACAAAATCCTGAGCCTTCGCGGCGGTGCGGTTATACACGGTAAGTGAAAACCCAGCCTTCAAAAGATTAGCCGCCATACCGCCGCCCATGGTGCCAAGTCCGAGGAATGTTACGTTTTCACTCACAGAAATTCACCCCATCTTCTTCATTTATCAACCGAGCGAATGTACCGCTACCAGACGGTTCGCGTCCTTTGCTTCAATCTGGATCGGGTTGCGCAACGGGCGACCGAACCCCTCGTAGAATACCTCCATCCAGTCACCATCCTGCAGCACAATGCCGTCTCCAAAGCTTAACGAGTGGGCGCCAAAGAAGTGCACATGCACGTCGCCTGGCCGGCGATGACCTTCAAATTTAAAGTGATGATGCTCCAGATTCGCAAGACTGTGGCACATATTTGCTTCTCCCGTCGCCACTGCCTTCGACCAAAACGTCTTCGCCCCGCGCTGGAGCCGAACCTCTCCGGCAACCATGTGAAACTCCGCGCCAATTACCAACTCAGGCCCCACGCTGCAGGTTCGCAGCTTCGAGCCGGCAAGGTTAAGGTAGTTGCGCTTCTCGAACAGGTGGTCGGAGAACTCATTTCCCGCAGCCATGCCGATGCGATACGGCGCGCCCTCCTCGCCGATGATGTAAATTCCGGCTACTTCACCCTCTTCGCCGCCATCTTCGGCGTAGGCCGGAACCGTCAAGGGCTCGAATGGCCCTCGGAGCATGGCTCCGTTGCCCTTGTAGAACCACTCCGGCGCAATCCCAATCTTACCCGGCGCAGGGCGCCCGCCCTCCACACCCCACTGAAACATCCGCATGCTGTCGGTAATGCTCTCAGCGGCTTTCTGAACATGCCCGGCATGCATAGCCTGTCGATCCTTGGCACTTCCTAAGTGGGTTAGGCCTGTTCCCGCGATAGTCAGACGTGACGGTTCTCCGGGCACGTCGATCGGAGCCAGCAGATGCCATTCCGAATTCCCCGCATATATCGCGTCGTAGTCCAGTTTCTCCCCGCGCGCTAACGCAACTGCCTGCTCGCTAATTTTGACACCACTGCCAAGACAGCGCTTGGCTAGATCGTAGACACTCCGCGCATCAGTGAGGCAACGGAGGTGAGGCTCTTCCACTATTGCAACGCGCCGAGACAAACCGTTGCCAATTTGAACGAGATGGACCATGAAGCAAACTCCCTTTACTCGATGATCTTGAAGCGCTTCAGTGACTCTTCGTTGACAGTCAATCCGAGCCCTGGAGTGTTCTCGTCAAGATCGATATAGCCATCCACTGGAACCGGCTCGCCATCGAATATGTACCAGAACAATTCGTTGCCTACTTCAACATCGACCTTGGGAAAGAACTCCGCCATCGGCGAGTTCAGGCTGGCCATCACTATATGGTAGTTATGCATTTGCCCTGCGTGCGGGACCACCGGTACTTGATACGCCTCAGCCATTGCCGTGATCTTCCGCGCCTGGCTAATCCCACCCACGCGGTTCGAGTCAAATTGAATACAGTCGAGCGCATTTGCTTCCAGCAGGTCGCGAAATCCAAAGACAGTGAACTCATGCTCCCCACCCGCGATCGGCACTCGGCCACATGCTTTCAACTCCTTGTAGCCGTGGGTATCGTCAGGAATCACAGGTTCTTCCAGCCAACGCAGATGATACGGTTCCAGGAGCGGCAGCATGCGCTTCGCGTAGTCGAGTGTCCAGCCCATGTACGCATCCCCCATCACATCGATGTCTTCGCCCACTACCTCGCGGACCGTACGCACCAATTCAACATTTCGCTGCATCCCCTCCGCGCCATCCACCGGTCCCCAGCCAAAACGCAGCTTCATTGCCTTGTACCCTTGGTCCTTATAGCGCTGCGCCTCCGTTCGAAGTTGATGCAGCGGCATACTATAGAGACGGCTTGCGTAGACGGGGATGCGCTTTTTTGTGCGCCCTCCCAGCAGACGGTAAACAGGTTGCTTGGCGGATTTTCCCAATAAATCCCAAAGCGCAATATCAACAGCGCTGATCGCCGTCATCCCTACCCCTTTGCGCCCGAACGCCATTGTTCGCCGATACATTTGCTGCCATAGAGACTCGATATCCCACGGGTCGGCTCCCAGTAGAAGTGGCTTAAGGTACATGTCTATGCATGCCTTGGTCACGAGTGGCGACAGTGCCGCATTGCCAACCCCAACGAGGCCACTATCCGTGGAAATCTCCACTAACAACCAACCATGGAAGGCAAAGTTTCCCATCGACGCTTCCCGGAACATGACCAGGTCCATCGGATTGGTGCAAAAGTGAGGAGGCAACGGTGTGGTCTCGCCCTCCCACTGTACGACGCGCGTGCGCACTTCTATGATCTTCATGACTGGCTCACTTTCGGCAGTAGGTCTGCGGTATTGACTGGCTGCACTTTACCTCCCAACAGGAAAATGGCAATGAAGCCGATGATGTGAAAGGTTCCTACGACAACGAACAACGTCTCATATCCAAATCCATGCCCCAGCAAGAAACCTGCGACGACACCGAAGATGGCTCCCCCGATCGCTCCGCCAAATCCGATGAGCCCCGATACAGAACCCACCGAAGACAGAGGAAAGATATCCGCGGGCAGCGTCATAATTAATCCAGACCAGGATTGCTGACAGAAAAATGCAACGCTAAACAACATCAAAGCCCACCCCACCGGCACATGCGGTACCAACATCACCACAGGCATAAACATTGCGCTCAGGCCCAGAACAAGCTTCCTTGAGAAGTCCAGTGACTGTCCCCGGCACAGCAGCGAGCTCGACAACCAACCTCCGAGAAAGCTTCCCACTCCGGATGCAGCATATGGAATCCATGCATAGTAAGTGACTTGCTTCAAGTCGAAGCCGCGCACATCGTAGAGATACTTCGGCAGCCAGAACAAGTAGAAGTACCACGCTGAGTCGCTCATGAGCTTGGCGAAGGTCAGCACTTGCACATTCCGCATTCGCACAATCTCCAGCAACGACAATTCCCGAGCGATCGGTGGCGCATCCGATGAAAAAATTGTAGCGTTGCTGTTCCCCGGGTAGGTTATACACCACCACGCTACCCAGGCCAACCCCGCGGCGCCCGCCGTGAAAAACACCATCCTCCATCCACTGCTCAAAAGCACTAAGCCGATTAACGGTGGAGCGAGGACCGAGCCCACCGCCGTGCCTGCGTTGATAATTCCCATCGCCGTCGATCGACGGTTGAGCGGAACCCACTCCGCCACCACTCTGGTCGCCGCAGGAAATGCGCCTCCTTCGCCCATTCCAAGCAGACACCGGGCCACCAGCAAAAAGCCGAAGCTCATGGCCAATCCATGCAGAGCACATGCCGCCGACCACCACAGCATGATCAGAGTGAATCCACGCCGCGTGCCCATGAGATCAAGTAACCGGCCACCTGCCGCATAGAGCAAAGCGTAGGGAATCAGAAACGCAAACTGTAGCCACGAGAATTCCTGATCGCTCAGCGGGATCGACTTTTGGATCGCAGAGATCGCCACTGGCAGCGTCTGCCGATCGAAGTAACTGATTGCAATCGCAATCGTTACAAGCGCGATGAAATACCAGTGCACTGCAATCGAACCAGAACGGATCGCTCCCGGTTGCTCCGTTAGTTCAGCTTCTTTCACTAGCGCCGCCACCCGGTCACCATTTTAGTCGCATAAGCGATGTTGCCTGCCGTGGAAGTTTCGTGCCGATTGTAACCTCGCCCTCGCTTACATCAAGCCACTCCGGAGAACCTGGAAGTTCCAGTTGTCCCGCCTCCTTCAGACGTCAGACTGCCCTGTCGTCGGCGTCTGCGGCGATCCAATTCCTTTCCATACACTGGACGCATTGCCGTGCGTATCGTCGATCCGGTAGTGTTCCAGCAGCACTTCTTCAACTCCTGCTGGAATCCCGGCAAAAGTCACCTGGACCTCTGCCCAGGTTGCTGTTAAGTCATCGTCATGGTAGTTCCATAGCATTGTGCGCCAGATCAACAGGGCATTTACGCAGGACCCCCTTGATTGGTTTCAGGCTTCGGTTTTCCTAGCCCGAATATAATCCCGCCGGCCAACAACACCGACATTGACATGAGGAAATATCCTGCGCGCGAATTGCCGGTAGCCGCTTGCAGGAAGCCTACCGACCATGTTCCGACAAACCCGCCCAACGCCCCGCAACTGTTGATGAAAGCTAACATTTGTCCAGCTACGTTTTTCGGCAGCATCTCCGGCACGATTGAGAAGAATGGACCGTAGGGGGCGAACATTGTGCCTCCGGCCACAATCAGGAAGGCATATGCCAGCCAGAAACTGTGGGATGCCGTAATGAAGGAGATAAATAGCGCGATCCCAGAGATACACAAGAACGGCCAAACGAATCTCTTGCGGCTGAGCGTCCGATCGGAGAAATGGGCGACGCCAAGCATCAGCATGATTGCGAACAGAAAAGGAGCCGTATTCATCAACCCGACAGCTTCGATTCCACTTGATGATCCCACCCGGATCATCGTAGGAAGCCAAAGCACGAATCCGTAAACGCCCGCGCTCCAGAAGAAATAATTCAGGCAAAGTAACATCACGCCAGGCATGCGCAGAGCAGCCCTAAAGTTGACTATTCGGGGCAGAGCATTCTGTTCCCGTTCGAACTCGCTCTCTAGTTTGTCGCAGCAATCCTTGCTCAACCATGACGCCTCCTGCGGACGGTCGCGCACTATAAGCGCCCATACAAACGCCCAAACAATTGAGGGGAGCCCTTCGAGAACGAACGTCATCTGCCAACCAACTGCCTTGATCAGGAATCCGGTGATGGCGGACATCCACAATAGTGTGACGGGATTGCCGAGGATGAAAATCGCATTTGCCCGCGACCGCTCCGCTCGGGTGAACCATTTTGTCAGCAATATGAGCATCGACGGGAAAATAATGCTTTCCGCCACGCCAAGTAGCAACCGGTCGAGCGCCAGCAGCCAAAATTGCCGGATCACGCCTGTGGAAGCCGCCAGGGCACCCCAGCTTAGTAGTGCGAAGAACACCAGCTTTGTTGCGCCCTTGCGTTGCGCGTATGCCGCGCCCGGGATCTGAAACAGAAGGTACCCGAGGAAGAAGAGCGATCCCAGAAATGCTGATCTGGAATCACTAATTTGGAGCGTCTTGGCGAGTCCGGCGGCCGCACCGAACCCGTAGTTCGCTCGATCTAGATAAGCAAGGCTGTAAGTAACGAAGATCGCGGGCATGAGAAACACCCAGCGACGTCGCAAGCCCGTATGGAGTCGAGCTACATGTTGCACCTGTTCATTCGGCACACAAGTCTTATACCATCTTCGAAAGTAATCAATTCAACCAACAGTTTGTCTCGACACTTGAAATCGAAACGAATTGGTAATGGTGGCCGTCGAAACGGCTGCGCATGGCATTCGTCCGGAACTCCGATACTGTGACCGTTTCGTTGAGCGGTCGGCCTGATCTTGTAGCCGGGTTCTGAGCGAGAGGAATCGCTCGCTTTCTCCAGTCCACCAACTAAGCGCGATAATGTATTTTATCGAGTTAGGAAGTCAACCGGAGAAGCGATGCCATCAGACAGAAAGTCGCCGCCCAACCGTGTTCGCCCGTGGACTGCTCAAGATGAAGAGAACCTCCTTTACGAGATCGCGGAGGACCAACGTCTTCGTTCTCTCGGCATCGACCCGGACGGAGATTCGGTGGACATCATGATAAAGCTTCACCAACTTGCTGAAACCTACATTCGCAAGTCTCAATAGGGATGTATGTTTGACGGAGCAAACCCGCGCTTCCAAAAGAGCGCCGTAGGGTTTTGCGGAGTTGCCCGGTCCGCTACGGCCTCGGGCTTTTTGTGCTTCACCAGCGAGTTACACGTAAGAGCTGACGGATAAGCCCGCCCGCCGCACCTGAATTGCCCGGCCCTCTAGCTGAACGGATGCCCGCACCTGAAGCGGGCCGAATTGCTGTAGTGGTTTTCCGTCACGGAAATAAGGACGAAAGACCTGGGCACGTCCGATTTAAGATTTGGGACTGCCGTCGAGGAATATTTAGCTTAAAGCAGCAAACGTCGATATGCCGGTTTTGAGAAGTTGGGCGAACTGTTCGGCAACTACCGGGCGGCTGAAATAGTAGCCTTGCGCCTCGTCACATTCATTTGCCTGGAGAAACGCCCTCTCTTCCTGCGTCTCCACCCCTTCAGCGACAACCCTCATCTTCATGCTGCGGGCCATGCTGATGATCGCGGTCACAATGGATGTATCTTTGGGAGCGGTCGTGAGTTGGCGGACAAACGACTGATCGATTTTCAGAGAGTCTGCCGGAAACTTCCTCAGATAGCTCAAGCTGGAATAGCCGGTCCCGAAATCGTCGATTGCAACCTGCACGCCTTTTGCTCTTAATGTCATCAGGATAGATTGGGTGGATTCGGCAGTCTTGATCAAAACACTTTCGGTCAACTCCAGTTCCAGAAAGTTCGGCTCCAATCCCGTTTCTTCGAGGATTTCCAGTACGCCTTGCAGAAAGTGCCTGTCCCGCAACTCGACCGCGGAGACGTTCACTGCAACCGATTTCAGGGGCAGCCCTTCGTCCAGCTACGAGCGAGCCTGCCGGCACGACTCCCGAAGCACCCAGTTACCGATCGGCAGAATCAAGCCGCTGTCTTCCGCTACGGGAATGAATTCGGCCGGGGAGATCATGCCTCGCGTCGGATGCTTCCAGCGGATCAGCGCCTCCGCGCCGCTGATCTCTCCGGTTTTCAGATTCACCTTCGGCTGATAACGCAAAGTGATCTCCTGCCGTTCCAATGCACGCCGGAGACCTTCCTCAATGGATCGCCGAGCCACCGCCCTAACGTTCATGGCGGGCTTGAAAAACTGAAAGCTCTGATGCCCAAGTTCCTTGGCGTGGTACATTGCGGTGTCTGCATTCTTGATGAGCGTATCGCAGTCCTGGCCATCGCCGGGATATATATTTGCCCTTCTCCGGCATGTACTTTCCGACTCTACTCCGGAAAATACATGCTGTAAAGCGCCGGTTGGGAGGCTGCTCACGACACAGGGGTTGGCTCAGAACGGATGCACGGAGGCTGGGAATCTTACCTTAAGATATTGATTTTAATGTAGATGATGCGTCGATGAGAGTCGAGACACGTCGAGTGACGTTGAGAAACGTTGAGAAACGTTTAGCTTGGAAAGTGGGTTCATGGCTGCCCCCCAGGGATTCGAACCCCGATAGGCTGCTCCAGAGGCAGCTGTCCTACCATTGAACGAGGGGGCAACATACGCTGAAACGAGCGCGGGACGGAGTGCCCACTGGCTCGTACTGCGGCCGGATGGCGCGGCCTCGGCTGAACGCCCTGAACGCCTGACCACCTTCATCATCATAAGGGGATTCACCTTCACGGTCAAACCGTTTCCTGGCCCCTTTTCGCTTCCATGAGCCGCTTCTACACCCACCCCTCAGCGCCGCAAGATCAGCATGCAAGCCGCATGTTATCCAAATCCGAACTGCGGCATTGTCAAATTCCGGTTGCTTCACAACCCCATCCTCATCGAATTCCGTCCAATATCAATATCGGGATGCGCATGACCTTGACACAAATCCTGATGTAGAATCAGCGATGGGAATGGAGTCCGTCCTCAATTTCGCCTGGGTCCTTTTGGCGGCCCTCATGTTCTGTCTCTGGCTGCGCTTTGCCTCGCGCACCGGCGTAAGCCCCCAATTGCAGTTTGTGGCCCTCGCGGTGCTCCTGCTGATTCTGTTCCCTGTCATCTCGGTCACAGACGACCTGCAAGCGGCTCAAAACCCGGCCGAAGCAGACTGCCTGGTGCGCAGGAACCACGGCTGTGCGACTCTGCATACCATGCTCCCGCCGATTGCCGTGCCTGCTCTGCCGGTTGTCGCCGGTCCCAACTTTGGTGGTCTGCGGCTCACCATCCTGGGCAGCTTGGAAGCCGCGGCTTTTGACCATCCGGCGCTGAATCCCATTCAGAACCGGCCTCCTCCCAACGCCTGAGTCTTCTCTTCTTTTGCATACATAATCCCGTAGATATTGGCCTGTCTCCATCCCTGGCCTCCATCCTGTGTCCGCCGTGCAGAACACGGCGCGAAGGCTGTGTATGAAGCACTTGTTCCCTTCCCTGACTGCCTTGACAGCTGCGGCGCTGTGTTTTTTATTGCCGGTTCCGGCGGCTGCGCAGCAAGCCCTCACCTGGGACCAGGTAAAGGCCCGGTTTGAAGCCTCCAACCCCACGCTGCGAGCAGACGCAATGAACGTGGACGAGATGAAGGCACAGGAAATCACCGCCTTCTTGCGGCCCAACCCGCAGTTCACTTTCTCTGCCGACGGCACGCAGATTGCCCCAGACCATGGGCGCTGGCAACCGCTTGCCGGCACCGATTACCAACCCAACGTAAGTTACCTCCACGAGCGCGATGGAAAGCGGGAACTCCGGCTGAAGAGTGCTCAAGAAGGCACGCAGATCGCCCAGTCGCAGCACCAGGATCTTGACCGGACGCTGATCTTCACCTTGCGGTCGGCCTTTGTCCAAACTCTGCAGGCAAAGACCGTCCTCGAAATGGCCAGGCAGGACCTGGTTTATTACGACCACATCATCCAGATCAGCCGCGATCGGTTCAACGCCGGAGACATTGCCCAGATCGATCTCGACCGCATCGAGCTGCTCCGGGTCCAGTACGAATCCGAAATCCAAACCGCCATCGTCAACCTGCGCACCTCCAAAATCCAGCTTCTCCAGCTTCTCAACGATCGCACGCCCGTCGAGCAGTTCGATGTAACCGGCCCCTTCGATTTTTCCGACACCCTCAATCCCCTTGAAGACTTCCGCAAAATCGCCCTCGACGAGCGGCCCGACTTGCGCGCCGCCATCCAGTCTATCGAGCAGGCCGACACCAACCACAAGCTCGCCGAGGCCAACGGGTCCACCGATCCGACCTTCGGCGCTTGGTACACTTACAACTCATCGAACAATAATCCAAATGGAATCCAGACGCTTGGTCTCAGCGTCAACATTCCCCTGCGCATCTTCGACCGCAATCAGGGCGAGAAAAAGCGCACCGAAATCGACATTGGCCGCAACCAGCAGTTGACTGACGCAGCGCGCGCCCAGGTCTTCAGCGATGTGGATTCGGCCTACGCCGAAGTGGAGAGCGACATTGCCCTGCTCAAGCCTTACAAGGCAAAGTACAACGCCCAAGCCCTGCGCGTGCGCGACACCGTCACCTACGCTTACCAGCACGGCGGCGCCTCGCTCATGGATCTACTGAACGCGCAGAGCGACTACCGCACCGTTCAACTGGCGTACCTGCAACTGATCGGCACCTATCTCACCGCCGCCGGTCAACTGAATCTTGCCGTAGGACGCGAGGTAATCCAATGACTTCTTCTTTCCTGAAACAGCGCCGGCACAATTCCCTCGCAATAACTTCGCTGGCAATGTTGCTGGCCGCACCGGTGTGCCTGCTCTCGGGATGCAAGGCAAAGGACCAGGGCGACAGCGCCCCGCCCCCTGCGCAGGTCATCCCAGTCAACGACATGAATTTGATCGCAATCGATAAAGACGATGTGCCCAAGTTCCCCATCGTTGCCGCCGGACAGGTCGACACCGCCTCGGAGTTGACAGCCACGGGCACCGTCTTCCCCGACATCTCCCGCGAAGTCCCGGTCATCTCCCTGGCCAATGGCCGCGTGGTCGACATCAAAACCCGCCTTGACGACAACGTGAAGAAGGGCCAGTTGCTCTTCCGCGTGCAAAGCGCCGATGTGTCCACCGCCTTCAACGCCTATCTGAAGGCCGTCAACGACGAGCAATTGGCCAATAAGGCCTACCTCCGCGCCGACGATCTGTTGAAGCACGGCGCCATCTCGCAAGCCATGGTTGAGCAGGCTGAGGACTCTGAGAAAAACGCCAAAGCCGATCTCGCCGCTGCCGAACAGTTGTTGACCGTCCTGGGCGTGAACAAGGACCATCCCAGCACCGTCGTCGACGTGTTTGCGCCCATCTCCGGCGTCATCATCGGCCAGAACGTAACCAACGCAGCCGCCGCGGGCGTTACTCTTTCCGGCTCAGCCACGGCTTTCACCATTGCCGACCTGTCCACCGTCTGGATTCTCTGCGATGTCTATGAGAACGACATTCCCAAAATCAAACTCGGGCAGCAAGCCCGCTTCATCCTCAATGCGTATCCCGATCGCCCGCTCATTGGCCGCATCGGCGACATCGGCCCGGTGCTCGATCCATCCCTGCGCACCGCCAAAGTCCGCATCGAGGTTGCGAATCCCGGCATCCTCAAACTTGGCATGTTCGGCACGGCAACGTTCACCAGCATGAAAAAGGAGACGCACGCAGCCGTTCCCGCCGACGCCGTGCTCCACCTTCACGATCGCGACTGGGTCTATCTCCCCGCCGGCGGCAACCAGTTCAAGCGCACGGAGGTCCACGCGGGAAAGATGCTCGACGGCAATCGCCAGGAGATTCTCTCCGGCATCCAGCCAGGGCAGCAGGTGGTCACCAACGCCCTATTGCTTGAAACTGCGGGGAATCAATAATGATTCGCGCACTCGTCGAATTCGCGCTCAAGAGCCGCTGGCTGGTTCTCGGATTTGTGGCGGTCCTCACCGCCTGGGGCGTCATTTCGTTCAAGGCTCTTCCCATCGAAGCCTACCCCGATGTGGCCAACAACTACGTGCAGATCATCACCCAGTGGCCTGGCCGCAGCGCCGAGGAAATTGAGCGCCAGGTCACCGTCCCGGTCGAAATCCAGATGGCCGGCATTCCCCACCTCACGCATCTGCGCTCCACCACGCTTGCCGGCTTGTCCAGCTTGATGCTCATCTTCGACGACGACTCGCACAGCGACACCAACCGCGAACACGTCCTCGAACGCCTCAGCCAGGTCAGCCTTCCCGCCAATCTCACTCCGCAAATGGGCACCGACTGGAGCCCCGTCGGCCAGATTTACTGGTACACGCTCGAAAGCACAAACCCCTCCTACGACGTGATGGAGAAAAAGTCGCTTGAAGACTGGTTTCTTGAGAAATCCTTCAAGGGAGTCCAGGGCGTCGTCGACGTTTCCAGCTTCGGCGGCCCAACGAAGGAATACCAGATCAGGCTCGACCCCGAGAAGCTTGTCGCTTACGGCCTTTCCATCAGCCAGGTCGAGCAGCAAATCGCCAACAACAACACCAACGGCGGCGGCAGCTTCATCGAGCAGGGCGCGCAGCAGATCAACGTCCAGTCCCTGGGCCTCTATACAACCGTCCAGGACATCGAGAATACCGTCGTCAAAAACTCCAACGGCGCGGCCATCAAGGTCAAGGACATCGCCACCGTCGTCCAGGGCCCCAAAATCCGCCTCGGCCAAATCGGCAAAGCCTCCAAGCCGTACTCCATCGTCGGCGGAAAGAAAACCTACCAAGACAGCAAGATCTTCGACAATCCCGACACGGTGGAGGGCATTGTTCTCCTCCAGAAAGGCGACGACTCCGATCCCGTCCTGCAAGGCATCCATGAAGAGGTTGACAAGCTCAACCACGGCATTCTCCCCAAGGGCGTAAAGGTTGTTCCCTTCCTTGACCGGTCCGACCTTGTTAAATACACGGTTGAGACCGTGGAGCACAACCTGACCGAAGGCGTGATCCTGGTCTCCGTCATTCTCTTCCTCTTCCTGGGCAATGTGCGCGGCGCCATCATTGTTGCGCTCACCATCCCTTTCGCGTTGCTGTTTGCCGCCATTTGCCTCGACCTCAACCACATTCCCGCCAACCTGCTTTCGCTTGGCGCGCTGGACTTCGGCATGGTGGTCGATGGCTCGGTCATCATGATCGAGAACATCGTCCGTCACCTCGCCCATCCTGATGACACCCGCACCCCGGGGCAGAAGATTCGCGAAGCGGCTCATGAAGTGCAGCGCCCCGTCTTCTTCGCCCGCGGCATCATCATCGCTTCGTACCTGCCCATCTTCACGCTGCAGGCCGTTGAAGGACGTCTCTTCAAGCCCATGGCCTGGACTGTCTGTTTCGCACTGATCGGTGCTCTTGTCTTTGCCATCGTCGTGGCTCCTGTCATGGCCAGCATGTTGTTCAGCAAAGGCGCTAAGGAATGGGAGAATCCCATCCTTCACTGGCTCACACGCCGCTATCGCGTGGCTGTCCGCGCAGCCATCGAGCACCGCAACACCACGCTGGTCATTTCCACCATCCTCTTCATCATTGCCATTTATCTCACCGTCGGCGGACCCATCGGCTCCGAGTTTCTTCCTCACCTGGACGAAGGCTCCATCTGGGTGCGCGGCACGCTGCCTCCCAGTGAGGGCCCCACCGCCAGCATCGATTTCACCAACAAGGCCCGCCTGGTCATGGCCTCTTTTCCTGAAGTCACGCAGGTGGTCAGCCAAACCGGCCGCCCCGACGACGGAACCGACACCGCGGGCTTTTTCAACACCGAATACTTCGTCGATTTGAAAGAGAAGAAAGACTGGCGTCCGGTCTTTCACCGCAACAAGGAAGAGCTGATCGCCGCCATCGACAAGGAGTTGTCGAAATTCCCCGGCGTCATCTGGAATTACTCCCAGCCCATCTCCGACAACATGGAGGAAGCCGTCTCCGGCGTCAAAGGCGAACTTGCCGTCAAGCTCTACGGCGACAACCTGCGCACCCTGGAGCACAAGGCCGAAGAGATTCAGGCACAGATGTCCGGCGTCAAGGGTATTGAAGACCTGGGCATCTTCCGCATCGTCGGCCAGCCCAATTTGAATTACACCGTCGATCGCGACGCCGCCGCGCGCTGGGGCGTCAACGTGGCCGACATCCAGGACGCCATCCAGACCGCCGTCGGCGCCAATGCCGTAACGCAGTTGCAGCAAGGCGAAGCCCGCTTCGACGTAACTTTGCGCTATCAACAGCAGTATCGCAATACCCGCGAAGCCATCGAAAACGTGCGCCTGCTCGCGCCCTCGGGCGAGCGCGTCTCTCTGGCGCAGCTTACCAAAGTCTCCACCGACGACGGAGCCGAGCAGATCAATCGCGAAGGCGGCCAGCGCTATATCGCCATCAAGTATTCGGTCCGCGGCCGCGACCTTGGCTCAACCGTGGAAGAAGCCATCGGCAAGGTCAACAAATCCGTCCAACTGCCCGCCGGCTATCACTTGGAGTGGGCCGGCGAATATGAAAGCCAGAAGCGCGCGGACAAGCGCATGGCTCTCGTGGTTCCCATCACGGTTCTTGTCATTTTTCTCATTCTCTACACCATGTTCCGCTCCGCAAAATGGGCCATGCTGATTCTCATCTCCGTAGTCATGGCCTCCATCGGCGGCCCTCTCGCGCTATTCCTCACCCACACCAACTTCTCCGTCTCGTCGGCTGTGGGATTCCTGGCGCTCTTCGGTGTTTCAGTCGAGACCGGAGTCATCATGATTGAGTTCATCAACCAGTTGCGTTCCCGGCGCAAAGGGATGGAAGTCTCATCTCACGAGCACATCGTTGAAGCAGCCGTCGAAGGAGCCGTCCTCAGGCTCCGCCCCGTCATGATGACCATGCTTGTCGCCACGCTGGGCCTCTTGCCCGCCGCCGTGTCGCACGCCATTGGGTCCGACTCGCAGCGCCCCTTCGCCATAGTCATCGTCGGCGGCCTACTCGCCAATTTGGTCATCGGCGTCTTCCTCCTGCCCACCCTTTACGTCTGGGTGGCCCGCGAAGACGACGTCCTCCCCGCCGCTGAAGCCAGCGAAGACTTCTAAAGCAGGGATCAGGGAACAGGGAACAGGGATTAGGGAACAGGGATTAGGGAACAGGGATTAGGGAACAGGGAACAGTATGGGGCTGAGATCGTTGGTCTCCAACCCCTTCCGCCAAATACGCGGAAAGGATGGGGCGCCCAGCCATTGACTGATTCCTGATCCCTGTTCCCTGTTCCCTGCCTTCCTCACTCTTCCCGCAGCACTTCCAGCGGCCTCAACCCAAGAATCCGATAACTCGCAATCCACCCCGTAGCCGTAGCCAGCACCGCCGTTCCTATCAGCGCAACCAGCGTCGCGCTCCACTCGATATGGAACCCAACCTCCAGCCGATGCAGCAGCACCCGCGTCAGAATGTTGGCGAACACCACGCCCACCGATCCGGCAAGCAGTCCCAACACGCTGAACTCCACGCTGAACGTGCGCACGATCCGCCCGCGCGTCGCTCCCAGGGTCTTCAGCACCACCGCCTCGCGCATCCGCCGGAATCGTGTGCTGGCAATACTCGAAGCCAGAATCATCAGACCCGCGAAGATGGAAAACCCGGCCAGAAAGCGCACCACAAACGTGATCTGGTTGACTACACTTTCAATCCGCTCCAGCACGTCTGCAAGGTTGATCACCGTGATCGTCGGATAAGCCGTAAACAGCGCCCGCTCCATCGCCGCCACACGTTTTGGATCGATGTGTGCTCCGCCATACCACTCCGACGTCTGATCCTTCAATTGCCCTGATGGCAGCACAAACGAAACACGCGACGCCAGGTGCTGTCCGTCCGCCCGATAGATGGCCGCCACCGTGAGCCCGCGAACCTTCCCGCCAATCTCCAGCTCCACCGCCGAGCCCACGCCCAGGTGCAGCCGCTCGGCCACGCCCGAGCCAACCGCCAGTTCCGCCGCGTCGCCCCCCGTCCACCATTTGCCCTGCGTCACCTTGTCGCCCGCCGGCGGAGCATCGGCCCAGGTCAACTCAGCATTCTCAAGCATCCGCCGCGGAAAGTGCTGCCCCTTCAACTGCTCCAGCGTTTTGCCGTTGAGGGAAACGAAATGTCCTGTCGCGCCCGGCATCAGGTCCAGCGCCTGGATCACTCCCGGCTGGTGCGCAAAGAAATCCTTCACCCCCGCGACCTCATCCGTCGTCACGTCGATCAGAAAGATATTCGGCAACTGCGGCGAAGCCGTCTCGCGCAGATCGCGCAAGAGTGCAGCCTGCATCAGGTAAACCGCCAGAATCAGCATCACGCCGAGACCGAGCGCCGCCAGCACGGCTGCCGACTGGTTCCCCGGCCGGTAAAGATTCGCCAGCCCGTGGCGCAAAAACGAGGGCAGATGCAGCCGTACACTCGTCAGCATGCGACGCAAAGTCCAAAGCGTCACAATCGCCATCACCAGCAGCACCAGCAGGGCGACGGTGAAGAGGAATGCAAACCAGCCGCCCACCTTTGCTGAGTCCGACAGCGCCCATGCAATTCCGCCCAGCGCCGCAACCACAACGATGGAAATCCCCAACTGCAACCGCCGCGCCCACCATCGCGCAAACCAGCCGCCGATGCCTTCGGGCCCCGGTTCAACCAGCCTGCGCAACACCAGCACCGGCCTCACACCGCGCACATCCAGCAGCGGCGGCAGACAGAACAGCAGCGTCGTCAGCAACCCCGTACCCAACCCGGCAGCGATCGATTTCCACGGAAACTCAAGAACTGCATGTACCGGCAGAAGGATGCCAAACACGGCCGGCAGCGCCGCCATTACCCCTACGCCGGCAGCCACTCCCAACAAACCTCCGGCCAGCCCCAGTCCCATCGTTTGCAACAGGAAAATCCGCAGCAGATCACCCGACCCCGCGCCAACAGCCTTCAGAATCGCCAGCATGTCCATGCGCTGTTCCAGGTGTGCGTGCATGGCCATGGCCACGCCAATTGCCCCCAGCACCATCGCCACCAGGCAAATCAAGCTCAAAATCGCGGTCGAGTTATCCAGTCCTTGGCTCAGCGCCGGGTTGCCCTCGCGAAAATCCATCACCTGCGCGTCCGGCAGCACTTCCTCCAATTGCTTGCGCATGGCTACCGGATCAGACGAAACCGATGCTCCGGCCTTCAATCCGGACCCGCTTTTCTCCGGCAGCTTCAGCAGCAGACGTTGGCTCGCCCGGCTCCCCGGCGCAATCAGCCCGGTCTCTGCCAGCGCGGCCTGCGAGATCATGACTCGCGGTCCAAGACCGGCTCCGGCGGTGAGCCGGTCCGGCTCCTGCTTCAGGACCGCCGCAATTCTGAAGTTCCGCCCGCCCAGCCGCAGCGACTGTCCGACCTGCGCGTTTAGCCGGATCAGAAACTCCTCCGCCACCACCGCCGAATCCCCGGCTAGAGCCTGATGAAGAGTCATCGCCGGCTCCAGCTCAGCCGTCCCGTAATACGGATACTCGCTCGGGTCGACGGCCTTGAGAGACACCAGCAGCGGCACAGGATCTGGCGGCACGGAAGCCATCGAAATTGTCTCCGTCACCCAAGTCGAACGGATCCCACCCCCATCCTTATCGAGAAGCGCAGCAACTTTGCCACGATCATCCTCTGTCGGTGTGCGAAAAAGCCGAGCACTCAAGTCAGCCGCCATCAGCGATCTGGACTCTAAACCTAAAGTCTTTCTGAAACTTTCGCTGAAGCCGCGCACCCCCACCAGCGCCGCCACTCCCACTGCAACCGAGAGCACCACAAACCCGAACTTTCCCGGCGCGGACTTCAAGTCCCTCCAGGCGATTGCCCCCGCCCGCCGCCAGCTCAATGCCCGCTTAGCCATGGGCGCCCCGTTCCAGAACGGCTTCCGAAAGCGGCTCGACAAATGGCAGAGTATCCTCCACCACCATTCCGTCTCGAAGAACAATCTTCCTGTCTGCCCGGCTCGCCACTTCAGGGTCGTGCGTCACCAGCACCAGCGTTGTCCCTGCGGCCCTATTCCGCTCCAGCAGCAGGTCCAGCACCAGCTTTCCATTCGTCGAGTCAAGATTGCCCGTAGGCTCGTCCGCCATCACAATCGGCGGCTCAACCACAAAGGCTCGCGCCAGCGCCACCCGCTGCTGTTCCCCGCCTGAAAGCTGCACCGGGTAGTGATCCATCCGCTCGGTCAACCCCACCTCGTCCAGCAGTCGCCGCGCCTTCTTCAGGCCGCTGCCCTCCATGTTCAACTCATAGGGCAGCAGCACGTTTTCCAGAGCCGTAAGCGTCTGGATCAACTGGTACGACTGAAATACGAATCCAATCTTCTTGCCTCGCACTGCAGCCAGTTCCGCCTCGGCGAGATTGTGAATCGGCACCCCATCCAGCCAAATTTCGCCCGCGCTGGGCGTGTCCAGTCCCGCCAGCAA
>Ga0302320_10002485_pt1 | contig 43346 bp, 37 predicted proteins | sample Bog_T0_3_FD_202130 | JGI IMG/M metagenome (GOLD analysis project Ga0302320, IMG submission 202130) | Peat permafrost microbial communities from Stordalen Mire near Abisko, Sweden - Bog_T0_3 | ecosystem: Environmental > Terrestrial > Soil > Wetlands > Peat | place: Sweden: Abisko, Stordalen Mire...
AACAACCGTTCCGCCGCGATTGACTGGCGTTTTACCACCGAGGATGCCCGTATCAAATTGAAGCGCCTCTATCCGAAATTATAAATGTTACATGGTACTAGTGGCATTGGACCAGAGCCTCGAATTGGTCGGTGACGCAACCCCAATCATGAAATTGACTCTTCTCACGACCAAACAGGAAGCCAGAGACGTCATCTCATTTATATTTAAGCCGGAGCGGCCGCTGGGATGGAAGGCGGGGCAATATCTGCATTATACCCTGGACCATCCGAAGCCTGATGATCGCGGCGTGGAGCGTTATTTCTCAATCGCCTCCGCCCCGCACGAAAAGCAGGTGATGCTGACAACGCGATTCGCACCGAAGGGCAGTTCGTTCAAGCAGGCGTTGAAAAAGTTCCGGCCGGCCGATGTAATCGAAGCCCGCGAAAAGGGTGGCGATTTCGTTTTGGATTTCCGGAGGAAGTCCTTTGTGTTTATTGCCGGAGGCATTGGCATCACCCCCTTCCGCGCCATTTTGCTCGATTTGGATCGCAGGCGGAAACCGCTTAATATCCAGCTTATTTATGCCAATCGAAACGATGATCTGCCGTATCGAGAGGAACTGGAGGCATTGCGGGCGTGCCACCCAGAATTCAGGATTGATTATGTCGTTGGTCCGAAGCGGATTGATGAAAAGACCATGGCGAAGCTTGTGCCAGACATGGCCAAACCGATGTTTTATGTTTCCGGACCCGAACCGATGGTGGAATCCCTGGACAAGACGCTAAAAAAGCTGGGCGTTTCCAAGCAGCGGGTTAAGAACGACTTTTTCCCGGGTTATCATTGGCCTTGAGAACCATGCAGTAGAAACGCAGTGTTTGTTTGGTCTTTTTGCGTAAGGACATCGTCGCGAGGCGCTTCCAGATCCATGACGGATATCGGACGTCACCGTTACCCCGGCAGGCGCGTCCGCCTAAAATATGACAATACCATTGACCGACCCCTAAACGAGTTGGGCCGCTTTGCGGGCGTCCATTGAAGATGATAAGAGTGGCGTTATGAGGGTTTTTCCCCAACATACCCACATAGCCCTCGGTCGTGAAACACTCGGTCGTGAAACAATTGACAACGGCATAAATCTGTGGGCATTTTTTGGCGGTTTGGTAATAATCAAAGCCGTTGCGGTCAACGATGGCCAATTGTATTTGGAGTTTACAAGCCATGACGGCGACCACCGGGCCGGTATTTGGATTGACCTCAAAACCTGGCAGGTGGTTAAAACCACGCAAGACGCCAATCCATGAAGTTCCCATTCCTCCGCTTGCTCGTACTTGCGGCAGCGGCATGGGCGGGTCCGTCCGCCTGCCCGGCGGCGACCAATGGGCTGGCGCAGGAGGCTTATGTCTGGCAACGGGCCTGGAATCCGCCGGTTCTGGACGCGGTATCGGAACATGCCGCCGCATTCCAGGGGTTGGTGGTGTTGTGCGCGGAGGTCACCTGGCAGCGGGCGCAGCCGCAAGTTGTCAGGGTGTCACCGGATTACGCCGCGTTGAAGGCGGCCGGCACGCCGGCGGGACTGGCGTTGCGCATCGGGTCGTTTGCCGGACCGTTTGCCACCAAAGATCCGCCGGCGGTTCTTCTGAGCGGACTGGCGGCGGCGTTGGTGGCGGAGGCCCGGGCGCACGGGCTGGCGGTCCGGGAACTGCAACTGGACTTCGATTGCGCCTCGGCCAGACTGGAGGGGTATCACACCTGGGTGACCGCCATCCGCCAGCGCATCGCGCCGGTGCCGTTGACGATCACGGCCCTGCCGGACTGGCTGAAGCAGCCGGCGTTCGGCCCGCTGGTGGCCGCCACGGATGGTTATGTGCTGCAGGCGCATTCGCTCGCCGCGCCGGCCGGTGTGGACGCGCCGTTCACCTTGTGCGATCCGGCGGCGGCGCTGCGGGCGGTGGAGCGGGCCGGGGAATTCAACGTGCCGTTCCGCGTCGCCCTGCCGACTTATGGTTATCTGCTGGCGTTTGACCGCGCCGGGAAATTTGCCGGCCTTTCGGCGGAAGGCCCCAACCGGGACTGGCCGGTGGACGCGCAACTGCGCGAAGTCCGCAGCGACCCGTTGGCGATGGCGCAACTGGTTCGGACGTGGACGACCAACCATCCCGCCACGATGCGCGGGGTCATCTGGTACCGGCTGCCGGTGGCCGGCGACGCTCTGAACTTGCACTGGCCAACCGTGGCGGCGATGATGGCCGGACGGAGCCCGCGTGAACAGGCGCAGGCGAAGGGCCGCCGGACGGAACCGGGGTTGGTGGAGATCAGCCTGGTGAACGACGGCGAACTAGATTTGACATCGCCGGTGACGGTGGCAATCCGCTGGGCGGACGCGCGGCTGACGGCGGGTGATGGCATCGGCGGGTTTGAACTGGCGGAGGACGGGCCGGCTGCCGTGCGATTGCAATTGAGCCGGCCCGGCCACCGGTTGGCCGCCGGGGAAAAGCAAATCATCGGCTGGCTGCGGTTGAGCGAAGATCGCGAGGTGCATTGTGAGATTCTTAAAAATTAAGGCCGGCCTGCGAGAGGGAACCCGGGCCGCGCCCGTCCTCGGGCGCAGAAAGGACCGGCAGCGGGCGATGTTTGGCAAGTTCCAACCAACTTACCCAAGCGTCGGTTGCAGCGCCCGAGACGGGCTCACTCCGACCGGCTTCCGCAGGCGGATGGCGGCGCTTTGGCTGGGCCTTATTTGTCTGGCCACCGGCCGGTTGCCGGCGTGCGGGCCGGATTTCCCCAACCACCTGCTGGATCGCGGCGATGAGGCGGTGCTGCAGGCGCCGGTCGCGAGTTTTGAACGCGAACTGGAGCGCATGAAGGTGGTGACGCCCCGGCTGCACGCGGTCCCGCCCGCCGACGGACAAACACTAAACGACCAGTCCACCGCAGTGGAAATGACTGATCTGGCCGCCGCGCTCAAACGCGAAAAGGTTGCCAGCGAACTGGCGACGGCCATCCTACAGGCGCATCTGGCGGAGCGGATGAAGTTGAACGCCTTTTTGGCGCGGCAGGACAAGTGGAAGGACTTCCATTCCGGGTATTGGGACACCAACGGGTATCACGAACTGCCCAACACGAATCCGCCGCCGGTGTTTCCGGATGTGGCGGTCACGCCGGGATTGCCGCGGGAATTCGCGGATTATTTTGCGGGCGCCATTGCCTGGCATCAGGGGGCGGAAGGCGAGGAATGGGCCGCGCGTGAAGACTGGGAACGGGTGCTGGAGCTGCCGGCGGCGGAACGGCATTTCAAATCCACCGGGGCCGCCTACATGCTCGCCCAATGTGACGCACGCCATCAGAATCCGCAGGACACGGACGACGAAGCCTTGAAGTATTTCGAGCAGGTGCGCACGCTGGCGAAGGACGGTTTTGGGGATTCCGCCGGCCTGGCCACAGCCAGCCTGGGGGGCGAGGCCCTGATTTATCTAAACCGCAAGAATTTCGAACGGGCCTTGGAACTTTACCAGGAACAATTCGCCGCCGGCGACGGGACGGCGCTTAATTCCCTGCAGTTCACCGCCGCCCGCACTCTGGCCGCGACCAACGCCACCGCCGCATCCTTGAAAACACTGGCGCTTAATCCCCGCTCGCGGCGCGTGCTCACAGCGTATTTGATCTCACGCAATCCTTACAACAATCCGCCAGCGGCAAATGATCCACCTTCCTTCGACCGCACAACGGCGTGGCTGAACGCCGTGGAGGCCGCCGGGGTGGAGGATGTGGATTCCGCCGAGGTGCTGGCGCTGGCGGCTTATCAGACGGGGCAATGGGACAGTGCGCAACGCTGGATCAACCGCGCCCCGGCCTCGCCGGTGGCGCAATGGCTACAGGCCAAACTGCTGCTGCGCGCGGGCAAAGTGAACGAGGCCGGCGCTTTGCTGGCCAAATTGAGCCGCCAGTTTCCCATGGAACCGGCGGACACCCGCACGCCGGCGAGTTTTCCAAATAGTTTGTCGGTGACCGTCAATGAGTATTGGAACGAGAACATTCCCATCGGCCGCCAGGCGCTCGGCGAGCTGGGCGCCCTGCATCTGGTCCGGCGCGAATACCTCGAGGCGCTGGACGCGTTGCTGCGCGCGGGATTTTGGGAGGACGCGGCGTATGTGGCCGAGCGGGTGCTGACGGTGGAGGAATTAAAGAAGTATGTGGACCGCAACTGGCCGGCGGTCGCGCCGAAACCTGGTGAGCTGCTGGTTAACCGGACGACCGGGTCTGCGCCGGAAATGACCGTACGCGAATCCCTCCGTTATTTGCTGGCCCGGCGGCTGGCGCGGGCGGAAGACGGCCGGAGTGTGCCCGTCCCGGGCACAGCAAGGTCCGCTGGCGGAGTTTTTTTGGCAAGTTCCAACCAGCTTACGCAAGCGGCGGTTGCTGCGCCCGGGGACCCTCCTTCGCTAAAGCTATGGCGGGCAGGCGGGCGCACTCCGATGCCCAATCCGGCGGCGCGGGAGTATTATCCGACGAATTGGCAGGCGCAGTGGGAGACGCTGCGGCAGGCGATGCAGACGGGGCGGGATGCGGCGCGGCCGGCCGCGCGGCGGGCGGCGGCGTTGGTGTCCGCCGCGTATATCATGCGCACCAACGGCATGGAACTCTTCGGAACGGAAGGCGAGCCCGACTGGCATGTCCACGGCGGCGAGTATGAAGAGGGGGTCTCGCCAGACTCGCGCACGAACGGGAATCCCCGGCTGCTGGCCCCCAGCGCGGATGAACTCCGGCGCGCGGCGGAGCATGACTTGGAGCCGGACGTGCGTTTCCACTATCGTTTTCAAGCCGCCGATCTGGCGGTGGAGGCCGCCAGCCTGATGCCGGATAATACAGCGGAAACCGCGCAGGTGCTGTGCATGGCCGGAACCTGGATAAAGAACCGGGATGTGGTCCGGGCGGATGTCATTTACAAGCTGCTGGTCCGGCGCTGCCGCGAAACGGAAATCGGCAGCCAGGCGGATGCCAGGCGCTGGTTCCCGGTCCTGGACCGGGCGGGCCATCCGATCCCGTATCAGCCGCGCAACGCCCCGGCGGTCATCCAGCCCCGGTTCGATTTCATCCGGATGTTTGACCGCCAGCAGGGCTGGGCGCAAAACGCCCCGGCGGACTTTCCCACCAATGACTGGCGGCACGTCAACAGCCCCATCCTGCGGACGACGAACGGCGGCCTGTCCTGGGAGACTGTTTTGCGGGCCAATGCCAACGAACAAGTGACCGCCTTTTTCCTGGACACAACCACGGCCTGGGCGGTGTCGGTTTATGACGGGGAGACCAATGTCACCGTGTTGCAGACGCGACATGGCTGTCCTTGGGAACACGGTGAGGTGTCGCAAGCCGGTTCGATCCAGAATGTCAGCCTGAGCTTTTCAGACCAGGATACCGGCTGGCTGATGCTCATCCCCGATCACGGAATGAGCACCATGCCGGGAATGTTGTATGACACCCGCGATGGCGGCGCTTACGGGGTTGACGACTGGCGCCTGGTCAACCGCACCGGCGACTGGCCAAATGCGGAGGACAACCGCGCTTCGATTGAATTTGCGGCCCCACATCCGTGCCTGCCGTGCGGCGGTGCGGTCGTCTGGCGGGATCCCACCAACGGCTGGCTGCGGGGACACTTTGAAACCACTTCGCCCTATTTTCTGTTCCGCACCGGTGATGCCGGCCGGAACTGGCAGGTGCAGACGCTGCCGCCACCCGCCGGGTCGCCCGCCGGCCGGATGGAGCCGGACCGCCTGCCGCAATTTTTCCCGGGGGACGGACTGACGGGAATCCTTGGCGCGGAGTTTCATCCAGACGATGTGGATGCCACCAACCATTACAAAGTGATTTATGCCACCCACGACGGCGGGGTGAATTGGCGGCCGACCACGCCGGTCAAAGACGGGAGCGCGTGGAATTTCATCACCGACCAGCAAGGCTGGATGTGGAGTGAGGAACCGCATGACCTCCGCGCGACCATGCCGGGCAAGGGTGTGCTGAATTACACGGAGGACGGCGGCCTCACCTGGCGGCCCGTGCCAACGGACCACGGTTTGGCCACCCGGTTGACGCCGCGGGAGGACGTTGTACAACTGGATTTTGTGGATTCAGACTGCGGCTGGGCGCTGGTCCGGGAAGGGAACGGGCGGGCGACGCGGCTGCCGCAAACCACCGACGGGGGCCGGACGTGGCGCGAACCGCCCAGGAAGATGCAACCGTGAAGACCGGCATCCCCCCAGCGGTGGCCTGTGTTCATGGAAGAAACTGGGTTGCATGCTCGCGCTGGCGCGCTCGCGGCGGCGGACGAGGGCGTCCGCCGCGGCACCCGGGGCGGGCGCGCTCCCCCAGTTTCTTAGAAGCAAAAAAGGGATGACCTTTTCCCTAATAAACCGGCCGCCCGGGTGTCATAACAGAGTGGACCTAACCACCGGGCGCCCGCGTTCCGGAGTTTAAACCCGAAGGCGGGCATGAGCGAAAGCTCTCAAGAAGTCGAGGCACTGGTGCGCGCCTAAGCTCACAGGCGGGCGCAAAGGGCGACGGCAGCGAAACAACATGACAGCACATAAATGACCCATCCTATGGGTGACCCCTCCGCTGGGCTTTCGGTTTTGTCGCTTGGAGCGCCCCAATCTCTTCCCGTTATCCTAAGCTGTCCTTTTCGGCCTTTTCTCGCTGTGTTTGCGGTGAGAAGGCGTTAATACATGCGGGACCGGAGCGGTAGTTGTCATACATTAAAAATTTGACATACTTTAGAATACTTGTTAAATTTTTGCCGTGATTTCGACCTTAAAGCTGGAGACCGTCAGTTTCGGCACCAAAGGCCAGGTGGTCATTCCGCGCCGCCTGCGGCGGGAATTTGAGATTGAAAACGGCACTAAAGCCACGGTGGTGGCCACCCCGGAAGGCATCCTCCTTAAACCAATCACCCGGACCTCGATTCAAAGCCTGCGCGGCAAATACCGCCACCTGCCGCTGTTGGAGACCCTCCAGAACATCAAGCGCGAAGAGAAAGCCCACTGATATGGCTGCCATGGTGCTGGATTCCTGGGCGCTGCTGGCCTTTTTCAAGGACGAACCGGCCGCCGCCGCCATGGAGACGCTCATCCACCAAGCCGCCGCCGAAAAGACCCGGCTGCTGCTGTGTGTCGTCAATTGGGGGGAAATTTACTACGGAATGTGGCGAGCCGGGGGGCCGGCGGAGGCGGAATCGGTCGCGGCCGACCTCGCCCAACTGCCCATTGAGCTGGTGGATGCGGACCTTCCCCTGGCCCGGCAGGCGGCCGCCTTCAAGGCCGCCCATAAAATGTCCTACGCCGCCGCCTTTGCCGCCGCACTGGCCAAAACCCAAAACGCGGAACTCGTCACCGGCGATGCGGAATTTCAGCCGTTGGCCAAGGAGCTGAAAATCAACTGGCTAAAGTGAGCAACTTGGATCAGCAGCGGCACAAAACCGTTGGTTGCGAAGATAACAAACATTTTTATTCCACAGAAAATCAGTGGGTTACGTCATTCAAAACTCCGGCTGTCTGGCCAGCTTTCCGCCGCGCTCAAGCTTTAGGCGGGTGCGCCTGGTGGTGTGACAGCGACGCCCGATATCCGTCATGGATCTGGTAGGGCATGACGAAAAGCTGCACCGCGTCAGCTCGGGGCGAGATTTGGCTGTTCCCACTCGGCCGCTTCCGATTGGCTTGAATTCAGCGCGGCGGGTGGGCGCATGGGAAGGAGGCATGGGGAAAGTATGAATTATGAAGGCTTCGCCCAGACGCCACAGCGGGCGATTGATCAAATAAACAGGCCAATACCATTGACCCTTTTTCCGTTAGCAGACAAATGATGGGGACGAGCCGTCCCCACCCCGGTTCTTGAATTTGCCCGGGCGCGGCCTCCTCTGATGTTTTCACTCCCCCGGCTTGATCAGCAGGCCGCTGTCTTTCTCGCCCATCGCCTTGCCATAGAAGGGCAGGCCGCCGACAAACAGGTGTTTCTTGCCTTGGCGGGTGTCCACGTTCTGCAGCCAAGCATATTGGAAATACACTTTCCCGTCGGTTTCACACACGAGCTGGGTGATGAAGGCCAGCCGCTCGCCCTTGGCCGGCGTGTCGCTGATTTCGCCCTGCGGCTCGGGATTTTCGGCCCAGGCTTTCGGGTCATGTTTTTTGTTGGCCGCCGTGACGTCGCCGATGCCCCCATACCAAGGATTGGCCTTCCACTTGCCCGCCTTCGGCCGGTCCGTGTAATCCTTGGGATTGCTGTCCGGCGAACTGCCCGCGCCGTTGCCCCGCTCCACCTGGCCGGGCACAATCTCCCGTTCCGGTCTTTCGGCGGCATTATCGTATTGCCAAGAGCCCAAAATGGGATTGGTCACATGTTGCACCCAGCCCATTTTGCCGGCGCAAGGGCACTTGGCTTTGGGATCCTTGCTCTTGCTGGGAATCCATTTAAAAGTGGTGGTCACCTCGCCGTTCTTGATATTCACGGTGACTTGGGCGGTGCCGTACGGCAGCTTCGGATCCGTGCCGGGGACGGGATAGTTCATGACCCGTGGCGCTTTCGTATCATCGTCCAAGATGGTGCCGCTGTTTTGGATGTCCCACGAGAAGGGGGCAAGGCCCAGCGGGTCGAGCAGGTTCAAGGGATTATCCGAAACATACGCATAAAGATTCATCCCCGCCACGTAGCCGAGCGGATCCCGCTGCAGGAACCGGCCCTTGAGCGGGTCGTAGTATCTGGCCCGGTCGCAGTGGAGTCCGGTTTCCTCGTCCAGCCGGCTGCCGGTGAAGAGCCAGGGGTTTCCTTTCAGGCTGTGCGGCGCGCCCCACGAATTGGGGGCCACCGGGTTATAATTCCCGTCCATCACCGCCGGCGCGCCATAGGCGTCATACGCATATCGTTCCACCGGAGTCCCGGTGGAATCGCTCAGCGCCGAAACGCTCCAGAGCGCGTTGGGATGGTAATAATACGTCTGGCCGCCGCGGTCCATCGTCAAAACTTCGTCCACGTAATTGCCGTAAGTGTAGGTGGCGGTCGTGGCGCCGGCCGGATCCTCCTCCTCCACCAGCCGTGCGTCGTCATAGAAATAAACATTGGTGGCGGCGGTCCCGGCGGGGTCGGTGATCTGGACGACCCGCCGGCTCAAAGCGTCGTAGGTGTATTGGCCAACGATGGCGGAATCCGAAAGCCGTTGGACCCGGGTCAGGCGGTTTTCTTCGTCATACGAGTAACGGTAGGAATTGTCCTGCGCCAGATTGCCGTCGGCGTTATACACATAGTTGGAGCCGTTGTCGGTGAGCAGTTCATTGGAGGGGCCATGGGTCCGGGTTTCCGTCACCGAGTTGCTCACGACGCTGTTCCAGTTGCCCAGCGGGTCGAGGTACCAGGCTTTCGCCTCGGTCGGGGCCGGGATGGTCGAACCCGAGAGGGCGCCGACATTGTAGTTGGTCAGCCGGTCCGCCGCGTCATAGGCGTAGGCCTCGGAATGCAGGAGATGGTCCTGCTTTTCCTCGTAGAGCTTGTTGCCTTCATGGTCGTAGGCATAGCTGAAACCGGCGATGAGGCTGGTGTTGTTGGAATGACTGAGCGAGGTGATCCAGTTGTTGGCATTGTAACTGTAAGCGGCCGTCGTGCCGTTGCGGGCGGTGCGCGTCGCCACGCGGTTGGCGGCGTCATAAACATAGGTCACCACCGGCGGATTGGGGGTTGCATCCTCGAGCGTGAGCAGGCGGTCCCGGGCGTCGTAGGCATAGTTGAGCACGCGGCCCGACGGCTGGGAGTTGGTCTCCACCCGGCCCGGGATGTTGTATTGATAGGCGAACGTCCGCCCGTTTTGCACGGTGTTGGTCAGGCGGTCGGCGGTGTCGTAGGTGAAGGTGTCCACCCAGCCGTTGCGATTGGCCGAGATCAACCGGCCCTCCAGATCGTAGCCAAAGTAGTCGTAGGAACCGCTGGCCGGATACGCGCGATTGGTCAGATAATAGAAGTCGTTGTAGGCATAGGTGGTCACCTGGCCGAGTTGATCCACCCGGCTGATGACGTTGCCCACGGCGTCATAGGTGAAGGTCCGCGTGTTGGGCGTGGCGTCCGGATAAGTTTCGGTCACCCGGCGGTTCAACCCATCGTAGGTGTACGTGGTGACATGTCCATTGGCATCGGTCATTTCCACTTTGTTGCCGTCAGGGTCGTAAGTGGTGGTGGTGACGTCGCCGAGCGCATCCGTGACGGTGGTGCGGCGGTCCAAGCCGTCATAAACATAGGACGTGGCGTGGCCGTTGCGGTCGGTGAGGGAGGTCACGTTGCTGTCGGCATCATACGCCGTCGTGGAGGTCTGGCCGAGGGGGTCAATCATTTCCACCTGGCGGTTGAGGGGATCGTATTGGTAGGAGGTGGTGTGCCCCAGCGCGTCCGTAACGGCCGTGACGTTCCCGTCGGCATCGTAGGCGGTGGAACGAACCAGGCCGAGGGCGTCATTCACGGCGACGACGCGGTTGAGCGCGTCATAAGTGTTGGTGGACGCATTGAGGTTGGGCGAAACAACCATCAGCACGTTGTGGTCCGCGTCATAAGCCGTCAACGTGGTGTCGCCGGCGGCGTCCACCATGGAGGTCTGCCGGTTGTCCGGGTCGTAGGTGTAAGAGGTCGTGTTGGCCATCGGATCGGTCACGGCGATGACGTTGCCGACCGGGTCGTAGACGGTGGTGGTGACCGCATCGGTGGGATTGATCACGTCGTTGGTGTCGCTGTTCTTGCGCACGACCTGAAAGCGCCGGTCGAGTTCGTCATAGTGGTAAAAAGTGAGGTTGCGATCGGGATCTTGTTCGCGGGTGAGGAGCGCGGAGCCGGGGGTGGGACTGCAACAGGGCGGGCCGCCGGGCATCGAATAATCATAGGTGGTGACGCCGCCCAGCGCATTGGTCATGACGATCGTCCGGTTCAGCGCGTCGTAAACGTAACGGGTCGTGTTGGTGTTGGGGTCGGTCGAGCTGAGGCGGTTGCCCTCCGGGTCGTAGGTGTAGCGGGTGATGCCGCCAAGGGCGTTGGTGGTGCCAATGACGCGGTTGAGCGGATCATACGTGGAGGTGATGGCATGGCCAAGCTGGTTGGTGCTGGCGATCCGGTTGTTGTCGGCATCGTAGCCGTAGGAGGTGACGCCGCCCAGCGCGTCGGTGGTTTGAATCAACCGGCCGCGCGCATCGTAGCCATAGGTGGTCGTATGGGTGTCAGGGTCAGTAACGCTGGTCGGACGATCGAGGGGGTCGTAGGTGTAGGAGGTGACGCCGCCCAGCGCGTTGGTCGTGCCAATCACCCGGTCCAAGGCGTCATACTGATAGCGGGTGGTGTGCCCAAGCGGATCGGTGGTCGAGATGACATTGCCGACCGCGTCGTAAGCGGTCGTGCTGACGTTGCCCAAGGGATCCGTCGTGCTGATGCGTTCGCCAAAGCCATCGTAAGTGTAGGTGGTGGTGTTGGTGTTCTGGTCGGTGGATGTAAGAACGTTGCCGTGGGCGTCATAAGTCCAGGTTTGCGTGTGTCCCAGCGGGTCCGTCGTTTGAATTTGGTTGCCGTCGGCGTCATAGGCATAGGTGGTGAACCGGCCGTCGGGATCGGTCAGGCGGGTGATCAGGTTGAAGACGGGGTCGTAGGTGTAGGTGGTCACCTCGCCCAGGGCGTCGGTCATCGAGATGCGGTTGCCGTCGGGATCGTATTGGTAGGTGGTGGTGTTGCCGTCGGGATCGGTCATGGAAGCCATTTCCCGCGTGGCCGGGTCGTAAGTGTAGCGGGTGGTGCTCCCGTCCGGCGCGGTCGTCTGGAGGATGTAGCCGTTGGTGTCGTAGGCATACTGCCAGAGATGGCCGTTGCCATCCGTGCTGGTCGTGGTGCTCGGGACATACTGGCGCCGCAGGCTGTAGGTCAGGTTGGTTTCATTCACGCCCCAGTTGGCGGGATTCGAGAGCGAAAACCAGGGTTGGCCGTTGCCATCCGTCACCATGAAGGGACGCAGCCCTTTGTAGGTGTAAAAATACATGCGGCCGTCGCGGTCCACCTTGCGGGTCATCTGATACTGCGCATTGTAAGTGTATTGCACGGTGTTGCCCAGCGGGTCGGTGATTTGGATGGGCATGCGCTCCTGGGCGTCATACTGAAACGTCGTCACCCGCCCCAGCGGGTCGGTGACCCCGGTCAGGTGGTTCGAGGCGTCATACGTGAAATGCAACGTCCGGCCATACGTGTCCGACACGGACGTCAGCAGGCCGCCGGCATTATAGCTCAGGATGTTGGTGTTTTGATTGCGGTCGCCCAACTGCAGCAGCCGGTATACCGGTCCCGCGACCAAAAACGGGGTGTTCGGGACCAAGCCGTAGTGCCACCAGCTTTGAAACTTGTTGGTGACCATGAAGCTGCCGTCCGGCTGTTGGGTCATCGTCTCGAAATAGCCCGTGTCCGAGACGTAAGAGGTGCCTTTGCCGGTGTAGTTTTGGTAAAACTGGGTCACCCGCCCATCGGTGTCCAAGCGGAACATCTGTCCGCGCTGCTGAAACAACAGCGTATTGTAAGTGTGGGTCCAGCCGAAGCCCAGACCGGTGTCCAACTGCACCTTCGAGCCGTCGGCATTGTAGGAATTATAACTCACCCCGAACGGGAGCGTGGAGCCGTACGCGCTCTTGACGTTTACGACCGGATAATCTTCCCGGAGGTTCCCCTCGGTCAGGCTGGTGTTGGCGCCGCCGCCCGGCAGCCGGGTGGGCTGGCCGCCGCAATTGCAGCTCGGCGAGAGGTCCGGCGCATCGCTGCCGATGTACATGGCGTGGGCGGGCGCGGCCCAGCCGGCCAAGGCCACGCCGAGCAGCAGCCACCACCGCCCCGGCGCCGCCGCGCGGGCCCGGTGCCGCCGCACCTGGGAAATAACCAGCAACAACAGCATCAGGCAGCCCGCCAGCAACGGACCCGCGGCCGGCTCCGGCACGGCCGATACGCTGGCATTCACCACATACGCCTCGGCATCCGCCTCCCCCACAAACCAATACGGCGTGTTGGCCAGCAACGGTATTGTGGCGGTCAGCGTGTCGGAGACCGTCGCATTTTTCGTTTGATCCGGGCCGATGCTCAAAATCAGATCATTAAACAGCACGGGATTGCCATTGACCGAGAGGGCAAAATCCGTCTCCCCCTGGCCGGACACCCCGTAAGCGTCGGAGGACAGGTTCAGCAGGCCATTCACGACCGCGGAAAGCGTCACGTTCACCGACCCCGCCGCCCCGGTAATCTCGAATTGACCATTGACGGAACCACGGCCCGTGGAAGTGTCGAAACCGGCGGTGGTTCCGGGAATAAAGCCCGTGGCGCCGCCCGAGCCGGTCAACGCGGAAACCGAGCCGGATCCCGTGGCTGATCCTCCCGTTACGGGCACGTCCGTGCTGTTGGCTGAGCCGGGATCAACGGCACTGTACTGGGAGCTGGCACCCGCCTGGGAATAAGCGGAACCGGCAACGCCAATATATACGACAGTGCCGGCCGAAGCGGTGATCGAAATATCTTGAAACGAGCTGGTGCTCTCCACGGAGATGCTGGCGCGCGCCGGCGGGCAGGCCGACCCGAGCAGGCTGAACCCCAGGATGGCGAAAGCAAGGCGGCGGGGAAGAGTTTTCATAGGGTTTGGAAACTCATCAGGGAGTGGGATTCACCTGGGTGGTCAGATAGACTTGTCCCGGGGGGTTGGCGCCAAAGTCATTCGTGCAGGTGAACGCACCGCTCACGTCAAACGTGTTGGTGGCGATGGGAATCCAACTGCTGAGCGGTTGGGCGAGATTGGTGGCGGCCAGCAGAGAGCAGGGCGACCCGGGCGGCCCGGCGGTGACCTGGCAAACCAGGCTGGTCCCGGCCACGCCCACGGTGGAAAAGATGGGCTGGGAGGCGGATGAAACCACGGTGATCTGGCCGGTGGCCGGATTGAAACGCCAGCGCATCCACGGCCCGGGCGCGGGCTGGATGCCGCTGAAATTCCCGCCGGCGGCGGCGGCGCCAAAAAGGGTGAAACTTTGACCCAGCGACAAGGTGCCGGACAGATTATTGACAAACAACGTTCCGCCATACGTGATGCTGGTCAGGCCTTGCACCGCCGGATGGCCGTTCAGGGTCACCGAAGTCGTGCTGCCGGGCAGCAGGACCAATGAGTTATTGATGGTCAGCGGCCCGCCCACAGTGCCGGGCGAGAAGGTGCCGCCGGAGCCAATCACCACCGGCCCGCTAATCGTGCCGCTGCCGCTTAACGTGGCGTGATTGACGGTCACTTTGCCAGTCCCGATCCAACCACTGACGTTTAACGCGCCCCCGGTCACGAGCGTCGGGCCGGCATAAGTGTTCCGGGCGGCGAGCACCAAGGTTCCCGGTCCGTCCTTCTGCACCCCGCTCCCGCCGGCCACCACCACATTCAAGCTGACTTGCAGCGACGGGGAAGTGACCGTGATTTGCGACGGCCCGAAGGTGGCAGCCAAAGTCAACGACCCGCCGGCGCTGGGATTGAAACTCCAACTGGCCGGCCCCGCCTGGGTGGTGAAGCAGAGATTGCCGATGGTTTGCGCGCCGCTGAGGGTGAAGGTGGCGTTCGCGGCGAGGGCCGACTCGCGGGCAAAACCAAAATAGGCGGTGTTATCCGCCCCGCCGGCGATGCCGTCCGCCGCATCCCAATTGGCCGCAACCGACCAATTGCCCCCGCCGGCATTGATCCAATAGCCATCTTGGGCCAGCGCCGCACCGGCGCCAAACAGGCCGGCCAGCAAAAGACAAGGGATGCGCCGCGAAATTCTTCCGCCGGGAAACCGCCGCCGCCAAGATTTTGTTCCGCCATTCATCATGTGCGAATCGGGTTAAGGTTCCGACCGGTTTCTGCGTTTTCCCCATCAACCCGACCGGCGCGGCCACCGTGACAGCCTTCTAATTTCTTACACTAATAGTAAGTTATCAGATTTCTAATCTCATGTCCATGCAGGTTTGGGCCAAGTTTAGTACGTTTCAGGACATGCGCCGGACGGAATGTCGGCAGGCTCAGAAATCCCTTTGGTTATGAGGGTCGGAACGGTTCCACCGTCATAAAATGTAGGGCGTGGCGGGCCCTATGCAGGGTTAAAGTTCGTTTTCGTAACCCAATTGTCACAAATCCACCCGTGTGGGTGAAACAAACCGCAGGCAGGGCGGATAACAGTCAAAGGGGCCGGCCGGTCAGACGCTCGTAGGCGTCCAGATATTTCGCGGAGGTTTTGGCGATGACATCCGCCGGCATCTCGGGGCCGGGCGGGGTTTTGTCCCAGGTGAGGGTTTCCAGGTAGTCGCGGACGAATTGTTTGTCGAAACTCGGCTGGCCGCGGCCGGGGGCGTATTGGTCGGCGGGCCAAAAGCGCGAGGAGTCGGGCGTGAGGACTTCGTCAATGAGAATGAGTTGCCCCTCGTGCAGGCCGAACTCGAATTTGGTGTCGGCGATGATGATGCCACGCTCGCGGGCGTAGTCGCGGCCGGCGCGGTAAATTTTCAGGCTCAGGTCGCGGGCCTGGGTGGCGAGGTCCGCGCCAACGATCTTGACGGCCTCGGCGAACGGGATGTTTTCGTCGTGCCCGGCCTCGGCCTTGGTGGAGGGAGTGAAGATCGGTTCGGGCAGCTCGGCGGATTCGGTGAGGCCGGCGGGCAACGGGATGCCGCAGACGGTGGAGGATTTCTTGTATTCCTTCCAGCCGGAGCCGGAGAGGTAGCCGCGCACGATGCATTCGATGGCGAGGGGCCGGGCTTTTTTCACGATCATGCTGCGGCGGGCGAGCTGGGCGGCAAAGGGCTGGAGGCTGGCGGGCAGCGGGTCGTCCGCACCGGCGAGCAGATGGTTGGGCACCAGGGAGGCAAACCGGGCGAACCAGAAGTGCGAGAGCTGGGTGAGGACCTCGCCCTTGCGGGGGATGCCGTTGGGCAGGATGACGTCAAAGGCCGAGAGGCGGTCGCTGGCGACAAGGAGGAAACGGTCGCCGAGGTCAAAGACCTCGCGGACCTTGCCGCTGCGGATCTTTTTGATGCCGGGCAGATCAAGTTGCAAAACGGGGGCGCTGGTTGCATTTGTCATGCGGCCATGATGGGAAAGCGGCGGGCAAGTTCAAGCCGGAAGTGTGTTCAAGCCGGAAGTGCGCACGGCGGCCGGCGCATCCCGGTTCCGCAACGGATAGGGCGTCCCGCGACTGTGGGATGCGCGCCGTCGGACGATGGGGTTTCCGTTTCGTTCCGCTGCCGATTAACAATCGGCGATGCAGCAGATTGCCAATCTCCGCTCCCTTGGGGGTAAATTATGCTCGCGCGGAGGCGCTCGCGACGCCGGGTCAGGGGACCCGGCCCACAGGGACAAGCTCGCAATGCCGGGGCATCCCGCAGTCGCGGGACGGCCTGCAAAGGGACACGGCTAAGGCGTTTCGGGCGCGTTGCCGGACGGTGGGGGGCCGGGTTTGACGTGCAGCGGAATGTTGGCCTGCGACCGGCCGTCGAGTTGGATGTCCAGGGAGAACAGGCCGGCTTCGTTGAATTTCAACTGCTGGATGTTCACAATGAAATTGCGGGTCAGAAAATGGACGTCGTCCGGCAGGGTGACGTTCACGGGCAAGTCCATGGGATGCATGATGGCGTGACCGTCGGCGTTGACGAAATTCAGGGTGAGCTGGTGATGGCCCTCGTCGCCGGGCGAGAAGGTCAACCGCAAGGCGACGGAGCATTGGGGATGAATGGCGGGGAGTTGCTGGGCGTAGATGGTGTCGAACGCGCCCAGGAGGTTGAGCTTCTCATGGTCGTTGGTTGCGGCGTCGCACAGCACGGCAACTTGAATGTTCATGCCTGAATAAAGCCACGATTCGGCCCGCTTGGCACGATTTTATTTGGAAAAGTTTTTGGGTCTCGGGTCTCGGGTCTCGGGTTTCGAGGGGGACAGACAAAGGTAAATCGCAAATTTCAGGATTTGAGATTTCAGAATTGGCGGTGTTGGGCGGCAGGCTGAAAGGCATTCCGGGTGGTTTCGGGTTCCGAGTTCGGGGGGCACGGGCCGGGTTTTTGGGGGTGGAAGGTGGCTTGACACGGGCTTAATCGTTGATATTCTTCCCCGCTCCGTTGGTGAAGGTTTTCCCGCGGAAATGAACGGATCAAGCATTTATGAAACGCCAGTATCAACCGTCAAAAATCCGCCGCAAGCGTCAGCACGGATTTCTCAACCGGAATTCGAGCAAGAGCGGCAAGGCCACGCTGGCCAACCGCCGGCGGGTGGGCCGCAAACGGCTGACCCCGGTCTGATCCGCCCATGCCCGCTGAAGCGCCGAAGCGTCTGCGTCTGGGCCGCCCGCAGCGGCTCATTCAAAGCCGCGATTTCATGCGGTTGCGGGAGCAGGGGCAGCGGCTGGCGGCGGGGTGCTTGATCGCCAACTGGGTGATTCCGCCGGCCGGGACGGGCCCCCGGCTGGGAGTGGTGACCAGCAAGAAGGTGGGCAATGCGGTGGCCCGCAACCGGGCGCGGCGCTGGATCCGGGAAAGTTTCCGGCGGCATCAGCATGAAATCGCCAAACCGGTGGAACTGGTGCTGGTGGCGCGGCCGTCCATTGCGGGCTGCGATTTCGCGCGGGTGGAACAGGATTTTTTGAACTCGCTGCGCCGGGCGGGGCTGCTGAAACCAATAAACAAGTGAACCTGCCGCAACATATTCTGACCGGGGGGATCCGGGTTTACCGCGGCGCGGTGTCGCCGGCGCAGGTGTATTTGTTTGGCGCCACGGGCGGCTGCCGTTACACGCCGTCGTGTTCGGCCTACGCGCTGGAGGCCATCGCGCGGCGCGGGGCGCTGGCAGGAAGCTGGCTGGCGGTCAAGCGCATCGGCCGGTGCCATCCCTGGGGCGGCTGCGGGCACGACCCGGTGCCGGACACAACCGAAGGCGCGCCGGGCGCCAGCATGGAACACACGCACTAATTTTCATGGATAAAACCAGCATCGCCGTCGTCACCGTTTGCGTACTCATCATGGGCTGGTGGCTGTACGAGCAGCAGAAGTTCGCACAGCAACAGTCGCTGCTCGCGCCGGCGCCGGTGGTGCAGACGACGGGCGGCGGGCCGGGCCCGGCCGGAGGGCCCGGCATCGCGACGGTCGCCGCGCTGATGCCGTTTGACACGAACCTGCCGGAGCGGACGCTGACGCTGACGAACCGGAACGCGCGTTACACCTTCACTTCGCGCGGGGGCGGGCTGAAGATGGTGGAGCTGCTGGATTATCCCGAGAAGATCTCATTGCGCTGGAAGAAGGCCTCGGACACGGACACGAACGCGGTGGCGACGCTGAACGCCCGGGCGCAGTTTCCGGCGCTGGCGATATTGGGGGATCCGGCACTGATGGGGGACGGCAATTTCACGCTCACGGCCACGGCCGGCGGGGTGCGGGCGGAGAAAGTGCTGCCGGACGGGCTGCGGGTGCAAAAGAATTTCCAGCTCAGCTCCAATTACCTGATGGACGCGAGCGTGCGGCTGGAGAACGGGTCGGACGGGCCGTTGACGCTGCCCGCGCAGGAATGGGTGGTGGGGACGGCGATGCCGATGGATGTGGACGACAACGGGCTGGCCTGGGGGGCGATGTGGTATGACGGGGCGAAGGTCCAGGACTGCGCGCCGTCGTCGTTTGCCGGCGGCTGGTTTCGCGGGCCGCCCCGGACGGAATACCGGATGGGGTCCAACAATGTGTATTGGGTGGCGATCCACAACCAGTTTTTCACGCTGATGGCGATGTCGTCCACCAACCAGCCGGCGGCACAAATCCTGGGCCGGCCGGTGAATCTGCCCTGGCTGGCGACCCCGACGGCCACCACCCCGCCGGTGGGGGTGCAGGCGTCGCTGGTGTACCCCGGCCGGACGCTGGCGGCGCATGCGGCGGTGGAGCGATCCCTGGTGTTGTATGCGGGGCCGAAGGAATACCGGGGCCTGGCGCGCATCGGCGAGGATTTTCAAAATCACGCGGACCTGGTGATGAACTTCGGGTTCTTCGGCTTTTTCGCCAAGGCGCTGCTGCTGGGCATGAACTGGATTCATGACATGACGACGCTGGGTTACGGCTGGACGATCGTGTTGATCACGCTGCTGCTGCGGGCGCTGTTCTGGCCGCTGACGGCCGCGAGCACGCGGTCAATGAAACGGATGCAAGCGCTGGCGCCGAAGCTGAACGCCTTGAAGGAGAAGTACAAGGACGACGTGCAAAAGCTGACGGCGAAGCAGTGGGAGTTGTACAAGGAGAACAAGGTCAGCCCGATGAGCGGGTGCCTGCCGATGATGGTCCAGATGCCGGTGTTCATCGGATTTTTCACGATGATCCGGAGCGCGATTGAATTGCGCGGGGCGCATTTTCTGTGGGTGACGGACTTGTCCAAGCCGGACACGTTGTGGATGATTCCGGGGGTGAATTTCCCGTTCAATTTGCTGCCGCTGCTGATGGTGGCAGCGATGGTGTGGCAGGCGCACCTGCAGCCGCCCTCGCCGGGGATGGACCCGGGCCAGCAAAAGATGATGCGCTTCATGCCGGTGATCATGTTGTTGTTCCTTTACACCTATTCGTCGGGCATGGCGCTGTACATGACGGTGAGCACGCTGGCCGGCGCGTTTCAGACCAAGCTTACCAAGATTAACACGCCCGCCGCCGCGGTCGTCGCGGCCCCGGCCGCCCCGGTGGATGCGCGATTGACGCCCCGGCAGAAAAAGGCAAAATAACCGCCGCGGGTCTTTGATTTTATGCCGGTACAACCGAAAGCAACATTGGAAGAAATTCTGCGCTTGATGGGTTTTTCCGCAAGCGTGGAGGAACACGCGCTGGACGACGGTCTGCTGCTGGATGTCAAAACCGAGGAATCGGGCCGATTGATCGGCCGCCAGGGACAGACCTTGGCGGACCTGCAATACCTCACCAACCGCATCCTGTTTCAACAGGATCCGCGCGCGCCGAAAATTCTGGTGGACGTGGGCGGCTACCGGTTGGAGGCGCGGGAGGCGCTGGTGAAAAAGGCGAAGGCGGCGGCTGACAAAGTCCGGCGCTGGGGGGACGTGGTGGAGATGGAGCCGATGGCGGCGTATGACCGCCGGATCGTGCATCAGGCGTTGCGCGACGACCCGGATGTGGAAACACAGAGCGTGGAGGTGGACGGGACGGAGAAGAAGGCGCTGCTGCTGCGGCCGAGGCAGGGGAGGGGCTGAATTATGAAGGATGAATTATGAAATAATCATTGGATCGGCAATCGGCGAGGGTTGTGATTGGTTCGGTGGTTGGGCTTCGGACGACGGCGCGCATCCCGCAGTCGCGGGACGCCCTACCCGTGAGCCGAACGAGGCCGGTTTATCGGACCGGTTCCAGCCCAGCCACTTCGTAGCTGGCTAGAGCATTTCCATAAAATGAAGATTGCCAACAGGTTGCATCCGTTCCCCCTCACCCCGGCCCTCTCCCTTGGGGAGAGGGAGAATCGTCGTCAGACTCACAGTAATACGGCGGTTCCAGCGGTCGTAGGCCGGCAAAAGCCAGTGGCATGGGACTGCCAGTCGGCGGCACAATGTCAGCCCGCGCGCCCTGGAGCTTAATCCACAATTCTGAGGGTGTAGACCGGGGAATTGGTGGTGGCGGGTTTGGGGGGGGTGCCGAAGTTGTTGTACTTGTAGTCGAATTTGAACCGGTAGGTGACCGCGCTTTGGCTGGCAGGCACGGGCACGTACCCCTCCCAACGATTGGTCAACTGGCCTTCAAGGCTCATGGGATAGGACTTGCCGTCCACCCACACGCTGACTTTGATGCTGTCCCAGCGCATGGACTGCTGGGAGCTGTCCACGGCGGTTTCCACGAGATATTGATTCTTCGGGTTGCGGGGTTGTTCCCCGGCCGTGAGGCGGGTGAAGGTCGGGGCCAAGGTCGCGGCGCAACCGGTGACGAGCAGAACGGGCAAAAACGGCAGAATTTTCTTCCACATAATTCCCAGAGCGTCGCACAAAAGCGGCCTGGTTGTAAAGTTGGATTTCAACGCTTGAAGCGGGCGGGGGTTTGAGCTAAGAATTCAGGCCATGAATTTTCCCCAAGCCGGGCGGCCGGCGGCCAGCCACTTTCGCTGGATCATCTGCGCCCTGCTCTTCTTTTCCACCACGGTCAATTACATGGACCGACAGGTGATCAGTTACCTGAAAGATTATTTCTGCCGGCCCGCCCATCAGGCGGGTGACGCCCAGACGTTCTCGAAGGACGATTTTCTGGACCTGGGCGCCCTGGGCGCCCAGCTCAAACAGCCGGGCAATGCCGTGGCGGCTTACGTCAGCACGAACTTGTTGGCGGGGACGGTGGCGTGGCTGGCGAAATATCCGGCGTCCGGCCCGGAGGCGGAGCCGGTGCAAACCAATCTGGTGCAAAGTCTGGCGGGGAGCCTGAACACCTTGGTGGCCGGCCCAGCGCTTTACGACACCCGGCGTTTTGCCGGAGTGGCCTTGAACCCGGAAACACAGACGCTGCTCGGGCAACACCCGGCGGGCGACGCCCTGGCACACTTGAACCGGTTGCTGCTGGATGACGCCTTCCCCCGCGAACTGTCGCGCGACGGATTCGGCTGGTCCAACACGGATTTTTCCCATTTGACCGCCTTTTTCACCGGCTTTTACGCCGGGATGACGATTCTAGCCGGCTGGGTCATTGACAAGATCGGCACCAAATTGGGGCTGGCCCTGTCGCTGATCGTCTGGTCGGTGTGCGGGATTCTCAACGCGTTTGTGGGCCGGATGGTGGCGATGCAGGTGCTGATCCGCAGCGCCTTTGGGGTGGGCGAGGCGGGCAACTTTCCCGCCTCCATCAAGACGGTGGCGGAGTGGTTCCCCAAGCGCGAGCGGGCGCTGGCGACCGGCATCTTCAACAGCGGCTCAAATTTTGGCGCGATGATCGCGGCGCTGTTTGTGCCGTGGTGCCTCACGTTTTTTGGCGGGGAAAAGGGGTGGAAACTGGCGTTCATCGTCACAGGAACGGCCGGTTTCCTCTGGCTGATTTTCTGGTTCTGGCTCTATGACACGCCGGGCCGGAGCCAATGGCTGTCCCAGGCCGAATACGATTATATTCACAGCGACAAGGACGAAACCGGCCCCGAAGACAAATCGGGAAAAAAAATGTCCGCCAATCTGTTCTCCTGCGCCGGCCGGTCACCGCGCGCCGCGTTTTGGGGGATGACCCTCATGATTCACATTTTGTGCGTGTTCATTTATTTCATCACCGAAAAAATTGTCGGCCCGACGGTGCTGCAGAACACGCCCGCGCTGATTTTCTTCGCCACGACGGTGGCGGTGGCGGTGGCGGCCAGCGTGGCCCTGCATGTCCGCCGCTGGCATGACCTGAACCGGTCCGGCTGGCTGGCGCTCACCTATGTCATTCCGGTGGTCGCCGCCTTTGTCTCGGTCATGGTGTTGGGGTTTGACAACAAAATCTATCTGGTGGCCGTGGCACTGGCGATCCTGGCCATGAGCGCGGCCGGATTCAGCGCCGGCGCCGCCGGCCCGGGCCCCTACGGGAATCCCGGCAGCCCGGGTTTGCTCGGTTATCGGCAGACCTGGTCCTTCTTTGTGGGCAAATTACTGACCGACGGGGTCTGGTGGTTTTATCTGTTCTGGCTGCCCGACTATCTGGTGAAGCAATTCCACATGAAAATCCACGACACCATGTGGCCGACGTTCATTGTCTATGGCGTGGCCATCGTGGGGAGCGTGTATGGCGGCAGCATACCGATGACGCTCATGAAGCGGGGGATGCCGGTCTATCAGGCCCGCATGACGGCCATGTTGATCATCGCGGTCTGTCCGCTGGCGGTGCTCAGCACGCAGTACTTTGGCGATGTGAGCCGTTTTGGAATCATGGCCTTGGATTACGCGGTGGCGGTCATCTGCCTGGGGGCGGCGGCGCATCAGGCCTGGTCGGCGAATCTCTTCACGACGGTCTCCGACATGTTTCCCAAAACGGCGGTGGGTTCGGTCACGGGCATCGGGGCCATGGCGGGGGGCCTGGGCGGGGTGATTGTGCAGTTGATCGCCGGCACGCTGACGGACACGTACAAACAAACTCCGCAGACGGCTTACCTGATCATGTTCGTCATCTGCGCCGTGAGCTATCTGATTGCGTGGGCGGGGATGAAACTGCTCGTGCCGCGACATGAGCCGATTATGGATTTGTAGGACCGGGCGGCAAGATGCCGCCCGCTACGGCAGGCGAGACGCCCGCCGCTACACCCCCCGGCGTTACACGCCGCTGAAGGCGCTGAAGCCGCCGTCCACCGCGATGACCTGGCCGGTGACAAAGCCCGAGCCCGGCTCGCTCAACAACCACAGGAGCGGCCCCGTCAAATCCTCCGGGGTGCCGTATTTGCCCTGCGGCGTGTGGGAGATGATGGTGTGGCCGCGCGCCGTGGCCGAGCCGTCGGGCTGGGTCAGCAGGGCGCGGTTCTGGTCGGTCAGGAAGAAACCGGGGGCGATGGCGTTGACGCGGACGCCCACCTTGGAGAAATGCACCGCCAGCCACTGGGTGAAGTTGCTCACGCTGGCCTTGGCCGCGCTGTAGGCCGGGATTTTGGTGAGCGGCTTGAACGCGTTCATCGAGGAGATGTTGATGATGTGGCCGTGCTGCTTCAGCACCATGTCCCGGCTGAACACCTGGGTGGGGAGGAAGGTGCCAAGGAAGTTCAAATTGAAGACGAACTGGATGCCCTCGACGGTCAAATCGTAGAACGAGGTCACGCCCTCTTTTTTCTGGGTGAGGTCTTCGACGGACAGGAATTCCTTGGAGGTGGTGCCCTTGGGATGGTTGCCGCCCGCACCGTTGATCAAAATATCCACCGGCCCGAACGCCGCCTTGATCTGGTCGTGCGCGGCCTCGAGGCTGGCTTTTTCCAGCACGTTGGCGGCAAAGCCCTGCGCCACGCCGCCGTGCCGGGTGATGTCGTCGGCGACCTTCTGCGCAGCTTCGAGTTTGAGGTCAAGAATGGCGACCTTGGCGCCGCATTCCGCCAGCGCGCGGGCCATTTCGCCGCACAAGATGCCGCCGCCGCCGGTGATGACGGCCACCTGGTTTTTTAGATCGACATGAAACGGAATGGACATGGCTTGATTTCCTTTTGGTTGGTTGAGTTGATTTGGCTGGGACCGGCGGATCGGCCGGACGGTTGCCGCCGCCGCCGGGCCGCCGGCCTGGCTGGATAGTTTTTGGTTATAGATTAATTCTGAAAGCGTCCGCGATACGCCCACAACCCCAGCGCCGGATTGGAGATGTAGAAGATCTTTTCGCCGTCGGCCAGCGTGTTCCAGCCGTCCTTCAGTTGCCGGGGATCATACCGCCGCAGGAGCGTGGCCAGATCGGCGTACTTAAAATTGACGCTCTCAATTTCCTGCCGGGTGAGGTGCCCGGGACCGTAGGTGATGCTGAACCGGCCTTCGCTGGAACCGTGGATCAGGTGGGCGGCGGCGCTGAGGTTGTCGCGCAACTCGGAGTTGGCGCGGGTGGCGGCCAGGGTGGCGGGCGTGCCCCGGTAGCCGTACTTGCGGATGAGCCGGTCAATCTCGTGATCTTCGCCAAATTCCTTGAGACCGGGCGCGAGCACGATCAGTTCACCGCCGTCGGCCATCGCCATGCGGGTGCGGTAGATGCTCTTGTTGCCCAGCCAAGTGCTCTTGAATTCCGTGGGGTGCAGATAAACGACCACCTTGTTCAGCGGCTCCTCGAGCATTTCAAAATTGACCTCCAGCGACAACGCGGCCGCGCGGTCAAAACCGGAAATGTCATCGCTGACATACAGGCCGCGCACCACCAGTTTGCCGTCCTCGCCGCGGCCGACCACGGTGTGGACGTAGACAAGGGGCAGATGCCGGGTGAAATGTTCGGAGGCGTAATTCAGCAGCTTGCGGACGGGGGTGTTGGCCCGGCCCATCATGCGTTCCATGCCGTAGGCCGCGCCGACAAAATGGCTCTTGTTGATGCCCTCCACTCCGCCGGTCCCCACGAAAATGTTCTTGTTGTAATTGGCCATGCCGACGACCTCATGCGGCACCACCTGGCCGACGGACAAAATCAAGTCATGGCCGCCGGACCAGATCAGGTTGGCCAGTTGCGCCGGCCAGGGGAAATCCACCGCCCCGTCCGAGACCTGCTTGACAAATTCGCCCGGGACCTCGCCGACCGTGGTGATGCCGGTGCGCCAATTGTGGACGCGGAACAAATCATGGGGCACGCCGGCGAACATCTCATCCAACTGCCCCGGCGTCATCGGGGTATGGGTGCCCAGCGCGGGCAGGATGTCCTGCAACGCCGGCCCGTAAAAATCATAAGCCAGCCGGGTGAGGAGGCCGGCATGAGAATGAAACCGGGTGAAGTCCGGCGGCACGACCAGCACCTTTTTGCGCGGGCCAAGGCCCTTCAGGGCCGCAAACAAACCCTGGCGCAGATCGTCCGTTGACAGCCGGTCGGTGCTGGAACCGCGTTCAAAATACAACATAGGGAAAACAAACGGATAACGGGTTAAACATCCCGCCTGGCCGGAGTTTTGTAAAGCAAAATTGGCCGGGCGCCCGCGTCACTCCGTGCGCGCCATCGGACGTTGGCCGGGGAGGCGGACCATTCACGACGCTCGCGGCGGGCAGAGGACTGCCCGCCCTACCTTTCGCGTCAGTTCTTCACCGGGTGGTAGCCCTGCCACAGCCATTCCAGGGCCTCGGGCAGGGTTTGTCGTTTCACGCCACCGTCGGTGTGTCCGGCGTTGCGGGCAAAGACAAACTGGTAATGATATCCCTTGGCGGCCAGCACGCCGGCCATGTTCTCATTGGCCACCACCCAATCGTGCAGTTGGTCGCGCATGATGTTGGGGTTATAAAGATCGCGGTCGCCCACTTCCAGCCACAAGCGGAGGGGTTTGACCGGGCTGTCCGGGATCAGGTGTTCGTGAAATTCCCACGCGCCGTGCGGGGTGGCGGGATCATGGGGCCATTGCTGGTTGACATAGGTGCCCGAATAGGTGAGCACCCGGCGATAAAGCTCCGGATGATACCACGCCATGATCAAGGCGCACGAACCGCCGGAACTGCCGCCCATGGCCGCCCGGCCCTCGGGGTCTTTGGTCAAGGTTGCCCGCGCTTGCTTTTCCACCAGCGGCAGGACTTCGGCCTCGACAAATTCCGCATATTTGCCGGACATGGTATCGTATTCCAAACCGCGCTCGCTGCCCTGGGCGTCGCCGCCGCCGTTGCCGATGGAGATGGCGACCATCAGCGGCACCTTGTGTTGGGCAATCAGGTTGTCCAAGGCGGTGAACAGGCCCTGGTCGGGTCCGTCCGCCCCGACGATGAAGGGTGCGGGCGTGCCGGGGATGTAGGCGGGGGGGACGTAAACGGCGACGCGGCGGGTGTAGGGCGCCGGCTGGCTGGTGGTCACCACCAGTTTGACGGGGTTGGCGGGGTCGGGCGTGCCGAAGGTATTGGGCGTCCGGGCGATGCCGGGATAAAATTTGCTGTCGGCCGAACTCATGGTGAAGTTATACACTTTGCCCCGCAGCCCGCCGGCCGGGGCGGACATTTCCGGGGCGGGGTTATGGGTCGGGCCGAGGATGAAGTTGCCGTCGGCGTCCGCCGGCGGAACGGCGCCGTCGGGCAGTTCCTGGGCGGTGACATAACCCGGGGAGCGAGGATCGCGGGTGGGCGGCGCGGAGCGCGCCGGCCGGGCGGGTGGCACCATCGGGGCCGGCGGCGCAACGGGGGCGGGTTGCGCGGACGCCGGCGGGATGGCGGCCAGTAAAATCAATGCCACACCGAGGAGCGCGGCACCGGAGGTCAGGTTGGTCCGTTTCATTGGTCAGCCATTCCCTCCCCGGCACATGGCCCGCCAACCGCCCAAAACCCGGCGGCCAGGCGCGGCTTATGTTTACCAGAAGGGGTAATGATGCCAGAAGCATAGCCCGGCCCGGTCGCCGGGGGCAAGCAGTTTCAGGAGGAAACGAATTTGCGCGGAACAAAAAAGGACAGGGCCTTTGAGCCCTGTCCTTCACCAAACCCCACCCGAAGCGTGGATTAGACGAACCACTTGCGCCGCAACCCCTGCAACCCGGCCAGCGCCCCGCCCAAGAGCCCGGCCGTCTGGCCGCCATCGGGAGCATTAAAGGGGTCGGGGGCCGTCAATATCAACTGATTTTGCGCGGCTCCGGTGCCATCCGGGTTGTCCCACAATTGCAAGATTTGCACGGTGGGACCGGTGTAGGGGCCGTTCGCAGCGGTCAAGCCTCCCAAGGCGGCCACGGCGGCGTTGTAGTATGGGTCATTGTCAGCCGATAAATCGGGCGCCACGTAACCACCATAGGTTTGTCCGCCTTGAAACATCCAGATGGCGGCCTGCAGCAAATTATCATCCGCCAGCCGTTGTGAACCGGGGACGAAAGGCGAGGTGTAATCAAAGCCGCTCAATTTGCCGTTGCCAAACTCATAATAAAGCCACGCCGCGCCGGTGGAGAGGGGCAGTCCGCTGCCGAGGCCGGGATTCGCCGGACTGGCCGGCTGGGACATATAACCCAAAGAGTAAGAATAAGTTGTGCCCGGAGAGAATTCCACCCCGGTCTCGAGGCAAAAGGTCTCAACCCCCCCGCCCACGATGGCCGGGGAGGCATAAAAGGCGGTCGTGGCGCTTTGCGCCGCCGGGGACGAGAACGTGGCCGTAAACTCACCACCACCCAGGCCCGGGTAATAGCCGGTGTTGTCCTGTAATACCACCGTACCCAGCACGTTTGGGGTGGACGTGGCCCAGGCAACCGACCCGGCCATCGGAGGTGTGGCGGCCAAAACTGTCAAAACCGTCGCGCGAATTAATTTCATATGTTTTCTGGGTGGCTGGTTGAAGATCCTGGTGGCGTGTTGCTCAGCAGAACCATCGACAGCCCAAGCCCACCATCGAACAAGCATTTTATGTGCCATGATTTCAGGGATAGATACTCAGCCCATGGGAACCCATTTTCCCGAGCATACCCGAGGATTTGGGCGATAATTCGGGCACTTTTTCGCAATAATGGCCAGAAAAGGGGGGTCTCAACGAAGAACCTGTTGCAAGGGGGTGGTGACTTGTTGGACATTTTCATGCATTTGCAATGCAATAATTCGCCCCTGTAACGGGTCTTGCGATGGGCAGATCATTTGATTTGCCAACAATTCAACAAATAATTACCAGGCTTGGCCTCCTGAAAATTGCATTTGCAATGCATTTTCCGCAGACGGACTGATTTGGCTTACGAAGATCTCAGCGACCGCTCGGAGGCTTCCAGTTCCCAGTCGTTGCGGCCGCCGGGATGACAATGGCAATGGGCGGCGAAGAAACCGCCGCGATGCGCCCAGAACCAAGGCCAGATGCGCTCGCGGTCGGTTTGGGGGATGTGCAGCGTGTCCAGCGCGGCGCGCGGAAAGAACTCGAACCGGCCTTCCGGATGAACCGGCGGGAGCGACCGCAGGGGCGGTTTGATTTCAAACAAGAACATGAGCCAGTGAGTCTGCCCTTGGTAACCATGTTCGCTGATCAGGCCGGTCAAATGCAGGTCGGCGGCGGTGAAGGTCAGGCCCAGTTCCTCGCCCGCCTCGCGGCAGGCGCAGGCGTAGGGGGATTCGCCCAGTTCGGTCTTCAACTTGCCGCCGCAAGGGCTCCACAATCCGCGGTTGGGTTCCTGCGCGCGCTCCAGCAACAGCACGTCGCCCGCCACGTTGAACGCGTAGAGCAGGGTGGCGATTTTATACGGCAACGTCATGCCGGAGGCCTCAATGATATTCCTGCACCGTCTTGACGTCGTAGCCGCGCTGCTTCAGGGCGGCGATGCCGAGGGCGGCGGCCTTGGCCCCGCTCAGGGTGGTCATGATGGCGGTGCCGGTGTAGACGGCCGTGGTGCGGATTTTGATTTCGTCGGCGCGGGGGTTCTGACCGGCGGGGGTATTGATGACGAGCTGGATCTCCTTGTTTTTGAGGAGGTCCAGCACGTTGGGCCGGCCCTCCATCAGTTTGAGGATGCGCCGCACCTTCAGGCCGGCCTTTTCCAACACGGCGGCGGTGCCGCTGGTGGCGACCAGTTCAAAGCCGAGGTCGGTGAATTGTCTGGCCACGGCGGCCACCTCGCCCTTGTGGTGGTCGCTGACGCTGATGAACACCTTGCCGCTCACCGGCAGAGGCGAGTTCGCCGCCATCTGCGACTTGGCATAGGCCACCCCCAGGTCGGCGTCCAGGCCCATGACCTCGCCGGTGGACCGCATTTCCGGCGAGAGCAGGATGTCCTGGCCGTGGAACCGGTTGAAGGGGAAGACAGATTCCTTGACCGCCCAATAGCGGGGCCAGATTTCCTGGGTGAACCCGAGCTGCTTGAGGGTTTTTCCGGCCATGACCTTGGCCGCGAGCTTGGCCAGCGGCACGCCGATGGCCTTGCTGGAAAAGGGGACGGTGCGCGAGGCGCGGGGGTTGACCTCCAGCACATACACCTTCTCGCCCTTCACCGCATATTGCACATTCATCAGGCCGATGACCTTCAGCTCCCGCGCCATGGCGTTGGTGTATTGGCGGATGGTCGCCATGACCCCGTCCGTCAATGTGTGGGGCGGCAGCACCATGGCGGCATCGCCGGAATGCACCCCGGCGAATTCAATGTGCTCGAGCATCCCGCCCATGACGATGGTCCCCTCGTCCGGGTTGAGAAACTGGCCGACATCGGTGATGCAGTCCACATCCACCTCCGTGGCGTCCTCGAGAAATTTGTCCACCAACACCGGACGTTCGGGCGAGGCCTCGACGGCGTAGCGCATGTAATGCTGCAGTTCGGCGTCCGAATAAACGATCTGCATGGCCCGGCCGCCCAGCACGAAACTGGGCCGCACCAGCACGGGATAGCCCAGGCGCTTGGACGCCACCAGCGCCTCGGCCTCGTTCGTGGCCAGGCCGTTGGGCGGCTGCGGGATGTCCAGTTTGTTGAGCAGGGCCGCAAACAGCTTGCGGTCCTCGGCGATCTCGATGCTCTGCGGGGAGGTGCCGATGATGTTGACGCCGTTCTTTTGCAGGCCCAGCGCCAGGTTCAGCGGCGTCTGCCCGCCGAACTGCGCGATGGCGCCCCAGCATTGCTCCCGCTCGTAAATGTGCAGGACATCCTCCAGCGTCAACGGCTCAAAGAACAGCTTGTCGCTGGTGTCATAATCCGTCGAGACCGTCTCGGGATTGGAATTGACCATGATGGTTTCGAACCCCTCCTCCTTCAAGGCGAAGGCGGCATGGACGCAGCAATAATCAAACTCAATGCCCTGGCCGATGCGGTTGGGGCCGCCGCCCAGGATCATCACCTTCTTGGCGGTGTTGCCCTTCACCTCGTCGTCCCCGCGGTCGTAGGTGGAGTAATAATAAGGCGTGTAGGCCTCGAATTCCGCGGCGCAGGTGTCCACCAACCGGTAACTGGGGACCAGCCCCAAGCGCTTGCGTTCGGCGCGGACGGCGTCCTCGGTTTGACCGGTTAAATGGGCGATCTGCCGGTCGGAAAATCCGAGCGACTTGGCATGGGCGAGTTTTTCAGCGTTAAGCGATGACATCAGACAAATCCGTTTGCGACAGTAAGCCGAAATTCCGTCCGGGTGTCCAGCCGGGAGTGAAACGATCGGGCTGCGCCCAGGGCGAGGCGAGCCAAGCGGGCCATTCACGACGCTCGCGGCGGGCAGAGGACTGGCCGCCCTACCTTTCACGTCGGTTCGCCTCGGGGGGGGGCGCGCGGGTGGCCGGCGCATAGACATTAAGGAAGACCGTGATTTATCACGCCGGCAGGCCGGGGGGGAATGAAAGTTCGAAATGCAAACCCCGGCCCGGGCCGGTGACTCATCCTGCCATCAGCACTTTGCGCGGTTAATCCCGGTGCCGGCGGACCAGGCTGCGCCCGGGGACGGGCGCACTCCGTGGGCGCGACGGAATTTGCGGGAGTTTCTGGTTTGACAGGGGGTCGGTGCGCTGGTGAAGCTGTGGGCACAGGTATGATTGATCTATCCAATTCAAAGGGCGGGTGGTGGCAACGTGGGCTGAGGACCGGGGGCGGGTGGCTGGCGGCGGGGCTGCTGGCCTGGGGCCTCGGCGGCTGCTCGTCGTCCGAAGTTCATCCCCATGACCCGGTGACCGCCCGGGGTGGGGTGTCCGTGGTGCTGCCGCAGTTGATTGTGGTGACCACCGGACCGGTGGCGGTGTTGGTGACCAATGGCGGCGCCTTCAGCGCGGAGTTCACGCTGGCCTTTGATGACCGCAACGGGCCGCCCTTGAAGTTGTCCGGGGTGATGCTGGTGAGCGGCGGGAAAGTCCGGGCGGAATTCGCGCGGGTCAACGGGAAAGCCCTGCCCGGGGGTGATATTGACGTGATCTGGGATGCGGCCGCCCATCAGGGCTGGGTGATCAGCGAAGCGTTGCAGGGTTACGGCCGGGTCAATGATGCGGTGCATTGCACCAATGTGTTGGTGGCCGCGGCGGCGGGAGGCGCGGGCCAGGTGGACGGGCATCCGGTGGACCGGGCCGACGTGACGCTCCAGTGCGGCGACGGCCAGAACATCAAGCTGGTGCTGTCGCGCGCCCTCGACCTGGGCCGGTTGCCGTTGCAGATGCAGTTGGTCAGCGAGTCGGATGCGTTCGGGCTGGGGTTATCCAAGGTCCAGGCGGCCAAACTCACGGACGATTTGTTTTTGCCGCCGGAAGATTTCACGAAATTTGCGAATGCGGTGGACGTGGTGAACGAACTGGCATTCCGCCAGCATGAGGTCAACAACGGGAATCGCGGGGGCGCGCCCGGCCAGACGGGGCCCCGGTCGGCGGCCCCGCCGGGAACGCAGTGAGACAGAGATAATCATGGTATAGTGTTCAATTATCGCCTAATAACCCGGCGGCTGGGGTGTCCTATCTTTTGGACACGAGGATATTATGAAAAAAAAATTGGCAGGTGGTCATGGTGTTGATGGTGACGGCCTGGGCCGGTCAACTGCGCGCGGCGGAGGGCGGGGGGAACTGGCGATACACTGGCACGGTGGTGGATGAAGCGGGACGGGCGGTGGCGGGGGCGAAGGTGTGGGTGGACGGTGCCGTGGTGGTGGAAGGATATTCACCGTTGCCAAACAGCCGTATTTCCGGGCGGGCGGCGCGCGCTTGTTTTTCCGCTTGGACGGGGGCGGACGGCCGTTTTCGCCTGGACAATTTTCCGGCCGATGCGCAGGCCCAATTGGCGGTCCACCGGGCCGGCCAAGTCCAGTATCCGATGGGGAACGCTTTGCTTGGGTGGCAGCAGGCGCGCTCCGGTGAAACCAACGTTCAACTGTTGCTGGGGCCCGCGGGGGTGGTGGAAGGGAAAGTGGTCATTCAGGAAACCGGCCAACCGCTGGCGGGCGTGAGCGTGTGGTTGCAATCAAAAACGTTTGAAAATGCCTTGACCGAGCCGGTTCAGAGCGGGGCGGACGGGACTTTTCACATACCGGACGTCCGACCGGATCCGTATTATGTCCTTGCGGCGATGTCCGACCCCGGGGCGGACCGGGTGGTGGAAAATGCCTATGAGAAAACGGTGGCGGTTCGGGCGGGGGAAACCGTCAGCAATGCAGTGATTCAGGCATCTGCCGGCGCCTTGGTGGAGGTGACGGTGGTGAATACGAACACCTCGGAACCGCTGACAAACGTCGCGGTCAAGGGGGGCCAATCCACGGCCTACACGGGTCCGGACGGGGTGGCCCGCCTACGGGTGCCGGCGGGCAAAAACTGGTTTTCCGCCCGGTCGGACTGGCACCGGCAAAATATCACGGCGGAAATCAGGACCGGACAGACGAATGAGGTCCGGCTAGAGCTGATCCCGCCGCCGCATATCACCGGCACAGTGCGCGACGCGGACGGTGTCGCGGTCGCCGGGGCGGTCGTCCTCTATCATGCGGGACATTATTACGATGCGCCGGATGACACCGACACCATGACGGATAAAAACGGGCGCTATGAGCTGATCCTGAAAACCAGCCGTGAAACCCTGGCCTGGGGTACTATTACGCCAACAAGCGCCATTCTGGCTCGGAGCGTGGAACGGAACCTGGCGGCCCTCACGGAGGTTGATACGTTGGCAACGCGAATGGATTCATCGGGTCATTCCGTACCCATGGAGGAAAACGAGACATATCCCACCCACCTGGACTTGACCCTGAAACCGGGGATCACGCTCACCGGTTCCGTGCAGGACATGGAAGGCAAACCGATCAGCAACGCCTGCGTGATGGTTCGCGTTGAAACAGGCCGTTCGTCCGCCAAGGTGCTGGAGCGCCCCATCCAAGTGGACGCGCAAGGCGCCTTTGCCATCCCCGCCCTGCCGCAAGGGCGGGCATACGACGTTTTCGATGACGTCACCGCGCGAGGGTACGGGACGGTCTCCGCGAGCTTGGAGGCAACGAAAACCCGGACCAACCGCGCCGCCTTTCCTCCGTTTGTGCTCAAGCGTGCCGATCAAATCCTGGCCGGACAGGTGTTGGGGCCGGATGACAAACCGCTGGCCGGCGCCAGGGTTGAATTGTTCGGCGATTATACTGGGGATTTGACCAGCGCCCTGTCGGACCGCCAGGGGCGCTTTGTCTTTAATGGGGTTTGTGCCGGGGAAGTCCAACTCGCCGCGTATGCTAATAGCGCGCCCGGCCCCGGGCAGGGCGGGCAAATGACCGCTGATTCCGTTAAAGCCCAGGTCGGGGAGACGAATGTGGTGGTGCGGGTGCGGTGAAAGATTTGGGATTAAGGAGCATTTTTGAACGACCGTCACGCACCCGGCCGGCAAGGGGCCGGCGGCGCGGTCGGCATGATGACGATATATTTCAGGTCCGTCCCGGGATCACTCCGCCGCCCGGTCCTTCCAGACGTAGCGGAAGAGGAGCACCCGGAGGGCGGCCGCAAGCGGGATGGCGAGCAGACCGCCGAGCAGACCCCCGAGAAGCGTGGTGCCGGTCATCACGGCGATGATGATGACAAGGGGGTGGAGACCGACGCGGTCGCCGATGATCCGCGGGGAGATGACGAGGCCCTCGAGGGTTTGCACCACGGCAAAGACGCCCAGGATGATGAGGGGATGGGTCCAGTCGCTGAATTGCACGACCGCCAGCGCCAGGGCGGCCAGGCAAAGGATGGTGGCCCCCAGAAAGGGGATCATGGAGAGCAGCACGGCCGCACAGCCCAACAAAATGGCGTAGTTCAAGCCGGCGCCAAGAAACCCGATGGTGTAGAGCACGCTGTCACACAGGGCCACGAGGACCTGGCCCCGGAAGTAAGCGACCAGGTGGAGGTTGATGGCGTCCAGCACAAAGACAAGTTCCTCCTTGAGGGCGGAATCGCGCACGGGCAGGAATTCTTTCCAGCGGCCGGTGATCCGGCGTTTTTCCTGCAAAAAGTAGAAGGCGTAAACCGGCACGAGCGCCAGCCCGATCAACATGCCGAAACCCGAGGCGAGCTTTTCGAGTTGGGCCAGCAGCCAGGCGCCCACGCCCGACCAATGCCCGGTCAGCAAGCCCAGCGCCGAGGTGAGCGCCTGCTCCTGGTCGGTGCCGGCTGCCCCGGCGGCGGGCGGCGCGGGCAGAAACCGGCGGAGGAATTCCGGCGGGTGCGCGAGCAGCACGGCGATGCGTTTTTGCAGCTTGTCGGAATAAGCCGGCACCTGGTCGCTCAGTTGCCGGATTTCCACCACCACCTGGGGGATGAGGCTGGCGAGCACACCGGCTCCCAGCGCAAACACTACGACAAACACCAGCAACACGGCGCGGGTGCGGGGCAGGCCGCGGCGTTCCAGCCAGTCCACCACCGGCGACAGGACACAGGCGATGACCGCCGCCACCGCCAGGGGCCAGAGCACGGGGCTGAGCGCATTCAACAATCGGCCCAACCCCCAGATGGTCGCGCCCACCAAGCCAACCAGCACCGCCACCGACAGGCCGGTCAGGGCCAGCCAGAAGAGCTTTTGCTGACCGGGGGTGGGAGGCCGGGGGTTCATGCTTGGCCGAGTTTCTTGGAGCGTTCGGTGGCGGCGCGCACGGCGCTCATGACGGTGCCGCGCAGGCGGCCCTTTTCCAGTTCGTGGAGGCCCTCGATGGTGGTGCCGCCGGGGCTGGTGACCTGGTCCTTGAGCAGGCCCGGATGCAGGCCGGTTTCCAGAACCATCCGGGCGGCACCCAGCACGGTCTGGGCGGCCAGCTTGGTGGCCACGTCGCGGGGCAGGCCCGCCGCCACCCCGCCGTCGCTGAGGGCCTCAATGAATTGATATGCGTAGGCCGGGCCGCTACCGCTCAGGCCGGTCACGGCGTCCAAGAGGGTTTCCTTGACCGGCAGCGCGAGGCCGACGGCGGACAACAACCGGCCGGCCAGCTCGGCGTCGGCCGGCGTGGCGTGCCGGCCGGCGGCAAAGGCGGAAGCGCCGGCACCGACCAGGGCCGGGGTGTTGGGCATGACGCGGATGACGCGCGCGCCGGCGGGCAGGGCCGGCTCCAACCGGGCCAGCGGCACCCCGGCGGCGATGGAGATGAGCAGGTGGCGGTCCGTGAAATGCGGCTGAATCTCCGCGAGCACGGCGGGCACCTGGTCGGGTTTGGTGGACAGGATCAGGACGTTGGCAAAGGCGACCACCTCCGCATTCACGGCCGTGACCTGGGCACCGACGTCGGCGGCAAACTGCCGGCGGGCGGGTTCATGCGGGTCGCTGGCGATGAGGTCCTGGAGAAAGACGATTTCCGCGTTGATAAAACCGCGGGCCAGGGCGGTGGCCATCTTCCCCGCGCCCAGAAAACCGATGGTAAGTTTGACTGCCATACCTGTTTGTAACAGGCCCGCCGCCCCGGCGAAAGCTGAAATCGCAGCTTGAATAATGCTGGTTAGGGTTTATGGTATGCTCCGGGCGGCGTTGCCGCACCGCATTTAGTTTGAGGAATAATGTCAGGACACCGCCGGACATGGGATTCATTTGAGGCCATGCGCGCCGCCGCTGAAACGGGGGATGCGCAGGCGCAATGCTATTTGGGCGTCTGTTATCAAAATGGCCAGGGGGTGAAGCAGGATTATCATGAGGCGGTCAAGTGGTTCCGGCGTTCCGCCGACCAGAACGATCCGGTGGCCCAATGTTACTTGGGCGTGTGCTATCTGACCGGCGCGGGCGTGCCGCAGGAATACAGCGAAGCCGCCCGCTGGCTGCGGGAGGCCGCCGAGCAGGAGGATCCCGCCGCCCAATTCAATCTGGGCATGCTTTATGAAACCGGCCAAGGCGTTCCCCAAAATTATGCCGAGGCCCTCAAATGGTATCGCGAGGCCGCCGAACGCGGGTACCCGGCCGCCCAGTTCAACCTCGGCGTGTTTTATGAAACCGGCCAGGTCGTCGAACAGGATTACTCCCAGGCCGTGGCTTGGTACCGGGCTGCGGCCGACCAGGAATGCGCCCCCGCCCAGTGCAATCTCGGCCTGTGCTACCAGACCGGCCGCGGCGTGGAACAAAACCTCCAGGAAGCCGTGAAATGGTTCATCCGCGCCGCCCGCCAAGGCGACAAAACCGCCCAGCATAATCTCGGCCTCCACTACGCCGCCCAGGAAGTGGCGGCGGAAGAAAATTTGTAGCGCCCGCCCGCCCCACCGCAGATTCAGCCGGGAATTTCGGCCCCGGCCCCCGCCGGCGAACCCATCGCCGACAACTGTTTGTAACGGGATTGTCACGGTGCCGTCATTGCAAGAATCTTCTGCCTGCGTCAGACTCAGGCGTCGGTGGAACGCCGATAGACCGTGGAAGCGCACCACACAAACAACGACGTCTGGCCGATGGCGGTGGGGAAGCCAGCCGGCGAGCTCACGGAGCTTTGGCGGCATCCGTTGCCAGAAATGGCCGGCCGGCCGGGTCGGCGGCTTTGTTGTCGCTCCCTGGCCCGGATGGGCGGGTCGTGGCTGCAAGCCGCCGCGGGTTGGGAACATGCCCTGCCGGCGAACGACCCTTTCATTCTCGCCCCCAACCACAGCAGCCGTCTGGAGGCGATCCTGCTGCCCGCACTGCTGGCCCTGCACCGCCACGGGCGCCAGGTGCATTTTCTGGCGGACTGGAATTATTTTCTGTGGCCCCTGCTGGGATCGTTGATGCGCATGAACGATCCCGTCATCATCACCCGCAAACCGGCCCGGCCCCGCTTTCTGAACGTGTTCAAGCCCCGGTTCCAGTCGGCGGAAACGTCCTTTCAACAAGCCCGGCGGCGTCTGCTGGCCGGCCAATCCCTGGGCATTTTTCCCGAAGGCACGGTAAACCGCCAAACCCGGTGGCTGCTCCCCGGCCGGACGGGCGCGGCGCGGCTTTCGTTGGAAACCGGCGCGGCGGTCATTCCCATGGGCATTCGCCTGGCTGGCGGCCCCTCCCGGTTGCTGAATTTGGATGCCGTGATGGTGCAAATGGGCCGGCCGCTGTGGCCGGACCCCGCCCACCTGGGCACCCATGTCCCCGCCCCCGCCGTGCGCCAATGGCACGAAACCATCATGCGGGCCATCGCTGATTTGTCCGGCAAATCATGGCCCCCGCCCAACCCGGAAAATTAATTATGCCATCGCTCATTGAAGTTAAGCGAATTGAAAACGAAACCGACCGCCAAATGGCGCTGTCCGTCATGCGCGCCATTTATCGCGACGAAAAAAACTGGGTGCAGGCGGACGAGAAGCTCGTCGCCGCCGTGGAAATCACCGACCCGGCCATCTCGTGGTTTGTGGTCACCAGCGCCGGCCGGCCGGCGGGGGTTTTGCGCGTTTTGTATGAGCCACCGCTGGACCTCTACCAGACCTACGGCCTCAAATTTGTCAACCCAGACCTGGATCTGGAGGCGCTCCTCCGGCTGGGCCGGATCGCGGAGATCGGCCGGTTCGCGGTGCTGCCCGAGCATCGCCGCAGCGTCCTGGTGGCGGTCGCTCTCATGCGCGCCGCCGCCCGGGAGACCGTCGTCCGCGGCTTTCACCATTATATCACGGATGTGTTTGAGGGTGAAAAACACAGCCCCTATGACTTTCACACCCGCGTGATGGGTTTCCGGCTGATCGCCACCCACGACACCGGCGAACTCAACTGCCCCAACCGCCGGTTGACCATGCTGCTGGACCTGCGCACGGCCTATCACCGTTTGCGCCAGGAAAAAAGCTGGGCCTTCCGCTATCTCACCGAAGGCTGGGAACCCTGGCTGCACGAAGCCATGATGGCCCCCACCCGGGCCGATGGTGCACCGGCGGCCATTCAGCAAGCGGTCACGCCCTGAGCCGGTCGTAAGAGGATAAAAATTGCAGCCGACCCGCTGCATTTATATTGCCGCGCGATAATCCGGTGTTGTATTGATAGCCCGTGCATCTCGGCCAAATTCAGATTTTTCCAATTAAATCTTTGGATGGCCTGCTCGTCGGGCAAACACAAATCACATCCGGTGGCATTTTGGCGCACGACCGCAGCTATGCAATCTATGACCGGGACGGCAAAGTCGTCAACGGCAAGCGCACGGCGCGCGTGCATGAGTTGCGCTGCAAATACGACTCCGGGATCCGGGAAATTCAACTCTGGCAAAATGGCGAATCGTCGGCTGCGCAATTTAATTTTGAAGCGCCGGAAAACATGGAGAAATGGCTGGGCGATTTTTTCGGGTTTCCCGTCACGCTGCGCCACGAGCCGCAAAAGGGCTTTCCCGACGACCACGAGGCGTTTGGCCCGACCATCACGAGCGACGCCAGCCTGCGCGAAATCCAAAAATGGTTTCCCGAACTGACGTTGGAGAGTGTCCGCCGTCGTTTTCGCACCAATCTTGAACTGCATGGTGATGATCCGTTTTGCGAAGACAGGCTTTTCGGTGCGCCCGGCGAACTTAAACCGTTTCAGATCGGCGCGGTGAGATTTTTTGGCCACAACCCCTGCCAGCGCTGTGTCGTGCCCACGCGCGATCCCGACAGCGGCAAGGCCGTCGCGGATTTTCAGAAGCGATTCATGGAATTGCGCAAAAAGCTTCTTCCCGAATGGGCGGACGCGCAACGCTTCAATCATTTTTACCGGTTTACGGTGAATACTTCCATCCCGCCGGACGAAGCGGGGAAATCATTGCGAGTGGGCGACACTGTTCAATTGTGATTTTGAATTTCCAGCCCCGATTTGTTCAAGGCGTGCAAATTTAGACAGGCAGGCCGGCGTTTTTTAACACCTTTTCCCAACGGCGTAAAAAAAACATTAAAATTGCTGGGTTTTTCACCACCGCACCCGCTTGTTAGATTTGGCACTTCTATTGCTAAGTTGCCGTTATGGCAAATAAGTTGTCTGTAAGGCAATCGACGCAACTGGAGGATGAGATTCAATCGCAGTTAAATTCCTTTGGTGCGCGGTTGCAGGAATTGCGGCTTAAGCGCGGCTGGACGCTGGAAGAACTGGCGGGTGGCACCGGGCTTTCAAAAGCTTTTTTATCGCGGCTTGAATCGGGCGGGCGGCAGGCCTCAATTGCCGTCGCGCTGACACTTTCACGAATTTACGACGTTTCGCTGGCGTCGCTGTTTGAATCGCAGCCGGCCAAGGAGCCGTGCGCCATTGTGCGCGGTGCGGAGGCGGTTGAGAAAAGCATCAATGGACTGAAATATGTTTCGCTATCCCGGGCCGGGCGCTGCTTTAATTTGCAACCGATCAAAGTAATAGTGCCAATTTCGCGACGCGGCGACGAGCATTACCACCACGACGGAGAGGAATGGATTTATGTCATGTCCGGCGCTCTGACATTGTCGCTCGCGGGAAAAACTTACGATTTGATGCCTGGCGATGCAGCTCATTTTGATTCGAGGCTGCCGCACCGCCTGATGGCCACGGGGAAAAAGGATGCCGAAGTTTTGCTGGTGGCATCGCCGGTGGGCAATTCCAGCCGGATGACGCTTCCGGCGACCAGTCAGCATCGTGCGATTCCCGCGATCCGCCGGTTGGAATTTACCTCGTATGATGAAGAAGCAGCCGGTTTCGATAAACCGCGCCAGACAAACATCAATTTTCCACCAATTAAACCTAAAACCCGAAAGGACCCGCCATGAATACGTTAAGAGCAAACTGTTTGAACTTCAAGGAACTGCTGGCGCAAAACATTGCGCTTATTTCGCCGACCATGACGGCGGCACTGATTGTGCCGCTGATGTTCGGCACCACCGGCAGCATCAGCTGGTTGTCTTATGCCGTGGGGGCATTCCTGGTTTTGTTTGTCGCGCTTAGCTTGAATCAATTTGCCAAGCGCACGACCAGCTCCGGCTCGATGTACGGTTACGCCATGTCTGGTCTTGGATTTGGCGGCGGCTCGATCTGCGGCTGGTGTCTGCTGTGGGCGTATCTCTTCATTGGCCTGGCCGGCACGACCGGATTTACAATTTTCGCGACCACACTTCTTAAGATGGCACATGTCAATGCGCCGCCCGTGATGCTCTTCGCCTTCTGTTTGGGCTCCTGTTTTTACATCGCCTACAAGGACATCAAAATTTCCACGCTGATTACTTTGGGGCTGGAAGCGTTCTCCTGCACCTTCATTCTGGTGCTGGCATTCATCGTTCTGGGACATCATCACTTTGCGATTGACCCATCTCAATTCACCTTGAAAGGCACTTCGTTGATGAAGTTGGGCATGGGCGCGGTGGTCGCGATTTTCAGTCTGGTCGGTTTTGAAAGTTCCACCGCTTTTGGTGAAGAAGCGGTTAGTCCGCTAAAAACAATCCCCCGATCGGTAATTTGGAGCCTGGTCATCACGGCGGCTTTCTTTATTTTCATCACCTATGTTGAAGTGCAGGGCACGGCCGGGGCCCCGACCACTTTGGACAAAATGGATGCGCCCTTGAACACGTTGGCCACGATGTATGGCGTGCCCTACCTGCAGCCGATTCTTTCATTGGGTGCCATGGTCAGTTTTTTTGCGCTGGCATCTTCCTGCATGAACGCCGGCGCCCGCGTGATGTTCGCGATGGGCCGGCACGACTTTTTTCCGCAAAACACCAGCTATGCCCATCCGAAGCACGGCACGCCCCACGTTGCCCTTATGGTCATGGCCATTGCGATGTTCGCCGTGGTGACCGTGGCTTACGGCTTTCTGGTGACCAACGGCATGGCGGTGCTCGATGAGTTCAATGACGCGGGCACCATGGGTGCCTTTGGTTTTGTGGGCGCTTACACGCTCATCGCGCTGGCCGCGCCATTCTTTCTTAAGCAGCGCGGTGAACTGAAGGCCCAACATATCGGGCTGTGCGTTGTGGCCATGGCGCTGATGTTGATTCCCATCGTTGGCAGCGTCTGGCCCGTTCCCGCCGCGCCGGTCAATTATTTTCCTTATGCCTTCGTCGCCTATCTTTGGTTCGGAATACTCCGGGTGATGGGCATGAAGCATCAGAAGCCGGAACGTGTGGTCGAAGTCCGCACGGAAGTGCAGAAGCTTCATGCCGCCGCAACCACCTGATTATGACCGCAACACGAATTGGGGCGGTCGCCTCACTCCATCGTTATCCTGTCAAATCCATGACGGGCGAGGAACTCAACGCCACGCGCGTCGGCACGAAGGGATTTTACGGTGACCGTGTCTTTGCCATCGCCGACGCCGAAACGGGGAAAATCGCCAGTGCAAAGAATCCGTCCAAATGGCCGACGCTGTTCAGCTTTCGCGCCGCCTTCACCGAACCGTTGGCTGGTGCTGCGCTGCCGTCCGTCCGCATCACGTTGCCGGACGGCGGCACGGTTTCGACGGGGGACCAGGACATCGCCGCGCGATTGTCATCGAGCTTGGGCAAGCCGGTTTACTTTCTGAAGGGCGCGGCCGCATCCGGCACGTTGGAAGAGTATTGGCCGGACATTGACGGCCTGGCCCGGCGCGATGTCGTGACCGACGAGGGGATGCCGGCGGAAACCTTCTTCGATCTGGGCATGATTCATTTGCTGACGACGGCGACGCTCGACAGTTTCCGCGCGTTGTATCCGGAAGGCCGCTTTGAAACACGCCGCTTCCGCCCCAATCTGGTCATCCAAACAGCGCCTGATTTTAAAGGCTTTCCCGAAAATGACTGGGACGAAAAAACTCTCACCATCGGCGGCGAAGTGAAAATTAAAATCACCGGCCCTTGCGGTCGCTGCGTGATGACCACCCTGCCCCAAGGCGATCTGCCAAAGGACACCGGCATTTTGAAAGCCGCCGCACGGCACAACCAGGCTCGCGTCGGCGCTTACGCATCAGTGTTGCAAGGTGGGATCATCCGCGCAGGCGATGCCGTTCAGATTGAATCCGATTAAATGAGCATGGTCCTCCGGGAAACGCTCGTTCAAAAGCCCTCCGAGCATCTGTTCCGAAACAACCATCAGCCGCAGCGGGTCATGACCGCCATCGGTGGTTAAATATTCATTCGCATGGCGCATGCAGCATTCCCTCGACAGGGTTGGCATCAGGCAGGCCACGGCGGTTGATGCCAGCCGGCTTGGCAAATTGCTTGCACTTTTATTCGCGCAGGAAGTTGATTTCAAACCTGATACCAGACGACAATTACGCGCGCTTCGCCTCATTTTGAGCCAACCCAATATCGGGCATATTTATTGTGCGACCAAAGGAAACTCCGTTATCGGAATGGTGAGCATATTATTTACCGTCAGCACCGCTGAAGGTGGTCGCGCGGCCTGGCTTGAAGACATGGTGGTACATCCGGATTGGCGCGGGAGAAAGATCGGCGGCCAGTTGCTCCATGAGGCAATTAATCGGGTGCGCGCAGCGGGTTGCACTCGGATCACGTTGCTCACGGATTCAACCAACCGTGCGGCGATTCAATTTTACGAGCAGGCGGGATTTATCAGATCGGGCATGATTCCATTGCGACTGCATTTGTGAAGTTCAGATGATGCCGGTCGGCAGCTTGCCACTATATTCTGAATAGTATTATGAATACATTAACTCTTTTTGGCCTGTTCGCGGTGGCGGCGATGGTGGTTTTCAGCCGTTAATGTCCCGCCAGTTTTGCGAGAATGGGTCGGAGGGTCGTGTGCCCGAGTTTTCCCTTACTTCTCATTGTTTTGCGTTTAAATTCAAGGTAGCCTGTTAATTCGTATGTTGACTCTTTCTGAAATCAGCAAAGCCTATGGCGGCAAGGTGCTCTTTGATGAGGCCACCCTGCAAGTGAACCGCGAGGACCGCATCGGCCTCGTCGGCCCCAATGGCGCCGGCAAGTCCACGCTCTTTGGGATCATCCTCGGTGAGGAATCCGCCGACTCCGGCCAGATCATCAAGGAACGCAGCGTCAACTTCGGCTATCTCCCGCAGGAAAGCGCGCCC
>Ga0302320_10002486_pt1 | contig 43345 bp, 41 predicted proteins | sample Bog_T0_3_FD_202130 | JGI IMG/M metagenome (GOLD analysis project Ga0302320, IMG submission 202130) | Peat permafrost microbial communities from Stordalen Mire near Abisko, Sweden - Bog_T0_3 | ecosystem: Environmental > Terrestrial > Soil > Wetlands > Peat | place: Sweden: Abisko, Stordalen Mire...
ACATCCCAAACCGAGTGTGAATTCTCCCTGTACTCGACCATCTAACCATTATCCAGCACAGATGCTGGAAGCTCTCCGCCTGAAAGGCGGAGGGCTTAGACCCGGTGGCAGAAGCTAAAAGCCAACTGAATCGGAAGGGGATTCTCCATCGGGAACAATGTGAAGCACATTCGGCTCGCGCTCATGGCCGTTCTCCTCCGATTCAACAGTTTCGCTTGAGTCTCTCCCGAGTTTTCTGAGGATGAAATAAACACAGATCAAAAGAAGGCCACAACCGACCATCCAGCCACCCATGAAGTACTTTTCGCTCCTAGCAATGCCAAACTCTTGAAGCCTGGTTTCCAGCACCGGAATGTGGGCGTAATAAACAAGAACCTGCGCGCCAACTTCGCATCCTTGCGGAGTAATCGCTGTATGGCATACACCACTGTCTTGTTGAAGCTTGACCCCATCAACTTCAAATTCATAGTTGTAACTTCTGCTTCTTCCGCCGGATATGTAGGTGATGACTCCGATCGCCGTGGCTTCTCCTTTTGCCGCTTCCCCGTACTTCCAGCCGAAGAAAAGCTGCATAGATCCAACCAAGATCAGAATTGCGGCAAGGAGGGGCGACGTCGGAGATCGAAAGAACATTCAAGTCCTCGGTTGAAGAAATATCCGGCAAGGATACTTTCTTGTTCATAGGCGGACAACTGCCGGGAAATGTCTTTCAGTCCATCATTTGAATCAAGACGCCGCTAGAATGATGGACCGATCAGAGTTGCTTCAAAGGCTCAGAGCGTTCTTCCCACTGCCTGCGCCACAACGCGCAGTTCAACCATCAGCTTCTCAAACTGATCGAAGTACAGCGTCTGCGCGGCGTCGGAAGCGGCCTTGTCTGCCTGCGGGTGAATCTCCACCAGAATCGCATCTGCACCGGCAGCCACAGCCGCCTTGGCCATCGGAGCCACCATGTCCCGCCGGCCCGTGCCGTGCGAAGGATCGCCGATGATGGGCAAATGCGACAGCTTGTGCACCACCGGAATCGCCGAAATATCCATGGTGTTGCGCGTGGATGTTTCATAGGTCCGAATGCCGCGTTCGCACAGAATCAGATCGTAGTTGCCGCCGCTGAGAATGTATTCGGCCGAAAGCAACAACTCTTCGATAGTGGCCGCGATGCCCCGCTTCAACAAGACCGGTTTGCGGATCTGGCCCAGTTCCCGCAGCAGGTTGAAGTTCTGAAAGTTGCGCGCGCCCACCTGGAACAGATCGGTATAGGGCAGCATCGCCTCGATCTGCGAAATCTCCATTACTTCGCTGACCGTGAGCAAGCCGTTCTCCTGCGCCGCTTCGTGCATCAGTTTCAGGCCCGGAATGCCCATTCCCTGGAATGCATACGGCGAGCTGCGCGGCTTGAAGGCCCCACCACGCAAGAAGCCGCCACCGGCAGCCTTCACGCACTTGGCAATCACATGGATCTGTTCTTCGCTCTCGATGGCGCATGGCCCGGCAATGATCGCGACCTGATTGCCGCCGATCGTGGCGCCGTTGGGGAACTCGACCACCGTCCCCTCGGGGCGAAAGGGGCGGCCCGCAAGCTTGTAAGGAGAACTGATGCGGTGGACGTGCAAAACCCCATCCAGAACCTCAAATTTATTCAAATCCATCGAGGGCGTTGGGCCCACGCCCGCCAGGATCGTCTGGCTGGCCCCAGTGGTGCGGTGGACGCGCAGTCCTGAATCCACCATTACGTCAATCACGGCATCGATCTGTTCTTCAGTAGCCTTTTCCTGCATTGCAACGATCATTGCTTCTTCCCTGTCTCGGGCGTCTGTGCGCCTGCATCTTGGCCCGGCGCAACTGCCCGGGCGTTTCTCTCTGAGGCCAACTCGTCCTTTTGCAGGGATCGCATGACGTCGATGATGCGCTCATAGATGTGTGTCAGTTCAATGTCTGGCAACGGGCCTTTGTTGGCCGCACGCACATTGGCATAGATCACCTTTTCGCGGGCCGGCTCGTATACCGGCAGCGATGTGGCGGCCTTCAAATGGCCGATGCGCAATGCGGCGCGTGCGCGTTCGCTCAGCAATTCCACTAGCTGGCGATCCAGAACATCAATCTGATCTCGCAATTCTTCGAGCGTCATTCGATCCTCGTGCGAGCCCTGGCGATTGCTGGGAGTTGCAGCCGAACTTGTCGGCAGCGCTCCCGCCGCGCAAGGGCAAGAGTTGAAGCTATACGTGCGGGCATTCGCACCGCCTGCGGGAGAAGGTTACCGGGTCAGCGCCTCTTGGGGCAGGCGAAGACCCTTGATAAATCGGGCCACCGCGCCAGGTGCCGCCTCCGGGGTCGAGCGCTCAATCAGCTCGACAATGGCGCTGCCAATCACCGCTGCATCCGCGAACTTGCCCACCTGGGCCACATGTTCCGCGTTGCTGATGCCGAATCCCACGGCTACCGGCAGGCCACTCCCCGCAGGCCCCGACCATCGACGGATGCGGGCGACCAGGGATTCTGCGTCCGAAGTCATGCTTTGCTGTTTACCGGTAATGCCGACCCGTGAAATCGCGTAGATGAAGCCTTTGGAGTGTTCGGCGATGGCCTTGAGACGCTCGTCGGGGCTGGTAGGCGCCGCCAGAAACACCGGCGCAAGTCCAACCCGATCCAGTTCAGCCAGATATTCCCCGGCCTCTTCGACGATCATGTCGGTGGCCAGCACTCCGTCCACACCGGCGGCCGCCGCATCGTCGGCAAACTTCTTCAGTCCGTAGTGAAGGATCGGATTCAGATAGCTGAAGATCACCAGACCCGCCTCAGGCCGAGCGGCGCGAATCTCTGCCGCCAGCTTGAGCACGTCTTTGAGACTGATTCCGAGGGCCAAGGCGCGTTCCATGGCGCGCTGAATCACCGGCCCATCGGCCAGCGGATCGCTAAAGGGAACGCCCAACTCGATGACCGCCGCTCCGGCGTCGATGGCTTCCAGCGCAATGGCTTTGGTGGCGTCCAGGCTCGGGTCGCCCGCCGTCAGGTACACCACAAGTCCCGGTTTGTTCTCGAAACGTATCGCCATCCTATCGCCCTGTCTATGCTGCCAGTCCCATCAAAATCCTGTCATCCTGAGCGGAGCGAAGCGAAGTCGAAGGACCTGCATTTCGCCCATCCAATCGCAAGGATGGGGTCTTACAATCCCATCACCAGGGCATCGCTCTAGGCCCCTTGCAGGTTCAGTTCGTGCGCAATGATCCCCATGTCCTTGTCGCCGCGCCCGGAAAGGTTCACCACCAGTATGTCACGCGCGGACATCGTGGGAGCAAGTCGCAGCGCCTCCGCTACAGCGTGCGCGCTCTCCAAAGCAGGCAGAATTCCCTCAGTGCGAGACAAGCGAACCACCGCATCGAGGGCCGCCGCGTCGTCTACCGACGTATATTCGGCTCGCCCGGAATCATGCAGCGCCGCATGCTCGGGGCCGACCGACGCGTAGTCCAGTCCGGCCGAAACCGAATGAGTCAGCGCAATCTGCCCATTCTCGTCCTGCAGAACAAAAGAGAACGTCCCCTGCAAAACCCCTGGCTCGCCGCCCGAGAACCGCGCCGCGTGATCTCCCAAACCGGGCCCGCGTCCACCCGCCTCCACGCCGATCAGCCGCACTTCGCGGTCGGGAATAAATTCATAGAAAGCACCGATGGCGTTCGATCCGCCGCCCACGCAGGCAATCACAGCGGTGGGCAAGCGGCCTTCCACTTCCAGAATCTGCCGCTTCATCTCAATGCTGATGATTCGCTGGAAGTCGCGCACCATGGTCGGGTAAGGATGTGCGCCCAAGGCGCTGCCCAGCAGATAGTAGGTCGTACGCACATTCGTAACCCAGTCGCGCATCGCCTCGCTGATCGCATCCTTGAGGGTCTTCGAACCCGACGACACCCCGCGCACTTCCGCGCCCAGCAGGCGCATGCGCAACACATTCAACTCTTGCCGCGCCATGTCCACTTCGCCCATGTAGACAATGCATTCCATGCCCAGCAACGCGCAGACGGTGGCCGTCGCCACGCCATGTTGCCCGGCGCCGGTCTCGGCGATAATCCGCTTCTTGCCCATGCGCTTGGCCAGCAGAGCCTGACCAAGGGCGTTGTTGATCTTGTGCGCCCCGGTGTGCAGCAGGTCTTCACGCTTCAGGTAAATCTTTGCGCCGCCCAACTGCTCGGTCAGCCGCTTGCAGAAATAAAGCGGCGTCGGACGCCCGGCAAAGTTGGTCAGCAGGTCGGTCAACTCGGCTTGAAACGCCGCATCTGCCTTGGCCACGCCATATTCGTGCTCGAGTTCTGTGAGCGCCGCCACCAGCGTCTCCGGCACATAGCGGCCGCCGTAGATACCAAAGCGCCCGGGGCGCGATTCAGAGGGAACTGCCGGAAGAATCACCGATGCCATTTTGGACTCCTATGCACTCGTGCGCGTGATGGGGGAAGCTCCAGTGTACTAGGTGGGTTCCTCGCACTGGATATCGCGCATCTTGAGATTTGAAAGATCTGGCCCGTTGTCGCAGTCCCACAAGGTCGTACGAATGCAAACGTTGTGGGCTCCGGAGCACTCTCCCCGGTTTGGAACTGAGTGGAAGTTCAGGCCTTGCGGACCGCTTGGTTTACCGCCGCCCTCGCATTCAGCACAAACTCCAGCACCTTGACCGGATTTTTGCGGCCGGGCGCAGCTTCGACGCCGGAAGCCACGTCGACACCCCAAGGGTTCAGAGTAGCGACAGCTTCCGCAACATTCCCCGGGTTCATACCGCCAGCGGCAATGCGGTTGGGGCGTTCGTGAGCACTCTGAAAGAGGGAGCTGCGCGCCGCCGCCCAATCGAAGGCGATCCCTGTGCCACCCACTGCCGTCGCCGTACGGGAATCCACCAGCAGGCCATCCACATTGGGATCCCCTGCGATCTCCGCCGCCTGCGCCACCGCCTCCGCTCCAAAATGCACCACACGCAGAATCTTCAAATGCGCGCCCAGACGTCGCCGCAGTCCCGCAGTAAAAGACGGCCCAGTCTCCGAGTGGATTTGCACGCCAGACAGTCCGCAACAGCGCACGGTCGAGTAGACTTCGCCCAGGCTCGCGTCGACAAAGACGCCGATCTTCTCCACTGCTGCGGGCAAATGCGGCACAATGGCGGCGACCTGAGCCGCAGTCACCTTTCTGGGACTTGGGGCAAAAACAAACCCCACGGCGTCGGCGCCGGCCTCGATTGCGAGACGCGCATCCTCAAGAGAGGTATTGCCACATATTTTGATCCACAGACTCATGATTCCGTCCAGGTTCCGCAGGAGATGTGAAGGCGGCGTCCAGGTCTTTGGACTCGCTCAGGGTCGGAGTCTACGCAGCCTCGGATCGCACGATCGAAACTCCGCAGTGCCACTCCATGGATTGCATTCTACGCGGGTTCAAGTTGCTTGCGATCAATTTCCAGAGCTACGAAGCGGAGACCTCAGCCAAAAGTTGCATCAGGGCCTGCCCGGGATCAGCTTTCCGCATCAGGCTCTCCCCGATCAGAAAGGCGTCGAAACCGGCCTTCCGCAGTCGGGCGATATCTTCCGAAGTAGAGATGCCGCTCTCCGCGACCCGCACGACCGAGGCCGGAATCCGTTCGACGAGTTGAATGGAGGTCTCCAAACTCACTTCGAAGGATCTGAGATCGCGATTGTTGACCCCAATGGCGTCCGCTCCGGATTCGCCCAGCGCATCCAGAACCCGGTCCAGTTCCTCCCCGGTATGCACTTCCACCAGGACATCGAGGCCAAATCCGTGGGCTGTTTGCGAAAAGCGCTTCATCTCGGTCCCGGTCAAAGCTGCGGCAATCAGCAGAATGGCGTCCCCGCCGTGGGCGCGAGCTTCGGCGATCTGGTATTCGTCCACCATGAAGTCTTTGCGCAGACACGGCAGCGGGACAGCCGCCGAGGCCAGTCCCAGATTGCGCAGGCTACCCTGAAAGAAAGGCTCGTCGGTCAGCACGGACAGCACCGAAGCCCCGCCGGAGTGGTAGCGGCCGGCCAGCCATGCGACATCGAAGTCCTCGCGAATCAGCCCTTTCGAGGGTGAGGCCTTCTTGATTTCAGCGATGACGGCAGGGCCGGAGGACGATTTTTTCCGCAGGGCAGACGCCCAACCGCGCGGCTGATGCAAGCCGGCGCGCTGTTCCAGTTCCGTAAGCGGCACGCGTAACTTGGCTGTGGCCACCGAAGCACGCGTCGACGTGAGAATTCGATCAAGATGAGTAGACATGGTCTGGGTTGAGTATACGGGGAAGCGGAATTCCGGGAAAAAATCTGCCGTTCCCCGCCAGGGCAATCACATGAATTCAATTTTTTTGACCTGAGTGGCTGGTTGGGTTAGTTGGCCCGCAATAGCCCGTCAAACCCGTTGGGCATCCCTAAAAAGCGATTCATTCCTCAATGAAACGCTCATCCAATAACCAAGTTCCCCCGCCAACTCGCCAAGGCGCGAAGCGCGCAAACCCGCCAAGTCTTTGTCCGATGGAATTCTTGGCCTTCTGAGCGCCCTTTTCCGCCGAGCCGTGAATTCATCCTCAACCCTCTGAATGCAACCTACGAGGGACAGCGCAAAAAGAAGATTCAACCATCAAGAGAACGTTCATGCGATCTCCCTGCGCGCCTCAAGTACTGAACAGATTGCCATGCGAATGAGGGAAAGGCGATAATCCCCCTGCAGAGACGCAGATCGCGCTCTCAGGTTTAAGGATGGGCCACATTGTTTGATAGGCAAACGAAACACTTCGTGCTGTGCCTCACTGTTCTCGCCTTCGCGGCCGCTTCTGCGATGCCGGCCGAAAGCGCCACCGACGACGGCGCGGGTGCCTACAAAACCGGAATCTACCGCAACCTGCTGATCGAGGACGGGCATTCAGCCGCCGAGGTCCATGCTCGGATCGAAGCGGCTTATGCCCAGCTCTTTCATGGCGATCCAAAGGAACAGGCCATCGCTTTTGCGGCCGGAAGCAACGCCAACGGCCCACTGATGTATGTGACCGACTGGGCCAGTCACGACGTGCGAACCGAGGGCATGTCCTACGGCATGATGATTTCGGTGCAGTTGAACAAGAAGGCCGAGTTCGACGCGATCTGGAACTGGGCCAAGACCTACATGTACATCAGCGACCCGAAGCATCCTTCCTACGGATATTTCTCCTGGTCGTGCAAAACGACCGGCGCCCCCAACGAGGAAACGCCCGCTCCGGACGGCGAGGAATACTTCGTCATGGCCCTGCTGTTTGCGGGCAATCGCTGGCCGGACGGTCACGGAATCTATGACTACCACGGCGAAGCCTTGCGGCTGCTGACCGACATGCGCCATCGGGCCGTGATCAGCGGCCCCACCAAATTCGGCCCGCGCACCCTGGGCCCAGAGGTCGACGAAAAGAGTGCGGAAATCCTCTTTGTGCCATCCATCACGCCCAAGTCCTTCACAGACCCTTCTTACCATCTGCCGGCCTTCTACGAATTATGGGCACGATGGGGACCGGTCGAGGACCGGGCATTCTGGAAGCGCGCCGCAGCGGTAAGTCGCGATTTCTTCGTAAAGACAACCAATGCGCGCACCGGGCTTGCTCCGGTCTATGCCGACTTCGACGGCGCTCCGCACTTGACGCCTTTCCCACAATCAGGGGAATTCGGCTACGACGCCTGGCGCACGGCAAGCAATTGGTCGGTGGATTGGTCGTGGTGGCGCAAGGCTCCGGCAGAGCAGCAACTGAGTGATCGCATTCAGCACTTTTTCGTCGCGCAGGGGCTCGAAACGTATGGACCGGTATGGACGCTGGACGGCAAAGATCTCCCGACCGGGCCGGGTAACACCCACGAAGTGCATCCTGCCGGGCTGACGGGGACCAACGCCGTCGCGGGGCTTGCGGCCACGGATCGCGCGACTGCAAAGCGCTTCACCGATGCGTTGTGGAATACCCCGGTCCCGTCGGGACAATTCCGCTACTACGATGGAGTGCTCTACCTGATGAGCCTGATGCACACGGGCGGAGAGTTCCGCATCTGGGGACCGCGTTAATATCCAAATCGCGGGGGCCTGCCGTCACGATTGGCCCCCGCCATTGTCTGTCTTCGCAACCTGGTTGATGATCCGCTGGATAACGACAATCTGCACGTGAATATGCCGCGCCACGTCGGGCAAAAACTCGCTCACAAAATTATCGATGGGTGCCGTTGCCAGTCCTATCGCATACCGGGAAGCACTGGCCGGCAAATTGGTTTCGCGCCCCGGCACGTAGAGATTATTGACCCCGTCCTGGATCGCCGCGCCCACGATATCCGCGTAGTTGAGCATCCCCTTCCCATTGTCCCCTTGCGTCCACACGACTTGAGCGATGGCGTGCTCCACACGTCTGGGAATCGAAGCATTGGGCATACGGTGATAATGCGGATCCTGATGCGCAATCGAGGGAATCAGGAAGGTGGAGAAAAACTCTCCCGTTAGATCTTGTGTATAGCTGACCCCTACATACTTCCCGAAACCTTCCATGCCCGGTCCATAGGCCATATGCGAATCGGCCCCCACCGAGATCGCGGCATCTCCGAGTATGGTGAGTGCGTTGAAGGGGTCAATCACATTGCGCACCGCGAGTCGAGCCTTTTCCCGAGGGGTGAGCGGCTTCACCTCAGGCCCGGTAAGAAACCGCGCAAACCAATTCGTAGCGGGCCGAGGCTTGCAGGGAGCGGGGGTCACTGCGGCGCCCACAGGCAGATAGGGCTCGGCGACTGGGTTGCTGGTGATCGAAGCATTCAATGCGCTCGTCTCGGAATTGGCCGTACCTTTCGCCGGGCAAGGCGAAACGAGCGCGGGGGCTCGGCGGACGGCTGCGGTTGAGGCGCCTCCGGCAAGGCAGCCTTCTCTGCTTGAGTCGCCTGGGCCGGCTGCGCTTGCGCGCACAGCGTCCCCATGCACATCCCCGCGAAAACCCACCGCAATATCTCCCTGCGCATTCTCCGGATGCGGTCTTCGGCGACTCTGGTCTTTTGAAGCACCCCACAAGGTCTCTTCTGCAAATCCCGCCTCGCTCGCTGGATTCTTTTCACCGCATATTCGTGAATACAGGAACTGCGCCGTCGCAGTCTGGCCATTTCAGACCATGGATCGAAGACGGTCTTACTCCAGCCCCCTGGCAAGCCTTCCAGATCAGACGCAAAAAATCACGGGAATGTTACCAGGGCGGCATTTTTCATTCCGCAAGTCGCCGGGCAGTGACTCCCCATTGACCATTCAGGCACATTGCGCCCCAGACAGTTCATCTTCGGTTGACGGGCCGGAACCAGCAAAGCAGACTGAACGTAGGTTGTCCTCAGGAGGATTCCCGCCTTGAGTACTTATCCACCACCACCACCACCACCGCCCGGCGGCCTAGCCGACCGCATCGAAGAGGCTGTCGAACTCATCGAGATGGAACTGCGTCACGCCATTGCCTATGTGAATGCGGCGGTAATCCCGCAGGTACGCAGCGAGTCCATCTCTGCCATGCGCACCATCGCCAACAAGCTGCACGAACTAGCCGACCGGTTTGACCACCCGAAGGGTCCAAATACTTGAATCGACTTACCCCGCAGGGGAGTTTTCGAACCCCAGAACAGAGGGCGCTGCCCCATCGAGTCTGCCTCGATCCGAACCACCACCGCCTGGTCCCGTCTCGCTGGGTGATCCTGGCATTGGGTGTTCTTTTCCTCTCCGGCTGCGGACATCACAAATCTCAAACTTCCCCCCCGCCCCAGTCTCAGGCGCCTCGCGTTGACGCCCAGCGAGCCTCCGAGGAGGAGATGGATCGGCCCCTCCCCCCGACCCGCATTCCGCGTACGACATTGCCACCCGACGGCGTCAGCGAAGACGACTTGATGTTCGTAGCCCATCATCGGCCCATCCTGACCGAAGTCGGGCTGGCGACCTGGTACACAGCCGCCCGCGGCCGCAAGTCCGCGAACGGCCAACTCTTTGACGACCACGCCTTGACCGCAGCGCACCTCACCTTGCCGATGGGCTCCCTGGTAAAGGTCACCAATCTGAAGACCGGGGAATCCAGCGCCATGCGCATCAGTGATCGCGGACCGTTTGTCGATGGGCGAATCCTGGATCTGACCATCGCTTCGGCAAAGGCCACCGGGGTTTATCGTGCCGGTCTGGTTCGTGTGCGACTCGATGTTTACCGTGCTCCCAAGCCCATTGATTCGGGGGGACGCTGGTGTGTGCAGATCGGCGCATTCAAAGAGGAACATACTGCGCTGAAGCTCAAAAAACAGCTCCTGAAGAAGTATCCCGGTGCCAACGTGATCGATTTCCCCGGCGAAAACAGCTATTGGGTCCGCATCCGCCCCGAGGGTGACGATCGCGAACAAGCTGAAGCCATCTCGCGGCGTCTCCGGCTCAACGAGGGCGAAGCGTTTTTGACGCGGCTCGACTGAGAGAATAGTGTGGCAATCGGAACAGCATTTTGACCACTCATGGTACTACTTCCGCACAGTTTGCTCGACCTTCCCTCAGGTTTTGAAAGCGGATTCCGATGAAAGAGTTGGAGTATAAGCTCCAGAGCCAGAAGTGGGATACTGGATTGAGGCTGGGTCAGGCGCTGGTCAAATACGCTGCGTTATGTTTCTGCGTATGGACCATTGTCCCGGCATTGGAAGCGTTCGCTGGAAAAACGACACTGACGAACTTTGGCATTTCTCTGATTGCCGATCTCAAGGCAAATACAGTCTTTAGCCATATCGTCATGGCGGTTCTTGGTTTTGGCGGCGCTGGCTATGGTGTTCGGGAACGCGCGCAAAAACGGAAAGAGATCAGGAGATTAGGCAACCGCGTGGTGGAATTGGAAAAGCGGTTGGATCCAAATCGCCCATCGAGCGGTCTAACAATTTGATGGCGGGAGCCGTCCTGAGGATGAACCATGAACCCTGTAGCTTTTGAACAGATCATCTCGCTGTTCGGGCTGATTGCAGTGTGGGCGTTCTGGTATTACCTGTGGAAGCCACAACGCATCGACAACTTCCGCCAGCGATTGTTCGCATTGAGAAGTGACTTGTTCGATCTGGCAGCGGATGGCGTCATTCCATTCGATCACCCCGCTTACGCGCAGCTAAGACTTCTGATTAACGGGATGATTCGCTTTGGCCATCGGGTCTCGTTTGCGTCCTTGATGATCGCCTCGGTGCAAGCAGGGCGCGCCCCTTCCGATCCGCTGATCGCGTGGAGAAAGAACGTTCAAAAACTTCCTGAGGAGGCACGCGAACAAATTCTGGCCGTTCACAGTGAAGTCTCGGATGCCTTTTCAAAGCAGTTGATTGGTGGGTCGATCGTGCTTTCCCTGTTTGTGGTCCTGCGGGTTTTTATCGCAGCCGTAAAGGCATCCCTCATGCTGTTGGAAGGAAAGAAGGACCCTCGAAATTTCAACCTCTCCCGTGTTCGAATCAAGGTGGATTGGGAGAGAAATCAAATCGCGAAGTCCGGAACGAATATGATTGAAGCCCGCGTCCTCCATGAGGAACAGCGTCGTGCCAGCATCAAAAGCGATCACGCTTACGCACACTGATCCGATGGAGGAGTAGAGATCACCCGACTCTCTACTCCGGCGCCGGATAAAACGGCAGCTTGTCATTCTTTTCGTTGGCCCTGCGGACCGTCACTTCGTCCAGAAGTAGCGCCGGAGCAATCACCGTCTCTGGCACCTCGCCATAATAATTGGCCACAAACGACTCCTTGCCTACCGCCTCAATTCCGGAACGCAGAGCCCGCGGGTCCAGATCGCTCAAGACTGCTCCGCGTACCAGTTCGCGCTTACCCGAGGGGGTTCCGTCCGCACTCACGCGATAAAGGAGCCGGGGGTTGAACTCCCCGCCCAGGGTGGCCACAAAATACACATTCTTCAAGCTTCGATCCGTCGCCATCGCCAACAGCTTGCGATTCAGGTCCTCGTCGGAGAGCCCATCTTTCGCGACGATTTCCAGAACGCCGATCGCCGAACGCGGCCCGCCTGTGACCCCTGCACGGCCATGTCCATTCGACTGCGGAAAGTCCTTCACCGGCTCTCTGCCAATCAAATAGCTCTGCAGCTTGCCGTCGGCGACCAGTTTCACAGCCTGCGCCGGAACACCTTCGTCATCCACGTCGTAAGCGCCCACCAGCCCCTTTCCGGCGAAGGACTTCAGCGTCGGGTCGTCCACCACTTCGAGAGCCTCCGGCAGCACCCGGGCGTGATAGCTGGAGGCGAAGGGGCCATTGGTGCGCGCCTCGGTGCCCAGCTTGGGTCTTGTGGCCGTGACCGCATTGCCCAGCAGTCCTTGTAGGGTATCGGCTCCCGCATCCGAGCTGAGCAGCACCGGCCCGTGGTACTCCTCTTCCACCAGCGGGGCCTTGCGCAAATCGCTCAGTGATGCAATCAGTCCGACGGCTCGCTTGGCAAAGGCGTCGGCAGTATCCAGATCCTTGAGCGATGTGCCATTGGAGGCGTACGAGCGCTCCAGGCGCATCCCGTCCTCCGCCTGCGTGCCGACTCCGAAGTTCTCCTCGTACTCTGCCGACGACTTTCGTACGATGGCCCCTTCGCTGGTGACCAACCAGGTGGTCAATGCCCGCGCGTGAAATCTCGCGGAGGAGTATTCAATCTCCTCTTGGCTCGCCTTTACGGCGGGGTCGCTGCGATAGAGTCCGCTGTCATGCGCGACTCGCTCCGTCCAGGCTGCCTCGTCCAATTTCAGATGTGCCGGTTCGGCAAGCGAGATAATCGGCGTCTCCTTGCTGAAGTCGTCTGCCTGGGGAGGTGTCTGCACCTGCTTCAGCGCCGCCTGCTTCTGCGCGTAGGCTGCCAGCGCGGCCTTGTAGGCCTGATCGGTCGCCGACCACAGGGCCGAGCGAATCGCAATCGGATCGTCGTCGAGAGCTGCGATCAGCAGGGCGCCATCTCCCCTGCCGCCGGAGCTGTCCGTCTTGTAGTCGCCGACCCGAACAATGACACGAGCGACACGCTGATGATTGCGCTGTGTGCCTTCGCTGGCGCCATACTCCGCCTTGGTATCGAAGCCGTCCACATCGACAATGCGGTACTGGATGTAGAACGGCTTCTCGAATCCCGTCAACTGCAACTGGCTTTTGCTGCGGTCCAGCTCTTGCAGCATGGCCTTGAGAACCGGATCCTTTTCGGCGTCCGCGCGGGTCTGTTGCGCTGATAGAGAGAAAGGCGCCGAGAGGCAAGTGACAAGGAGACCCGTTGCGGAAATCTGTGCGATCGAACGAATCGGATTCATTTCGCCTCCAGGGCGCTGGCCGTAGACAGGGTGTCCACTCCGGGAATCGGCAGGATTGGCGGGCGCGCCGTGCCTTGCGGCTGGCGTTGCGTCTCCATTTCGCTGACCAACATGGCCGGAGCTACCGCGCTCACCGGAACCGTCCCCGACTCCGCGCCGCACTCCCCATTGAAGACTTCACTCTTGTCACTGGTGGCCAGAATGCGCTTCATGGCCGCCAACGGCGTGCCGACGATTCCCACGCCGCGCACCAGTTCATCCGGCCGGCCATCGACATAGACCCGCCAAACCACCAGCGGAATCACCTGGAAGGCCTGCGGCGAACTGCGCGTCGTCACTGCGAACCCCGAGGAGATGTCCTCGAAGTACAAGCCGAAAGGCTTGCCCTGTTTTTTGGCTTCTTCGATCAATTGCGCCCGAAGTGCAGCGTCGGTCTCGGTTTTGGTGGAAGTGACGATCAGGTTCCCCTGCCGTCCGGTGGGCATGCGCCCCGTCTGTGCCCGGCCGTGGCCATTCGACGCGCTGAAGCTGGCGATGGGCAACCGCGACATCAGAAACGTCTTCAAAACGCCGTCCTGGATCAGATCCACCCGACGAGCTTTCTGGCCTTCATCGTCAAAGGTGTAACTGCCGCTGAGCCAGGTCTTGCCAAAAGAGGTCTGGGTTGGATCATCCGATACGGAGAGAAATGTAGGCAAAACCTCCTTGCCCAGATCCTTCGTAAAGGTCTGCCCTTCCTCGTCGCCGCGCTGCCGCTGGCCTTCGAGGCGATGGCCCAGAACCTCATGGAAGAAGACCGCCGCCGCGCGTCCGGAAAGAATGGCCGGCCCATCGAAGGGCTCCGTCAACGGGGCCTTCCGCAGCGCCTCCAGGCTCTTGCCTAACTCACGCATGGCCGTTGCCATCTCCGCCTCCGAGGGCAGCCCGTCTACCGTTTGCGCTTCAAAAGTCTGGGCACGAAAGAGGTCCATTCCATCGTCGGCGCGCGTCATGGCAAAGGCCACCAACCTTGCCTGCAGGTGCGGAGCAATCACCCGCGAACCCTCCGACGAGGCAAAATAGTCGGTTTCGTTCTGTACCGTGAGCATCACCACGTTCTGATAAACGTCGGGAAACTCGCGAAAAATCTTCGAGAGCGAGCGGACTCGCTGCTCCCACACCGCGCGATCAACCACCACGGGCGGCGCTGGCTTGGCAAGGTCCACCTGCGGCTGTTCCTGGCTGAAGTCCGGCGAGTTGTCCTCTTCCTTCGCCCTCACCTCGGCTTCCGTCTTCACGCGAAGATAGTTGTCCACGGCATTGCCATAGCCGGCATTGGTCGCCATCCACAAAGTGCGCGCCAACGCAGCGCGATCGTCGCCAAGCGGCAAGTCCACGCTGTTGACGGCCGAGCCGCGATGGTTCCCGTGCGTGTTGTCCAACTTGGGTTCGCCCAGACGGATCTGCACGTCGGCCACGCGCTGGTGAATCGACCCACTGCTCACCAATGCTCCATATTGCGCGCGAATCGCCACCGCACTGGCATCACTGACCGCATAGCTCAGAAAGTAAGGCGGAAGCTGTTTCCCGTCTCCTGGCTTTACAGGCTTCTTGCCCAACGAAGTGAAGGCGCGATTCAGTTCGCTGGTCATCGCATTCAGAAGCACAGGCTCTGCCTGCTGCTGGGCGTTCAAGACCGCGGGCAAGGCCAGCGTCAAAATCGCAAGCAGCGCGAGGGGACCGAAGCGGAGGGCGATTCGCCCGGAGACGGAAAACGGTAGCTTCATCATAGGTTGGGAACTCGGCGAAATCTCGTTACGCAGGATTCTCTCAGAGTAAGCTACCTCAGAGGAAACTGTCCGTGTCCTTTGCTCTCCGGATTCTGCCGGCGCTCGGCCTCGCCTGCGCGCTCATCTCGTTTGGCCCCATCTCGCAAGCTCTTGTAGCCCCGCGCATTGCCTCGCCCGGGCATCCGGCCCCCGTGTCCGGACGGCTTATTCAGCCTGCCCAGCATCCGGCCCAACCCGAGCAACCGGCCTATTCCCTTCCCCCAGGCACGCTTGCCAAGGCCATTGCCCTCGGACGCATTCGAACGATCCTTCACTTCGGAGGCGCACTCTGGGGCCTGGCAGTCCTCGGTCTCCTGCTCTCGACGCGCATCGCGGCCGGTCTTCAGCAGCGAATGGCGCGCATTACCCAGCGTCGCTGGCTGCAGGGCGTGCTCTTTTTCGCCGCCCTTCTTGTCCTGCTCGAACTCGCCGATCTGCCCCTCGGCATCTATGCCCACCACGTCAGCCTCAGCTATGGCATCAGCGTGCAGAGCTGGCCGAGCTGGCTGTTAGACAACGCCAAGGGTCTGGCCGTCACCTTGGGCAGCGTCCCGTTTCTGCTGCTCTTCAACTGGATCGTGCGTGTCTCGCCCCACCACTACTGGCTGTGGGTCTGGCTGGCCACCCTGCCCATCATGGTTCTGTCCACGCTGGGGGAGCCGTTGCTGGAGCCCTTCTTCAACAAATTCGAACCTCTCAGCCAAAGCAATCCCGCCCTCGTCGCCCGTCTCGAAACGGTCGTTGCCCGCACCGGAACCCGGATCCCCCCGAAGCGCATCTTCCTTATGAAGGCCAGTCTCAAGACCAATGGCCTCAACGCCTACGTCACCGGCATCGGCGTCACCAAACGCATCGTCGTCTGGGACACCACCGCCGGACGCATCCCCGACGACGAGATCCTCTTCCTCTTCGCTCACGAGAGCGGCCACTACGTCCTGAACCACATTCCCAAGGGCTTGGCAGCCGGCGCCGTCTTTCTCTTCTTCGTCTACTGGGCCTGCGCCCGCTTTGCCGCCCGGATGTCCCTCCGCTTCGGTCCCCGCTGGGGCCTCTTCGACGATCTCGACGAAGGCCGGTCCCCGCTCTCCTCGCGTGCCGGATTCGTACTCCTGCTTTTCATCGTCGCGTTGGCCAGCTTCGTGCTGGAGCCGGTCGACAACACCTTCAGCCGATTCATCGAGCACCAGGCTGACGTCTACGGTCAAGAGGCCATCCACACCCTTGTCCCCGACCCGCAAAAGACCGTCGTCTCCGCCTTCAACCGCCTGGGAGAAGCCTGGCTCGAAGACCCGAACCCAAGCCCCTTCCTCGAATTCTGGACGTACAGCCACCCCTCCATCCAGCACCGGGCCAGCTTCGCCGCCCATTACAACCCGTGGGCCAGTGGCGGCCACGGCGAGTTTTTCCGCAAGTGACCTGCTTGGGCGCAGCGCTTTGTTCGAGATGCCTCGGGGTTGACTGCGCAACTTGATTCGCCGCTATAATCGCCCGATGCAGCACTTCTTTTTGCTCGGCCTCCAGTCGGAATCGGCGCGGCGCGATACGTTGACCCCTGAACTTGTGCAGCAAGAGATCGAGTGCGTTCAGAAACTCCTTAAGAGCGGTATGGTACGCGCCGCCTGGAAAAGGTCCGATGCTGTCTCGATCGCCCTGTTGTTCGACGAATTGAGCGAAGCAATGTGTCGCAGCATTATCGAAACCTTGCCCTTCAGTAAGGCCGGCATTCTCGAAATACAGATGGTTGCGCCCGTTGAACCCTACCTCGACGTCTATCCTCCGCCACCTGGCACATAAATAGGGAGACTGCTCTAGAATTTGAACATGCAATTCCTCACGATCTCCCGTCGCCTTACCGACGCCTTTCCGCCGGAAGCCTTTACCCCCGAGCTCATCGCCCAGGAGGGCCAGCGCGTCAAGCAACTGTATGCCTCCGGCCTTCTGCGCCAGATCTGGCGTCGTGGCGACGCTCCCGGCGCCGTCATCGTGTGGGAAGCAGCCAGCGAGGCCGACGTCCGAGCCGCCATCGCCAGCCTCCCTCTCGCCCAGGCCGGCATGATTGAAACCGCGTTCCTATCGCCGCTGGAGCCCTACCCGGCCTTTGCAGCCGCTGTTTAGCGCGATAGCCCCGGCTGCTCGCCGCCATGGGCAGATTGGGTTACTTTTTCGTACCTCGAAGGCCGGGGCGCACGAATTACACTAGTGTTTCGTTCTTTCAGGAGAGGATCGGCATGGCTTACCCTTCAAACTACCGTTATACCCGCGAACATGAGTGGATCGCAGTCGAAGGCAACATCGGAACCATCGGGATCACGGATTATGCCCAGAGTTCCTTGGGAGACATCGTCTACGTGGACGCGCCCAAGATCGGCGACCCGGTGAAGGCTCACGAGGTCTTCGGATCGGTCGAGAGCGTGAAGGCCGTCAGCGACCTCTACTCCCCCGTCTCTGGCACGGTTACGGCTACCAACGAAGCCTTGAAGGACTCGCCCGACCAGATCAACGAGGCCGCCCACGACGCCTGGATCATCAAGGTCGAGCTCTCTGACCCTTCGGAACTGGCTGGCCTTCTGGACGCCGCCGCTTATGAAACTTTAGTCTCGGAAGAAACGGGACACTAGAAAAACAGCTATTAGCTCCTAGCTTCTAGGTCTCTGACCGCTTGAAGTTGTATCAACGATGGGTGCCCCAGGTCTCGATTTTGAGACCTGGGAAGGCACGAGCCAATGGAACGGAAGTATGCGGTCACAGACCTAGCTCCCAGTGCGCAGGCCAAGCGGTTCAACCGCACGAACTTACTGGGCTCGAATTGAAACCCCCGCCGGCAAGCCCCTAAGGCCTGCCCAACCTGCTTTTGGCTAGAAGCTAGAAGCTAGGAGCTAATAGCTGCCATGCGCTATCTACCGAAATCTCCCGCCGAACGTCAGCAAATGCTCGCCGAGATCGGCGTTACCTCCATTGACGACCTGTTTACCGTCATCCCCGAGGAGTACCGCATCTCCCGCGATCTCGACGTCCCCCGGCAACACGCCGAAAGCGAGATCATCGACTACTTCCGGACAGCCGGTGCGAAGAACGCTACGGACTACGTCAGCTTTCTGGGCGCGGGCGCCTATCGCCATTACCGCCCGGTAATCATTGATTCTCTGATTCAGCGCGGCGAGTTTTTGACCGCCTACACTCCCTACCAGCCGGAAATCTCCCAGGGAACCCTGCAGGCCATCTTCGAGTTCCAGACCATGATCGCCGAGCTGACCGGCATGGACGTGGCCAACGCCAGCATGTACGACGGCTCTACAGGCGCGGCCGAAGCCGTCATGATGGCCGTCCGCATCACCAACCGCAACAAGGCCGTGGTCGCTGCGACCGTTCATCCCGAATACCGCGAAGTGCTGGCGACCTATACCCAGCATCAGGGTCTGCCGATTGACCTTTGTGGTTACGAAGCCGAGACCGGCCGTCTCGACCTGGCAGCGCTCAACGCCGCCATCACCGACGAAACCGCCGCCGTGCTCGTGCAGAGTCCCAACTTCTTCGGCGTGATCGAAGACATTCCCGCCATCGCCGACCTCGCTCACGCCAAGGGCGCTCTGCTGATCGTGTCGATTGCGGAAGCGGTCTCGCTGGGCGTCGTTCGCCCCCCGAAAGAAGCAGACATTGTCAGCATGGAGGCACAGTCGTTCGGCGTCGCTCTCAGCTACGGCGGCCCTTTCTGCGGCGTCATCGCGGCCAAGCAGGAATATCTGCGCCAGATGCCCGGCCGCCTCGTCGGGCAAACCGTCGACAGCAACGGCAACCGCGGCTTCGTCTTGACCCTCTCTACCCGCGAGCAGCACATTCGCCGCGAGAAGGCCACCTCGAACATCTGCACCAACCAGGCGCTGGTCGCTCTCATGGCCACCATCTTCCTCGCCGTTTACGGCAAGGAGGGCATCCGCGAGTTGGCCGAGCACAACCTGGCCAAGGCCGATTATGCAGCCAAAACATTCGGGGCTCAGAGCGGAACGAAGCTCCTTTTCACCGGCGCGCCCCGCTTCCATGAGTTTGTGATCCAAACCGTTGAGGCTCCGGCCGATCTGAGCCAACGCCTGATGGCGGAAAAGATTGTCGGCGGCGTGGATCTGGGCAAGTGGTATCCGGAGCTGAAGAACGCCACTCTCTGGTGCACCACCGAAGTTGTCACCCGCGCTTCCATCGACGCGGCAGCCAAAGTGCTTGCAGACGCACCCGTCGGGGCCTAGTACTACAGTTGTATTTAGCCGCGACGGAGGGAACAGGGGGTTTTAACCCCCTGAAAACAGGCCCAAACATCGAGGCCTTTAGGCTTGGATTGAAACAATCCGAAGCAAGTACAACTGTAGTACTAGAGCATTTTTGCTTTTACTGCAGACTTCGGTGCCCCATCCATTCCGCGTTTTTCTGCGGAATGGGTGGGAAGCCAATGAAATTCCGGTCTACACTCTTTGCGAAAATGCTCCAATACACCAGCCGCATGCTTTGAAAATCTCCCCCGTAACGTAAAGTATGGGTGCCCCTGGTCTCGCTTTTGAGACCAGGGAAAGCACAGAGCTTCCCGGTCACAGGACTAGCTCCCACACGGGAATGCGAGGCCGGAGGGCCCATGTCTGACCTACCCGGTAGCCCAGGCAATTCGTCCTCCGCGGCTGTTCCGGCTCGCAAATGCGCCGTCATTATTCCCGTCGGCCCCGGTCACGAAGGAGTCGTGCGCTCGGCATTGGCCTCCGTTGAAGGCTCGTTTCGGATACACCCTGGCCCCTTCACCGACGTGATCCCCGTCCTCATGCCCGATCCCGCCGGGGAGCATGGCAGATCCCAGCGGCGCAACGAAGGCATCGACTACGCACTCTCCCACAACATCGAATGGATCTTTTTTCTCGATGCGGATGACATCCTGGTCGCCGATACCTTTGCCTGCGCGACCCCTTACGTCGAGGAATATGACGCCATCTTCGGTCTGATCGCCGAATCCAAAGTGGGCACTCCGCAAGAAGCGAAGCTGCGTTCCAACCAGCTCGGTCCCACCACGGATTTTGCCGACATCCTGCGCACCGACCCCTTTTTGAGCTTGCAGATGGGCCACTTCGTCCGCACCAGCGCGGCAGCCGCCATCCGCTTCGACACCGCAATGGATACCGGCGAAGACTTCAAATACTATCTGGGCCTTTGGGACCGCTTCCGCTGCGCAAAGATCGACAAGGTCCTGTTCATCAACCGCCGGGGGTTCCATTCCACTGGCCCCCGCTCTGCGGATGGCACAAGCTGGCGCACCACCGTCCTCGGACTCATGCAAGACTTCCGCGCCCGTCGTCTCTCCTGATGCCCCACCCCTGCACGGGCGACTGTGCCCCGTCCTTTTCCGCGCCCTTTGCGGAAAGGGTTGGGGGGGCCCCATACCGCTACGGAACGGCCGGATCAACCCTCCGATTGCTGGTGAGTCCTCCGGCTGCTTCGAGTGCGTCACCCGAACTAGCACGACAGGCGATCTCCGCGAATCAGTTGGCGCGACCTTCCAGAAAACCCGGCGCTTCTTCGGCGTGATTGTGAATGTGGCGATCTTTCAGGAAGGCGTCGAACTGAAAGTACGACATCCCCAGAATCTCGCCGGCCTGACAGTGAGAAAGCGTGCCCGCGCGGTATCCCTCGAGGGCCAGATACTCCAAAGCCTCGCGCCCCAAATAGGCATCCGGGGCAAAACTGCTGGATTGCTGCACCGTAGTGTTCATGCCCTCAACGTACCAAGTTGGGTACGAGTTTTCTAGGTGTTTTGCCTAAATTCATCCTATTTTCTTTCAGAACGGGACTATCATGCCCAGTCTTCCCTATTTGCCTTTGTAATCCTGAAAAAGTTCCGGGAATTGCTGCTTGAGGGCCTCTATCTTCGGCCGGTCGCAAACCAGAATGTAGGGATTGTCGGGATGATGCAGCGCGTAGTCCTGATGGTAAGACTCGGCGTCATAGAACTTGTCCAGCGGTGTCACCTGGGTAACAATGCGGCTCGGGAATATCCGGGCAGAATCCAGTTGCTGGATGTAGGCAAGACTGATCTTCTTCTGCTCCTCGTTCGCATAGAAGATCGCCGACCGATACGACGTGCCCACATCCGGCCCTTGCCGATTCAACTGTGTGGGATCATGAGCCACAGAGAAAAATATCCGCAGCAACTGGCCATACGTGATCTTGGACGGATCGTAAACCACGCGCACCGACTCGGCGTGCCCAGTGGTCTCGGTGGTCACATCGGCATACGTGGCTGTACCGGCCGAGCCGCCCGCATACCCGGCGGTGGTGGCGATGACCCCCTTGACCCGCTCAAAAACAGACTGCGTCCCCCAGAAGCAGCCACCGGCAAAGACCGCCGTTTGCTTTCCGGGAGAACTCGCTAACCCAGAGTCGACCGTGGCGACGGGAACAGGGCCACGGGACGCCGCGTGGCAGCCTGCTGCGAGGGCGATTCCAAAAAAAGAGAGTGCAATGCACGTCGCGATCCGGTTCGGCATGAATTCCTCCCAGGCCGCTCGGATGCTGGCCCGCTACACAACAGATGCGGCGTCGGGGAAAAGGTTACGCCGCTCCCGCAGACAGCTTCCTGTACTCGATCTGCAGAAATGAGAACCAGGTAACTCCCGGATTGGCGACGATACCCCAGCTGACCATGACAAATCGAGATAAAGCTGATTGAATGAGGACGCGAGACAAAATGAATTCCGCTCAGTGCAATCCGAGAAGCGATGCTCCGCCAGGGTTTAGGGCGCGACCCTCAATCATCACTGCGTTCTCGGGGTACGAACCTTCCTTCAATATGGTGAAGATGTCGCAGCGGATCGTTGACTCGGTTCCTGAGGAGTATCTGCAGGGATTGACAGAGATAGTGTTAACCAATACTGGAGCGTTGTCACGAGAGCGTCGTCGGAGTGTCACAAAAGCCCGAGGCCGAAAGGTGCGGATAAAGGAAGCGAGGGGTCTATATCATCCGGCTTCTCAGCAGCGTGGCGCATGGATCGAGATTTTTGTAGATAAAACCTTGACTGGGTGGGGCAACAGCTGGCTGGGGCGCACACGATGGGTTTGTGAAGCCGAGTTATCTGACCTGCTTTTCCACGAGATCGGGCATCACATCCATTTCACTGTTCGGCCAGAATACCGGGAGAAAGAAGATGTTGCCGATGCTTGGAAGGTACGGCTGCAAAGAAACTACATTCAGCAGCATTACCGGCTGATTCGCTCACTCATCCGTTTTTTGAATCTCGGAGCCTTCGTTGACAGTTGGTCTGCGAAGACCTCAGCTAAGATGCTTGCAAAGGGAGCAATCTCACGCGCCGAGCATGAAGAGAATGTGCGAAGGAAGGGTCTAAACCATTCGTAAAACACTACATCGGTCATCGCGGGTGAGTGACCGCCATTCCGGACACGATCCGGTTTTGGGCGGGTGCCCCATCCTTGACGCAGTCCTATCGCGGCAAGGGTGGGATGCCCACAAGCCTTCTGCCTTTTCTCCGGGGGAGAGTCTCCTTCCCACCCTTCGCAAAAAACGCGAAGGATGGAGACCCAAGGTTGTGGGTCATCTACCGTTTTAACCGCAAAGCACTCATATAAAACAAGTTATTAGAGAATCGGCGAGGGGCATGATCCCATAAACGGCACCGTGTACCGAAACATCTCCTGGATCACGCCAAATCGCCAAGGACAATCAGCAGGGGCGATTCAGCGACGGCGGTCAATCACCGCTGCAGTCCATGCGCCCGAAGCTGCCGTGCGATCTCCATGTCGTCGTCCCACTCATGTTCGTCGTAGGCCTGCGCGACGATCTGCTTCTCCACCAGAAAGCGCTCGAACTCAAACCGCGTGAGCTCCAGCATCTGGCTGGCCAGAAAGTGCGAAAGCACGCCCGCCTGGTAGCCCGCAACCACCAGCGACTCCAGCGCCTCCCGGCCAGGATTCAGGTGCGCGGCCAAGTCATCGGGAAGGGGGACGGTAATCTGCATGGGAAAAGCCTAGCAGGGAGCTCCGGGAAAGGAAAACGGCCCTGTCCTTGAAGTGTCGGCCCGGAAGTCGCGGCTGGCCAACCCAGATTTCGCCCCTGTCGTCGCATCTCGCCTGTTTCCAAATACTTCTCTGCGGAGCGCGATTCCCTGTTTAGACCAACGGAACCAATTGTAAAAATCCTGCGTATTACCAAACTATGCAATGCGCGGGTACATTAAGCTGGAGCGGGATGGGGATGGCGACCTTGGCAGGACCGACGCGGCATCACCGCGAGGTTCCGCCGGCCGGTCGCGATAACGCATCCTGGCCACCCGCTACCGTCCAGAGCAGCCCGGCGCTTACCCCGGCTGTTCGACAGGGGCGCGTGGAGGTGAACACGCTGGGGATCGAGAGTTCGCAAGACTGGAGTCAGATCGTACGCCGCTGTATGGATGGGGATTCCGGCGCATGGGCCGAGTTGGTCCGCACGCACCATCGCCGTGTCTATGGACTCTGCTATCGGTTTACCGGAAACCCGACCGACGCCGAAGACCTGACTCAGGACGTCTTCCTCAAGGTCTACTCCAATCTCGCCAGCTTCGATACAGGCCGCGGCAGCCTGCAGGTCTGGATCACCACCATGACCCGCAATCTGCTGGTCGATAACTTCCGGCGTACCCGCAACTTGCGGGCAACTGGCTCCCTGGACGAGGGATGGGAGTCGGTGGAAGAGCTCAAGCCGATTGACCGGCTCACTTCCAAAAGCCTCTCTCCCCATGAGTTGGCGGCTCAAAAAGAGCTCGCGAAGATGGTGCAGAATGCCCTGGCCCGCGTCTCGGTGGAGCTGCGCGAGGCAGTCATTCTAAGGGATTTGCAGGATATGGATTACAAGGAGATTGCCCAGGTATTGGGCATACCCGAAGGGACCGTAAAGTCCCGCATCAGCAGGGGACGCGCGGAACTTGCACGCCTGCTGGAACGTAATAGACGGGAGGTAATGTAATGGCAGAGCGCACCAACATTCCGGCTTCCCCAGCCTGCGGGCTCTGGGAGACACATTTGGCCAACGCGCTCGACGGGCTACTGAGTCCAGCCGAGGAGACGACCTTTAACGCACACATGTCGGTGTGCCCATCCTGCTCGGCCCTGTACGAGGAGTCGAAGCGCGGACGCGAATGGCTGGAGTTTCTCTCCCCCGAGCCAGAGGTTCCCGCTGGCCTTCTGGACCGTATTCTGGCCCAGACGGGTCCCGGGCAGACGGCAGGCCTCAACCTTGTCGCGGAGAGCGGCAACGTCGTGTCTATCTCGCAGGGAACACTCCCCGCGTGGCAGCGGCCCGGCTTTATGGGCCACATCCATCGCTTCGCGGAGCCGCGCCTGTTGATGACGGCCGCCATGGCTTTCTTTTCGATCGCCTTGACGCTGAATCTGACCGGCGTCAAGTTGAGCAGCCTGCGCCTGGCCGACCTGCGTCCCAGCGCCATCCGCTCGGTCATGGAACGGCGGTTGAATATGGCTTCCACGCCGATCATCCGCTATTACGATCACCTCCGCTTTGTTTACGAAGTGGAATCCAGAATGCGGGAGCTGCGCCGCACCACACGAACCGAGGGACAAGGGACGGGTACAAGCTCCGAAAAACAGCAGAAGGACAAGGACAACCAATCGAGCACCCCGGGGGAGTCCAAAAAGCTCCCCGCAGCGAAAGATGGAGGGTCCCGCATGGATCTTCCCCAACAATCCGTAAACCCGGCCAATAATCCGGCCGCAACCGACTCTACGGAAATTCTTGAAAGTACCCTGACATTTCAGGATCGGCCCGCGCATTCCGGCGGCTCCGCTCAGGCACTGCGGGAAAGGAGCACAAGATGGACTGCGTAAATCACAGCGGTGTCCCTGCAACGGCTTATTGCCAAACGTGCGGGAAGCCACTTTGCGCCAATTGCGTATGCAACGTGGCAGGGGGACAGATTCATTGCTCCAACTGCGTAGCGGCGTGGCAAAACTACCAGACGCCCTTCGTACCGACCCCGAATGACGGGCCGAATCCGGCTGCAGCGGCAGTTCTAGGGCTGATCCCCGGCGTGGGCGCCATGTACAACGGCCAATTCTTCAAGGGCTTGATTCATGTCGTCATCTTCGCCGTGCTGGTCAGCATCACGACCCATTATGGGATCTTCGGCATCTTTATTGGCGCCTGGGTCCTTTATCAGTCGTTCGAGGCGCACCAAACAGCGCTAGCGCGCCGCAACGGTCAGCCCTTGCCCGATCCCCTCGGACTGAACGAAGTGGGCAACTGGCTGAACGTCGGCTCGCACAATCACCCCGGCCAGGTTCCGAACAGGAATGCGGGGCAGCCGTTTTCGAACGGGCCGGTGGATCCCAGCGCAACCGCAGGGTACCAGACGCCGGCACAAGCGCCCTATCAGCAAACACCGTATCAGCAAGTGCCCTATGAGCAGAACCCCTATGCGCCTCCGCCGCCCGGTTACCCCGACCCGACGATTCCGCCCCCGCCGCCGATGTATTGGAAGCGGAAGGAACCCATTGGAGCCATCGTTCTGATCGGGTTGGGGACACTATTTCTTCTCGGACAGTTGGACATCTTTCATGGCCGACTGCTGGAGTTCGCTTGGCCCTTCGTTCTGATCGGCATAGGTGTCTGGATGATGATCAACCGCGTCGGAGGGTCCAAATGAACCGTTATATCCAAATTCGCCGTCTGCGCGGTCCCGCTACCTTGCTCCTTGTCGGCGCTCTTGCACTTCTCAATCAGGCGGACATCCTCAGTTGGGGAAAGAGCTGGCCCTTTTTTCTGATTCTGGCCGGGGTATTCGCGCTGGCCGAGCGGGCCGCCCTTGCCTCCGACGGCGGCATCCCGCCCAATCCGTATCCGGGCGGGTACCAGGGCCCTTACCAGGGTCAATATCCGGGAGTTCCTTACCAAGGCTCGCCGAATCCAGGCGCGCCGTATCCTGGTCAACCGACTCCCAACGCGTCACAGCCGCAGGCGGGTACGGCCATCGTCCCCTCGCCTTCGCAACCTTTGGCAAAGAACTCCTCGGACTTTGAGGGAGGCCAATCATGAGCTCTGTACCTCCGAACATGCCACCAAATATGCCTCCGGGCGGCGGGCGGCCACCGATTCCGCCTTACGACGCCAAGACCCAATGGCGCATCCACCGCGAGCAGCAGAAAGCTGCCTGGCGGGCGCAGCGCGAAGCCTGGAAGGCCCAGCGCCACGCCATTCGGGCCGACTATAACGGCGTCTATGGACCTCGCGTCCCTTCAGTCGTAGGTCCCATTATCCTGATCGGCATTGGCATTGTGGCCCTGCTGCTCGTGACCGGGCGTATTGTGGCCTCGGACTTCTGGACCTGGTATGGCCATTGGTGGCCGCTCCTGTTGATCGGCGCTGGACTGGCGCTGCTGGCCGAGTGGGCCATCGATTTGAAGCGCGAAGTTCCCGTGCGGCGCGGCGGAAGCTTCGTGGGCATCCTCATCGTGCTGGCGATTGTCGGCTTCGGCGCCGCTGGATGGGACAACTTCCTCGGCCCCCTGCACGCCCAGTGGGGCGATCACGGCGACGACTTCTTCAATGCCTTTGGTCTGCCCGAGCACGACAACGATCACCAGGCGCTGAACACCTCGATTCCCGCCAATGCAGCGATCGAGATCCAGAATCCCCGCGGCGACATCAGCATTACCGCGGGCGACGGGCTAACCATGGTGGTGGATGCCCACGAGGTGGCTTATGCCAACTCCGACAACGACGCCAAAAAGATCTTCGATGCAGAGGCCCCCAGCGTACGGGTCAGTGGCAACGCTGTCCTGGTCAAGTCCGAGAGCAATTCCAGCGGTCGTCTCAACCTGACGATCACCGTCCCAAAGTCCGCGCACGTCACCGTTAACGCCGGGCACGGCGACATCACCGCGGCCGGGCTCGGATCGGGAATTCAGGTAAGCGCCCATGGCGACGTGCACCTCAGTTCCGTTGCGGGAACGGTGGCCGCGCATTTCTTCAATGGCAAACACGACTTTTCGGCCCATGATGTGCAAGGAGACGTGACGACCGACGGGGACTGCAACGACTTGACCCTCTCTGACATCAAGGGGAAGGTCACCCAGAGCGGCGAAATTCTCGGCGACGTGCACATGGAAAGCGTCGCTGGCGCCATCCGCCTGCACACATCGGTCACCGATCTCCAACTCGGCTCGTTGCCCGGCGATCTCACCTTGAACTCCGACGACCTGCGGGTCACGGAATCCAAGGGTCAGGTCCGCGTTTCGACGCACTCCAAGGACATCGATCTCGGCCAGATCTCTGGCGACATCACCGTTGAAAATCGCGACGGCCGCATCGCCATCGAGCCGACCGGCTCCTATTCCATCGATGCGAGAAACACCAAGGGCGATGTCGAGGTGACTTTACCGCCCAGCGCCTCGGTCAGTGTTGAGGCGCACACCCGCAACGGCGACATCGTCAATGACTATGGGAGCACGTCCACGGAGGGCAACAACAGTGTCGAAGTGGCAACCTTCCGGGTCGGTTCAGGCGGCCCCAAAGTCGTCCTGAGCGCCGAAAATGGAGACGTCCACATCAAGAAGGGGTCGGGTTTCATCTCCCCTCCTGTGCCGCCACGGATCTCCGAAGCGCCAGAGTCTCCCAAAGGGCCCGAATCTGCCGCTGCGCCGCACCTGAAGGCTCCAAAGGTTGCTCCCAGAGCGCCTGTCTCTCAATAAGCGCAACCCGAATCAGCGGAAGGGCGGTCAAGAGTCACTCTTGGCCGCCCATCCATTTTCTGCTCCGGTTCCATTCGAGAGGCCTCAGAATCCCGTCACACTGCAGGTTCCACGCAACCCAGCAGGGTAATCGCACAAATACAAATTGTTGCCCCGAGTGGATTGTTGACCTGAGTGAATTGTTGACCTACGTGATTCTGATTTCGATCGCGCCGAAGGCGCAGAGTTGGTTAGAGCATTTTCGCTTGCACTTTAGACTTCTGTGCCCCATCCATTCCGCGTTTTTCTGCGGAATGGGTGGGAAGCCAATGAAATTCCGGTCTACACTATCTGCGAAAATTCTCTAGCCCAGCGCTTTAGCGCTGGGAAAGTCGCCAGCGGAAGCCACTCAGCCCTGGAGGGGCGGCGCAGCACGTCCATTGAGTCACAGCGACAAAGTTCAGCCAAGCTCCTCCGCCAACTCGCCAACTCGCCAAGGCGCGAAGCGCGCCAACCCGCCAAGTCTCTTACAGATCGAATTCTTTACCCTCTGAACGCCCCTTTCCGCAGAAACGTGAATTCATCCTCGCGTCTCTCCACGCAACACACAAGGAGCGGCGCGAAGCGGTGTTTCAGTCATCAAGACATCGTTCACGCAAATGTCTTGCACAACCCTGTTTCTCCTCTTTTCAAGCACCTCTCGTCGATGTATTCTGCAAGGCCTGAGGGCAATTTCAGAGAGGAGAAATCATGCTGCAAACTCCGATTCGTGTGATCACGATCGAGCGCGAGTATGGATCGCACGGGGCCGAGTTTGCCCACGATCTCGCAGAAGATCTGGGCTGGCGCCTCCTGGACTCCGAGTTGGTCGCGTGCGCCGCCCGGGCCGCCGGGGTGGACAAGGACTTGGCGGCCCGCTACGACGAGCATCTGGACCCGTGGTATTACCGCTACGGCAAGGCGTTCTGGCACGATTCCATCTATTCCGGCACGAGTCTTACCGGCGACCAGGTCTTCGACTCGGAACGGATGTTGAGTCTGATCAGGGAAGAGATTCTGCGGGCGGCAAAGCACGGCAACTGCGTCATCGTGGGCCGGGGTGCGGCTTGTGCTTTGGCGGGTCAACCGGGGTGCTTTCATCTCTTTGTCTACGCCACTTCAAAAGCCAAGCGGGAGTGGTTTGTCCGCACCTTCCCCCAACATGCCGACAATCCCGATCAACACCTGGCCGCCTATGACAAGCGACGTGCCGCGGTCATCCGCAAGTTCTATCAGCAGGACTGGTCGGCGCGTTGCCTCTATCACATGCAGCTCAACGCCGCCCTGGGAAACGAAGCGATGATCGCCGCAGTTCGGAGTGCGGCCGGGCTCGATACCGCTGAAATCTCCCTGCCGGGCGCTCTGGATGTACAAGAAATATAGGTGACCTCAGGCAATCCTTGAAACCGTACCGGATTCACCTCTTTGGGCTCGGAATTTGGTTTGAGGACACAATCGCGCGCCGGAGGCGCAAGTTTGGTTCAGGCCACAAGCGCATCATGGGCGCAAGTTTGCTCCAGGCCACAAGCGCACCGTGGGCGCAAGTTTGCTCCAAGGCATAAGCACGCCGTGGGCGCAGGTTCGGTTCAGTGCACAAGTGCGCGCCGGAGGCGCAAGGGAAGATAGCCCAGTACTTCAGTGCTGGGTGCGGCCCGCAACAGCAACCGGAGTCCCGCCAGGGACGGTGCGACTCTCGCGCCCAGCGCCGCGCCGGGTAGCGCGACGACCCAATCCACAAAGGGCATCTCTTTCGCGGCGGGAACCTTTCCCAAGCCCGCAGTGTCCAATACAGAGTGGGGTCCGTCTGGAAGCAAGCGCAAGCGGAAACGTGTACCCTGAAGACCGGAGTGTATGAATGGGCAGTCGTGGGTATGGGTTGGCATTTCTGATCGGTTTTGCCGCGCTGACAGGAGACGCGGCCGCAGCTTTCGCGCAGGCGTCGCCTGCCAAAGCCGTGGGCTTGCAAACGCCGGCGGCAACAAAGGCCACCGCTGTCCCCGCCAAGGCCGCGGTCATCCTGCCGGATGCCTTTGCGGGATGGGTGACCGATGAGGCTCCCAAGACCGTGACCGATGCGGCCCTGGCCGACGCCCCCAACGCCGCGGCCCTGCGCGAATACGCCTTCACGGTCGCCGCTTTGGCCAACTACAAGCGCGAAGGCGAAACCCTCACCGTACACGCCCTGCGCTTCCATGACGCCAGCGGAGCTTATGGAGCCTATTCCTTCTATCGCCACGACGGGTGGCCGAAGGAGCAGATCGGCACCGGCGCAACGTCGAACCACAATCGGGTTCTTTTCTGGCTCGGCAACACCCTTGTCGATGCGACCTTTTCGCATATCAGCCCCATGTCTGGCTCCGAACTGCGCGAATTGGCCGGACAGATCGCCGTTCCCGATGGCACAAAGGCATTGACCCCGCCGATCCTCGCCAATCTGCCCCAGGCCTCCATCGATGGCCAAACCACCCACTACGCGGTAGGCCCGATGGGCTATGCAGGCGGGAGCGGTGTGCTGCCCGCCGAACTCGTCAGCTTCGACAAAGGCGCCGAGGCTGCATCGGCCACCTACAAACTGCGCTCCGGCCCGGCCGTCATGACCATCATCGACTACCCCACGCCACAGATCGCGGCCGCGCAGGAGACCCGCATCCGCGCCTACATCAAAGCCGGCGTGCAGGACCCCAAAAAGGTTCAGCCGGCGTGGACAAAGCCGCTACAGGACTCCGATCAGGCCTCGCTTGAAGTGCGCCGCAGTGGCCCTCTGGTGGCCATCGTCAGCGGAGACGCCGTTCCCGACGAGAGCCACAAGCTGTTGGCCACGGTGCACTTTGAAGCTGACCTGATCTCTGTTCCGCAGCCTGTCGAGTCGGAAGTCGCCAAAACCGGAAGGCTCCTGCTCGGCATTGCCGGACTCGTGATCATCGGATCAGCCGCCGCGATTCTGCTCGGATTCTTTCTGGGCGGTGGCCGGGCGCTTTACCGTATGGCGCGGGGCCGGCCGGTCTCTTCTGTTTACGACGAGGAGTTCACCAGCCTCAAACTCAACGAGTAAAGATCCTCCGGCAAAACAGGAGGCTTTACGAAGGTTGGCCCCTCAGAGGGGCTTGGGCAACCTTTTTTGCCAGTGGAAGCTCATTGCCAGCGCCAGCTTTGGCACCCGCGCCGTAGGCGCAGTGTTTGTTAGCCCCGCGTTTCAACGCGGGGTGAGCAAACACCAAAGATTTGTCCGGAGTCCCGTAGGGACGGTGCCCATGCTCCGCATCGCTCGAAGAATCCTGCGAGAAAAAGGTAAAAACTCAATCCGGGAACGACTTCGGTAAACGTCAACTTTCTACCGCCATCCCGGCAAAGCCGGGGATTCTCCCTTTGGTAATAGCGACGCCAAGAGACCGCCCAAGACGCAGTCCGTATCCGTCCGGGTAAAGCGGTTCCAGAAAGGGTATACCTCGGAGCTCATACCCTAAAGTAGGCGCGAGCCCAGCAAGTCGCGCCCCTGAAGGAAGTCCGATAGGGGAGAGCCTTCCTGGAACCGCTTTAATTCCCCCTAAAAACCAGGAAGAAACCCACCAAAAACCGGAGCATATAGGCCTCAAAACCAGAGTTTTGCACTTCCCATACAGCGAAGAGACGGCGAACAAGGGTACAGCCTCTGGCCGATCCGTTTCCATCCAAGTACATGAAAAATAAAGTCTTATTTTGAGAAGGATTTCTTCTTGACACTCCCTTCCCCCGCACCTACTATGCAGCCAGAAAGTTCTGATGGTTTTGCCTCCGTTGGAACTATTCTCCCTGAGGAAGGAGCCGCCTTTTGCCGGGTGGCTCTTTCCGTTTTTTGACCACCGCAGTTTTACCTTTCCGGCATTCCGCCCGGCATCGGTCTTCCCGTTCTGTTTGCGTTCCGAAAAGGTAGATCTACCGCCCCCGGCTTTACCGAATCGGACGGCAACGATACAATTTGAAAGGCAAGCCGACGTAGCTCAGCTGGTAGAGCAGCTGATTCGTAATCAGCAGGTCGCCGGTTCAAATCCGGCTGTCGGCTCCAGATAATCAACCACATACAGGCCACCTGCCGAAGGTGGCCTGTTCTGCGTCATCGCCTTATCAACAATCGATAGAGATTCTCACAGGGACAAGCTGGCGTCATCGTGCCACCAGACTCCGTAATGCTCAAGATAACTTCTCGAGCTACTCGCAATATTCCGCAGAGATTCTAGGAATTGTCGGGGCATAGCCTCAGTCGTGCCTGAAGAGGATCGAAGGGTGTTGCGCTTTAGAGCATTTTTGCCTTTACTGTAGACTTCGCTGCCCCATCCATTCCGCGTTTTTCTGCGGAATGGGTGGGAAGCCCATGAAATTTCGGTCTACAGTATTTGCGAGAACGCTCTAGCCCCTGCACCTCCCTGTCTCTCAGATGCTTGTAATCCCGCAGCGGCTAAAGTGAAATCAGAGTTGCTTTATCTCAAAGGCACTGCCCTGAAGTCCGCGCGACCGTCAAGGAGCGGCGACCTTGCACCAAACTCACCGGACCACAGGAACTCTGGTTTCGCTCTAAAGCCGGAGTCCGAATACCCAAATTGCAATGCAAAGGGCAGCCGATATTTCGGCTGCCCTTTGCATTGCTTTGAAGTCCAATAGTTTGCAGTTTATGGAAGGATATAGCGGAAGCTGGTGAACAACATGTTGTCGATCCCCTTGGCGCCGATTCCGCCAGCACCGGACCACCCCTCGCGAACAGCATAAGCATATTGGAGACCTTGGCGCAGGCGGCCCCGGTCACCCTTGTAGATGTCATACCAGTAGCCCCCGGTCCCTTCCTGCACGTCGCGGGTCTGCGCGCCGCAGGAGGCGCCGGTGTAGTAGCCCGTCGAACTCCCGTTGTAGCCGGGGTTGGCGATGGTGCTGCAAGCGGAGTTGTTGAGCGCTCGCGATCCATAGCCCACGGCAGCCGCGGAAGGAGCGGCCCAGTGGCCTCCCCATAGACCTGCCGCGCTCTTCGTGGCGGTGGGCGCCCCCAGTGTGGTGGTCGTGGCGTCGGCGAAGTCCTCACGACCGGCGTAGTCGCCACCGTAATCCGCCCAGAGAGTCAGGCGGGGCGTCACGCGGAACTCCGTGGTGAGCAAGACTGAAGCGTTATGGATGGGCTCGATGCCGCCCCAGGCGTTGGCGGTGACATCGGGCAGGGTGGATTCGCCGTAGCGGCCCATGCCGGGTCCGAAGATGCCTTTGGCTCCCAAGGTCAGCTTCTTGTGGATCAGGAAGCGGGCGCTGGCGCCAAGTCCGCCGAGGACGATGCTGTCAGAAACCGAACCGGCCGAGGTGAGTGCCGGTGCAACCACCGCACCGGTCACAATGTCCTTATTCCCGCCAAAGAGGCTACTGTTGGTGGTCTCGCCAGGGTAGACCGTCTCATGAGCAAATCCGGCGATGCCGAACAGCTCATAGTGTGCCCAGCTGGAGTCGAAGGCCGCCTTCATCACCACATCGGGAGCTTCGTTGAAAGAGATTGTCGCCATATCGGCGCAGGAGTTGACCGTCTTGTAAACCGGGACCGCTACATTGACCGTCTGGCTTCCAGAAGTGGTATCCGCCTGATTGGTATAGTTCACGATTGAAGTCGAGGGGGAACAGGCGCTGATGGCTGCGTTAAAGGAGCCGCCGTTGTTCCCGGCACTGCCCAGGACGGAATAAGGCGTATTCCCTGCCAGTGAGGCGGAGTAGAGCAGTTGCGGGCTCTCGATGGAGATCCCAACTGCAGCCTTTTTGAAGCTCTTGACGATGTTGAATCCGTATTCGCGGTTAAATACAAAGCCCGCGACGAAGGACGGGTCGATGTTCAGTGGCGCTGCGATGTTTTCGGGCGCGCTGGTTATGCCTTTCCGGTTCTCGGTAGCCATGGTCCAGAGTTGACCGCCCGTAAATGTCCAGCGGCTGTTGGTTTCTGCCTCGGCATAAAGCACCCGGTCGCGCAACATATAACTGTTGGTCTGATTGCCGTTGGAGTTGGTGCCGGCGCCCAGGAAATCGGCCTCGTAGTAGCCCCGCAGCGTGCCCCAGGAAACCTTGCCCTCCAGCAGCAGCGAGATACGCGTCTGCCGGCCGCTGCCATAGAACTCGCTGAGCGAATAGGCATCCGCACCCTCGTAAGGGAGAGCATTGAAGGCCGTGGTGATGTCGCCACCGGTGGCTTTGGTGCGGTAGACAGTTTCACCTGCCAGGTAGCCGCCGGGAGTCAGGGTAATGCCGCGATAGTGAAGAGCAGTTGGACTGTCCATGTCCTTCTTGATTTTGGCAGTCTGCTCTGAAACCGAACTGGCAAGTGCGGTTGCATTCCCTTTGAGGACGGTGACCGCGGATTGCAGCGTGGAGACGGCAGCAGCATTGTCCCCCGCCGCTTGCTGCTGCATTGAGGCTGCAGCATTCGCTTTGTCCGCGGAAGCTTGCGCATCGGCGGCGGCCTGGAGCGCCTTCTTCAACACAGCATCCTTATCCGCCATGCCGATCTTGAGTTTTTCGATTTGGTTTGACTGACTCTCCAACGCCTGGCGAAGCGTCTGGATCTGCTCCTGCACTGTGGGAGGTGGAGGTGTCTTGGCCTTCTTGACGGCGACGGGCTTCTTTGCTGGTGCCTTGTCTTCGGCGGCAGTGGCGTAAGAAGCAATAAGGCTGGCAGCCAGGACGGCGGCAGTTGCGGAGAATCTGAAGTTCATTGGGCCCCTTTTTCTTTTCCTCTTGACTCGCGATGGATCGTGGTCGCGCGACGAAAGACGTCTTCAACTCGAATCTCTGCGCGATCAATCTCTCGATGGGCGCTGACACTTCGAAGTTGTTCGCTACTGCTTGCTATCGGCGCATTGCCAGGGAGCATCAGCTACGGGACCAGGGAAAGAACGTAGGGAGGTGAAAAACCATAGATAAGTACAGTTGTAATTAGCCGCGACGTGGGGAACAGGAGGTTTTAACCCCCTTGAAAACAGGCCCAAACATCGAGGCCTTGAGACCCGGATTCAAACAATCCGAAGCACGTACAACTCTAGTATTGGAATCTATCCGTAAACTGGGCATCGAAGCAGCGACGCCGTTTCCGCATCCGGTCCATTTCCGCTGCAAAAGAAATTAATTCAAGCAGAACCACATCAAGATGCGCTCATCGGCGCCGATACCAGCCTCAGATGAGCGTAAGGCATCGGATGAAGAAGTTTCTCCGCTGGGCCATCAAAAATCATCCGGGCATAAAGGAGAACGGGCTAATGAAAAAATTGAGTTTGAGAATGAAGTTGTGGCTTGGCAGCGGCAGTTTGTTGATCATCCTGCTTGCTGTAGGTGGTCTTGGTTTCCTTTCGGCGCGGAAGACCACCGCGCTGATCACCACCGTCGAATTTAACACCCATAAAAAGGATCTAAGCGCAGCGATCCAGTTTGCGTTTGAAAAGAAAAAGGTTGGCGCGCGAGACCTGCTACTTCACGACGACGGAAAGTACCTGACCGATGCGCGAGAAGACCTTCAGAAGCAGATGGACACTCTTCAGCCGTTGTTGACCTCGACGACGAGCCATCAGTTGCTCGCGCAGATCCAGGAAGCGAATGTCGCCAATGATCGCGTGGTTGATCAGGCGATCCAACTGCACAAGTCCGGAGACAATGCGCAGGCCATGGCCGTTTTCTATGGCCCCGAGGCTCTGCAGACGCGCGCCGCGTTGAAGAAGAGCGTGAGCGACTTGATGGACTGGTTTACGAAGATTGCCGATGACGCTGCGGCCGATGCGGTTACGAACGCGACCAAAGCGGAGACTTTCACAGTAATCTTGCTGCTGATCGGGCTCGCCATGGGTATCGTCTTGTCGATTCTCGTCGCCCGTTCGGTGGTCGAGTCGATTGCGCCCATCGTCAACGTGATGAAAGAAATCGGGAACCACAATCTTTGCATTCCGGATATTGAGATCTTCACGGAAGACGAATTGGGCCAGGCCGGGCACGCGCTCAATGCCATGAAGTCCAATCTCACCGAGATGGTGCGCTCCATCTCTCTCTCCGCAGAGCAACTTGCGGCAGCCACCGAAGAGATTTCTCTAGGGGCCAAGCAAACCTCGACGGGCGCTCATGAAGAGACCGAGCAGGCCGTCCAGGTAGCGTCGGCGATGCAAGAGATGTCTGCGACCATCGGCGAAGTCGCCGGCCATGCGCAGAGGGCAAACGAGGCCTCCATGCAATCAGCTCAAGCAGCGCGCGACGGAGGCAAGGTTGCCGCTGAGACCTTGGCCACCATGAAAAGCATCTCGGAGTCCACCAACCACGCCGCGGCGCGCATTGTGGAACTGGGCAAAAGCTCCGAAAAGATTGGCAACATTGTGGAGGTCATCACCGAGATTGCCGGACAAACGAACTTGCTGGCCTTGAACGCGGCCATCGAAGCCGCCCGCGCAGGAGAACAGGGGCGTGGGTTTGCGGTGGTGGCCGGAGAAGTTCGCCGGCTTGCAGAGCGCACGGCGGCAGCAACGCAGGAGATCGCATCCATGATTCAAACCATCCAGACGGAGACCAAGATAGCCGTCGATGCGATTGAGAAAGGCAACCGTGAAGTGGGGCTCGGCGTCGAAAAAACCACCCTGTCGGGCGAGGCCTTGACGCAGATTATCCGCATGTCGGAAGACGTCGGCGCCATGGTCGCACAGATCGCTTCTGCGTCCAGTGAGCAACACGATGCCGCGGAGCAGATCAACGGCAACGTCGAGCAAATCTCCCACCTCAGCCAGACATCGACGAACAACGCCGATCAAACTGCCGACGCTTGCACAGGCCTGGCTTTGCTGGCCTCGGAGATGCACAGCCTGGTAAATCGCTTCTGTGTCGACATGGCGTCAAATTCAAGCAGCGGGAAGAAGCCTGTTGAGATGAGCAAGCCAGCCGGCAAATCCGCCCGGCGTCCTGTCGCTGCCTGAGATCTCGCAAGACTGTCGAAGGCGGATCCAAGCAAACCCTGGCGCTCCGTGCCCCATCCTTTCAGCGTTTTCTGCGGAAAGGATGGGAAGCCCCTCGCGCTATTTGAGGGCCGGATCAATAGTCCCTGGTGCCCCAGTTGTAATTAGCCGTGGCGGAGGGAACAGGGGGTTTTAACCCCCTGAAAACAGGCCCAAACATCAAGGCCTTTAGGCCTGGATTCAAACAATCCAAAGCAGGTAAAGCTGTAGTCCCTGGTCCCTGGTCCCCCGCCCGACGATACAATCTGCAGAAGCCCCGGCATCGGACAGCAAACCCCCGCTGCTACAATCGGAGGTGCCGAAGACCCCGCTTTTCAAACGTTTTCCGCGCAAGAAGCCGCTAATGACCCTTCGCCTTTTCAATACCCTTTCCGGGCAACTGGATGAACTGGTTCCCTCCGATGGCAAGGCCGTGCGCATGTATGCCTGCGGGCCCACGGTCTATGACTACGGCCACATCGGGAACTTCCGCACCTTCCTGCAGATCGATGTCCTGCGCCGCGTACTGCTGCTGTTGGGAACGCCCGTTCTCCACGTCATGAACATCACCGACGTCGACGACAAGATCATCCGCAATGCTGCGGCGGCAGGCGTCTCCATCGGGGAGTACGCAGCCCCATTCGAGCGCGCCTTTCTGGAAGATCTCGCCTCCCTTAGAATTCAGCTGCCCGAGCACATTGCCCGAGCTACCGAGCATATCCCGCGCATGGTCGAGCTGATTCAAAAGCTGGCTGCGGCGGGCGCTGCCTACCAGACCGAGGATGGAAGCTGGTACTTCCGGCTGAAGGCCTTTCCGGAGTACGGCAAGCTCAGCAAGAAAGACCTGTCGGGCATGGAAGACGGCGCTCGCGTCGATGTCGATGAGTACGAAAAGGATTCCGCCCGCGACTTCGCCCTGTGGAAGGCCGCCAAGCCCGGCGAAACCTCTTGGGACACGGCCATCGGACGCGGCCGGCCCGGCTGGCATATCGAGTGCTCGGCCATGGCGATGGAGTATCTTGGCGAGAGCTTCGACCTGCACGGCGGCGGCGAAGACCTGATGTTCCCGCACCACGAAAACGAGATCGCCCAAAGCGAGAGCGTGACCCACAAGACCTTTGCCCGCCATTGGATGCACGTGCGCTTCCTCTTGGTCGATGGGCGCAAGATGTCCAAGAGCGAGGGCAATTTCTACACCCTGCGCGACCTGCTCCTGAAGGGATATAAGGCCTCTGCGATTCGCCTGGCGCTGATTTCCGTGCCCTACCGCCACCAGTTGAACTTCACCTTCGACAGCCTGATCGAAGCCACCGCCGCCATTGACCGCCTCAGAACCTTCCAGCAACGTTTGCTGCAGGCGTCCCTTGTAGAGGGCGTGAATCCCGCACTGAAGGCCGTGATCGAGAAGGCGCAAACCGAATACCTGGCTGCGCTCAGCAACGATCTGAATACCGCCGAAGCCCGTGCGCCCATCTTCGACATGGTGCGCGCCGCCAACACCGCTCTCGATCAGGGACAAGTCTTTCTCGCCGACCGCGAAGCCATTCTGGCCGTGCTCGCCAGTTTTGACGCCGTCTTCGACGTGATCGCCGACAACGACGCCGACCCCACCCGCGCCGCGCTCGAGTGGGCGGAGAAGGCCGGTCGCATGGCCGATGTAGCGCCCGAACTGCTGGCCCGGCAGGGCCTGACCGACGAAGCCATCGACGCACTGGTGGCGGAACGTACCCTTGCGAAGAAGCAACGCAACTTCGCCCGCGCCGACCAGATCCGCAACGAACTGATGGAAAAGGGCGTCGTGATAGAAGACTCCAAAGACGGCGTTCGCTGGAAGCGGAAGTAAAGGGAGCCCGAGTACACTGATACCAACGCATCGACAGGCTTGCCGAGGAGGTGGTTTTCATGGTGTTCGAGATCGCATTGGACCGCGAAGAAGATGGCCGGTGGATTGCCGAAATTGCGAGCCTGCCCGGAGTGATTGCCTACGGCGCTACGCAGGACGAGGCGCGGTCAATGGTCGAGGCATTGGCGCTCCGCGTGATTGCCGACAGAACCGAAGTGGATCATTCGATTCCGGACCTGGTCCGCTTTGCAGTCGCTTAAGGCCTTCGCATGAGTCAAAGGCCAGCTTCGCGCGCGTCCAAAGTGCTCCGGGCTTTACGGCGGATAGGCTGGCAGGAAAAGACACGTGTGAGCAAATCAGGCTCTCACCTTCAACCAGAAAACCCTGATTATCCCTACGAGTACACACGGGCCTTTCACAACTCCGTTGAGATCGGTCCAAAGGTCCTCGCGAAGATAGCAAAACACACAGGTTTGAAGCCTGAAGACCTGTAGACTCCAAGCTCAAAGGATCAATATCCCCATGGAAGCCAACGAAGCCCACGAATTGCAGGAACACGCCGAACACGGATCGCACGACGCTAACCTGCGCCCCGTCGCCTTGACCATGACCATCCTTGCGGTTCTGGTGGCCATCACCACCGTCATCGGTCACCGTGCCCACACCGAAGCCATTCTCGACCAGGCTCAAGCCAGCGACACCTGGAACGAATATCAAGCCAAGAAGATCCGCTCGAATGTAGCCGGCATGTTCAGCGACCTGCTCGGCGTCGTCACCGTCGCCGACGCAAAGGCCGCGGCCAAGATCGCCCAGGGTTATGCCGACCACCAGGACAAGTGGAAGGAAGACCTGAAGGAACTCACAGAGAAGGCCGAATCCCTTGAGAAAAAGAAGGAGCAGGCTGAAGATCGCGGCCTTCGCTTCGACCTGGGAGAAGCCCTGCTTGAAATTGGCCTTGTGGTCACCTCGGTCACCCTGCTGACCCGCCGTCGCATCTATTGGTTCGTCGGCCTTGGCTTCTCGTTGGGAGGCATTCTCTCCGCGCTCTCGGTGCTCCTGCTCAAGTGATTCAATCCCGGGACGCTGTCTTCGCGGAGCGTCCCGGTGTTAGACTTGCGGCCAAATGAAACCCAGCGCTCTCCTCGCACTCTTTTCACTTTCCTGCTCTCTGGTTCATGCCCAGGCCCCCGCGCCGCCCCATGCGCCCGCCAGAACTCATACCTACGCCAACGCCGTAGGCTTCCACTACACCCTGCCCACGGACTGGGAACTCGTGGATATGAGTTCCTCGCTCTCCGCAGCGCAGAAGCAGGCCCAGCAGGCTGCCGGCGACGACGAAGTGAAGCGCGGGGCAGCTTGTATGCAGATTGCATTGACCGCGCATCATGGCAGCCCCGGATCGATGATTGCCGCCGTCGTTCTGTCCTCGGAATGTATGGGGAAGGAAATGGCGGCTACCGATTTGCCCGGATTCGGCATTGCCGCCGCGCAAGGCATCCAGATGGGCTTTGATGTCGGGGATCCGCTGGTTGCCGACTACTCGATTGGGACTCACAAAGTGTGGGCCGCCCGCGCCAAAGGAACCCCTGCAGGGCACCCCGAACTGAGCTACACCGTGGAAACCGTCTGCACCCTGGTAAAGAAGGGCGCCGTCTGCTGGATGGCGCTGGCCGCCGACGACTCCGCCCTTGCCACCTTCGAGCGCGGTTCGGTTACCCTCGACCAGGAATCCCCGAAGCCGCTGGTTCCTGCCACAGCATTCGTCAGAAAGCCCTGAAGCTCGCGAGGACTCGGTCCATCGGTATGCACAGACGGTGGGTGCCCCATCCATTTCCGCGCTTTTGCGGAAATGGATGGGAAGCCAACCAAGCGATTTGAGGACCGGTTCAACCTAAAAACAGCAGTTGCTTGTGGGTTGAGGCGTTCTACACGCCAAAACGTCGTCATCCTGAGCGAGCGAAGCGAGTCGAAAGCCTGCCCTGAGCGAAGCCGAAGGGGACCCGCATTTTCGTGGGTTTCAGGCTCACCTTTTCGGTGATTTCCCAAGTGCGATAAAGCGCGCGTCCAACTTGCAGTTTTCAACAATTTCATCAATCTTACTGCCGGATCAAGGATAAATCGTCCAACAAGCCCGGGGCTTGGAACATGTCCGGAACACATTTCCCCGGCCTTGGACCATCCGGCGTCTATTCCGCCGGCATTTGCTCCAGGTCCTCGACCCCCTGTTTCTTGCCCTTGGCCTTGACCTTGGCCGTAGTAAGCAGGAAGACCGCCACCACGATTCCGACCATGCCCACAAATTCCGCTCGCTCTGGACGCTCATGCAGCAACAGGATCCCCAACAGAACCGCAACCATCGGGTTCACATAGGAATAAGAAGAGACCTTGGCGACCGGCACGTGCTCAATCAAGTAAATGAACCCGGTATAGCCGAGCAGCGAACCACCCGTGATGAGCCAGGCGAGCGAGCCAGCGGCAGTCCGGGTCAGATGAAAATGAGCCCACTCTCCCAGCATCGATCCGATCCCGATGCAGACGAACCCAGCAATCAGCATCTGCCATGCCGCAGCCACAAAGCTGTTGATTTCAAGGCGCGCACGTCGCGAATAAATGCTTCCCACCGCCCACGCCAGTGCACCGCCCAACAGAGCGCCAAGGGCCCGGAGGATCGCGCTGTTTCCGCTGAATCCGTGGTGAAGCGAGGGCCATAAAAGGGTCGCCAGCCCGGCGAATCCCACTCCCATCCCCATCCACCCACGCACCGGCAGGGGTTCGCCACCGGGTAGAAACATCTCAATCAAAGCAACATAGAGCGGCATAACCGCCAGCACCAGCGACGAAAGTCCGCTGGGCATGGTGGCCTCGGCGTAGACCAGACCTACGTTGCCGCCGCCCAAGAGCAACAGGGCCACCACCGTCAAGACCGCCATCGTCTTCACCGGCCACACAATGCGCAGGCCCCGCCATCGGCACCAGACCAGCAAAATCGCCCCGGCAAGAAAAAAGCGCGTGCCGGCCAGCAAGAGGGCGGGCATATCCGCAGCGCCGATGCGAATCGCGGTGTACGTAGACCCCCAGAAGAAGTACACGCTGGCGAACGCCACCACAATGGACGCCTTCGAGGCAGTCCGTCTGGGAAGTACGCTTTTCTGTTCCAAGGAATCGCTCATAGGTCGTGTTCTCATCCTATCTTTCCCCTCCCCTCCTGATTCATCCCGTATCTTGCTGCTAATTCTTCCCGTCGCCGTTCCTGGAGACGGCTTGGTCCTTGTCCCCAGCTAGGGGATCGCCCCCATAGCTGGTAAATTTTAAGGAACAGCGTATTGAACTCCTGTGCCGGGCTGATCCTCAACGAGGAAGAATGTCGGATTGGGAACGAGGTCGCGAGGAGGATTGCCGTGTTTCACAACACAGAAGACGTTCGCATTCAATGGACCAAGGTGGTGCTGCCCCCGGTATTTCTGGAGGAAGAGCGCCCCGTCACCGAAGCCGCCTCGGCCGTCATCTTCGACACTCGCAACGACATCACCAACATTCTGAACGACACGGACTCCCGCCTGCTGGTGCTCGCCGGTCCCTGCTCGATTCACGACACCAAGGCCGCCCGCGAGTATGCCGCGCTGCTCAAAACGGCGATTGACGAGTTTTCGGCCGACCTCCGCATCGTCATGCGCGTCTATTTTGAGAAGCCCCGCACCACCATCGGCTGGAAGGGCCTGATCAACGACCCCTACCTCGACGAGTCCTATAAGATCAACGACGGCCTCCGTCTGGCTCGAACCCTGCTGCTCGATCTGGCCGAGATGGGTGTCCCCGCCGGCACCGAATTTCTTGACATGATCTCGCCCCAGTACATCGCCGGTCTGGTCAGCTGGGGAGCCATCGGAGCCCGCACCACTGAGAGCCAGGTCCACCGCCAGCTCGTCAGCGGCGTCAGCTGCCCGGTGGGCTTCAAGAATGCCACTTCGGGCGATGTGCAGGTTGCCGTCGACGCAATTCTCTCCGCCGCCCACTCCCACACTTTTCTGGGACACACCAAGTTCGGCCAGTCCGCCATCTTTGTCACCAACGGCAACCCGGACTGCCACATCATCCTGCGTGGCGGCAAAAAGCTGGTCAACTTCAGCGCCGATCACGTCACCGAAACCGCCGCCAAGATGAAGAAGGCCGGAGTCAAGCCCAACATCATGATCGACTTCAGCCACGCCAACAGCAACAAGGACTATCGCCGCCAGGCCCTTGTCTGCCACGATGTCGCCAGCCAAGTCGCCGGTGGAGACAAGCGCATCAAGGGCGTCATGGTTGAGAGCAACCTGGTTGCCGGCGCCCAGCCCCTGGTGCAGGGCCAGCCCCTCGTCTACGGCCAAAGCATCACCGACGCCTGCATCGACTGGCCTGAAACCTATTCTCTCTTCCAGGAACTAGCCGCAGCCGTCCGCGCCCGCCGCGAAAAATAGAGTATTTCGGATTTCGCAACACACTTCCGTGCCCCATCCATTCCGCGCTTTCTGCGGAATGGATGGGAGGCCACAAATCCCATTCTCCACCAGAAATAATTCCATCGAACTTCCGCAGAAGCCGCGTACTCCAGGTCTCTTGGCTTACATTCCGCAGGTCGCGTCGCCAATATAGCGTGAATTTCCTGTCTAGCTTGCCGACTGGAAGGCCTGTTCTGGAACGCCAAGTAGGGCAAGCGTCTTGAGCTGCAGTTCGGTAAACTCGACA